>ERZ791614.564-NODE-564-length-23664-cov-14.013300_pt1 | contig 23664 bp, 19 predicted proteins | sample MGYA00510274_ERZ791614 | MGnify/ENA primary metagenome ERZ791614 (study PRJEB30046, sample SAMN00715221) | human gut metagenome | study: EMG produced TPA metagenomics assembly of the A metagenome-wide association study of gut microbiota in type 2...
GGTTGCCGCCGCAGCCGAACACCACCACCAGACGATGGGGCTTGTAGGCCCGCAGAGTGGTGAGCAGGCTTTCGGTGGACACCTCGTTGTGGGCGTAGTCCAGCAGGATGGTGAACTTCTTGCTGATGGGCACCAGCTCCACGCGGCCCTTGACCACGCACTTGCCCAGACCATCGTGGATGGCCTGATCCGGCAGGCCCAGCACCTTGCCCACCGCCAGAGCTGCCAGCGCGTTGTACACGCTGAACTCGCCGGGCATGTTCACCTTCACATCCATCTCGTCCTTGCCAGTCACATGGAACTTCACGCCCAGAAAATCGTGGGTGCGCAGCAGTTCAAAGCCGGTCTCGCGGTAGTCCGCCTGCTCAGCGCGGCCATAGGTGACAAGGCGGCAGGTGTGGCCTTCCAGCAGGGCTTCGGTATTCTCATCGTCAATGTTCACCACGCCCACGTCGCAGCGCTTGAACAGCTGGCCCTTCCAGCTGCGGTACTCCTCAAAGGTCTTGTGCTCGCCGGGGCCGATGTGATCCGGCGAAAGGTTGGTGAACACGCCCACATTGTAGTGCACACCGGCCACGCGGTCCATCATCAGGCCCTGGCTGGAAACTTCCATCAGCGCGGTGTCGCAGCCTGCATCCAGAAATTCCCGAAAGGTCTTCTGCAGCTCGTAGCTTTCCGGAGTGGTGTTGGCAGTATCCTTGTGGCGGCCCATATAATAAATGCCGTTGGTGCCGATCATGCCCACCTTGCGGCCTGCAGCTTCCAGCACGCTCTTGATCATGTGGGTGGTAGTGGTCTTGCCCTTGGTGCCAGTCACGCCGATCATGGTCATCTGGCGGGACGGGTTGCCGAAAAGGTTCGCGCTCATCAGAGCCATGGCATAGCGGCTGCTTTCCACCTTGACCACGGTCACGCCCGGCATGGCGGAAAGGTCGATGTCGTGCTGGATGACCAGTGCGCTGACACCCTTTGCCGCGCAGTCGGCGGCAAACTCATGGCTGTCACGCTGGGTGCCCACGATGCACACGAACAAAAGGCCCGGTGCCGCCTTGCGGCTGTCGTAGATGATATCCGAGATCTCGGTGTCCAGACTGCCCTGCGCAAGGGTAAAGGGCACGCCTTCCAGTAACTGTTCCAGTTTCATACTGCACACGCTCCTCAAAACATTTTGTCACATGGGGTTTTCTTCGTTATTTGCGGTCATGCGGGCGGGGTCGGTCAGCGGTGTTTCTTCCGCAGCTGCCGCCGTATCGTCCGCAGGCTGGGCCGCAGCGGCATCCTCTGCACCGTCTGCCGCAGTATCCTCGGCAGCAGAGGTGTCAGGCTCTTCCGGCACGGTCTTTTCCGGCACAACATAACCGGAGGGCAGGGTCGGCTGGCCCTGTGCAAAGTAAATTTTACGGGTGCTGCCCGCGCTCACATGGCTGAAATCCAGTCTGCCGGTGTCGGTAGGGGCACAACCCTTGCCGTCGGCATTGGTCAGCACATAGCGTGCGCGGTCCAGCTTATAATCCAGATCGTTCCGTGTACCCAGAAGCACACTGACACGATCCTGATACAAAAATGCCATCTGGTCGGTGTCCGCAAATTCCATGCGGGTCACATCGTCCAGCATCCCATACTCTTCCAGCTTTGCCTGCAGCTCATTCAGCGCATCCAGACGGTCGTCCGTCTGCACCGCTGCCGAAGCTGCTGCCGAAGCTGCTGCCGAACCGGATGCATCCGATGCCGCCGGGTCTGCCTGCGCTGCAAAGGTCAGCTGGTCGCCGGGTGTCACCGACACCGGCTCCCCGCCATATAGGGTCTTGAGTTCTTCCGGCTGGGCAGACTCGCAGGCCAGGATCTTGAACTGATCCGAGAGGGTCAGCCAGCCGCTCTTCGTCTGCATGGCATAGGTAGGCACCGCCTCGGTCACCTGCACCACCACCGTGTTGGGGTAATCCCGAACCACCCTGATGGATTCCAGCAGCGGGAACTGCTTTTCCAGTTCCGCTTCCTTGGCGGCGGGGTCAAAGCTGAAAATGTTCTCTTCGGTCTGCACACCCAGTGCCTGCAGGATCTGGCTGCTGGAATAGCCGCCCACCTCCTGCACCACGGTGCCGTCCGCCGTCTGCACCTGAATGGTGCCGATCTTAAACAGCATGGTCATGGTCAGGTAAACACCGGCGGCGATCACGGCCAGCAGGGTCACAAAGGCCATCAGCCGCCGCAGCATCCGCCGCCGCTTCAGTGCAGCGCGGGTCAGGCGGCGCTTCTTGCGTTTTTCCCGCTGTACCGGGTCGCGTGGCTGCTGTTGTGCCGGACGCAGGCGCTGGTTTCTGTAGCGCTGCTGCGCTGCCTGAGCCGCTGTCTTGCGCGGCTTCTGCCCCTGTGAACGGCGCTGCTGCGGCTTGCGGGCCGTGCCGGATGCACGCTGTTCCGGCTGGGCCGTGCGGCTTCGCTGCGCGGTACGGTTCCGGTTCTGGCCGCTGGTGCGTCGGGTGCCGCTCTGTTCGGTGCGGCGCGGCTGTGAAGGGAACTCGATGCTGTTATCGGTACGGGTGCGGCGCACCGTACCATTGGCGGTGCGGTCCGGCGCAAAGCTCAGCGGTTCTCCGTTGAAGCCATAGCGCCCGTCCGCACTGCCGGAAGATCCTTTTTGTTGTGAAGGCGGCGGAGTATGCTGCAGGTCTTTCCGCAGGTCGTAGATATTGCCGTTGTTTCTGTTATTGCGGTATTGCTGCATGGCGCACACCTCCTTTCCGGTTTAGGTTTTGTTTTACTTCTGCACCAGTTTCATCAGAGCGTCTGCAATCCGGTCAAGGCTGTCATCCACCGACAGGCTGCGGGCATTTTTGCCCATCTCAGCCAGCTTGCCGGGCTGTGCCAGCATGTCGGACACCGTGCTCACCAGCTTTTCGCCGGTCAGATCTTTTTCCTCGATCACCACAGCGGCATCGGCCTTCTGCAGTTCCATGGCATTGAAGTACTGGTGGTTCTCAGCCACATTGGGGCTGGGGATGAGCACGGCTGCACGGCCAACAGCTTCCAGCTCGGCCAGCGTCAGCGCACCGGCGCGGCTGATGACAAGGTCTGCCGCCGCCAGCAGTTCCGGCATATTGTTGATGTATTCCTTCACCACAAGGCCGTCGCCCTCCGCGAAGTTCTTTTCCTTTTCCAGATCCTTGAACAGCTGCACACCGTACTGGCCGGTAGCGTGGAGATGCAGCACCGGCTTCTTCTCGTGCTGTTCCCATGCACACAGGTCGGCCACCACCTCGTTGACGCGGCGTGCGCCAAGGCTGCCGCCGAAGGAAAGGATCACCGTGCGGTCGCCCGCGCCCAGCTCAGCACGGATGGCATCGCGGTCCTTTGCCTTGGTGAACACCTCCGGGCGCACCGGATTGCCCACCACGATGGTCTTATCCGGTGCGCCCAGCTTTTCCACAGCAGCAGGCACGGCGGCAAACACGAGATCCACATCCGGTGCCAGCAGCTTGTTGGTCACGCCGGGGAAGGCGTTCTGCTCATGAATGGCGGTGTGAATGCCCATTTTGGCGGCACAGCGCACCACCGGGCCGGACACATAGCCGCCGCAGCCGATCACAAGATCGGGTTTGACCTCCTTCATAATGGCCTTTGCCTTGGGGCCAGAGAGAGCCAGATTCCACAGCGTAACGATGTTGCGCTTGATGTTGTTCAGCGACAGCCTGCGCTGGAAACCGGTGATCTCGATATGGTGGAAGGGATAGCCCGCCTGTCCTACCAGACGGTACTCCATGCCCTCCTTGCGGCCGGCAAAGTGGATCTCGGCAGAAGGGTCTGCCTTTTTGATAGCACCTGCAATGGCAAGTGCCGGGTTGATATGGCCGGCAGTGCCGCCGGCAGCGATCAGAACTCGCATGACGATTCCTCCTCTATGATTAGTGCATCTGGGCAGGCCATCGGGGAGCTCCCCACTGGCCTGCGCCCTCAAAACAGTCGTTACAGTTCCTTGCGCGCACGGCGGGCATCGTCCAGATTGATGGTACGGTCCTTCAGCTCCGCATCACGCTGAGCCTTTGCAGCCTGCCGCTGTGCGTGGGCCGCTGCCCTCTGCTGCGCCGCCCGCTCTCCGTTGCGCCCAATGTTCACCATCACGCCCATTTCTGCCAGCAGCAAGATCAGACTGGTGCCGCCGGACGAGAAAAACGGCAGGCTGATGCCGGTATTCGGGATGGTGTTGGTGACCACGGCGATGTTGCAGAACACCTGCCAGGCGATCTGCGCCATAATGCCAATCCCCACCATGGTGCAGAACTGGTTCTCGGCCTTATAGGCGATCATCAGGCCCTGCGCTATGAGCAGTATGAACAGCACGATGATGAGCACCGCACCGATGAAGCCCAACTCTTCGCACACCACACTGAAGATGAAGTCGTTGGTGCTTTCCGGCAGCCAGAGCTGCTTTTCCACGCTGTTGCCAAGGCCAAGGCCCTTCAGCCCGCCGGAGCCGATGGCGTACAAGCTCTGCTTGGTCTGGTCGTTCAGCGCTTCCAGATCATCGGACCATGTGTTCAGGCGGTCCTGCAGATAGCCAATGGATTCCACCAGCGTCAGGGCCGGTTTCAGCAGCAGAGCCGCCGCTGCGGCCCCGCACCATGTCAATACACCGCCGCAGCCAGTCAGCATGAGGATGGTGCCCACGATGGCGGTGGTCAGCAGGATGCCGGACATGTGCGGCTCTAAAAACAGCAGCACCACCACCGGCACCAGCGGCAGCACCGGCACGATCAGCTGCCTTACGATACGGATGAACAGCCAATCCTTTGGCTTGATCTTTTCTCTCAGCGACGGGCTGAACCGGCCGATCTGCGGCGCACTTGCTGCCAGATGGGACGAGAGCAGGATCATCTCAAACTTTGCCACCTCAGAGGTTTGCAGAGTCAGGCCGCCCAGACGGATCCAGCGGCGGCAGCCGTTCAGCGGTGCAAAGGTCAGCGTGACGGCCAGCATGGCCAGCACCACCCAGTACAGCGGCTTGCTCGCCCAGCGCAGGAAGCGGTGATCCACATAGCTCATGACTACCATACAGCCAATGCCAATGGCCATGCAGATAGCCTGCTGCTTGATGTAGTGCAGGCTGTCGCCCATGCGCAGGTAGCCGGTGGTGTAGCTTGCGCTGTACAGCATTACAAGGCCGAACACCATGATAATGGCCAGCGTTGCCAGCCAGTTGAGCAGCAGCCGGTTCCACGGTCCCGGGTCCCGCTGCAGCGGCGGCACCCATGCACTTTCTTTTTGGTTTTTATGTTGTCTGCGGGTGGCTGCCATTGCCACGCCCCCTTATTTTCAGAATCAGGCGCTCAGGCCCAGCGTGCCAGACGCACGGCCAGCGCCAGCCCGCACACGCTCAGTGCACACAGGCTGTAAAAAATATTCACTGCACTCATGCCGCGCTTTTCCAGCCAGCAGTGCAGCGGTGCCGCCGCAAACAGCGGCCTGCCCTTCCAGCGGCAGAACAGGACCTGCAGCACCACCATGCCGCCCTCCACCCAGAAGGGCAGTGCCAGCGGGATGCTCAGCTCTGCGTAGCCAATGCACAGCGGGATGCAGCCAATGGCTCCCGCTGCATACAAGCAGCCGCACCGGCCGGGGTGCAGCTTTGCCGGTGGAAAATCCCACAGCAGAAAGGCCATCAGTGCACCGGCCAGTGCCGCCGGGAATACTGCCAGCGGAAACCAGCCCAGCTGTGTTTCCAGCATCATCAGGCCCAGCATAGCTACAAAGGCCGCGCCGCACACCGTGCCGTCGGCACCGTCGGCCGCGCGGGCCGCCTCGGCCATCGCCACCAGCAGCACAGCCCACAGCAGCGGTGCCAGCGCACATTCCACATAGCCTGCTCCCGGCAGGATCAGCCCTGTGGGCAGGCACCCGTTCAGTGTCAGCAGGCCCAGCACCAGCGCTGCAGCGATGCATTCCAGTGCAAGGCGCTGTGTGCGGCGCAGGCCAAGGCCCAAACCGTTCGGGTAGCGGCCGCGGATGCGGGCCAGATCATCGGCCAGCCCCACTGCGCCAAAGGCCAGCGACCCCAGCAGTGCAATGAGCAGGCGGGAGGTCATCTGCCGGTCGCTGCCAAGCAGGGAAGGCTGTGCAGCACATGCGGCCAGCCAGCCCACGCCCACAGCGGCAAGGGTGCCCACCATCAGGCACAGCCCGCCCATGGTAGGCACCGGGCTGTCCGGGGCATCGCTGTCCGGCTGTGTGCCGCGTGCCGCACGCTGCAGCTCCCGCAGCAGCGGCACCATCATATTGCCGAGCGCCGCAGTCAGCACAAAACCCAGCACCGACGCGACGACCAAGGCGAAACGAATCATTTTTCAATCTCCAAATTCATGCCAAAGGGTTATTCTTCGACATCTTTCTGCTCTGCGTAGAAAATTTCCAGCACTTTTTCCAGCGCCATGCCGCGGCTTGCCTTCACCAGCAGGGCATCGCCCGGCTCTATCCGGTTCAGCAGAGCATCCGCTGCCTCGCGGTAGTTGTTGGCATGGAGGGTCTTGACCCCCTTGGCCGCAGCCACCACAGCCGTGCGCTTTGCGTTTTCTCCGTAGGTCACAAGGCAGTACAGATCACTCTCCGCAGCCAGACGGCCCAGCTCCTCGTGGGCTTCGCGGGACAGCTCGCCCAGCTCCAGCATATCGCCCAGCAGGGCAAAGCGGCGCTTGCAGGGGAATTCCTTGAACATGGCAAGCGCGGCCTTCATGCTGTCGGGGTTTGCATTGTAGCAATCCTCAATGACGGTAACGCCCTTGCTGTGCACCACCTTCTGGCGGCGGCCGGTCTGCTCAAAATTGGAAAGCCCCTTGATGACACCGCGCGGGTCGCAGCCCAAGCGGGTGGCGGCGCAGTAGGCAGCCAGAGCGTTTGCCACATTGTGCTTGCCCATGGCCGGGATCTTGACCATAAAGGTGCCCTCTTCCTGATCTTCCAGCACAAAGCTCATGCCGTCCTCTTCCTGCCGGATGGACAGTGCACACACATCAGCGTTCTCATCTGCCAGACTGAACCATACCGGCTTCACGTGGGCGGGCAGCTTTGCGGCGCGCAGGAAGTTATCATCATAGTTCAGCACCAGCGGTGCACCCTCCGGCAGGCCGTTACAGATCTCCAGCTTTGCCTTGCAGATGTTCTCCTGACTCCCCAGATTGCCGATGTGGGACACACCGATGCAGGTAATGATGCCCACATCCGGGCGTGCGGCCCGGGCCAGACGGTCGATCTCGCCCGCATGGCTCATGCCCATCTCGATCACGGCATACTCCGTGCTGCTTTCCAGCCGCATCAAGGTGCGGGGCATGCCCAGTTCATTGTTCTGGTTGCCCTCGGTCTTGATGGTCTCGCCAAAGCCTGCAAGGGCGGCGTAGGTCATCTGCTTGGTGGTGGTCTTGCCCACGCTGCCGGTCACACCCACCATCTTGGGGTGATACTGGCTGCGGTAGTTCGCACCCATCACCATCATGGCGTGGTAGCTGTCCGGGCAGAGGATGGCCTTTTCCGCAGGCACGCCCTCCACCGGGTGGTTCACCACCACATAAACAGCACCGTTCTCCAGTGCTTTGGCCGCAAAATCGTGGCCGTCAAATTTTTCACCCGGGAACGCTACAAAAATGCAGCCGGACCGCACCTCGCGGCTGTCGGTGGTCACCAGTTCCACCTGCACCTCTTCCCGGATGAAGTCTGCGGGCACCAGCCCTGCCAGAAGCTTGCTTGCAGAAATTTTTTCCATTGTTCATGTCCCCTCTCGTTATTTTATCAGCTGGTTCGCCCTCTCCGTCACGGCTTACGCCGTGCCACCTCTCTCAAAGTGAGCGGCCTTTGCAGGCCACGCAGGCTTCATCTTTTTCCAAGGTTCCCCCTTTGGGGGAGCTGGACGCGAAGCAGCCTGAGAGGGCGAGCATGTTTATCTCTTTTCATCCACAGGTAATGGTCACGACGGTGCCGCGCTGCACACTGGAATCGGGGTCTGCACTCTGGGCCTGCACGGTGCCGTTCGCATTGCCCTCCACCACACAGTTCAATCCGGCGGCAGACAGCATCTGGCGGGCAAAGTCCGCGCTCTTGCCGGTCACATCCGGCACATCGGTATGGCTGCCCTCATAGGTATCGGTATACAGGTACACGGTGGTGCCGTAGGCCACCTTTGCACCCGCGTGCGGATACTGGTAGGTGACAGCTGCTGCCGCCTGACTGGTGGTGCTTTCGGCCAGCTGATGCCTGAGGCCCTTGATGTTCAGCTGCACCTGCGCACTGCTCCACTCGGTGCCCACCAGATTCGGCACAGTGACCACAGTCTGGCTGCGATCCTCGCCGTCGGCGGCAATGCCAAGGTAAGGTGCGATCTCGCTGATGATGTTGCCCACAACGGGCGCTGCCAGCAGGGACGAGTAGTCCGTTCTGGCGTTGTTGGGGTCATCCAGCATCACATAGACGATGATCTCCGGGTCGTCGGCGGGCAGGACAGCGGCAAAGGATGCCACCTTCTTGTAGTCACCGTCGGCACGGCGATCCATGTTCAACTGTTCGGAAGTGCCGGACTTGCCGCCGATACGGTAGCCGGACACATAGGCATACTTGCCGCCGCCGGTACCGGCACCCACCTCATATTCCATGATCTGGCGGATCACATTGCTGGTGCTCTCGCTGATGACCTGACGGCGCACATTGGCACCGTTCTCCTCGATCACGTTGCCATTTGCATCGGTGATCTTATCCACCACATGGGGCGTGACCAGATAGCCGCCGTTGACGGCTGCGGCCACAGCGGTGCACATCTGCAGCGGGGTGATGGCCATTGCCTGACCAAAGGCCGAGGAAGCCAGCTGCACTTCGCCCAGCTGGTTGGCCTTATAATACTGCATGAAGCCCGTCTCACTGGGCAGGTCCACGCCGGTGCGGCTGGTAAAGCCAAAGGCATCGAAGTAGTTATAGAAGGTCTGGGAGCCAACGCGCTGGCCCAGCTGGATATAGTAGATATTGCAGCTCTGGCGCAGAGCTTCGGCCAGTGTGATGGTGCCGTGGGCTTTGTGGCCTGCGCAGTGGTAGGTCTCCTTTGCCACGCCGTAAGCACCGGCGCAGGTAAAGGTGGTGTTGATGTTTGCAAGGCCGGAGTCCACGCCCATGGCCGAGGTGATCACCTTGAACACACTGCCGGGGTAGTACAACTCGGTGATGGCCTTGTTTTTCCACTGGATATCGCGGAAGTAGCCGGAGTAATCGGCCTCCTCGTCCAGAATGCGGTTGCCGTTTGCGTCCTTCAGCTCGTTGCCGTTCTCATCCTTTTTGTAGATGCCGTACAGCTCCGGCTCAGCGCGCACCAGCTCGTTGAGGTAATCCAGATTTGCGCTGTAGTCCAGCGGGTCGTTGGGGTCAAAATCCGGCTTGGAAGCCATGGCAAGGATGGCACCGGTCTTGACGTTCATCACGATGGCGCAGCCGCGGTTCTCCACCGTGTTGGCTGCAATGGCTTCGTTCAGATACCGTTCCACGATCTCCTGCACATTCACATCCAGCGAAAGCACCAGATTGGAGCCATCCTTGGCTGCAAAGGTGGTGGCATTCTCGTCCGCAATGGCGTTGCCGTAGGCATTGCGCTGGGTAATGGTGCGGCCATCCACACCGGCCAGCGTGGACTGATAGGATTTTTCCAGACCGTAAGTACCAATGCCGTCCGCATCGGTAAAGCCCAGCACTGCCGCTGCAAACGCTCCGTAGGGGTAATTGCGCTGGAAGCTCTTCTCGCTGCCGACCGAGATGTTGCCCTTGCGGGAGGTCTCAGTGGCACGCTTGTGTGCCTTGTTGAACTGGGAAACATAGGATTCGATGGACAGCTTGACAGCGTTGTTCACCTTGGTGGCCAGCACCTGATACTTGGTGTCCGTCTTGGAAAGTGCATCGTAAACCTTCTGGTACTGGGTCTGGTACGCTTCCGAGGAAGTGTCCACCGCGTCCAGACTTTCGCCGTCGCCGGAAAGCAGGCGCAGGGTCAGTTCCCGGCTGACCTCGGCACACATGGCCGTGTCCAGCGTGCGCACCGCATCCTCATCCTTACCGGTGGTGGTATATAAAATTTTGCTGTTGTCCGGGTCGGCCCAGATGGTCCACACCACGCTGGTGGAGGCCAGCGTGATGCCGGAGGTATCGTAGATCTCGCCGCGGGTGGCCTTGATGGTGGTATCCAGCAGCTGCTGCTTTGCGGCCAGCTGGCGGTAGGTGTCACCGTTTTTGATCTGGATATCATACAGGCTGTAGGTCACACGGGCCGCAGCAAGGCCCATGACCACAAGGGCCAGACCGCCGCAGATCAGACTGGTTCTGGGGTTCATGCGGGCACCGGTGCTGGTTTCCGGCCAGGGGCCTTTTATTTTTTTGATGAATTTTCGGAAGAATTTCGACATGGTATGCTCCTGCGGCAGCGGGCATTTGCTGCCTTCTGCCGCGCTTTTGTCAAATTTGGAACTGCCCTGCAAACAGGGTGTATAAACCGAAAAAGCGTGCGCTGCCGCACGCTTTCCCGTATTTGGTTCACTTTACAGTGCCAAGAATGTTCACGGCACCGTTGTAGATAAAGTCGGTCCACTGCCGCACAGCGGACTGGGTGCGCTCCAGCGTGTCGCTCTCGCCCAAACGGATGTAGGTGATCTGGCTCTGATCAATTTTCATCAGGCCCAGCCTGCCGGCCGTCTCTTCCACACTGGTGATGTTGGTCTTGCTGTTCAGGGTGCTGTTATAGTAAGTATACTGGCTCTGCTCACTGACCAGCTGAGCCTTTGCGTCCTGAATCTGGTCGTTCAGCTCCACCAGCTTGGACTCGCTCCACAGCAGGCTGATGGCAAACCCCACCAGCAGTGCTGCTGCTACCAGATGCATGGCGTTGTGCACCGCTGCCTGCAGCGGTGAAAGCCGACGCTTGCCGCCCTTTGCTACCCGCAGATCTGCCTTGCGCTGTGTCTGCAGGGCTTTTCTGCGGCGTACCGCGTTATAATCATATGCTGCCTGACCCATGGTTTGCTCTCCTCCTCACACAACGGCTTCTGCCGTTCAGCATTTTTCCAAAACTCTCAGGTGGGCGGACCGGCTGCGCCGGTTCTCTTCCAATTCCTGACTGTTTGCTTCAATGGGTTTGCGGGTGATCAGCTTCGCTTTGGCTTTGCCGCCGCATACGCACACCGGAAACTCCGGCGGGCAGGTGCACGCGGTGGACCAGCGGCGGAATTTGTTCTTCACCAGCCGGTCCTCCAGCGAGTGGAAGGTGATCACGCACAGCCGGCCGCCCGGCGCAAGGTGATCGAAAATGGTATCCAGGCCTTCTTCCAGCGCATCCAGTTCATGGTTCACTGCAATGCGCAGCGCCTGAAAGGTGCGGCGGGAAGGGTTCTTGTTTTTGCGGCGTTCCGCCGGGGGCATGGCGCTGGCCACGATGTCTGCCAGCTGCAGGGTCGTTTCGATGGGAGAATTCTCCCTTGCCTCCACGATTCTGCCCGCGATCTGCCATGCGAAAGGTTCTTCGCCGTAATCCCGCAGAATGCGTGCCAGCTCTTCGCGGCTCTCGGTGTTCACAAGGTCCGCTGCCGTTTCGCCCTGCTGGCTCATCCGCATGTCCAGCGGTGCATCCGCACGGTAGGAAAAGCCGCGGGCCGCATCGTCCAGCTGATGGCTGGAAACACCCAGATCCAGCAGCGCGCCGTTGACCTTGTCGATGCCAAGGCTTTCCAGAGCTTGTCCGGCATAGCGGAAGTTGATCTGCACCACCGTGGCAGGCAGGCCCGCAAGGCGGGCACGCGCGGTCTGCACCGCGTCCGGGTCCTGATCCAGCGAGATCAGCCTGCCGCCCTTTTCTGCATCCAGCCGCAAGGCGATCTGGCGGGAATGTCCCGCGCCGCCTGCAGTGCCGTCAAGGTAGGTGCCGGCCGGATCAATGGAAAGACCCTCCAGACACTCGTTCAGCAGAACGGGGATATGCTCAAACGAGGCCGGGTCAAAGGCTGCTTGTGTTTCAAGTTCCATCGCTGCGGCCTCCTTTCTCAGTTCATAAGCTTTCCGTGTTCCGGGCACTGTGCACACAGCGCACACTTTTACCCGATAACACAGTTTTATTTTAACAAATCAGGCCCCTGATTGCAAGGGTTTGTGCTCCCGTTTTTGCCGCAAAATGCAACAAAAAAAGTCCCTGTCGGCCGTCATTTCTGCCTGCAGGAACTTTGGTTTTTGCCGTATGTGTAATTTGTGTGTGAAAAAGGCTGTCTTCAGCCGTTTTTCTTGGCGTTCTGGCGCAGATTTGCGCGCACATTCTTTACCTGTGCCGCATTTTCCACCATTGTTTCCTCGGTGTTCTTGAGCATGTTGTCGCAATAGTCGGTCACGGTCTGGCGCAGGGTGCGGGCCTCGTTCTGGGCTGCAGTGGTGATTTCCCCGGCGCGCTGCTGTGCAGCCTTCACGATCTCGGCTTCACTCACCAGAATGCGCGCCCGCTCCTCAGCCTTTTTCACAATGGCCTGCGCCTGTGCGTTGGCCGTCTCCACGATCTGAGCGCGGTCGTTCACGATCTGCTGGGCCTGCCGCAGCTCGCCGGGCAGGTTTGCGCGGATCTCGTCCAGATAATCCCGGATCTGCTCCACATCCACGATCTTTTTGCCGCCGGAAAGGGGCACATTGGCGCCTTCCTCCAATGCATCCTCAATGGTATCCAAAAGTTCGTTCACGTTCATAGTGCTTCTCCCTTCGGTTCGTTCTCGACAGGGTCTGTGTTCTGCATGGGCTTTGTGTATTTCCACAGCAGCACCCTGCCGTACTTGTACTGTTTTTTCAGGGTCAGGCCGCCAGCCTCGGCCGGCAGCACGATGCCGGTCTCGCTCTCGCACAGCACGATGCCGCCGGGCGCGGTGCATTTATCCACCGCAGGCAGGATCTTTTCCAGTGTACCATTGCGGAAGGGCGGGTCCAGCAGTACGATGTCGAACTGCTCGCGGCAGGCGGAAAGATACCGCGCAGCCTCGCCGATATTGACGCGGCTGCGGTCGAACACGCCGCAGGCCTTGCAGTTGCGCATGATGATGTTCACCGCCTCGCGGTTCTCGTCCAGAAACACGCAGCGCGCCGCGCCGCGGCTCAGTGCTTCAATGCCAAGCTGGCCGCTGCCCGCATACAGGTCCAGCACCCGTGCGCCGGGCAGGTCGAACTGGACGATGCTGAACATCGCCTCCTTTACCTGCGAAAGGGTGGGCCGGGTCACGTCGGTCCCCGGCAGGGCCTCCAGACTGCGGCCCCGGGCTTCTCCTGCGATCACGCGCATGTTCTCTTTCCTCCTCCTCGCAGCCGGAAGATGTGGCTGCAAACACGTTTTTGTATCACTTTATTATCACCCAACTGCATATTCTTGTCAAGGGCCGCGCGTTGCGCCGTCTGGCGGTTTGTGCTACAATAAAACCGGCAGCGCCGGGCTTTTGCGGCGCATTCTGGCATAAAAGGAGAGTATTCCCATGAAAGTTCTGCTCATCAACGGCAGCCCGCACGAAAAAGGCTGCACCTATACCGCCCTTTCGCTCATTGCAAAGGAACTGAACGATGCCGGTGTGGACACTGAGATCCTGCATGTCGGCGGCAAACCCGTGGGCGGCTGCATCGGCTGCGGCGGCTGTGCCGCAGGCAATGGCTGCGTGTTTGGCGGCGTGGTCAACGAGGCCATCGAGAAGGCCAAAACTGCCGATGGCTTCGTGTTCGGCAGCCCGGTGCACTATGCATCCGCATCCGGCAACATGACCAGCTTCATGGACCGCCTTGCCTACGCGGGCGGCAGATATCTGGCCTACAAGCCCGCCGCCATCTGCTGCTCGGCACGCCGCGCCGGCACCACCACCACGCTGGACCAGCTGGTAAAGTACCCGCAGTTCTTCCACATGCCGCTGGTGAACGGCTCCTACTGGGCCATGGTGCACGGCTCCAACACCGAGCAGGTGCTGCAGGATGCCGAGGGCTGCGCCGTAATGCAGGAGCTGGGCCGCAACATGGCATGGCTGCTGCACTGCATCGAAGCAGGCAGGGCCGCTGGCTTTGAACACCCGCAGAACCCCAAGCGCCCCATGACCAATTTTATTCGCTGATCGGAAAATCAATTTCTGATCCAGAGGCTCAGAACAGTCCGTAAGCTGCTCTGAGCCTCTTTTTCTTTGCAGTCCACGCCATTTCGTGCCAAAAACAGCAAAAAACCTTTTTCAAAGCGCCTTCCGCTTCTTTTTTCGTTCATAAGTTTGTGTTACTATAAGATGTAAAGTGATTTTAGCAGGATGGAGACCCTTGTATGGAACACTACGATTGGAACGAAGGCTGGCTGTTCACGCCCCGGTTCGACCCGGCACTGGTGCGGCCGGAGTGCGGACTGGAACTGGAACCGGTGCGCATCCCCCACACTGTGCGGGTGCTGCCCTACAATTACTGCAACGAAAATGAATACCAGTGCCTGTGCGGCTACCGGCGGGAGTTTTTTGCACCCAGAGAGTGGGCAGGCCGCACTGTTCTGCTCACCTTTGGTGCCGTTGCCCATGACGCGACCGTGTTCTGCAACGGGCGGCGGCTGTTCCACCACGCCTGCGGCTACACCGCCTTCACGGTAGATCTGACCAGCGCTTTGCATCTGGGTCAGAATAACGTGGTGGCTGTGCGCTGCGACAGCCGCGAGGATCTGAACATTCCGCCCTTTGGCGGGCAGATCGATCACCTGACCTACGGCGGCATCTACCGTGCCGTCAGTCTGGACATCAAGGAGCCCGCTTACCTGCGGGATGTGTTCATCGAGGCAAAGGCCGAGGGCGATTTCCGCATCTATACCTCCACCGTGGGTGAGACGGTAGGCTGCACACTGCAGGCCGAGATCCGCAGCCCTTCCGGCAGCCGCGCCGCCTACAGCGGCGAGCTTTCCCTGCCCATCACCGGCGTGCTGAACGGTGTGCACCCGTGGAGCATCGAGCATCCCACCCTGTACACCCTCACCGTACAGCTGATCCGCCCCGGCTCTGCCGGTCTGCCGGACCGTGTGCTGGACGAAAAGACTATCCGCTTCGGCTTCCGCACCGTGCAGTTCGTGGCGGGTGGGCTGTACCTGAACGGTCAGCGCGTGGAGCTGCGGGGCTTGAACCGCCACCAGAGCTACGCCTATCAGGGCTATGCCATGCCGGACAGCATCCAGCGGCTGGATGCTCAGATCCTGAAAAAAGACCTTGGCTGCAACGCAGTGCGCACCAGCCATTCCCCCCAGAGCCCGGCGTTTCTGGATGCCTGCGATGAGCTGGGCCTGCTGGTGTTCACCGAGATGCCCGGCTGGCGGTACATCGGCGACGACAGCTGGAAGGCACAGGCCCTGCAGAACTGCCGCGAAATGGTATGCCAGTGCCGCAACCACCCCAGCATCTTTTTGTGGGGTGCCCGTGTGAACGGCAGCGCCGACGACGAAGCGTTTTATAAGCGCACCAACGAGGCCATCCACCGGCTGGACCCCACCCGCCCCACGGCAGGCGCGCGGAACCACCGCAAGAGCCAGCTGCTGGAGGATGTTTACGCCTACAACGATTACTCTTACCGTGGGCGCGGTGCCGCCTGCGAAGCCCGCGCCGCGGTGACTTCCGATCCCCGCAAGGGCTACCTCATCAGCGAATTCGGCGGGCAGCAGCTGCCCACCAAGCCCTTTGACGACGAGACCCACCGGCTGGTGCAGGCTCTGCGCTATGCCGCCGGGATCAACGATTCCATTGCGCAGCAGGGCGTGGCCGGCAGCTTTGGCTGGTGCATGGCCGATTACAACACCCACCGGGAATTTGGCAGCGGCGACCGCATCTGCTACCACGGTGTGATGGATATGTTCCGCAACCCGAAGCTTTCGGCGGCGGTATATGCAAGCCAGAAAACGCCGCGTTCCCCCTCGGACATCGTGCTGGAAGTCTCTTCCGGCATGGCACTGGGCGACCTGCCCGGCGGCGTTCCCACGGCCTGCTGGGTGTTCACCAACGCCGAAAGCGTGCGGCTGTACCGCGGCAACGACTACATTGCCGAGTTCACGCCTGACCGGCACGGCCGTTTTGCCGCCATGACGCATCCGCCCATTGAGATCAACGATTTTGTGGGTTCTTTGTTGGAAAAGTACGAGGGCATGGACCTGGCCTCCGCCCAGATGACAGCCGCTATCCTGAACGAGATGCGCCGGGATGCCATGGAGCTTTCGCCGCTTTCCAAGGCGCGGATGCTTTCGCTGCGGCTGAGCTGGAACGAGGTAGCCCGCATGTATTACAAATACATCGGCGTGCTGGGCACACCGTGCGCAGCCTACCGTTTTGAAGCCGTGTGGCATGGCCGCACCGTGCGCACCGTGGTGCGGGAACCGGTGCAGAGCGTCCGGCTGGAATGCACCGTGCACAACCCCATCCTCACCGACGGCCCCACCTGGGACTGCGCCGCTGTCAGCCTGCGCGCCATCGACCAGAACGGCAGCCTGCTGCCCTACTGCGGCGAAGCCGTTCAGCTGAGCGTGGACGGCCCGCTGAAGATCATTGGTCCCAGCGTGGTGCCGCTGCGCGGCGGCATGGCGGGCACCTACCTTGCCACCACCGGCGAAGCGGGCCGCGCCGTGCTGCACTGCCGCATGGAAGGTGCGCTGGATACCGATGCCGTGGTGACCATCCGCTGCCGGGAAGCTTAATTTCCGTCCCTTCATGATAGATTTGCACTCTGTTCAAAATTTCATCATGGTTGACTGGTATCCTAAGAACTGTAAAATAACGGCGGGCGCGCCCGCTTTGATTCCAAAACAAAGGATGCAGGAGTTATGAGAGAAAAATTCCGTCAGTTTATGATCGGCCGCTACGGTACCGATGGCCTGAACCAGTTTTTGAGCATCGCGTCCATCGTGCTACTGCTGATCTCGCTGCTCACCCGCTTCAGCCTGTTCACATGGCTGGGTCTGGTGCTGCTGGTGCTGTGCTACTACCGCTCGCTCAGCCGCAACATTTCCAAGCGCACGGAGGAGAACTACCAGTACTATGCCCTGAAAGACCGCGTAGACCGTAAGTTCCGCGGTCTGAAGGATCAGTGGGCCAACCGCAAGCTCTACCACTACTACCGCTGCCCCAAGTGCCGCCAGAAGCTGCGTGTGCCCCGTGGCCGCGGCCGCATCCAGATCTCCTGCCCGCGCTGCGGCACCCAGTTCATCAAAAAGAGCTGAGCGGCCATGTTTGGTTATGTTGTGCCCAATCAGGCCGCGCTTTCGGACGAAGCACAAAAGCGCTACCGCACCGCCTACTGCGGGCTGTGCCGCCGCATCGACGCACTGCACGGCCTGCGGGGCCGCTTTACGCTGAGCTATGACCTCACCTTCCTGAACCTGCTGCTGTGCAGCCTGTACGAGGGCGAGACCGAAGCTTCTTCCGGCCACGACCGGTGCCCCATCCACCCCTTGGGCGGTGTGGAATGGCGGGCGGCCTCCCCCACCGATTACTGTGCAGATCTGAGCGTAGCCTTGCACTACTACAACGCCGAGGATAAGTGGAAGGACGACCGCAGCCTGCTGGGCCTTGGATATGAAAAGCTGCTTACCGGCTGTAAGCAGGCTGCCGAGAGCCGCTGGCCCCGTCAGTGCAGCGCCATCCGCACCTGTCTGGACAGGCTGGCAGAATATGAAGCTGCCGGGAGCGAAGATCTGGATGCCGTGTCCGGCTGCTTTGGCGAGCTGATGGCAGAGCTGTTCGACTACCGGCAGGATCACTGGTCACCGGAGCTGCGCAGCATCGGCTTCCATCTGGGCAAGTTCATCTACCTGCTGGATGCCTATGACGATCTGGAGCACGACCAGCGCAAGGGGGCCTACAATCCGCTGAAAGCACTCAGTCAGCAGCCCGGCTATGAGGAAGAGATGAAAGAGATCTTTGAGCTGCTGCTGGCGCAGTGTGCCCAGAGCTTTGAACGCCTGCCCTGCGTGGAGGACGCAGACCTGCTGCGCAACATCCTTTACTCCGGCGTATGGCTCAAATACAACTGCAAAACAGCCAAGCAGGCCCGCAGCCGTGGCTGAATGGCGGCTTTGTCTTGATTTTTCCACGGCAATACGGTAGACTATAAACATTGCGCGGCACTGTGGCTGCGCGAAATGAGACGTGAGGAAGTATATCCATGAGAGACCCCTATGAGGTGCTGGGCGTTTCGCGCGGCGCAAGCGATGACGAGATCAAAAAAGCATACCGCGCCAAGTGCAAGCGCTGGCATCCGGACCTGAACCCCAACGATCCTACCGCCGAGGAGCATTTCAAGGAAGTGCAGGCGGCTTACGATGCCATTACCAAGGGCGAAACCGGCCCCCAGATGGGCGGAAATCCCTACGGCAGCTACCAACAACAGGGTTACGGCCAGCAGAGCTACCAGCAGCAGGGTTATCAGAACGGTTACGGCGGTTTTGACGGATTCGATGGCTTTGACCCGTTCGGTTTCGGGTTTGGCTTTGGCGGCTACCAGCAGGGTTACGGCCAGCAGGGCGCAAGCTATTCCGGCTCCGACAGCCCGGAGATGCAGGCAGCCCGCAACTTTGTGGCCAATGGCCGCTATGCGGAGGCCCGCCGCGTGCTGGACGGCATGACCGGCCGCAATGCCCGGTGGTATTATCTGTCCTCCCTCGCAAATCAGGGCTTGGGCAACCGCATCGATGCGCTGCAGGATGCCCGCCGTGCCGTGCAGCTGGACCCGGGCAACACCGAGTACCAGATGCACCTGCGCCGGATGCAGAACCCCGGCCAGACCTACCGCACCACACAGGCCACCTACACCAGCCCCGGCGGCCTGATGCAGTGGTGCTGGAGTATGATCCTGCTGAACCTGCTTTGCAACTGCTGCTGCGGCGGCTGGGGCTTCCGGTTCCGCATGTGATCCCGTTTTTCTCATAAGATACAACAAGACCCCGCACCTTCTGGTGCGGGGTCTTGTTTTTGCTTTACGACATCACTTTACGGTGATGTTGCGGCTGATCTTGCTGCAGGAGTAATTGCCGCCGATCTCTGCCGTCTGCACATAGGTGCCCGGCTCTGTGGGCAGCTTGCTGGTGGCATCACAGCCCCAGCCGGACTTCTTGTAGCTGTAGCGGATCTTATCGGTGGGCACCACCTGACCATCCACTTCCAGCACAGCCGCTTCATTGAAGTTCTGCAGCTCTTCGGCGGTCATGGGCTTTTCGGCCTGCTGTGCCCAGTACATGCGCACGCCGTTTGTCTTGGGCTTGATCTTGAACATGGCAAAGCCTGCGGTGTTCATATCGCTGCTTTCCAGCGCCAGTGCACCGGCCACATAGTTGCCGGCATCCACCGGCTGCTCGTCCAGATAAATGCGGCTGAACGCACCCTCCGGCAGATACTTGCGGATCAGGTTCAGCGCAAGGCGCAGGCCGTTGGACACCTGATCGATGGTAGGTACATAGAAGTGCAGCACATCCATCACCGAGACGGCCTCATCGGCCACCCGCAGCAGCACGCTGACATCGTTGCCGTCGATCAGCTGCTTGAGGTAGCTGTACACATTGAACTCCTCTGCCTGATCCGGTGTCTTGGACATCTTCTTGGGCAGCGGGATCATCTTGAGCAGCGTGCGGATCTTATCCGACAGCACCAGCGTCACATAGCCATTCGCTTCGCCGCCAACGCCCACCACAACACCAATATACTGGGTATCGGCAGGGTTGGTCTGCACCTCCAGCTTGTAGTTGGAGCCATAAACAAGGTCGCCCGTGGCTTTGAGCCGGATGGAAACCATATCATTCTGCTGCCCCAGCGCTGCATTTTCCTGCGGCAGAGCTGCTGCGGCAAACACCGGCGTTGCTGCCGCGCTGAGCATGAACACTGCTGCCAGTGCAAGAGCTATCAATCGTTTGGCCTTCATTGCTTAAGACCTCCTTATTCTGTAAAGGGATCGCACAGCCGCGCCCCACGGCACGCTGCGTCGGGAACCGGCCTGATACCATGCCTGTTGTACCTCGATTCTACCGCAAAACGCTGTTTTGGTCAATAACGTGATTCAAGTAATTCAATTTTTTTACATTTTATGCAAAAAAGAGGGACCTGCCCTCTTCCAGCGGTTTCTCCCTCAAGTTCATTCATCAATAAAATATTCCGGGTGGACGCTGCGGGCCTGCGCCACCGACTGCTTATACCGGCTCAGGTGGCTTTCCAGCGCTTCGCTCACGTCGTCCGCGCTGCCGTGCAGCAGTGCTTCCAGAATTGCCGTGTGCGAGGAGCAGACCGACTTGTTTTCCTCGGTCTGCAGGCTGAACTTGCGGATGCGCTCCACATGCTGCAGGCTGGCCAGCATGTGGTCGTAGTGAGCTTCCATGCCGCACAACTCAAAGGATTTGCGGTGGAATGCATTATCCAGCTCCAGCATACGGGCAGTGCGGTCCGGCTGGCTCATATCCGCTTCCAGCACACGGTATGTCTCAATGTTGCTGCGGTATTCTTCCTCCTGCCGGGGTGTCACATGGCCGCGCAGCCGGTTCAGGATCTCTTTTTCCAGTGTATAGCGGGCAAACTGCTCCATCTCCATCAACTTCAGGTTGATGGGTGCCACATGGGTGCCGCTCTGCGGTTTGATGTCCACCATGCGGGCCAGATTGAGCATCAGCAAAGCCTCCCGCATGGGCGTGCGGCTGATGCCCAGCTCTTCGGCCAGCTCCCGGTCATTCAGCGGATCACCGGGCTTCAGCTCCATCGTGATGATCCGGCTGCGGATCGTCTGGTATGCCGTTTCGCGCGCACTCAGTGATGACATGTGGTCTCTCTCCCTTCAACCTCCGGTGTAAAGCAAAAATTGATATACTAGTATTGAAGTTATCAAGACCATATTACCCAACCACAGGGCGGCTGTCAAGTGTAGCTGCAACTAAAAATCGCCAACATTTTTCTCTGTTTTGTCAAGACAGGCCCCATGGCAGCACAAAAGCCCTCCGGGTGAAGGGCTTTTGCTGCGTTTACTTTTTAGCGGAACGGTACACCACCGGCACCCACACAAAGGCCACGGCCAGACCGCACACCACATCAATGATAGAGTGCTGCTTGGTGAACACGGTGGACGCACAGATCAGTGCAGCCCACACCCAGGCCAGAATTTTCAGGGCCGGGCGCTCCTTTGCCAGCTTGCTGTGGCTGAACGCCAGTGCCATGCAGGCCGTGCTTTGGCAATGGATGGACGGGCACACATTGACCGAGGCGTCCGCCCTCCAGATCAGCTGCATGATGCTCATTGCAATGTTGCTGCGGCCCACCGCATCCACTGTGGGGCGGATATCCAGACCGTTGGGCAGCAGCATGTACAGGATCAGGCAGAAGGTCATGCCGGAAAACATGGTCAGGCAGAGCTTATCGTAGCTTTGGGTGTCGCACCACCACAGCAGGGCCGTCACACCAGCCAGCAGCACAAACCAGCTGCAATACGGAAAGATGAACCACTCATTGAAGGGGATCAGATCATCAAGCGGGGCGTGGATGATATATTTGGGATCTTTGATGGTCAGATCCAGCCAGAAGAACCAGATCAGATACACCACCCAGTACAGCTGGAACCACAGGTGCGGGCGGCGCCGGCTCCACAATTGTTTGGGATTCATGGTATTTCTCCTATATTTTCAATGTGATGACGTATGATTATACCACATCACGCCATCTTGCGCAAACCTTTCCGGTGCGATAAAATAAAAAGAGTGTTGTAAACCTGCGCTCTGTTTTTGAGCGTATCTATTATAAAAGGAGCCATTATGTTGCAAAGCTTTCCCCCTGTCCGCCTTGCCGCGCTGGATCTGGACGGCACCCTGCTGAACCGGAACAACGAGGTCACCCTTGCCACCCGTCAAGCCATTGCCCGCGCTGTAGAGCATGGCGTGGTGGTGGTGCCCGCCACAGGCCGCCCGCTGGCCAGCCTGCCGCCTGTTGTGGCAAAGCTGCCCGGCATCCGGTATGCCATCACCTCCAACGGTGCCGCCGTGTGGGACCTTGGTGATGACCCCATGGGTGCTGTGCACAGCCGCTATGCCAATGCCGCCCAGCGCCATACCAGTGAGCCCGCCTGCCTGCTGCACCGCCTGATGCCGGCAGAAGTGGCACGGGAAGCTTTTGACCTGTTCCAGCAGTACGATGGCGAGCTGAGCGTATTCAGCGACGGCCTTGCCATCAAGACTCCGGAGGGCATTGCAAAGCTCACCTCCCGCACCGCCCACTTTCTCTCCTCCGAGGCGCGGCAGAACCTGACCGACGGCCGCTTTACCGTCATTCCCGGCATCGAGAGCTGGATGTCCCGCCATGCGCACGAGATCGAAAAACTGTGCATGTTCTTCGACAGTACCGAAAAGACCGCCGCTGCCCTGCCAAAGTTTCAGGCTATCCCGGGCGTGTCCGTGGTGCAGGGTTCGCCGGACAACATCGAAGTGACCGCTGCCGGTGTGGATAAGGGCAGTGCCCTGCTGGCTCTGGCCGACCTGCTGGGCATCCCCCACGAGAACACCCTTGCCGTGGGCGACAGCGAGAACGACCGCGCCATGCTGGAAAAGGCAGGGATCGCCGCTGTTATGGCCAACGGAATGCCCCAGATCAAGGCCATTGGCAGCATTGTGAGCGAAGCCGACTGCGACCACGACGGCGTTGCAGAGCTGTTCGGCAGGCTTGGTATTTGAGCAAACAGGGTCAAAACAGCCCCAATTTTCAGGTCATTCGTCATTTTTGTGCAATGTATACAAGCTCTTATGCAAAACATTGTGCTTGTTGAGCATTTCCAAACTCATTTCCGTCGTTTATACTAATAATATGAGCGCACAGTGGGTGCACCATGCCCAAACGGCAGCCCACGCGCACCAAGAGAGTTCAAACTAAAAGGAGAAATGCGTTATGAATCCCATCGTAGAAAAGGTCTATCAGATCGGCATTATCCCTGTTATCGCTTTTAACAGCGTTGATGAAGCCCTGCCCCTGTGCAAGGCTCTGGCTGACGGCGGTCTGCCCGCAGCTGAGGTCACCTTCCGTACCGCATGCGCTGAGGAGTGCATCCGCAAGATCCACGAGGAGATGCCCGAGATGCTGCTGGGCGCAGGCACTGTCCTGACCACCGAGCAGGCTGACCGTGCAATGGCAGCTGGTGCTTCCTTCATCGTTGCTCCCGGCTTCGACCCCGAAGTCTGCAAGCATGTTATCGATAAGGGCGGCATCATGATGCCCGGCACCTGCTCTGCAGGCGAGATGCAGCAGGCTATGAACATGGGCTGCGAGGCCCTGAAGTTCTTCCCCGCTGAGGCAAACGGCGGTGTCGGCATGCTGAAGAACATCGGCGCTGCCCTGAAGAGCGCACGCTGGATGTGCACCGGCGGCGTCAATGCAAAGAACGTCAACGACTATCTGGGCTACGACCAGATCTTTGCTGTCGGCGGCACCTGGATGTGCAAGAGCGACGTGATCAAAGCCGGCGACTGGGCAAAGATCACTGCTCAGAGCAAGGAAGCGGTTGACACCATGCTGGGCCTGAAGCTGATGCACGTCGGCATCAACACCGAGAACGAGGAAGAGGCCATGAAGATGGCAAACATCATCGGCAGCCTGCTGAACATGAAGGTCGCTCCCGGCAACTCCAGCATCTTCGTCGGCAACAAGG
>ERZ791614.565-NODE-565-length-23634-cov-4.409941_pt1 | contig 23634 bp, 20 predicted proteins | sample MGYA00510274_ERZ791614 | MGnify/ENA primary metagenome ERZ791614 (study PRJEB30046, sample SAMN00715221) | human gut metagenome | study: EMG produced TPA metagenomics assembly of the A metagenome-wide association study of gut microbiota in type 2...
GAAAAGCAATCAGAAGCTTCGGGATAATCGTGTATTACTCGTATTCTATCATCGTTCAACATTCGGTCTCGAAATTCGTCTAATCCTTTGCCACCGGCAAACCATCTGGACGGAATTATCATAGACAAATAGCGGGGGTTCATTTTTTGCGCTTGCTGTACGAATAATTGGTAAATCGGTTTTGCACTTGCTCCGTTACCGCCCCCGTCACTCAACTGATAGGGCGGGTTACTGATGATCACATCGAACTTCATCTTAAAAATATCCTCCGGCTTGGTGGTATGGATCAGCTCATAGGCATGGGTCTCCAGCATTTCGTCCCGGTCGTACTGGCTCTGGGCTGCGCCGCAAAAGACGCATTTTCCGTTTTTCCAGCGGTGGGGAATCCGCTTGTAGCGAATGTTGCCCTCCGCATCGTCAAAGCGGGACACCGAATACACGCTGTTGGGGTACTTGCTGCAATACACACCACGACGGGAGAGCAGGCTGGTCAACTCGGTGATGGCGATACCGTAAAGCTGGTGATGAAAGATGTGGTCAATACGCTGCTGCAGGTCGGGAAAGATCGGCTCCAATCCGGTCAGCAACCGCTTGGCGATCTCCCGCAGAAAGACACCGCTTTTGCAGGCCGGGTCTAAAAACTTTGTATTGGGGTCCGAAAACGACTCCTGCGGGAGCATATCCAGCATCGAATTGGCTACCTCCGGCGGCGTGAACACCTCATCGTTGGACAGATTGGCAAGGCAGGACAACACATCCGGATTATAGATGCCGGAGTAGAAATCATTGCTCATTTTTCCATACCCTCCTGTAGTGCGTCACATATTTCTTGAGGAACTCGCCCTCGTCGCTGGGCTTCTCGGCAGGCTCTGCATCGTCGAACAGGGTCATCTGCTCCTCCCGCTTTTTGCGCTTTTTCTTGCCGAACAGGTCACGGGCCTCGTCATCTCCCTGCATCAGCCTGGCAAAGGTGTAGTCGCTGCGCTGGAGCTGATAGCCGGTCACAAAGGCCCATTCGGAAAACACGATGGGCTCCTCGGTATCCTGCTGGTTTTCGTCCACGCGCATCAGGCTCAGGGCGTTGCCGCAGACGATGTTGCGGGACAGAATAAACCGCACCGAGCGGCGGCAGTCCTCGCTGACCTCCTTTTTGCAGACGGCTTTGTACTCCTTGTCCCACATCCGATAAAGCCGCTCCCGGCAGGCCTCGCAGTTGTCCTGCAGAATATCCACACCGTAAAGGCTGCTGACGGCCAGAACGGAGTATTTTTCGTAGTCCATCGGGAACTTCTTGTATTTCTTTTTTACAACAGCCAACTTCCGGGACAGGATCTCGGCGAGAAAATTCCCATCGCCGCAGGCGGGCTCCAGAAAGCGGCTGTCGATGCGCTCTGTCTCGGTTTTCACGAGGTCGCACATCGACTTTACCTCCCGCTCGGCGGTAAACACCTCGCCGTGGTCCGCCACCCGCTGTTTGGATTTCACTTGCTTTGTCACGCTTTTGATCCCCCCGGAAACATAATCCCGATTATGTTGTAAACAGGGCAGCAAAAAAGACCTGCCACAGATCGGACAGGCCAAAAAGGGTATGAAAAAGCAAGCCTTCTCTTATCGCTTCAAAAAGCGAGCCGGAAAGGCTTTCTTGTTGTGCTCGATTTTAGACAATTTTAGGGTTTTCACGCTTTTCGTCGATGCTTTCTTTACTTTTTCGCAGGTTGATGCTATAATACAATATGTATAGGTATGCTTCTATCAAAATGAAACTACAACATAATCGGGATTCTGTTGCTTATAAAATTAGGTGCATATTCTCCATGCGGCGGCGGTGCTCCGTGCCGGTGGAAATGATATAGATGCGGGTCGTATCGATGCTTGAGTGACCGAGAATGTCGGCAAGCTTGGCAATGTCCTTTTCGACACCGTAAAACACCCGGGCGAACAGGTGGCGCAGGTTATGGGGAAATACCTTCTCCGGGTTGACACCCGCTTCCTGACACAGGGATTTCATCTCCCGCCAGATATTTGTCCGATTGATGGGCTTGCCCGTGCGGGTTACGAAAATTATTCCGCTTTCGATTCCTTGCTCCGCTGCATAGCGGAGCAATTTTTGTCTCAGCACCTTTACAAGAAACACCGTCCGGGTTTTCGCCTTACAGCTTACCACCGCCTCGCCGCACCGTGCTGCCTCAACGGTGATAAATTGCAGCTCACTGACTCGGATGCCGGTACCGCAGATGGTCTGTAAAATCAGACAGAGCCGTTCATTGTGCTTTCGCATCGCTGCCCGGCAAAGCCGTGTGTATTCCGCTTTCGTCAGTTCCTTTTCTTCGGGGCAGTAAACCTGCTGCTGCAATTTCAGCGTTTTTACCTTCAGGTCGTGCCAGCCGAGAAAGGTGAATAGACAGTTGATGCTGGCCAGCATGGAGTTTACGCTCCGCACGGCGTAGATTTCTTGCAGGTGCTTTTTGTATGCGATCACGGTTTCCTTTGTAATTTCTCCATCCGGTGCGTATGCCGCAAAGGCGCGGACATCCCGAACATATTTTTCGACTGTTGCGGCACTCCGTTCCTCTAAGACAAGATGTTCCGTAAATTCGGCGATCTCCGCCGCCGTGAGTAATCGTCCCTTCATTGTGGATTTACCTCCGAGTATTTTTTGATTATTTTACCCGAAAAGTATGAAAACAAAATTGTCACCGTTTATTGTAAGAAAAACGGTGACAGGAATCGAATCTATGGATTTTCGTTCAGCCCCGGTGCGTTTCAGGTTTCTTGATCCGCACCGGGGCTTTTTTCGTTTTCTGCGCTTATAGGGATTTTTATTGGACAGTAACTATGCTAAAATTATTTTTGAAAAGCAGGAACAATCGGCGTTTGCTTATGCCGTTAAAAAATAGAGGGCGCTGGCCCTCTGGAAAGGAGACAATAAAAATGCCAATTATGCTGACCAGAAAGGACGGCCCGCCTACGCCGTTCCGAAACGCAGAGTACATCCCGTTCTACTACTTCATCCCGAAAAGCATCCTGTCCCGCTGTGGGGCGGAGCTGAACGCCATCCCGAGGAATCCGCAGGAGCTATTTCACAACCGGGCTGCCTGCGAATTCGTGGAGAGCGACCTGTTCCGACTGCTCATCATTGACGCCACCGCCTTTATGGTTTGGCCGTATATGGGCTTTGACGAGTATATGGAAATCTATTCCGGCTACGACCCGGCGTGGCGGTTCGCCCACTGTCCGGACTACTGGATTCAAGAGCTGACGGACGAAGGCATTCTGGCGTCCGCCGGCGAATTATTCAAAGGTTGCCACTCGGAATTGGGGTATGTGCCGGAATGGCAGATCGACATCTATCTGCGCTATATTGTGCCCAATGTGATGAAAAAGCATCGGATGGACGAGATCATCCAAGTGGTACGGGAGTACCCCTGCTTTGAGGACTTTGACTTCCGAAAGAGCAACCAGAAAACGGACTTCATCCGAAAATGGTACCACACCCGCACCAAGCACCCGATGATCTCTCTGGAGGAATTTCAAGAGGCCTATGCCGACGCCCACGGCGGACAGGAATACGAGGAGCCTGACCCGTCGCAGAATGTGGAGGAAACAGTGGTAGCACAGGCACTGGTGGATCAGTTCAAGGCCACGCTCAGCGAAAAGGATATGCAGATCCTTGAACTGCGTATGAGCGGCGACACGCTGGAGGAGATTGCCGAAAAGCTGGGCTACAAAAATCACAGCGGCGTTCTCAAGCGCATCCGAAAGATCGGACAGGCTTACGAGGCCTACACAGGCGTGGACTACGGCTTTGAGAGCGGCAAAATCGTCGGATAACACCTACTAAAAATCGGTAGGTGTTATTTTTATGCCCAAACGGAGGTGGAAATTATGAAATGGAGAATATACCCGTCCCAGCGAGGGCGGGTCAACAAACTGGTGCGCCGGCGATGTTGCTGCTATGACCACGGTAACTGCATCCTGCTGGATGACGGAGAGCCGCACTGCTGTGTGCAGATCATCAGCCGGAGCGGTATCTACTGCAACTATTTCCGCCGGGCGGTGTTGCCGTCCGATAGTGAGTTATACGCACAAATCAGAGATCAGAATAAATGAGGAGGATACGGAAATGAAAACAATCCACAACACAAAAATCATCGGCATCGACCACGGGTACGGGAATATGAAAACGGCCAATTGCTGCTTTCCCACCGGTATCACCGCCTATGACCACGAACCGCTGTTTACGGCGGACATGCTGGTCTACGGCGGCAGGTATTATCTCATCGGCGAGGGGCACAAGGAGTTTGCGCCGGACAAGATCAAGGATGAGGATTATTATGTGCTGACCCTTGCGGCAATCGCCAAGGAGCTGAAAGCCGAAAATCTTACCGAGGCGCACATTGTGATTGCCGCCGGTCTGCCGCTGACTTGGACAAGCGGGCAAAAGGCAGATTTTAGAGCATATCTGATGAAGAACGCCGAAGTGGAATTTGTCTACAAAAAGACCGCTTACCACATCTATATCGACGATGTGCGTATCTATCCGCAGGGGTACGCCGCTATTGCGAGCTTCGCAACGACTCTTAAAGGCGTGAACCTGATCGCCGACATCGGCAACGGCACAATGAACACGCTGTATATGATCAACGGCAAGCCGCAGCAGGGCAAAATGTTCACCGAGAAATTCGGGACTTACCAGTGTACCCTCGCTGTCCGTGAGGCATTTATGCAGAAAACGCAACGGGAAATCAACGATGCCATCATCGACGAGGTGCTGATCACCGGCACGGCAAATATTGCGCCTGCCGACCTGAAAATCATCAAGATTGTCGCCGCCGAGTATGTACGGGATATCTTCCGCAGACTTCGTGAGCACGGCTATGATGAGAATACAATGACCTTGTATGTGACCGGTGGCGGCGGGTGTCTTGTGAAGAACTTTTATAAGTGCAGCGCCGACCGGGTGAAATTCGTTGAGGACATCTGCGCCGCTGCAAAGGGATATGAATATCTGGCGGAGGCGCAGATGAAGGCTGAGGCGAAGGGATGAGCAAATATCGGATCAATGTGCGGTTTGATTTGGACAAGCCAAAAGAGGCGAACGCTGCACAATATTTACAGGCGCTGGATAAATCCCGCAACGCTTTTATGGTAACGGCGATCTTAAACGAAATGCAGCGGCAGACATCCACAAATGGGGTTTTGCTGGATGATATTCGGCAGGTCATACGGGAGGAATTACAGGAGGTGTCGTTTGCTGCGGCACCTCCTGTTTTTGAGCAGGTACAACTCGAACTGACCGAGGAGCAGCAAGCTGAAAACGAAAAGAGCGTGCTGGATGACCTTGAAATGTTCGGCTGAGCCAAAACGCCGATATGTGGCTCAAATCGCAGTGTTCTCAGCAGAAGCAGAGCCAATTTGGCGCAGAAACAAGATGTATCCCCAGGGACAAGAAAGCGGTTTGCGGCATCGTGCAGCGCAGAGATACGCTGAAATCTCGGTATCTGACAGCCGCTTTTCTTTATGCCCTGCGAGGTGCGTCTCACGGTATAGCGAGGTGCGTCTCACGGTATAGCGAGGTGCGTCTCACGGTATAGCAAGCAGGGACTTTGTGTGCCACAGAAGTCCCAATCACAGCCGAAATCGGCTGCCTCTTTGGGGGCGCAGCCCCCAATCCCCCAGTGAAAGGAGAGATGTGTATGGGGAAAGATGTTCGTATCGCCGTCCGTGTGACGGCAATTAAGAAGGAAAAAATCCAAGCCAAAGCCCGAAAATGCGGGCTGAGCGTAACCGAATATGTGAAGCAAAGAGCGTTGGGGTACGAGCCGAGAACGGTTCCGCCTGACGCTCTTTTTGCTTGTCTTGAAAAGCTTGGCGAGCTTGCGGACAAGGCGAGTTCACCGGAGCTGGACAAAGAAATTTGTGCAGTGCTGAAGCAAATAACGGCAGAGTTTCTACTGCCGGGAAAGGGGTGATGCGGTATGGCGGTGACAGGCTTTTGGCCTGTGTTCAAAAATCTGAAAGCCACGCTGGACTACGCCGACAATCCCAACAAGACCACCGCCCCGGAATATCTGGACGAGGATCTATACGCCGCCCTGTGCTATGCGGGGAACGATGATAAGACCGACCGCAAAATGTTCGTGGGTGGAATCAACTGCTCGGCGCAGAACGCCTATGCCGAAATGATCGCCGTGCAGCGGCGATTTGGTCTGCGTGGCAAGGTAGTGGGCTACCACGGCATTCAGAGCTTTCGTGAGGGCGAGGTAACGCCGGAGCAGGCGTTCGCCATTGGCAAGGAAACCGCAAGAAGGATGTGGGGCGACCGATATCAGGTGCTTGTCACCGTCCACCTGAACACCGACAATATGCATTGCCATTTTGTTGTGAATCCCGTGTCCTTCAAGGACGGTGTGAAATTCAAAAACAAAATCGGCGACCACAAGGAGCTGCGTAAAATCTCCGATGAGATCTGCCGGGAGCACGAGCTGTCTGTGCTGGAAAACAACGATTTCTACTCCAAGGGCAAGAAGAAGGAGTATTGGGTGCACAAGGCCGGCAAGAAAACCCACCGGGACTATCTGTGGGAAGATGTGGAATACTGCCTGTCCTTTGCGACCAGCCCAAAAGAATTTGAAAATCAGCTCTATGCGCTCGGATACACCCTTGACCCTGTGCGCTTTTCAGTCAAGGCAAAGCATTGGGAGCGAGCCGTGCGCCTGAGCGGCATCGGCTTTTCCAAAGATCGCGTCAACGCACAGCTGCGGCAGAATGCCGAAAACCGCTATCGGCTATTCACCTTGGAGTACCGACCGCCGTACAAGCCGAAGAAATTCCCACTGGAGGACGAGCTGCGAAAGCTGGGTTTCTCCATTGAACACAGCTATGACACCGCCGCCGTTTTGGTGGATACGGTGTTTTATCTTGTCATAACGGTAATCCAAATCGTAGCCGAACTTGCCGATGTAATGCTGCTGTCACCGGATCTGCGGGCGGCGGAAAAGGATTTGAAAGAGTTGATTTGTGGCTATCACTTCTTGCAGGAGCACGGTATCCATACGACAGCCGACCTGCAAGCAAATATTGAGCAATCCAAGGCAGAGCTTTCCTCTTTGGAGCGTGAGCGCAGCGACATCAGCAACCGCCTCCGACGTCCCAAGTTGCCGGAGGAACAGGCGCAAAACAAGGAACGCCGCAAGGCGGTATCCACGCAGATGAAGCCCGTAAGGGAGCGGCTTCGCCGTGCGGAGCGGATTTTAGAGAAATCCCCGCACCTGTATGAACTGTTAAAGCAAGAGCACGAGCTGGAGAAAAAAGCCCGTGCGAGATACAAGGAAAGAGGCAGATAAAATGAAAAATACGATGAAAAAGCCGGTGGCAATTCCGGTAGAAAAATTGCGTCCATTTGCCGGACACCCGTTCAAGGTTAAGGACGATGCCGAGATGAACACGCTGATTGAAAGCATACAGACGCAAGGAATTCTTTCGCCCTTAATCATCCGACCGATTGAAAATACCGATGAATATGAAGTGATCAGTGGCCACCGCCGCTTGCACGCCGCACAAAAGGCAGGGATTACCGAGGTCCCTGCCTTGATCTATGCCCTTGACCGGGATGCTGCCGTCATTGCCGTGGTGGACAGTAACCTCCACCGGGAGCATATTCTGCCCAGCGAAAAGGCGTTTGCGTACAGAATGAAGCTGGAAGCAATGAGCAGACAAGGACACCGCTCTGACCTAACTTCCGACCAACTTGGTCGGAAGTTAGAGACCGCTGAGATTATTGCACAGCAGTCCGATGACAGCAAATCTCAGGTACGGCGCTATATCCGCCTGACCTATCTCATTCCTGAATTCCTTGAAAAGATGGACGAGGGCGAAATTGCCTTGTCCGTCGGTGTGGAGCTTTCGTTTCTTGATGAACAGAGCCAGCGGGAGGTACTGGAGCAATGCGCCATCAACGACTGCACCCCGTCCTATTCGCAGGCGTGGCGGATGCACAAGGCTGAGCGGGAGGGGACGCTCACCTCGGCGGTCATTCAAGCCATTATGTCGGAGGAAAAAGCCAACCAGAAGGCCCGCCTTAAAATTCCAATGGAGCGCATCCGAAAGTACTTCCCGCAAAGCTACACCGCCGCCCAGATTGAGGATGCCGTGGTGAAGCTCTGCGAGCGGGACTACCGCCGACGAACCGACCGAGCGCGATAAGGAGGTGCGGCCTATGGGAGAATATCGCAAGATCGACTACACGCAGGTCGCACTGCCGGAGGAACTGCTTGCCTCCTTTGCCAAGGCCATGCTCCCGGAGCTGCGTAAGTTTTACGCCAGCGACGAGGGCAAGGCCTATTTTGCAAAGTGGCTCCTGAAGCACCCGGAATATGCGGCACATTCGACACCGGAGAGCGGATGACTATAATGAAAATCGGAGAGGAGGATTCTGTATGAATGTAGTCATTTACGCCCGCTTTTCCAGCCACAGCCAGACGGAGCAGTCCATTGAGGGACAACTCAAAGTGTGCTATGAATATGCGGAGTCGAATCATTATACCGTTGTCGGAGAATATATTGACCGGGCCATCAGCGGCACCACGGACAACCGTGCCGAATTTCAGCGGATGATCTCCGACAGCGACAAGCACACCTTTGAGGGCGTTTTGGTATATCAGCTGGACCGTTTTGCCCGCAACCGCTATGACAGTGCTATCAACAAGGCGAAACTGAAAAAGAATGGTGTCCGGGTGCTGTCTGCCAAGGAGAATATTGCGGACGACGCTTCCGGTATCTTGGTGGAGGGCGTTCTGGAAAGTATGGCGGAATATTATTCCGTGGAGCTTTCTCAGAAGATCCATCGAGGCATGGCCATCAATGCCGAAAAGTGCCTGTCTAATGGCAGCAACCCCGGCCTGGGATTCAAGGTCGATGCCGAGCGGCGGTTCTATGTGGATGAGGAGGAAGCCGCCATTGTCCGTGAGATTTATGAGCGCTACGCCAGCGGCGAGACGAAAGCGGAGATCATCCGGGATCTGAAACGGCGCAGGGTCAAGACCTCCCTCGGCAAGGAATTCAGTCCCAACAGTCTCAGTCACCTGCTCAGCAACAAGCGTTATATCGGCGTCTATCTTTACAAAGGAAAGGAAACACCCGGCGGAATGCCTCGCATTTTGGACGATGACTTGTTTTACCGGGTGCAATCGATGATGAACAAGAACAAAAATGCGCCGGCCCGAACTCACGGCGAGGGCGAATACCTGCTGACCACAAAGCTGTTCTGCGGACACTGCAAGGAAATGATGGTGGGCTACGGCGGCACCAGCAAGACCGGCAGGCAATATCACTACTATATGTGCAAAAACGCCCGCAGGAAAAAGTGCGGCAAGAAGATCGTCAGCAAGTCCTACATTGAGGACCGTGTGGTCAACGAGTGTCTGAAAATGCTGACCGAGGAAAAGATACGCTTCATTGCCAAGAAGGTGGCTGAGGAGTGCGCCAAAAGCCCGGACAACCTGACAGCCAAGGCGCTGAAAAAGGCGATCCGAGAGGCGGACACGGCCATTGAGAATCTCTGGAAAGCCATTGAGCAGGGGCAGGCCGTGGAGATGCTGACGGATCGACTCAACAAGCGCATGGCGGAAAAGGCGGAGCTGGAGGCGCAGCTCGCCATCGAGGAAAACAAGAAGATTACGCTGACGGAGACACAGATTTTGGCCTTTCTGGACTATGTCTGCGAGATGCCCGCCGATGATGTGAACAAGCGCCGAGCCATCATCAATATCTTTGTTCATTCCATCTATCTGTATGACGACCACTTTACCCTCATCATCAACGCCAGCAAGAAGCCGTTGAGCATTGACAATATCCCGCTGGATGATATAGAAACGGCATTTGAAGGCGAAACCGGAGCTTTGGAGGGGTGTTCATCCTTGAGCACCCCTGCTCCACCAAGAAAAGGACTTGCTTTTCAGCAGGTCCTTTTTCCATGAAATTCATTTCTGCGCATCGCGCAAAATATCTTCGGCCGGAAATATTTGCGCCGCAAATGTGAAAAGCGCCGGATGCTTCGCACAGCGCGCCGAATGCGCTGTTTTTCTGCACGCCGGTGCATTTTTCGCGCAGGACATACAAACACATTGCAATATCCTGCCCTATGCGGCAGCGCGAACGCCCCAAGAATTAAGACTAATTAAGATGTCGCCGTATGCTTTTCTTGCTATAATACTGGCCGCAGAACAAAAAACACCATCAGGAGAACAGAGCAAATGACAAGCGTAAGAAGATGGGCAATCGAAAATCGTACAAACGGCATGCCGGCCGCGCAGAAAGCGCCCGTCCGGTCCGTGCCGGTCGTATCCTTTTCTCCGGCAAGGACGGCAAAACAGCCTCATTGCCCGCAAAAGAGCGCCCCGGATGCTCTGTGCCAGATCATGCGGAACGTAAAACGAACAGCAGGCAGGCGCATGCGCCTGCAGGAGGGATACTGAAATGGAGCTTTCTTCGTTGTTCCTCGCGGGAAAAGGGAGCGCCCTGACCTCCTTCTTCTCGACGGCATTTCTCGTCGTGTTCCTGCCGTTTTGTCTCGTGGTGTACAGTCTCATGCCGCGGCGCGGGAAAAAATACTTCCTGCTCGCCGCCGACTGCGCCTTTTTCTGGCTGATCAGCGGCAAGCTGCTCGTATACCTGCTTCTGACGGCGCTTTCGATGCACTACTTCGGACTGTGGCTGGACAAAATACAGTCGGAGACGAAGCTTCTGCTCGCGCAGACGGAAAAAGCCGAGCGCAAGACCGTGCGCAAGCGGCAGCAGGCCGTGCAGCACCGGATCCTTTTGCTGGCCGTCATTTTGCACATCGGCGTCCTGTTCGCACTCAAATATTCCGGCTTTGCCGCGACGAATGTCAACACGCTCCTGGCGCACCTGCACATTCCCGTGCAGCTGGCGATCCCGAAGTATGTGATGCCGATCGGTATCTCCTTTTTCACGCTGCAGGCGCTGTCCTATATCGTGGACGTGCAGCGCGGCGTCACAAAAGCGGACACGAATCTGCTGCGCCTGACGCTGTTCATCAGCTTCTTCCCGCAGATCGTGGAAGGGCCGATCTGCCGCTACGACCAGACCGCGCAGCAGCTCTGGGACGCAAAGCCAATCACCTACGAGAACCTGACGCTCGGTCTGCAGCGCATTGCCTACGGCATGATGAAAAAGGTCATCATCGCCGACCGGCTCAACCCGCTCGTGAGAAATGTCTTTAATAACTACACCGACTTTGACGGCGGCGTGATCGCACTGGCTGCCGTGTGCTACACCGTGCAGCTGTACATGGACTTCTCGGGCTCGATGGACGCCGTCACCGGCACGGCGCAGATTCTCGGCGTCACAATGCCGGAAAACTTCCGACAACCGTTTTTCTCCAAGACGATCTCGGAATTCTGGAAGCGCTGGCACATCACGCTCGGCACCTGGTTCAAGGACTATGTATTCTACCCGGTCGTCACGCTCAAGCCGCTGGAAAAGCTCACTTCCGCCGCCCGCAAACGCCTCGGCAACCACTACGGTCCACTGCTGGCGAGCGCCGTCGCGCTCTTTTGCGTGTGGTTCTGCAACGGTCTCTGGCACGGTGCCGCGTGGAGCTATCTCTTTTTCGGCATGTACCACTTCGTGCTGATCCTCGGCGGCAACATCATCGCCCCGCCGGTGCGGGCCGTCAACGCGCGGCTGCACATCCGCGCCGAGAGCTTCCCGTACCGTCTGCTGCAGATGCTGCGCACGACGGTGCTGGTCATCATCGGCGAGCTGTTTTTCCGTGCAAACGGCCTGCGCGCAGGTATGCAGATGTTCCGCACCATGGTCACCGGATTTGCATTCCCCGTCTTTGACGATGCGCTCTTCAAGGCGCTCGGTATTGACAAGTTTGACCTCATGATCGTTGCTGTGACGCTGCTGATCGTGTTCGTCGTGAGCGTGATCAACGAAAAAGGCAAGTCCGTGCGCGCGCTGCTGGCACAGCGCCCTGCTGCGGTACGCTGGACGGTCTTCTACGCGCTCATTTTGTTCATCATCGTTTTCGGAGCATACGGAAAGGGCTACATTCCCGTCGACCCCATGTATGCGAACTTTTAGGAGGCACGCATGTCCCGATTTCTCAAACATACGCTCAGATGCGTCGTTTTTCTCGCCGTGCTGGCGCTTTTGCTGACCGGTGTGTCGCAGCTGGTGCGGCCAAAAAACAACACCCGCAGCGACGGCATCCATGACCCCGCGGCCAACGGCATCCTCGGAGAACCGGACAACACGATCGACCTGCTCATCCTCGGTGACAGCGAGAGCTATTCCGCCTTCATCCCGATGCAGCTGTGGCAGCAATACGGTTACACGGCCTACTGCTGCGGCACATCCAGACAGACACTGTACTATTCGGAAGCGTTCTTGCACAAAGCCTTCCAAAAGCAGTCGCCCAAGCTTGTGATCCTGGAGACCGATGTGATCTTCATCGATTTTTCGTACGGCAGTATGCTGCTGCAGGAGGCCGGCGACCTCTTCCCTGTGTTTTCCTACCACGACCGGTGGAAAACGCTGAAATCCAGCGATTGGAGCCTGAACGTAAACTACACCTATATCGACAATGCAAAAGGGTATCAGCTGCGCTGCAACGCCACTCCGGCGGACGCCAGCAATTATATGACGCCATCGGATGCCTACGCTCCCATCCCGAAGCGAAACCGCGCCTATGTTGAGCGCATCAAGGCCTTCTGTGACGAAAACGGCGCGCAGCTGCTGCTCGTCAGCACGCCCAGCACAGTCAACTGGAACATGGCGCGCCACAACAGCACGCAGGCGCTCGCAGATAAGCTGCAGATCCAGTTCATCGACTTCAACACCATGTCCGACCAGGTGTCGATCAACTGGAGCACGGATACCCGTGACCAGGGGGATCACCTGAATTATTTTGGCGCAAAAAAAGTAACGGCTGCGCTCGGCGATTATCTGTCTGACAACAGCCTGCTGCCAAGCCACAAGGACGATCCGGAGTATTCCGATTGGGACACACAGGCCGATGCGTTTAACCAGGCGATCACTGCCGAACTCGCAAAATCATAATTGCAGCACAGCATTTCCATGTGCCGGAGCAGACCAAGCATCGCCTGCTCCGGCTTTTGCGTTTCAAAATCAAATCGCAGGAGCACGCCGAAAGCCCCATCGTGTTTCCGGGCGAAAACGGCGAGCGGCAGTACCGCTCTCCCAAAGCGCTCCACAGCGAGTTTCTCCGTTTTCCGTCAGCGTCGAGGATGCGGGCAATATCAACGCCGGCCTGTAAGCGACGGGTTCATGCGCGCTTTTGCAGCATCGCAGCTCTATATCACAACAGGCTGCCACGGTCACGGGGCAGCTCTACCTCGACGCCGCGTTTTTCGCTGAGCCGGGGCTCATCGGCGTGCACCCGAACGACAACACGGCCACCGTGTGGCTGCGTGCGGACGATCTCGCGGCCCTGATCCGGGAGCACGGAAACCCGGTGTATATTGCGGAGCTGTGAGCGCGGCCACACGCATAGAAAAAAGCAAGGCTTCCCGAATTCGGGAAGCCTTGCTTTTATCTATTTCTCTTTTTTGCAGTCACAGTTTCTGCCGCACTGCGCGCAGTTACCGGTGCAGCCGCTGCCGCAGCAGCCGCCCTTTTTCATGGCGCGGCGCCAGACGCGCCACGCGATGACGGCGCACACGGCCACGATGGCCAGCAGGAGATAATCGATCAGCCGCATCACACCAGCCCCGCGATCGCATACGCGGCAAGCGCCACGACCCACGCAACCGAGCACTGCAGAACCACGACGCCGACCGTCTTGAGCCGGGAATCCAGTTCGCGGCGGATGGTGGCGATGGCGGCCACGCACGGCGTATACAGCAGCGTGAACACGAGAAAGCTGATGGCGGAGCGCATGGTGAGCAGCGACGAAATGGCCGCGCCGCCGAGCAGCACCTGCAGCGTGCTGACGACGGATTCCTTGGCGATAAAGCCGGAGATGAGCGCCGTGGCGCACCGCCAGTCGCCGAAGCCGAGCGGACGGAAGACGGGCGCGATGAACTGCCCGATGAGCGCGAGCAGGCTGTTGGCACTGTCGGCCACGACGTTCAGGCGCGTGTCAAAGCTCTGGAGGAACCAGATGATGATGGTCGCAAGGAAAATGACCGTGAACGCGCGCTGGAGGAAATCCTTTGCCTTCTCCCAGAGCAGCAGCGCCACGCTCTTGAGTCCGGGCATGCGGTAATTCGGCAGCTCCATGACAAACGGCACGGGCTTGCCGCGGAAGGCCGTCTTGTTCATGATGAGCGCCGCGAGGATGCCGATGAGGATACCGAGGACATACAGGCCCAGCATGACGAGCGCGCGGTAGCGCGGGAAAAACGCCGCGGTGAAAAAGGCGTAGATCGAGATCTTCGCCGAGCAGCTCATATACGGCGTGAGCAGGATGGTCATCTTCCGGTCGCGGTCGGACGAGACGGTGCGCGTGGCCATGATGGCCGGCACCGAGCAGCCGAAGCCGATGAGCATCGGCACGATGCTGCGCCCTGACAGGCCGATCTTGCGCAGGGGCTTATCCATGACGAAGGCAACGCGGGCCATATAGCCGGTGTCCTCCAGAATGGACAGGAAGAAAAACAACGTCACGATGATCGGCAGGAACACGAGCACGCTGCCGACGCCGGCGAACACGCCGTCGATGATGAGGCTATGTACCACGGGGTTGATGCCGTAGGCCGTGAGTGCGGCGTCCACGACGCCGGTCAGCGCGTCGATGCCGAGCTGCAGCAGGTCGGACAGCCACTTGCCGACGACGTTGAAGGTGAGATAAAACGTGAGGAACATCACGACGAGAAACATCGGCAGGGCGGTATATTTGCCTGTGAGGATGCGGTCGATCTTCATGGAGCGCGCGTGCTCCTTGCTCTCGTGGCACTTGACCACGGAGGAGGCAACGACGGTCTCGATGAAGGTATAGCGCATATCGGCCAGCGCCGCGTTGCGGTCGAGCCCGGTCTCGTTTTCCATCTGCACGATGCAGTGCTCAAGCAGCTCCCGCTCGTTTTCGTCGAGCGCGAGCGACTGCGCGAGATCGTCCCCGCCCTCGATGAGCTTGGCCGCGCAGAAACGCGCCGGCACGCCGATACGGTCGGCATGGTCGGCAATCAGGTGCACGACCGCGTGGATGCAGCGGTGCACGGCTGAATCATCCGCACAGAAGTCCGTCACCTTCGGCAGCGTCCGGCTGCGCGCGACGGTCAGCGCCTGATCCACGAGCTCGGACACGCCCTCCCCCTTCGCCGCCGAGATCGGCACGATGGGGATGCCCAGCGCCTGGCTCATCTTCTGCACGTCGATGGCGCCGCCGTTGGCGTGCACCTCGTCCATCATGTTCAGTGCCAGCACCATCGGCACGCGCAGCTCGAGCAGCTGCAGCGTCAGGTACAGGTTGCGCTCGATGTTCGTGGCGTCCACGATGTTGATGATGCCGTCCGGCTTCTGGTTGATGATAAAATCGCGCGAGACGATCTCCTCCTGCGTATACGGACGCAGGGAGTAGATGCCCGGCAGGTCGACGACGGAGCAGCCCTTCTCGTCGCGCATCTCGCCCATCTTCTGGTCGACGGTCACGCCCGGAAAGTTGCCCACGTGCTGGTTGGAACCGGTGAGAGCGTTGAACAGCGTCGTCTTGCCGCAGTTCTGGTTGCCGACAAGCGCAAAGATCATGCCGACACCCCCTCGACCTCGATCTTCTTCGCTTCTTCTACGCGCAGCGTCAATTCATAGCCGCGCACGCGGATCTCGATGGGGTCGCCCATCGGCGCCACCTTCTGCAAAGTGACGCGCGTCCGGGGTGTCAGCCCCATGTCCAACAGCCGGCATCGCAGCGCGCCGTCCCCACCGACGGCCGTGATGACTGCTGAGGAACCGATCTTCAATTCATTTAATGTCATTGCCATTGCCTTTCTGTGAAAATTCATTTCCCTAGTGAAAAAGACTAGCATGGCGGGCGCGATTTTGTCAAGAGTCTGGCAGGGATTTCCGCGATTTCTGCCGAACGGCGGCGAAAAAACATCCCGGAGCGGAAAAACCGCTCCGGGATGCCGGACTGCCGGTACTGTTGCAGCGGCCGTCAGGGCTTGGGCGTCGGCTGGACAACATTCAAAATGTAGCGCATCATGATCGTCGCAAACTGCGCGCGTGTGGTCACGCCCTGCGGATCGAGAAGCGTCCGGCCGCCGATGGCATTGCCGGAGATCAGCCGCTCGCCCACCGCCCAGGTCATGGGCGCAAGCGCAAAAGCGGACACGCTGCCCGCGTCCGCAAACGCCGACAGGTCGCCGCAGGCATCCAGATCACAGCCCTTGAAGCGGGCGTACCGATACAGGATGGCCGCCGTCTGCTCGCGGGTCGCCAGACCGTTGGGATCAAACCGGCCGCCGCCGACACCGTTCACGATGCCGCTGCCCGCCGCCCAGCCGATCGCCCCGGCATACCAGGCGCCGCTGCGCACATCGGTGAAGGCACTTTCCGCCGCGGCGGCGGGCTCGCCCTCGAGCCGATAGAGGATCATGACGATCATGGCGCGGGTGAGCCGTGCGTTCGGTTCAAAGGTCGTGTCGGACGTGCCGGCAAAGAGCTTGTGCGCCACGGTGAAGTCAATGGCGTTGTGCGCCCAGTTGCCCGCGGGCGGCATATCGGTGAATCTGCTGCCCGGACAGGCTTTGCCGCCGGGGCACGGAGCGGACACCGGGTCTCTTGCCCCGCAGACGGTGCAGACCTCGTTGACATAGCGGTGCGCGGCGGGGATGGTCTCCTGCGCCGTCAGCACCTCGTCGCAGAGGGCGCACCGGCTGCCCTCGGTCAGGCCCGGCGTGGTGCAGGTGGCCGCCACGGCCGGGAGCGCCTCGGGCGCGTGGGCTCTGGGCGGGATGGTCTCGGTCATCGTCTCGCCGGCATCGCTGGTGTAAACGCGCGTGCCGGTGGATGTGCAGGTCGGCTCCCGCGTGACGACGCCGGCGTCCCACGTGTGGGCATAGGTGGCGCGCATTTGCGCGATGCGCGCGGTGAGCCAGGCGTCCATGTCTGCCACGGTATCGGCATACGTCGTGCCGACCGGCCAGGCACGATCACCAGCGCGGATAAGCGGCCACAGCCGGTCATTCATGGCGGCGCTGGCCGACAGGTGTGCGCCGCCGGTCATGACCCTGCCGCCGTCCCCCACAAGCCGCTGCGCCTGCGCGAGGAACGTATCGTGACAGTAATTGCCGACGGCCGCGCGGAAGCCGGGGATCCGCAGGAGCGCGGACACGAGGTAGCGCCCGCCGTCAAAGTCATCGTCCGCGCCGATATCGCCGCAGGCCAGCTCCATATCCGAAACAGGGCCTGCGTACAGCAGACCGCCGGCATCCTTATAAAAGGACAGCGAGACGCCGACCGCACACGCATCGGCGGCCAGACGCTGCAGCAGGTAAACCTGCACGAGCGAGGTCAGGTCGCAGTATTCATAATAGTACTTACCGGTCTCGGCATTGTAGCCGGTGTAGTTCCCGGCGGCATCCTGCGCGTAGACCGCATCCTCAAAGGCCTGATAATACTCGCTGATGTAGGCCATGGCGTCCCGGCCGCACCACGCGGGACTCTGGACATTCATGGCGCAGCCGCGCGCGGTCACAAAGCCGTTGGCCGCGTCCTGCTTTGCCTTGGCGGTGTCGCTACGCGCGAGCAGGTAGCCGCCGGTGATGTCGGCGGGCTCGGTCAGCCCGGCCGTGTACCGGTAGGTCCGGCCGTACCGGTTCTCGGCCGCGGCCGTGGTCATATCGCTGCCGTAGTCCGCGTTGACGGCCGCGTAGGCGGTCTCCATGCCGGTGATGTCCACGCCAGTACTGCCGACGGCGTTCGTCTCGCTGACAAGATAAGTGCCGCGGTAGACGCCGTCATAGTACAGATCCACCCAGTCGGCCGCGGGTGTGTACGGCATGCCCAGCGACACGGCAAGCTCCCGGAAGAGCTTGTCGTGCAAAAGCGTTGCGTCGTCACAGCAGGCCAGCAGCGTCCAGCGCTCAGCCGCTTCCCCGCAGGCGGCGAGATCACACGCCTGGTCGAGCCGGAGCTGATACGACCGCTTCCCGGCGGCCGCAGGGTCGGTGCTGCCGCACGCACGGAGCTGCGTGCGCACACCGTCACAGACGGCATTGCCGTCCCGGTCGGCCAGCAGCAGCTGCGCCGCGGCGTTGGCATCGCCGGCATCCACAAAGACTCGGCCCTGTGCGGACGGATCTTCACTCGTGATGTAAAGCGCGCTGAGATTCTCGGACTGCGCCACGCACAGCGTGCCGGCCGCCTCGCCGTTGATGCGGACGGTGAGCGTGTAAAGGCCGTCGTCCGCGGCGGCAAGCTCTGTGATGTTGACGGTCTCGCCGAGCGGTTCTATGCCCTTGCTGCCCTGCAGCTCCACGGTCGGGCTCGTGCAGTTTTGCGTGTGCACCGTCACGGCGAGGCGGCTCAGATCCGCGCTCGCGGGCAGAAACAGATACTGCGCCGCGTCCATGCTCAGGCCGATCACGGTGCGTCCATCCACCTGCGCGTCGATCGTGCCGAGCAGTTCGGACGGTGCAAACGCGCCTTCTGGCAGCGTCGTCACCGTGACCGTGTTGGAGTAGTACGGCGAGAAATACCACCTGCCGTCCACCTGCGTGCAGCCGACCAGGCGGAACGTGTACGCCGTTGCCGGCGCGAGACCCGTGACGATGCAGACGGGCTTTGCGGTCAGGGGCAGAGCGGTCCAGGTGCTGCCGCCGTCGGCGCTCATCTCGACGCGGTAGTTTTCCGCACCAGCGGCCGCCGTCCAGTCGAGACGGACCTGCTTCTGGCCGATCTCGGCCGCAGCCGTGTCCCGGACGCCGCCGGGCAGGATCTCATACTGCGCGGACACCGTGCCGTAGAAGTCGCGCATGCCCCGGATCGAGACGGTGCCGAGACCGACGCGCGTGTTGTTCGTATAGGAGATGCAGCCATCGACGTCCGCTTCGTCGGTCCTGACCGTCAGCTGCCTGCCCTGATACGTGACCGCAACGGCGCAGACGGCATCTTTGCCGTTATAGACCGCGGGCGCGGTCTTGACCTGCGCATCGGCAATATTCTTTCCCTGCGTGCCGCACTTCGTGCAGACATGATCAGCATCCCAGCTGTGGCCCGCATAGCGGAGCACCGCGCTGCGGCAGGTCTCGCCGCAGGTCCTGCAGGTGGTGATGGCATAGCCGTTCGTGGTGCAGGTGCGGGTGTCGACCGTCTCCGTGTCGTGAACAATGCCGTCATCGTCGAAGTGATACGTCCCGCCGTCGAGCTGCTGCCAGCCGGTGACACGCTCGCCGGACAGGAAATACATCCGGTCGGCCGTGCCATCTACCGTCAGCCAGCCGGTGTACTGCGTGGCCCGGATGTCGACTGTCTCCCCGCAGACCGCGCACACGGACTTTCCGCCGCGGCAGGTCGTCAGCGTGTGGCCGTGCGCGCAGCCGCCGCTCCCCGCCGCGTCCGCAGCCAGCGCCTGCGGGCAGATCAGCGCCGACACCAGTGCGGCTGCCAGCAGAAAGGCCCGGACCCTGTCCGCAAAATGGAATCTATGCATGTTTTCCCCCCTCCGTTGCTCTTTTCGCCGTTGAAAACGACAGAAAAGAGCAACTGTTTCCCTGATTTTGCCTGTCATTTTGATGTTGTGCTGCGATTTATGGCCGAAGCTTCGATGGGAAAATATAATTTTTTGTCATTTTATCATGAATTTTCACGAATCGCAAGATTGCTTTCGGCAAAAACACCGAATATTTGCACATCTTTCCCCAACTCAGGAAAAACCTGACTGGGTGCACGAAACATTTGACACGCACACCGGCCGCTCCTATAATCGAACCGGGCATCGGATTCGGATGCCGTTTTGATGCCAAACGGATGTAATTTTGACTCGAAGGAGGCGGTGGCATGATCCAGATCCTGATCGTGGACGATGAAAAGCCGATCTGCGACCTGATCCAGATGAGCCTGACCCGCGCGGGCTATCACTGCACGTGCGTCTATGACGGGCTGGCCGCGGCGGACATTCTGGAACGCAACGTATTTGATCTCATTTTGCTCGATGTGATGCTGCCGAACGCTGACGGCTTCGAGCTGATGGAGTATATCCGCCCGCTGGGCATCCCGGTCATCTTTCTGACCGCGCGCGGCTCAGTCGACGACCGGGTGCGCGGCCTGCGCATGGGCGCGGAAGATTATATCGTCAAGCCCTTTGAGGTCGTGGAGCTGCTCGCGCGCGTGGACGTCGTGCTGCGGCGCTACAACAAGACCGACGCCGTGATCGAGATCGGCGGGCTGCGCATCGACACGCGCGCCATGCAGGTCTGGCGCGGCACGGAGGAGATCAGCCTGACGCACAAGGAATACGACCTGCTGCTGTTTTTCGCGCGCAACCCCGGCACCGCGCTCTACCGCGAGACGATCTACGAACACGTCTGGGGCGGCGAATACAGCTACGGCAGCAAAACCGTGGACCTGCACATTCAGCGGCTGCGCAAAAAAGTCGGCTGGGAAAACCGGCTGCTGGCCGTGAACAAGGTGGGCTACCGGCTGGAGGTATGAGCGGATGAAATTTCGCGCAAAGCTCACCATCGCCATGGTGCTGCTGCTGTCGCTGACCTACGGCATCGGCGGCAGCCTGATGATCGCGCAGTCGTTTTCCTCCTCCATCGACCGCGAGCGCGACGCCGCCGTGCAGACCTACCGCATGGTCATGGACGTGCTGGAGCTGCTCGGTGACAACGCCTCGCCCGGCACGGCGGCCAACACCGTCGCGCTCGTGCTGCACAAGCTCGGCAGCGGCGGGTCGAGCACGGCGGCGCGCATCCGATTCGGCGCACAGATGACCACAATGGGCGACACCGCGCTGCTCGACGCCGCGCCGGAGCCGTCCGACGGCGGCGACGGCCTGACGCGCATCGTGCGCACCGGCAACGGCCGGCACTACCTCATGCTCGGCGCCACGGCCGACGGCACGACCGTCCAGCTCGCGTTCGACGTGACGGAGGCCTACACCGTGCGCCAGACGCAGCAGCGTGCCTACCACACGACGTTCGTGATCCTCATCGCCATCGGCGCGGCCGTGTCGTGGCTCACGTCCTACCTGCTGACGCGCCCGCTCAGCACGCTTTCACGCGCGTCAAGAGAGCTGGCGCGCGGCAACCTCAGCTACCGGGCGCCGGTGCGCTCGCACGACGAGGTGGGGCAGCTGGCGGCGGACTTCAACCGCATGGCCGGGCAGCTCGAGCAGAACGTCAAGCGCATTCAGGAGAGCATGGCGCTGCAGGAGCGGTTCATGGCCGACTTCTCGCACGAGATGAAAACGCCCATGACCTCCATCATCGGCTATGCAGACCTTTTGCGCAGCCAGGTGCTCACCCCGGACGAGCAGATGGACGCGGCAAACTACATCTTCTCCGAGGGCAAGCGGCTCGAGGCACTGGGGCTGAAGCTGCTGGACATGCTCTCGCTCGACCAGTCAAAGCTCCAGCTCGTGCCCGCGCATCCTGCCGATCTCGTGGCGGGGCTGCTCGAGCACCTCAAGCGCCTGTACGCACAAAAAGGCATTGCCCTGCAGTACCGCACCGAGGAGGGCGCGTGCTTTTTAGAGCCGGATCTGTTCAAGACCCTGCTCGTGAACCTGATGGACAACGCCCGCAAGGCGCTCGACAGCGGCGGCAACATCTACGTCTGGCAGGAGATGCTGCCCGACGGCTGCCGCGTGCGCGTGCTCGACAACGGCCGCGGCATCCCGCCGGAGGCGCTCACGCACCTGACGGAGGCGTTTTACCGCGTGGACAAGTCGCGCTCGCGCGCACAGGGCGGCGCGGGCCTCGGCCTGTCGCTGTGCAACGAGATCGTGCAGCTGCACGGCGGCACGATGCAGTTTGAGAGCCGTGTCGGCAATGGCACGGTCGTGACCGTGGAGCTGAAAGGAGGCCGCGTATGAAGCCATGGATGCGCACCGCCGTGGCCGTCGTGCTCGTGCTGGCGATCGCGGCGGGCGGCTTTTTTCTGCCGAACCTCGTGGCCGCGCGGCTCGACCGCACAGATCAGGACACGGCGTTTTCGCTCAGCACCGGCGACGCGCAGGGCGCGGCGAGCATCCTGCGCCAGAAGCTGACCGACGGCATGCAGAACCTGTTTTACGGCGCCGAAGATCCCGTCGAGCTCGACGAGAGCGCCGCGGCGCACACGCTGGCCGAGATGACGCAGTACGCGCAGGACCTTCTGGGCGCGCTGGAAAAGGACAGTGCGCTGTTCGGCGGCGGCTTTTCCGTGGAGGAGGGCGCGACCGTCCAGTACGCGAGCTACGGCAACGGCTTCGTCCTCTGGGGCATCACGCTGAGCAATCCGCGCGGCGACACGGCGTCGTTCCTGCTCGACGACGCGACCGGCTGCGTGCTGGCGCTCAGTTATGAATTCGCCCATGACTTCGGCTTCCAGATCCGGCAGAACGATCTGTGGGATTACCTGCTGCGCGTGTTTGAAACCCGCGTCGGCGCCACGGTCGCGGCCGCGCTCGGCGTGCCGTACGACGAGGTGCAGATCCCGATGCCGGAAGCGGCGAAAAAAATGCTCGGTCTGCGCACAAGCGGTGGAAACACCGTTCCCCTGCAGCTGCTCAACGCCGGAAACGAGGGCAGTTACAACGACGGCATGGACAGCAGCATCACCGACTACCTGCAGTTTTATGACCCGGACGCCGACACAGCCTTTTCCCTGCCGGCATGGCGCGTGAAAAATACTTTGTATTTCAACGCCCAATGATGCCGTTTGGATGCCAAAGCGTTGCCGGACGGATCACAGTCTCCGCTAAGATGGGGCCATACCCGCTTCGCGGAGACTTTTTTCGTCAGGAGATGCCCATTATGCAGACAAACGATCTTCCACGCATCGGCGTGCTCAGCGCAGACCCGGCCGCCGTCACACAGTTCCTGCGCCGCGTGCAGGCGCTGGGCGCGGACCCCGCCGCCCTGCTGCCGCTGAGCCCGGCCGCCGTGCCCGACTGCGAACCGTATCTGTGCGGGGCGTCCACGCAGCCGCCCCTGCCGCAGCTGCGCGCCGCGGCGGAGATGCTGGCCGCCTCCGGCTGCACGGTCATCGCCGCGCCGGACAGTGCCGGCGTTTTCTGCGAGGAGATCACGGCGGCCGTCGGCATCCCGACACTCGGCGTCTCCGGGCCGGAGCTGCAGCAGCTCGTCGGCAAGCTGCTGCAGCGCGCGAGCGTGCTGTGCACACCCGGCGTGCGCGCCGCCAACGGCTACGGCATCGCCGCGCGGCGCTACGGACTCTATTGCAGCTATCCCGACGCACCCGTGCAGGCGCTGCTCGGCTGCGTGCAGCCGGAGAAGGCGTGCAGCGAGCAGGTGCTGCGCTCGATCATCGAGCTGGAGCTGGCCCGCGGCAACGACAGCGTCGTACTCGACAGCGCGCAGCTGTGCGCCGCGTTCGCGCACTTCGGCCTCGCCGCGCGCTACCCGCAGGCGGCAGACGGCATGGAGCTGCTGGCGCAGGCCGCGCTGCTGCACACTGCGGCGGCAGCCGACGCCC
>ERZ791614.567-NODE-567-length-23559-cov-2.990087_pt1 | contig 23559 bp, 20 predicted proteins | sample MGYA00510274_ERZ791614 | MGnify/ENA primary metagenome ERZ791614 (study PRJEB30046, sample SAMN00715221) | human gut metagenome | study: EMG produced TPA metagenomics assembly of the A metagenome-wide association study of gut microbiota in type 2...
ATGGGCGGTGCTGGAGGTGCTTTGATTTTTTTCCTTCTTTTCCCGTGCCGCAGCCATGATGCTGGGAATTGGTCTGGCTCCGGTATTTTTCCGGTCGTTGTTTTACATGCTCATTATATTTATTGTAATGTTGATCGTGATGGAGACTCGCAGAAAGCCGAGAATTCAAGACGAATCGAAAGTAAAGGCCGCAATCCCGGAATTCTCCACGGGTAATTTTCTTCAGAATCTGGAATACCAGCTGCGAATGATCCATCTGGCGGATACGGCAGAGCAGGTACGCTTTTTCGCATCCTGTGATCTGGATACGGTGGTGGCGCGGTATCAGAATGTGGTGGACTGTTGCATTTGCGGTGTGCGTTTTCTGGAGGCGGAGACACGGGGAGAGTCTTACAGAATCAGCGTGGAAGTGAGAACCCGATTGACACTGGATACAGGAAAGAAGATCCGGAACCGTTATGAGGAGATCCGGCTGGAACTGGAAGGCAGACAGGATGTGGTAACGCAGCACAGCAGGGCACTCCGGGAATACAAATGCCCCAACTGCGGAGGCAGTGTGGACATTTTGGGCGGCGGAGTCTGCGAATACTGTAATACCGCAGTGGACTACCGAAATTTTGGCTGGATCATCACTTCTTATACAAATCTGGGGCAGCCAGAGAATCCTTTTGCGAAAATACTGGCGGGAGCACTGGGAAGTTATCTGCTCATTTTGCTTTTGAGTCTGGTACTCATGGCGCATTCCGAGGATGGAAAAGATACTTTTGAGATCTTACAGAGTGTCCGGATGTCAACGGAATATCTGAAAGCGGTGCAGCAGGATATTATCTATCCCGATGCTGTGATTTCAGATTGTACGGAGACAGACAGCGAAGATGGAACTTTTGCTTCAATAAAGGTGTACTCTTGTGGGGACCGGGATGCAGTAAAAGAAGCCTACAAAACTGCACTGCTGGAAAAGGGATTTCTGGAGATGCAGCAGTACCCGGAGGGATTTTCTGTCTTTTTGCCGGAGGATCCGTCAGAATATGCCGTGGATTCGGAAGAAGGAATGTTCTATCTTGTGATCCGCACAGAAAATGCATCGGAAGGAATTGCGGTGACTGCGACACTGGTGGATGAGAACTGGGATCCGGTACAGGAATAAAAATAGAATAAGAAAATGCGACAAAGGGCCCGGAGGAGAAATCTTCCGGGCCCTTTTAGAGGGAAAGTGTTCGTTGTAAGCTTATTGTGTAAGAGGAATTCTGTGGACCACCCTGCGATAGAGCTTCCACAGGAGCACAGCAGGGAAACTGATTGCCAGATATGCTGTGGATAAAAGTCCGGTAGCACCGCCTACGATTGCAATAATTAAAATTCCGATGTTCATGATGGATTCCTCGCTTTTTTGTCAGTCTGTAAAGTGCTTGCTGATTCCTTCAAAAACTTTACATATCGTATTATAGTAAACGGATCTCCCTGGGTGAATAGTTTTGCCAGACCCTTAACACTATTTTGTCGGGTTATTTACAGAATCTTTGCAGCACATTTACAGAATCTTAACAGGGCGGGAACGATCCCGGGAGTAAGGTTTGCAATCACAGGAAATATCAAGTATAATAGAGAAAATTGACTGTTACCCGGGGTGGAATAGTCGGAGAAAATAAAACGGAGGTAGGAATATGAGTATGACACTGGAACAGGCTAAGGAGAAGCTTGCCAAGTATGGTCAGGAACATGTTCTGAAGTATTACGGGGAGCTCAACGAGGAAGAGAAGCAGGGGATTCTGGATCAGATCGAAACTACGGATATGAGCATTCTGGAAGCTTGCAAGCATAAAGAAGATCTGGCAAAAAAAGGAGTGATCACACCGTTGGCTGCAATGCAGTTAGACGAGATCGAGGCAAATCGTGACAGCTTTACAAGGACGGGTATTGACGCAATTAAACAGGGCAAGGTAGCAGCTGTTCTTCTTGCCGGAGGCATGGGTACCAGACTGGGTTCCGATAATCCCAAGGGCATGTACAATGTGGGTCTGACCCGTGAACTGTACATCTTTGAATGCCTGATCAATAACCTGATGGAAGTCGTGCATCAGGCAGACAGCTGGATCCACCTGTTTGTGATGACCAGCGATAAGAACAATGACGCAACGATCGCATTTTTAAAAGAGCATGATTTCTTCGGATACAACGCGGATTATGTCCACTTCTTCAAACAGGAGATGGCTGCGGCAACCGATTATGAAGGCAAGATTTATCTGGAGGAGAAGGGCAAGCTGTCCACCTCTCCCAACGGTAACGGCGGCTGGTTCATTTCCATGAAAAATAACGGCATGCTGGATATCGTACATAACGAAGGCATTGAGTGGCTGAATGTGTTTGCGGTAGACAATGTACTGCAGCGGATCGCTGATCCCTGCTTTATTGGTGCTACGATCCAGAGAGGCTGTGTCGTAGGCTCCAAGGTGGTCCGTAAGAATGCACCGGATGAAAAAGTAGGAGTTATGTGCTTGGAGGATGGCAGACCTTCTATCGTAGAATATTATGAACTGACCGATGAACTGATGAATGCTAAGGATGAGAAGGGAGAACCCGCGTATAATTATGGTGTGATCCTGAATTATCTGTTCAAGGTACAGGATCTGGAAAAGATCATGGCAGAGAAGATGCCGCTGCATATCGTAGAGAAGAAGATCCCTTATCTGGATGCTGCAGGAGAACCGGTAAAGCCGGATACTCCCAATGGTTATAAATTCGAGAGTCTGGTGCTGGATATGATCCATCAGATGGACAGCTGCCTGCCTTTTGAGGTAGTCAGAAGAAAAGAATTTGCGCCGATCAAGAACAAGACCGGTGTGGACTCTGTGGAAAGTGCCAGAGAACTGCTCACCGAGAATGGTGTGGTGCTGTAAACATTTCGACAGCTTTTCACAACATAAGGTTATTGAGGAATCGATAGAATTACAGTAATCTGATACTGTAAGAAACGAAGAAAAAATTTCATCCGGCTCTGACAGATGAGAGATTGTGCAGCCGCCATAGTGAACAAATAGTATTGTCCTATGCACGGCGGATAGGAGAGAGTGTATGAGAATTTTGGTAACAGGTGGTGCCGGATTCATCGGCAGTCATACCGTAGTGGAATTACAGCAGGCAGGCTATGATGTAGTCGTATTGGATAATCTCTGCAATGCAAGTGAGAAGGTGATTCCCAGAGTAGAAGCCATCACAGGCAAGAAGGTTCCTTTCTATAAGGCAGACATTTTGGATCGTGAAGCACTGGAGGAGATCTTTAGCAAGGAGCAGATCGATGCTGTCATCCATTTTGCGGGACTGAAGGCAGTCGGTGAGTCCGTACAGAAGCCCTGGGAATATTACGAGAACAATATTGCAGGTACATTGACTCTGGTAGATGTCATGAGAAAACATGGTGTCAAAAGCATCATTTTCTCTTCCAGCGCTACCGTATACGGCAACCCCGCATTTGTTCCCATTACTGAGGAATGCCCTAAGGGACAGTGCACCAACCCTTACGGCTGGACGAAATCTATGCTGGAGCAGATCCTGACGGATATCCAGAAGGCAGATCCCGAATGGAATGTGATTCTGCTTCGTTACTTCAACCCGATCGGAGCTCACAAGAGCGGTACCATTGGCGAGAATCCCAACGGTATCCCCAACAACCTGATGCCTTATATCACACAGGTAGCAGTCGGCAAGCTGAAAGAGCTGGGTGTCTTCGGTGATGATTACGATACCCCCGACGGAACCGGTGTACGTGACTACATCCATGTCGTTGATCTGGCAAAGGGCCACGTAAAGGCTCTGAAGAAGATTGAGGAGAATGCAGGACTGAAGATCTACAATCTGGGAACTGGTGTGGGCTACAGTGTTCTGGACATCGTGAAGAACTTCGAAGCAGCTACCGGCGTGAAGATTCCTTACGTGATCAAACCCCGCCGTGCAGGCGATATCGCCACCTGCTATTCCGATGCTTCTCTGGCAGAGAAGGAACTTGGCTGGAAGGCTGAGAACGGCATCAAAGAGATGTGCGAAGACTCCTGGAGATGGCAGAAGAACAATCCGAATGGATATGAAGAATAATCTATAGTTTAGTAAATGGAAAGTTAGCATAGCTACGAGCCATGCAGAAATAGAGTGGAACACGTCGATGGGAGCTTGCGCACAAGCGATGCTGTTTCGCTCTATTTTTGCATGGTTCGTAGCGTAGGGCTGTCATGCAAGGGAGCCTGCCGCAAACATCCTGTTCATTCCATCCTGTCTTTCAATGCTTTTCGAGAAAAAATCACCACCTTCCGATAATCATTCTTGGAAGGACATTCCATCTGACGTGGGCGTTTTGTGCTTTCTCATAATATCTGTACACTATAGGCATTTCTATTGCTTTGGTGCAAATCGCATCAAAATAGCAAAATCAGTACAAAAAACTTCTAAATCCAACATTTTTTGTACTGATTTTATTATTTTTCCCATTTTAGCGAAAATAAGCTCTTATAAAAGGCCAAAATCTCATGCTTTTGTATTTTTTTAGCAAAAAACGGCATTTTCAATACAAACAGAACTTCCGGAGTGGTGGCAGCCCATACTACAGCTGGTTGTTGACATTTTCTTAAAAAGTGTTAGAAGGCAGGGGCAATGCGGACACGATGTCATCCGGAGATTTTAAGCTGTGGTATGGGATGCTTGAGTATACAGTGCAGGAGCAAATTTGAGTGTGAAAAATCTTCGCTTTACATTTAGAAACTTTTTACGTTGATAAGCTTATCATTAAGAGAAAAACTGTAAAGTGCATTATTTGCAGACGGAGGAAAATGTCTGTATGGTACGGAACACCTGCTCTACTGTATCCGTCATATTGGTCATGGCATTGTCGGTATGCATAGCCTCATCCAGGGATACCACGTTCCGCAGAATCGGGAAAAAGGCATCAATGCCCTCTGCGTTGCAGGCAACGGCCTCTTTGGCCACGCAGCCGGAAAAAGCAAGTACCGGTTTTTCATATTTTTTGGCAATCTTGGCAACACCGATGGGAGCTTTTCCCATAACCGTCTGACCGTCAAGGCGGCCTTCCCCGGTGATCACGACATCTGCATCCCGGATATATTTTTCCAGATGGGTTTCTTCCAGAATGATCTTAATACCGGATTCCAGTGTGGCATTGCAGAAGGTAAGAAAAGCAAATCCCATACCGCCGGCAGCACCGGCACCGGGATATTTGGCATCGGCATGAGGAAACTGTTCTCTGGCCAGAGCGGCATAATAAGCCAGCCATTTGTCCATCTGCAGGATCATAGTGGAAGTAGCGCCCTTTTGCGGTCCGTAGATGGCGGAACATCCCTGCTCTCCGCAGAGCGGGTTGGAGACATCGCAGGCTATGCGGAAAGTACATTCCTTGAGTTCGGGAAGCACATGATCCGTAGCGATGGATTCCAGATCCTCCAGTCCTTTGGCTCCGAAGCGGATCTGATTTCCGTTTTTATCCAGAAAGCCAAAGCCAAGTGCCTGCAGCATTCCGACACCGCCGTCATTGGTGGCACTGCCACCGATACCGACAATAAAATGCCGGCAGGCGTTCTGGATTGCATCTTTGATGACTTCGCCTACACCGTAAGTGGTGGTGTTCAGAGGATTCTTTTCCTCTCCGCTGACCTGGGTAATCCCGGCGGCACCGGACATTTCAATGATTGCGGTATGGGTCTCGTCGACGATGCCGTAAGGACAGACAACGGGGTGATCGGAAGGACCTGTGACCTGCACCTGTGTCATACGGCCGTCACAGCCGTTTACCAGAGCATCGACGGTGCCCTCCCCGCCGTCCGCCAGAGGACGGACGGTAATATGTGCATCTTTATAAACACGTTTGATCCCCGTGGCGGCGCTCAAACCCGCCTGCATGGAGGTCATACTTCCCTTGAAGGAATCGATAGCTATTACTACATTCATAAGGTTCCTTTCCGCTGCCGCCGGAATTCGGCCGACAACTGTCGTTTTCGTATAGATTTTCGGAAAATGGCATAATTTCTGAGGATATTATAGCAACACTGGAACAAAAGAGGAATGGTTCCCGGAGAAAAATAAAATTTAGCGTGGTACAGTGGCAAAAACATCCTATAAGATCATTGCATCTGAGAAAACAATCCAGTATAATGAAGGAAGTGCACATAAGATGCACACTATGTATATGCATAAGAAGTGGAATAACAGGAGGACGAGCATGATTCAGTTAACACAGGGCGGCGCTTACCTGGTAAACGGTACGGACATTGTAGCGGATCCCCCGGAAGCAGCCAGTCAGATACAGGCGAAGACCGGCATTACGATCTCCAAAGAAGAAGCAGCGAAAAACACCATGGCATATGGTATCCTGCAGGAGCATAATACCTCCGGCAATATGGACAAGCTGAAGATCCGTTTTGACAAGCTTACCAGCCATGACATTACCTTTGTAGGTATTATCCAGACCGCGAGAGCATCCGGACTGCAGAAGTTCCCCATGCCCTATGTACTGACTAACTGTCATAACTCTCTGTGTGCCGTAGGCGGTACCATCAATGAGGATGACCACATGTTTGGTCTGACCTGTGCGAAAAAATACGGCGGAGTCTATGTTCCCCCTCATCAGGCAGTCATCCACCAGTTTGCCAGAGAAATGTTGGCCGGCGGCGGTAAGATGATTCTGGGTTCCGATTCCCATACCCGTTACGGTGCACTGGGTGCCATGGCTATGGGCGAGGGTGGTCCCGAGCTGGTAAAACAGCTGTTGAACCAGACCTATGATATCAACATGCCCGGCGTGGTAGCCGTATACTTAAAGGGTGCTCCCGTGAAGGGTGTAGGTCCTCAGGACGTTGCACTTGCTATCATTGGCGCAGTATTCAAGAACGGCTATGTGAAAAATAAAGTAATGGAGTTCGTAGGCCCCGGTGTGGCTTCCCTGAGTGCTGATTTCCGTATCGGCATTGATGTAATGACCACAGAGACCACCTGTCTGTCCTCCATCTGGAAGACCGATGACCAGATCCGTGAGTTCTATGAGATCCACGGACGTACCGAAGACTATAAGGAACTGAATCCCGGCCAGGTAGCATACTACGACGGACTGATCGAGGTGGATCTGGACAAGATCCGTCCTATGATCGCCATGCCGTTCCATCCCAGCAATACTTACACCATCGAAGAGCTGAATGCGAACCTGATGGATATTCTGGATGAGACGGAGAAGCGTGCGAAAGTAAGTCTGGACGGTGCCGTAGACTTTACTTTGAAGAATAAAGTAAAGAACGGCAAGTTCATTGTAGATCAGGGTATCATCGCAGGCTGTGCCGGCGGCGGATTCGAGAATATCTGTGCGGCTGCCGATATCCTGAAGGGCAGATACATCGGTGCGGATGAGTTTACTTTAAGCGTATATCCCGCATCCATGCCCGTATACATGGAGCTGATCCGCAACGGCTGTGCGGCTACCATCTTAGAGACCGGTGCAGTCATGAAGACTGCGTTCTGTGGTCCCTGCTTCGGTGCCGGTGATACGCCTGCCAATAACGCATTCAGTATCCGTCACTCTACCAGAAATTTCCCGAACCGTGAAGGCTCCAAGCTGCAGAACGGCCAGATCGCTTCCGTAGCTCTGATGGATGCCCGTTCCATCGCAGCCACTGCAGCCAACAAGGGTGTGCTGACTCCCGCAACGGACTTCGATGGAGATTTCGGAAAATACAAATATCATTTCGATAGCAATATTTACAAGAACCGTGTCTTCGATTCCCACGGTGTGGCAGACGAGAGCGTAGAGATCCAGTTCGGTCCCAATATCAAGGACTGGCCCGCTATGGGTGCCCTGCCTGAGAATCTGGTACTGCAGGTAGTATCCGAGATCCACGATCCCGTAACTACTACCGATGAGCTGATTCCATCCGGTGAGACCTCTTCCTACCGCTCCAATCCTCTGGGACTGGCAGAGTTCACTTTAAGCCGTAAGGATCCGCAGTATGTAGGACGTGCCAAGGAGATCCAGAAGGCAGAGAAAGAGCGTATGAACGGCGGACATCCCTGTCAGGCAGTTCCGGTACTGAAGGATGTTATGGGTGAAGTAAAGAAACAGTATCCCGATGCAAGTCGTGAGAACACCGGATTCGGTTCCACTATTTTCGCAGTGAAGCCCGGAGACGGTTCTGCCCGTGAGCAGGCTGCTTCCTGCCAGAAGGTATTAGGCGGCTGGGCAAATATTGCCAACGAGTATGCCACCAAGCGTTATCGTTCCAACCTGATCAACTGGGGCATGCTTCCTTTCCTGATCCAGCCCGGAGACCTGCCTTTCAAGAATCTGGATTACCTGTTCATTCCTGGTATTAAGAAAGCCGTGGAAGACAAGGCCGAGGAAATTAAGGCATATGTGGTAACAACCGGAGAAGGCATGAAGGAATTCACCCTGAAGCTGGGAGAGCTGACCGACGAAGAACGTCAGATCATCCTGAAGGGATGCCTGATCAACTATAACCGAGTGTAACTATTCAGAGACATGTGACTAACCATCGCAGATGCGTTTCGCGAAGAGAGGCTGAATAGTTACAATGAGAAGTAAGGAGAAAAAATATGGAATTTAACAAACCGGTATCCAACCCCATGATGGTGGGATCCATTGAATTATTAAAAGCAGAGGACACCCCGGAACACAGACAGATGTTCCTGGATGAACTGCAGAAAGCAAAGTTCCTGTCTCCGGTCGTGATCGATCCGGTGCCTGTGCCCGATGAAAACGGCCGGGTGACCATCGCAAGAGATGCCAAAGTACAGTTCCCGATGCTGTCCACCGAGGACGGTCGGAAGTTCTTCATGGCGTTCACTGACTGGACAGAGCTAAAAAGGTGGAGAGATGAGGAGAATCAGCAGACTTTCGCCATGAACTTTGACGATTATGCGGGAATGCTGCTGCGCAAAGATGCACAGGGCAATATCAGCCCGGCGCTGGGATTCGTGATCAATCCCTTCGGTGGCAACATCGTGGTGACCAGAGAAATGGTAGCCAGCATGATCGCAGCAAAGCTGAAAGCAGCCGGCAGACCGGTGCCTCCTGCACCCGGAACCCCTGGTGCTCCCACTCAGCCCAAACAGCAGTAAATTAACACTAAATAAAATGTCCATAGCGGACGATATAAGTAGCAGAGAGGTGACAAGGCCAGTCACTTCCTGCTACTTATTTTTTACAGTTTGATAATGACACCACGGATGGTAATCAGACAGAGGCATATTATATGTATTCTGTTTCTTTACCATCTTTTTTTAGTTTAACAGTTCAGCCATGCAATATCATATGTTCTGCGTGGGTGCTGGCACACAAAGCAGAACATGCGGTATCACATGCGGCGGTGAACTGTTAAACGTTACAGGAAGCGCGCCCTGTTGGTTCGTGGTGAGGTCGGGGAAAGGAGAAAATTACAGATTTGAGAATTGATTCCGCAAGCATAGGAATGGATTCCGCCAGAAGCTATCACGCTTCTAAGACAAGCGTCAGACGATTTGAGATAACGGATTATCAGGCAGGTCTGACAGATGTATCCACTAAGGGACAGAAGACACCGAATGGTGAGGATACCACACAGAACACGGAGGAACAGGAGAACACTGCAGAGAACACCACGATGACAGCCAAAGACTGGCAGAGTCGTTTGCTGGTATCTTCTGCCAGATGGGATATGCGAAGCAGTGCCAGTGAACAGACATTGTCTACCATCCGGGAATATACGGTGCGTTATATTTTTGATTTATTATTCCCGTCCAGGAACAGCACTTTGCGGGACTGGATGCAGGAAAATGGATGGAGCAGCGGTAATCAGACCGGAAACAGCTGGAATACAGGGAATAGCGTAAATAATACCCAGACGAATTCCGGCAGCACACAGGGAACCGCAACACCTGTTCAATCTGGTCACGTCCCGTGTGAAAATATTGAACTATGTGAGCGAGACCTGGAACATAGAACAGGAGGATACCAGTTTTTCCACCGTGGGAAGCGTACGGACCAAGGATGGCAGAGAGATCAATTTTAATGTAAATGTAAATATGAGCCGCAGATGCGAGGAATACTACAAAGAGCAACTCAATGTAGCAGAATTCACGCTCCATGATCCGCTGGTGATCAACCTGGATACTGATGTGGCAGAAGTGTCGGATCAGACCTTTTATTTTGATCTGGATGCCGATGGCAAGGAAGAAGAGATCTCCGTGCTGAATGGCAGCGGCTATCTGGCACTGGACAAGAACGGTGACGGCACTATCAACGACGGCAGTGAGCTGTTCGGCACCCGGAATGGGGATGGCTTTGCAGATCTGGCGCAGTATGATGAGGATGGCAATGGCTGGATCGATGAGAACGATTCCATCTGGTCAAAATTAAAAATCTGGTGCAAGGATGAAAACGGCAACGACGTACTGTACAAACTTTCTGACAAGGGTGTCGGTGCTATCTGTCTGCAAAACGCTTCTACGGATTTTACCCTGCAGGGAGACCGTAAGGCTCAGGACGGCACTACCAATGCCAATGCGACCAATGCTGTGGTCCGCAAGACCGGTATTTTCTTATACGAAAACGGAAATGTGGGTACGGTACAGCACGTGGATATGGCTGCCTATGCCGCACAGGCATAGAATAAATATAACTATTCAGTTACTTCGCCCTATAAATAGCATCAAATGTTCTTACGAATGCAAACATTCGACGCTATTTACATGGCTCTGAATAGTTTCAAATAAATGCAAATTTCATATCGAAGACATTCTGAATAAAACCCATGAATCGGGCAAGACTATAGGATAAACCAGGGAAAGTGGTTGAAACGATTGTATAGCAGGCAGTTGACTCAGGGAACAGGAAGGATGCGGATAAGATATGAGAAGAAATAAAAAGAGCGGTATTAACAAAGAGCGTATTATAATGTTAGCCTCTTCAGCCTTTGTTCTGGCAGCATTGACCATGACAGGGGTCTATATGAAGGGGCAGAATGTGGAGTCCAGGGATGATGGTTATACCTTGGACTTCACTGCGCTTCCCAACAATGCGGATGACAAATTACAGGAGATCACGGAGAATAACGACGAACATCTTCTGAAGGAGGACGAGAACATCCCCGGACTGACGGCAAATAATACAGCGGGAAATGAGATCGCGGGAGCTCCTGTCACCGAGGATGATCTGGATTATATGCCCCAGGAGGTAGGCTCCGGCAACGTAGAGATTCCGGGGCTGACGGATCAGGAGACGCTGCTGGAGGCCGCACAGAAAGAGCAGCAGAATTCCGATGCCGACCGACAAAAGGAAGAGACCGGGGGAAAGCAGACAGCAGGCGGGGATGTGGTCGTTGAGAAGACACTGCACTTTGCAGAAAGCGACGGATTACAGCAACCGGTGCAGAGTGATATTCTGATGCATTACTCTATGGACAAGAGCACTTATTTTGCTACACTGGATCAGTATAAATACAATCCCGCCACCATTTTTTCCGCGGAAGAAGGTACGGCAGTGACCGCCTGTGCACAGGGAAAAGTGACTTCTATCTTCGAAAATGAGGAGATCGGCAAGGCGGTGACCCTGGATCTGGGTGACGGCTATGAGGCCACTTATGGACAGCTGACGGAGATCACAGTGAAAGAGAATTCCTATGTGAATCCCGGCGACGCCATCGGCAGTGTGGCAGCGCCCACGAAATACTACAGCACCGAAGGAAGCAACGTATACTTTGCTCTGACCCACAACGGGGAACCGGTGAACGGGGAGGCATTGTTCCGCTGATGTATATTGTAGGAGGCAGGATCCTGACCATGGCGGGCAGAGAGATCCCCGAAGGAATCCTGCAGATAAGAAACGGGAAAATTGCACAGGTAGGTGCCAGAGGTGAGGTGAAGTTACAGCCGGAAGAAGGAGAGCAGGTAGTGATCGCAAAAAATGCGCTGATCATGCCGGGCATCATTGAGGCACACTGCCATATGGGTATCATGGAAGAAAAAAAGAGCACGGAAGGGGATGACTGTAATGAGACAGTGGATCCCCTGACACCGGCTCTGCGGGCTATCGATGGTATTAATCCTATGGATGCAGCCTTTGACGATGCGGTGCGGGCCGGAATTACTGCAGCCATGATCGGACCCGGAAGCTCTAATGTGGTGGGCGGCCAGTTTGCCATGGTAAAGACTAAGGGACGCCGGATCGACGACCTGATCCTGAAATCACCGGCGGCCATGAAGGTGGCCTTTGGAGAGAACCCCAAGGTCAATTATTCCGGGCAGAACAAAAGTCCTGTCACCCGTATGGCCATCGCCGCCATGCTGCGCAGGGAACTCTGGGAGAGCAGAGAATATCTGCGGCAAAAGCAGGAAGCGGCGGAGAAGGGAGAGTATTTTGCACCGGATTTTGAAAAAGAGTGCTATCTTCCGGTACTGCGGGGAGACATCCCGTTAAAAGCCCATGTCCACCGGGTGGACGATATTTTCACAGCAATCCGCATTGCAAAAGAATTCGGTATAAAAATGACGATGGATCATTGCTCGGAAGGTCATCTGGTGGCGGAAGAACTGGCGAAGGAAGGATTTCCGGCCATTGTGGGACCGGATCTTACCAGCCGGAACAAGATCGAGGTGCAGAACATGTCTTTTAAGACCGCCGGAGTGCTGAACCGGGCCGGTGTGATGGTCGCCATCACCACGGATCATCCGGTGTCACAGATCCAGACACTGCCGTTGTGTGCCGGACTTGCGGTAAAAGCGGGACTTCCAATGGAGGAAGGTTTCCGGGCCATCACCATTTATCCTGCGAAAATCTGTGGCGTGGCAGACCGCATTGGCAGCCTGGAAGTGGGGAAAGATGCAGACATTGCCATTTTCGACGGAAATCCTATGGAAATTTTCACACGAACCCTTTATACTATTATCAACGGGGAGATCGTGTACTGTAATGTCCCCAGGGAATGACCGGAGGAATATTTTGAGATACAGCAGGAAAAGTGCAGGGATCCTGTCCCTGCTATTACTATTTAACAGTATAGGTATGACCGCCTGCGGGCAGGCAACGGCAGAGACAGGGCATGTAAGCATAAGTATGACCGGCATGGAAAACACACCGGTCATCAACTATACAGTGCCTACACTGACACCCAATGTGCTGGTGGATCAGCAGGGGTATGCCGCGGTCGGTGAAAAACAGGCAGTGGTGAAGGGCAGACAGTCGGTAGAGACTTTCCGGCTGGTGGACCGGGAGACCGGAGAGACGGTCTATGAAGGCACGGTAAAGCAGACTGATTACAACGGGGAGCTGTCTCTGTACATCGGAACAGCGGATTTCACGGACTATACCGGGGAAGGTGAGTTCTATCTGGAGTGTGACAATGTGGGAAGATCCCTGACGTTTTCTCTGAAAGAAGACCACTATCAGGAACTGTTGGAAGCGTTGTGCACGAATGTTCATGACAGATGTCAGGATCGCAGTATTACCGAGGATGAGATCATCACTTTGCTGGAGGCCTGTGAGTGGTATCCGCAGGTGCTTGCGGATGATAATGGCAATGATATCCCGGATCTGCTGGAATCTATTGCCGACTGGCTGGAAAAAACGGCCAACGACACAGAAAAGCCGGAACCGGAGAACATGTGTTACGTGGCGGTGATGGCAAAATTCAGTTATCTGTACCAGAAATATGATGTGCAATATGCCACACAATGTCTGCAGCATGCGTCGTCGGTGTACACCAAGCTGATGTCGACATCCGGCAGAGATGCGGAGAAATTCATGGCGCTGACGGAGCTTTACCGGGCGGCGGGACTATACACTTACCGCAATCAGATCCTGGAGTATAAGGACTTTTTCGAGGACAATACCAGTTATCTGGAAGAAACGGCCTATCTGTATGGCTCCATGACGTATCTGGCCACCAGACAGCCGGTGGATGTGGACCTGTGCACTGTATTCATGGAAAGCATCCGGAATCGGGGCGAGGAGCTGGCCAAACGTTCCCATAACATGATCGATGCCGTAATGAATGTCAACAATGGAACCGAGGATCTGCTGAAGCGGGCAGAAGAATTGTCCTGTGCTAATTATGTGTTATACAGTTATCAGTACACGGAGATTTTAGAGGATTTTCTGCATTACCTGATGGGACGGAACCGGGATTCGGTGAGTTATTATCCCGAAGAGGGAGACGCTGCGGATTATCTGTTACTGATAGCCCAGCAGGTCTCCCTCGCGGATAGACATTAGAAAGATCAGATCAGTTCTTTGTTTTTGAAATAAGTTTCGGAGATAATATTCTGTACATAGGTGCCCATGCTCTTGCGAGTCTCCTTGTCCAGTTCCTTCGGATAAATAGGCTTACCGTATTCAATGACTACGGTGGCCTTTTTTATTTTCGGAAAATGATCTTCAAATACCGCAGCGGAATTCACAATAGTCATGGGGATAATGGGAACATTTGCTTTCTCTGCGATCTTGAAACTGCCCTCGTGGAAGGGAAGGAAGGTATCCGGGGTCTTGTTGCGGGTGCCCTCCGGGAAGATGCAGATGGAAATCCCGTTTTTGGCTTTCTCAATGGCCTGCAGAATGGTTTTCAGTCCTGCCTTGATGTCCTGGCGATCCAGAAAGAGACAGTGAAGATCTTTCATCCAGATGTTAAGCAGGGGCCATTTTAACATTTCTTTTTTCGCAATATAACCGGTAGGTCTGGGAACACGGACATAGGTCAGCACCACATCGAAAAAGCTGCGATGATTGCCGACGTACAGCACAGCAGTGTCGGTGGGAATGTTCTCTTCCCCAATGGCAATGACTTTCGTGCCGGAAAGACGGATGACCCAGCGGAAGGCCCAGTTTACAATGGCCAGGGAACTGCGGTCCTTAAGACCGGGGTTAAATTTGCCGATGATCCATTCCACCAGCATTAACGGCGTGGACAGGATCAGGAATAATACTACAAATAATACGACGAATATAAAACGGATCATAATAATACCAATGCCTTTCAGTAACCTGCAAACTTTCAGGTGCCTTGGCACCTTGTGCAGGCACAAATTTGCGTGTGAAAAATTAATTTTCACACTAAACTCCTTCGGATTTTTTATTTAGCAATGAAAAGTACGCCTAACGTGCCGGGACCACAATGGCTGGAGACTACACCGCCTGCTCTGGTTTCCAGAATCTCGTCAAAGATTCCCAGGCTTTCCAGATAGGAACGAACCGCTTCCACAATCTCCCGGTCGCAGCCGGAGTGGGTGATGAAGACTCTGTCGGGAACGGCATTCTTCAGATCCTCTTCCATGTCTCTGGTGTAGGAGAGGATGACAGAACTTAATTTTCCACGGTATTTTTTGGAGGCATCCATGGCACCATCCACCACGACGATCCGGGGATGAAGCTTTAACATACCACCGGCCAGAGCCGCTACCGCGCTGCATCTGCCACCGCGGTGAAGGTAGGTCAGGGTATCTACGACGAAGCTGGCCCGGACTTTGGGACGGATGGCTTCGATGGCAGTAGTGATCTCTGCGGCTGTTTTCCCTTCAGAAGCCAGAATGGCAGCCTGTATTACCTGCAGACCGATGCCGGTGGACAGGTTTGCGGAGTTGATGATGGTGACTTTGTCGGAAGCTTCCAGTTCTTCTGCAGCAAGCCGCATAACGTTGCCGGAGGTGGACATGCTGTCGGAGATGGAGAAACAGATGATCTCCCGGCCTTCTTCCACAAAAGGCTGCATGACTTCCATGGCCTCGGTCAGAGAAGGAGCAGAGGTCTTGGGCGTGGTCTTGTTTTCATCGGACCACCGGAAAATTTCTTCCGGCGTAATATCCACGCCATCGCGGTATTCATCCTCGCCCAGCAGAATGTGCAGAGGCAGGATGGTAATGTCATACTTTTCCACTAATTCTTTTGACAGATCACAGGTACTGTCAGAGATGATCTTAACTGTCTGTGCCATAGAAGCTACCTTCCTTTTTATCAGTAATTATTCCCCTTTGGCGATCTGCCTTGCGACATAGACACCGCTGGCGGATGCATGGGACAGGGAATGAGTCACACCGCTGCCGTCACCGATGATGTACAGGCCCTTGTGACAGCTTTCCAGATGTTCGTCCAGTTCCACTTCCATATTATAGAATTTGACTTCCACACCGTAGAGCAGGGTATCGTCATTGGCGGTACCGGGTGCGATCTTGTCCAGTGCGTAGATCATTTCGATGATACCGTCTAAGATACGCTTGGGCAGTACCAGGCTTAAATCACCGGGAGTTGCGGACAGGGTAGGCTCTACCATGCCCTCGGCAATACGCTTCGCATTACTGCGGCGTCCTCTCACCAGATCGCCGAAACGCTGTACGATAACACCGCCGCCCAGCATGTTGGAGAGACGGGCGATACTTTCACCGTAGCCGTTGCTGTCCTTGAAGGGCTCGGAGAAATGCTTCGCTACCAGCAGGGCAAAGTTGGTGTTCTCTGTCTGCTTGTCGGCTCCTTCGTAGCTGTGGCCGTTTACGGTGACGATGCCGTTGGTGTTCTCATTTACGACGATACCGTGGGGATTCATACAGAAGGTACGCACGGAATCCTCGAATTTTTCAGTGCGGTATACGATCTTGCTCTCATAGAGTTCATCGGTCAGATGAGAGAAGATGACTGCGGGCAGTTCCACCCGGACGCCGATATCCACGCGGTTGGACTTGGTGTTGATGTCCAGATCTTTACAGATCTGCTCCATCCATTTGCTGCCGCTGCGGCCTACGGAAATAATGCACTTGTCGCAGTCGTAAGAAGCGTTTTCGCAGCAGATACGGTAACCGTCACCAACGGTCTCCACCGTTTTCACCGGGGTATCGAAATAGAAAGTCACTTTATCCTTCAGTTCTGCGTACAGATTTTCCAGCACGATGAAGTTGATATCTGTACCCAGGTGACGTACGGAAGCGTCTAACAGGTTCAGCTTGTTCTGCATGCAGATTTTTTTGAAAGAGGTGCCAGCAGTGGAATACAGCTTCGTGCCTTCACCGCCGAACTTCATGTTGATGTCATCCACATATTTCATCAGGTCGATGGCCTGACTCTTGCCGATATACTCGTAGAGAGTGCCACCGAAAGCGTTGGTGATATTGTATTTTCCATCGGAAAAAGCACCGGCACCACCGAAACCGCTCATGATGGAACAGCTCTTACAGTTGATGCAACTCTTGATCTTGTCACCGTCGATAGGACAGTGGCGCTTCTCCAGAGGGTGACCGGATTCGAAAACGGCAATTTTCAGGTCGGGATTCTGTTGCACCAGTTCATAAGCGGAGAAGATACCGCCGGGACCGGCACCGATAATGATTACGTCATATTTCATAGGGATAAGTTTCCTTTCTCTTTGTTCTCTTGTAAGGATTTGTGGGATGTATACTCATTTTGAACCCCCAAAAACATTCAAAATATAGTATATCATATTTTCAGCTAAAATGGGGAATAGAAATATAGCAAAATATGTGATAAAATCATAAGTTATAGCGGTTCTTCTGCAGATGCGGATGAGCGGTGCGGGAAAATAACGGGATTTGGAAGAGAATTGCAGGAAATGAAATTATGGAAGCAACACAGAAGAAAAACAAATATGAAATAGATATGTGCAACGGCACGATTATGGACAAGCTGATCTCCTTTGCACTGCCCCTGATGGTGTCCAGCATTTTGCAGCTGCTGTTCAATGCAGTGGATATCATTGTGGTGGGACGGTTCACCGGAAGTCAGGCGCTGGCGGCTGTAGGTTCCACCACGGCATTGATCAATATGTTCGTCAATCTGTTTATCGGCGTTTCTCTGGGAGCCAATGTATTGTCCGCCAGATTCTATGCTGCCGGGAAAGAGCGGGAGATGAGCGAGACAGTACATACAGCTATGACCTTTGCATTGATCAGCGGTATTGTCATGGTATTCGTAGGGCTGTTCTGCACCCGGGGGGCGTTGGAATTGATGGATACCCCGGCGGATGTTATTGATCAGGCGGCATTATATATGAAAATTTATTTCTGCAGCATGCCCTTTTTCATGCTGTACAATTACGGAGCTGCAGTTCTGCGGGCAGTGGGAGACACGAAGCGTCCGCTGTTGTTCCTGATCATATCCGGAGCCATCAATGCGGTATTGAACCTGTTTCTGGTCATTGCTTTTTCCATGGGTGTGGCGGGGGTAGCCATTGCTACAGTGATCTCTCAGGTGATCTCCTGTGTGCTGGTATTATGGTGCCTGTTTACTACGGACAGCTGTTACCGGCTGCAGATTTCAAAGCTGGGAATAAAAGGGGAGTACCTGCTGCAGATCTTTCAGGTGGGGGTTCCGGCGGGGATCCAGAGCGTAGTCATCAATTTCTCCAATGTTCTGCTGCAGTCCTCGGTGAATTCCTTTGGCTCCATCGCCATGGCAGGCTATACGGCGGCCAATAATATCTTTGGATTCCTGTTCGTGTCGGTGAATTCCATTACCCAGGCGTGTATGAGCTTCACCAGTCAGAACTACGGTGCCGGGAAGAAAAAACGTATGGACAGGGTACTGATCGATTGTATGATCCTGTCGGTGATCGTAGCGGTAACGCTGGGCGGAAGCGCCAATCTCTTCGGTCCGCAGCTGCTTCACATTTACACAACGGATGCGGACGTTATTGCCTGTGGAACGGAGATTCTGCTGTATACGACGTTGACTTACTTTTTATGCGGCATCATGGATCTGATTCCGGGAGCCTTGCGGGGCATGGGACATTCGGCGGTACCTATGATATTGTCCATTATCGGTACGGTGGGAACGAGAATCTTCTGGATCTACGGAGTATTCCCAACGCACCGGTCGTTGATGGTACTGTTTTTATCTTATCCGGCCTCCTGGCTGGCAACGATCCTGCTGCAGGCGATATGTTTCTATTTTGTCAGAAAGAAAGTACACAGCACCATGCCGCAGGAAGAACCATTATAAGCGGTCGGTTTTCGGGAGTGGAAGTCCCGGGATGATCGAGCGTATGTAGGGATTATTTAGAAAATTGAGGGAAATTATGTTAGCAAAATTTAAGAAAAAATATATTGGAGACTGGGATTTTTACCAGAAGTATCTTTTACTGGCTATTCCCATGATCCTGCAGAATGCCATTACCAATCTGGTAAGCTTTCTGGATAACATCATGGTGGGACAGCTGGGAACGGAGCAGATGTCCGGCGTTGCCATTGTGAATCAGCTGATCTTTGTATACAATCTGGCAATCTTCGGAGCTGTGTCAGCTGCCAGCATCTTCGGTGCCCAGTATTTCGGAAAAGGCAATCATAAGGGACATATGTATTCCTTTCGGTTTAAGCTGTATGCCACGCTGTTGGTGACAGGCGGAGCGATCCTTCTGTTCCTGACGAAAGGTTCCGCACTGATCTCCCTGTATCTGACGGATACGGTGGGGAACGGGGCCACGGACTTGGCACTGCAGTACGGACTGGAATATCTGGCCATCATGATGGTGGGACTGATCCCTTTTGCGGTGAACCAGTCCTACGCGACAAATATAAAAGAGACCGGGCAGACCTTTATCCCGATGCTGGCCAGCTTTGTGGCGGTGGGTACTAATGCGATTCTGGACTATCTGATGATCTTCGGCATTGGTCCTTTCCCGGAGCTGGGAGTGCAGGGGGCGGCGCTGGCTACCGTTATTGCCCGTTACATTGAGGCACTGATCGTGGTGATCTGGGCACACATCCATCGGGGAAAAAACCGCTATCTGGAGGGAGCTTACACCGGCTTTGGTATTCCGCTTGCGGAATTGAAGGCGATCCTGATCAAGGGATTTCCGCTGATGATGAACGAGGTGCTGTGGGCAGCGGGCATGACAACGGTGACCCAGTGCTATTCTGTCAGAGGTCTGGACGTGGTGGCGGGACTGAACATTGCCTCCACCATCACGAATCTGTTCAATATTGTCTATCTTCAGCTGGGTTCCTGTATCAGTATTGTGGTGGGACAGTATCTGGGTGCAGGTAAATTGGAGGATGCCAAGGATGCAGACAACAAGATGATCGTATTCAGCGTCTTCTGCTGTGTGATCATGGCGGCATTGATGTTCGTGGTAGGAGGATTTTTCCCGGGTATTTACAATACCACGGAGGAGATCAGGGAACTGGCTACCAGTTTTATTGCGGTATCGGCCATCATCATGCCCTTCTGTGCCTTCAGCCATGCGTCGTATTTTACCCTGCGTTCCGGTGGTAAGACGGTGGTGACTTTCCTGTTTGATTCCGTATTTACCTGGGTGATCGTGGTGCCGGCGGCATATCTGCTGGCGCATTTCACCGGCCTGGGGATCGTGAGCATCTATTTTCTGGTGCAGGGTACGGAACTGATCAAGGTGATCATTGGTTACCTCATGGTGAAGAGTAATGTCTGGGTGGTCCAGATGGTATAAATTACTATTTGTGCCGCCAGCCGAAGGCTGCCGGATGGAGATTGGCATGAAAAATAGGAGAAGGGCGGGAAACTGACATGAAAATGAACATGGCTCAGAAAGTTTTACTGATCATAGGAGGCGCATTTGCGGGGATCGGCGCAGTGCTGACAATGATATTCGGAAGCATCGGCATGGTGTTCCGGCCCATGAGGGCATTTCTGGCATTGCCGCTGTTTTTCCTGATACTGGGCATTTGTTTTATCGCAGCAGTATTATTCGGGCAGCATAAAAAGTCACTCATCGTAAAAAACGGAATCAGATATGCCGCCAAGATCTACGGTTACGTGGAGAATACGGCGTATATGGTAAACGGCAGATTCCCGGTGAATGTGATCGTGCATTATTTTGACAAGAATCAGATCGAGCGGGAGGCAGTGATTCCCACTGCGTTTGAAAAGGGCGCTTCGACCTATCCCATCGGTATGACCATGGATATCTACGAATATCAGGGAAAATACGGTTGGGATCCGGATTCCGTCCGGGATGAGATTCTGCCGGGAGAGCAGGAACTGATGGACGATAAGCCCGTGGATCCTTCCAAGCTTCGCATGACCGCCGTGCAGTGTCCGAACTGCGGTGCTTCCTATCAGGCGGCAGCAGGATATACCGGACGCTGCCCGTATTGCGGAAGCTATCATAATGTAGAATAGCAGAATAGTTGAGCTGGGGTGGATCAGTGGATCGTTTCCTGCAAATACCGCAGCATCGTCTGTGACACCACGGAGTTGGCGGTCTTGGAGAAAGCCAGTCCCAGCGTACGGTGACAACTGGGAGATAAGGGTCTGGAGACCACACCCCGTGCGAAAGCTTTTAATACCAGTTCCTGAGAGATGGTGACACCGAGACCGTTCCGGACGAAGGACATGATCAGGGTATCGTCCCGGAAGCTGTAAGAGATCTTTGGGCGGACAGGGCATTTGGTCAGCAGATGCTGTATGTCGTTGTCACAGCCGGGGGTCTCGATGATCAGAGGATATTCGAACAGTTCCGGCAGGGTGACGCTGTTTTTGGCAGCCAGCGGATGTCCCTCGGGGAAAACAGCGCACAGCGGATCATTCAACAGTGGATAAAAGGTCAGATCATCCGCCACGATGGAGGATAAAAATCCACAATCCACCTGCCCGTGAATGATCCAGTCCCGGATCTCATCATAATTGCCGTCAAAAATTTCTACATCCACTTTCGGATAATTTTCCCGGAAAAAATGAACCACATCCGGCATCCACAGAGCGGTGATGCTGGAAAAACTACCGACCCGCAGTTTCCCCTCAATCTTATTGTTGATATTGAAGGCGGCCTGGCGCAGCTTGTCTTTCGGGTTGACCATTTCCTGAATGTAAGGGATGAGGCGGGCACCGTTGTCGGTGAGGCTGACACCCCGTTTAACCCGGGCAAAAAGCTGCACACCCAGTTCTTCCTCCAGTCCCGCCATCATCTGGCTGATGCCGGACTGGGTATAATTCAGTGCTTCCGCCGCCTTGGAGAAGCTTCCCGTTTCACATACTTTTAAAAATATCTCGTAACGGTCTTTTTGTTCTTTCATGATCTTCACCCCGTAAATTTATGAATTTCAAATTCATCGTTCACCAATTATGCGAGCAGATTGGCTTTCTTGTACTCATTATAGTATAAGCTCACGAATTTTTACATCCTGCTTCGCAGGATATTCGTGAGCTGATGAGTCCAAAAAACAAATGTCTGCTTTGCAGCCACTTATTTTCTCTTGAGACTCATCACATTACAAAAACTTATGCATACCAATAAAAACATTCGTTTTACTGATAGTATAGCATATGCTATCCTCATGTCACAAGTGTTTTAAGGAGCGTGAATCATATGGAAAAGAAAACAAGTAATTTCTCCGGGCAGATCTGTTTCGTGCTGGCGGCGGCCGGAAGCGCGGTGGGTGTGGGCAATCTGTGGAGATTCCCTTATCTGGCGGCCAAGGATGGCGGCTGTCGTGAGACAAGGATGCGATTCTTTCGGTAAGATTAGAGTATCCTACGATGCGGGGGCTCTGAAATCTGCATCCAGCTCAATACAGTTGGACTGCCTTTGTTCCACCAGGGGCAGTTTCTCCTGAGTTGCAGGTTGAGTTTGTTCTGGCAGGATCAGAATATCCTGAGTCACAGGTGCACCGAAATCCGTATCCAGCTCGATACAGTTGGACTGTCTTTCTTCTAACAAGGGCAACTTGTCTTGGGGAGCGAACTGCGTTTCTTCTGGCAAGGGCAGAATGTCTGGAGTCGTTGACTGCGTTTCTTCCGGCAAGATCAGAATATCCTGCGTCACAGGAGCTTCGAAACTTGTATATTGAAGCTGGATGGTTTCGAGGATGCGGTTGAAATCTGTTTCCAGAGTGTACCAGTCTGTTAACGGAATAGTGGCTTCCAGCTGTAGGGTATTTCCCTGTAAAGGGACATCGGGATTGGATAATGTAATGTAAATCCAGTATTTTTGTTCTGTCTGGTAGATCTCGGTATTTTTCCAGCCGTTTAAGTTGCTGTCGGGCAGAGTGATCTCCTCGCTGGTGACGCCGGTGCCGCAGATTCCCGGGACGGGAGCATAGATAAGCGTAAAGGTATCCTCCGGGTATGCGATGTTCCAGAAGATGATAGCATCGGTCGTGGTGGTACCCGCGAAAGTTAAATTGCGGATCTCATAGTCCCAGGTCTCCGGAAGGGACAGGGAGAACTGCACCGGTCCCAGATCACAGATAGCTTCATTCCCCATGGATATCGCCAGATCGTCGGTAGGCCCGTTTTCCGGGCATTCTGTAGGAACGAGGCTTTCCGCGATGACTGGGGCGATTGGCCCGGTGGGGGCCGTGGAATTTTGCACCCCTACAGAATCCTCCAGACCCCCGGTAGAACCACATCCCGCCAAGGAAAGCGTAAGAATCGTTGTCAGTGTTGATAGTAAAATAGCCTTCTTCATAAAGATACCCTCCCAAAATCGTGAAGTGTTATGGTGATCACATTATAATAAGACGAATATTGGGCGGGGAAGTTTCGGTAAATAGAAAGTTTGGTGTAAAAAGCCCCAAAACAACGAATTCCGTACAAAAAAGTTCCGAAAT
>ERZ791614.571-NODE-571-length-23387-cov-16.955297_pt1 | contig 23387 bp, 17 predicted proteins | sample MGYA00510274_ERZ791614 | MGnify/ENA primary metagenome ERZ791614 (study PRJEB30046, sample SAMN00715221) | human gut metagenome | study: EMG produced TPA metagenomics assembly of the A metagenome-wide association study of gut microbiota in type 2...
AACTGGTAAGCGTGGAAACTCCCGAAAAGAGTGTCTGCAAAATGACCTTCAGCGCCAGCCCCGAAGAGCTGGAAGCTGCATCCAACGCCGTTTACGAACGCACCCGCGCCTCCTATACGATCCGCGGCTTCAAGAAGGGCGAAGCGGACCGCGCACAGATCGAGGCTGACCGCGGCGAGCACACCTTCTGGTACGATGCCATCAACGATCTGATGGACAAGGACGTGCCCGCGCTGTATGATGCCGCCATGGCAGAGCACGGCTTTGTGGCTGTTGACAATCCTGTGTACGATCTTGTGAGCGTGAAAAAGGACGAGGGCTTTGTGGCCACTGCCACTGTTGCCCTGCAGCCTGAGCTGAACCTGACCAAGACCACCGGCTTTACCGCCGAGTGCGTCACCCCGGAAGTGACCGACAAGGAGATCGACAATGTGCTGGAGCGCCGCCGTGCTGCTGCCGCTGAGCTGGTGCCGCACAAGGGTCCGGCCGTAAAGGGCAACATCGTACATATCGATTACGAAGGTCTGCTGGAGGGCAAGCCCTTCCAGGGCGGCGCCGCAAAGAACCAGGCCGTCCAGCTGGGCAGCGGCCGCATGATCCCCGGCTTTGAAGAGGGCATTCTGGGCCACAAGGCAGGCGAGGAATTCGAGATCTTCGTCACCTTCCCGAACCGCTACCACGCAAAGGATCTGGCCGGTAAACCCGTCGTGTTCAAGATCAAGCTGATCGACGTATGTGTGCGCCAGATCCCTGCTCTGAACAGCGACTTTGCCAAGAAGGTTGCCAATCTGGACACCATGGACGAGCTGCGTGCACAGGTCAAGCAGCAGCTGCACGACGGCAAGCACGCCGGTGCACTGAACCATGCCAAGGATCAGATCCTGACCCAGTTGGCCGATGCTTCTGAGGGCGAACTGCCCAGTGTGCTGGTGGAGACCACCTACCAGCAGCAGATGGAGCAGATCCAGCAGCAGCTGCAGATGCAGCGCCTGAGCCTGGATCGCTACCTGAGCCAGATCCACGAGACCCGCGAGAGCTTTACCGCCAAGGTGCGCTCTTCTGCCGAGAAGACCGCCCGTGTGCACATGGCTCTGCTGCAGATCGCGCAGCAGGAAAATCTGGTGCCTACCGAGGAAGATATCGATAAGGCTCTGGCCGCTCGTGCAGAGCGCGCCAAAAAGACGCTGGAAGAGATCAAGGAAAAATCCGATATTCCCGCCATGCGCCGCAACGAGGGCATCCGCAAGGCTGCCGACTGGGTGATCGAGCACTCCACCATTGAAGAAAAGTAAGTTCTGATACAAAGAAAGCCCGTGCAGTTTCCGGCTGCACGGGCTTTCTTTTTTCATTTGAAGGGCAGGGGATATCAGCTCAGAAGGTTGAAGCCCATAATGACCACGCCCAGCACCACCAGCACAACACCGGTGGCACGGTTCAGGGTCTTGGGGTCTGCCTTATTGGCAAACACGGCGGCAATGCGCGCCCACAGCAGGGTGAACACCACGCACAGCGCCCAGACGAACCAATTGGGCGCACCGCCGATCATGAAGTGGGAGACAGCACCGGTCAGGGCGGTGAAGGTCATAATGAACACGCTGGTGCCCACGGCGGTCTTCAGCTCGTAGCCCAGCACGCTGGTGAGGATGAGCAGCATCATCATGCCGCCGCCCGCGCCGATGAAGCCGCAGATGAAACCGATGAGCACACCGCACACGATGGACTGGATGGCACGCTTTTTGGCGCTGACACCCTGCATAGCTTCCTTGGTCGTCATGACCGGGCGCACAATGAACTTGACGCCCAGCAGGAAGGTCATGAACACCGAGAAGCCGCCCATGGTGGCCGAGGGCATTCTGCTGGCCACCCAGCTGCCCACCACCGTGAACACCAGCACGCTGACCATCATGATCAGGCCGTTTTTGATATCCAGGTTCCTGTTCTTGTGGTAGGTATAGGCCGAAACGGCGCTGGCCAGCACATCCGACGACAGGGCAATGCCCACCGCCATATAGGGGTCCATGTGCAGGAAGGTGATGAGCATGGGGCTGATAACTGCAGCCGCACTCATACCGGCAAAGCCGGTGCCAAGGCCGGCCCCCATGCCGGCAAAAAAGGTGACAAGAACCGTAAACAACACGTTCATTTTATGCGTTCTCCTTTATAATTTCGTCCAGATTTTTCCCGATCAGCTCCATGGTCCGGAAAAAGACCTCCTGATCGGCCGGCTCCACATGATCCAGCAGGCGCTTGAAAAAGGCATTCTGCACCACACGCCCCTTGCGGATGATCGGGTCTGCCTTACCGGTGCAGAGAAGCTTCGTTTTGCGGCGGTCGCCGGCCACAGCGTACCGTTCCAGATACCCTTCCTGCACCAGCTTATCCACATTCATGGAGACGAGGTTTGCCTTGATATGCCGCACCTCCACGATGTCCCGGGCCGTTTTATAGTCCGGGTTGTTGGCGAGGAACAGCAGGATGTCCAGCGCCGTCTGCGACAGGCCAAGCTCCTGACACAGCGGTTTGCAGACGGCATTGTACGCCTGCGAGGTCTTGATCGCAAATTCTACGTTCGGGTTCACGCCGAGCCTTCCTCTCTCTTTTTTCATTTTTGAATGATTCATTTTTGAAGTATTATAGTGCAGATGAGGGGAGTTGTCAAGAGAAAAAGAGGTCCTGAAAAGCCCGCAGGCTTTTCAGGACCTCAAAACCAAACGAATCTTTCAGAACAGCGCCACTGCCGCCAGACGCACCAGCAAAGCGCACAGCCATGCCACGGCGCACTGGTTCACCACCATGATGACCGCCCACTTGTTGCCCAGCTCCCGCTTGACCGAGGCCACTGCCGCGATGCAGGGGGTGTACAGCAGGCAGAACACCAGCAGAGGAGCCGCCTGCGCCGGGGTGAGGGCCGCCGTCAAAGCGGCGGTGGAGCCAAAGAGGATGAGCAGCGAGGACACCACGCTCTCCTTTGCCATAAAGCCGGTGATGAGGGCGGTGGAGATGCGCCAGTCCGCAAAGCCCAAAGGCCCGAACAGCGGGGCGATGTCGCCCGCGATGCGGGCAAGGATGCTGGCCTGCGGGTCGGCGGTCAGACGCAGCTGCAGGTCAAAGTTCTGCAAAAACCAGATGACGATGGTGGCCGCAAAGATGACCGTGAAGGCCTTCTGCAAAAAGTCCCGAGCCTTTTCCCACAGCAGCTGTGCCACGTTTTTCAGGCCGGGCAGGCGGTAGTTGGGCAGCTCCATGACAAAGGGCACCGCCTCGCCCTTGAACACTGTGCTCTTGAGCAGCAGTGCCGCCAGCACGCCCACCACGATGCCGGTAAAGTACAGCAGCACCATCACAAGGCCCGCATACTGCGGGAAGAACGCCGCCGCAAACAGGCTGTAGATGGGCAGCTTTGCCGAGCAGCTCATGAACGGGGTGAGCAGGATGGTCATTTTGCGGTCGCGCTCCGAGGGCAGGGTGCGGCTTGCCATGACTCCGGGCACCGTGCAGCCAAAGCCGATGAGCATGGGCACGATGCTGCGGCCCGAAAGGCCAATGCGGCGCAGCAGCTTATCCATCACAAAGGCCACGCGGGCCATGTAACCGGTATCCTCCAGCATGGAGAGGAAGAAGAACAGCACCACGATGATGGGCAGAAAGCTCAGCACGCTGCCCACGCCGGTAAAGATGCCGTCGATGAGCAGGGAGTGCACCGCCGCGTTGACATTCCAGTTTGTAAGTGCCGTGTCCACGATGCCGGTCAGGGCATCGATGCCCATTTCCATCAGGTTCTGAAAGAACAGGCCAATGACGTTGAAGGTGAGGAAGAACACCAGACCCATGATGGCGATAAAGGCCGGGATGGCGGTGTATTTGCCGGTGAGGAATTTGTCGATGCGGTTGGAGCGCAGCTGCTCTTTGCTTTCGTGGGGCTTGACCACTGTCTTGGCCACCAGCTCCTGAATGAAGGAGAACCGCATATCCGCAATGGCGGCGGCGCGGTCCAGCCCGCGCTCCCGCTCCATCTGCACGATGATATGTTCGATCATCTCTTTTTCGTTCTGATCCAGCTGCAGGGCTTCCTCGATGCGCCGGTCGCCCTCCACCAGCTTGGTGGCGGCAAACCGCACCGGAATGCCCGCCGCCCTGGCGTGATCCTCGATCAGATGGATGATGCCGTGGATGCAGCGGTGTACGGCACCGCCGTGGTCGTCCTCACTGCAGAAATCCATGCGGCCGGGCCGCTCCTGATACTTTGCCACATGAAGTGCGTGGTCTACCAGCTCATCCACGCCCTCATTCTTGGCGGCAGAGATGGGAATGACCGGGATGCCAAGCATGGCTTCCATCTTGTTGATGCGCACCGTGCCGCCGTTGCCGCGCACCTCGTCCATCATGTTCAGTGCCAGCACCATGGGGATGTCCAGCTCCATGAGCTGCATGGTCAGGTAGAGGTTGCGCTCGATGTTGGTGGCATCCACGATGTTGATGATGCCGGTGGGCTTTTCGCCGATGATGAATTGGCGGGTGACGATCTCCTCGCTGGAATAAGGGGACATGGAGTAGATGCCCGGCAGATCGGTGACCTCAGTCTCCGGGTGGCCCTTGATGGCACCGCTCTTGCGGTCCACCGTCACGCCCGGGAAATTGCCCACATGCTGGTTGGAACCGGTGAGCTGGTTGAACAGGGTGGTCTTACCGCAGTTCTGGTTGCCAGCCAGCGCAAAGGTGAGGGTCCTATCCTCGGGCAGGGGATTCTCCCCCTTTTTGATGTGGTATTTTCCGCCCTCGCCAAGGCCGGGGTGATCCACCATTCTATCATCTGCCGGAGCCGCCGACATTGCCGGGGCCTTTTCGGTGGGGGTGATGCCGATCTGCGCGGCATCATCCAGCCGAAGGGTCAGCTCGTAGCCATGGATGCGCAGCTCCATGGGGTCGCCCATGGGTGCCAGCTTGACCAGCGTGACCTCCGCCCCCGGGATCAGGCCCATATCCAGAAAATGCTGGCGCAGTGCGCCGGCCCCGCCGACGGTATCCACAACAGCGCTTTTTCCGATCTGCAATTCTTTTAATGTCATAAGATCGACCTTCTCATTTTATCCACTGTCAAAGTGTGTTAGTTTGTGTTAACAATAGTAATATAGGCTAACTTTGCGCGGTTGTCAATAGATAAAATGGTGAAGGTTTAACTCCCCCAGTCTGCTGCGCAGACAGCCCCCTCTGGGATGGGGCCTTTGGCATAGCGGGAAAGTTTGCAGCTAAAACGCAAAGCTTGCAGGCACGCCAGAGGCTCCCTCTCCGAGGACGACTTCCCCCGGCCGGGGGAAGATGTCACCGCAGATGACAAAAAGGGGAATCTGGCAAAACCGTCAGGTTTTGGCTGAGGGAGTTTGCGGCAGCAAAAAAGCCGTGCCCCCTCTTTTCAGAGAATGCACGGCTTTGGAGGTTTATGCGTTTACTTCACGGTGTGGTAGCCATCGGGGTTGTTCTTCTGCCAGTTCCAGCTGTCGGCACACATTTCCTCGATGCCGTATTCCGCCACCCAGCCAAGCTCGTTCTTTGCCTTGGTGGGGTCTGCATAGCACTCAGCAATGTCGCCAGGGCGGCGCGGGTCGATCACATAGGGGATCTCCTTACCGCAGGCCTTGGAGAATGCGTGGATCACATCCAGCACGCTGTAGCCCTTGCCAGTGCCCAGATTGCAGATGAACAGGCCGCAGTTCGTTTCCAGCTTCTTGATGGCGCACACATGGCCGCGGGCCAGATCCACCACGTGGATGTAGTCGCGCACGCCGGTGCCGTCCGGGGTGGGATAGTCGTTGCCAAAGACATGCACCTTTTCCAGCTTGCCCACGGCCACCTTGGCGATATAGGGCATGAGGTTATTGGGGATGCCGTTGGGGTCCTCGCCGATGAGGCCGGACTTGTGCGCACCAATGGGGTTGAAGTAGCGCAGCAGGGCCACGTTCAGGCTGGGGTCTGCCTTGCACACATCCTGCAGGATGCGCTCGGTGAACACCTTGGTCGTGCCGTAGGGGTTGGTGGTGGCACCGGTGGGGAAGTCCTCGGTGATGGGCACGCTGGCGGGGTCGCCATAGACGGTTGCGGAAGAGCTGAACACGAAGTTGTGGCAGTTGTGATGGCGCATCACGTCCAGAATGACCAGCGTGCAGTTGAGGTTGTTGTAATAGTATTCAATGGGCTTGGAAACACTCTCGCCCACTGCCTTGTAGGCTGCGAACTGGATCACAGCAGTAATGTCCGGGCACTCAGAGAAGATGTGCTCCACATCCTCGTGCTTGGTCATATCTGCCTTGTAAAAGCGGAAGTCTTTGCCGGTGATCTGCTTGATGCGGTCCAGCACCACCGGAGATGCATTATAATAGTTATCTGCCACAACAACGTCGTAGCCAGCGTTCAGCAGTTCGATGCAGGTGTGGCTGCCGATATAACCGGCGCCGCCGGAAACCAAAATTGCCATAGCCTAGTACCTCTCTCGCTCATTTACATTACAGTTGATGCCGGCATTCCCCGGCCTTGCCTAAAGAATACCGCTTTTATGGCTCAGAATCAAGGGATGCGTCTTCTATTTAGATGAATTTTTGTTGCATCTTTGTTTTTGAGGTTTTGATTTAAAAGCGTTTTTTGGCATTTTGTCATGGATAAAAGGCACGGTTTGTGCAAAACATAGAAATGGTGTCAGCATCCTCGCCCTCTCAGGCATCGCGTAGCGATGCCTGCTCCCCCAAAGTGGGAGCCTTTGGCAGTCCACGCAAAGTTCCCGGTTTTGCCAAGGGCTCTCCCTTTGGGAGAGCTGGCGCGTCAGCGCCTGAGAGGGCGAGCCCGCTATAAGCAATTCCATTTACGCAAAAAACGCCTGCCGGAGCAGACGTTTTTGTGTGGTACATCATTTTTTACAATTTTCCGCACTGCTTGCCGGTGAAGAAGCGCAGGGTGGTGGTGGCGCGGAACACCTTGCCTGCCCGCAGCACCGTGGTGGGGAACTCCGGGTGGGAAGGGCTGCAGGGGTAGTGCTGGGTCTCCAGCGCAAAGCCGCCGTACTTCTGCATGGGCACGCCGCCCTTGCCGGGGGTGGGGCAGTCCTGCAAAAAGTTGCCGGTGTACAACTGGATGCCCGGCTGGGTGGTGTACAGTTTCATGCTGATGCCAGTCTTTTCACTGGTGACCCATGCGCAGATGCTCTGGCTGGAGCCGCGGGCGCGGTCGATCACAAAGCAGTGGTCGTAGCCACCGCCCACCATGGTGGTCTGGGCAAAGCCGGTATCGATATCCCGGCCAATGAGCTTTCCCTCGGTAAAATCCATGGGGGTGTTTGCCACCGGCAGAATGGCACCGGTGGGGCAGGTCTGATTGTTGCCTTCCAGATAGTTGGAGGCATAGATGCGCAGCTTCTGGCCCAGAACATCGCCCTCACCGTTCAGGTTGAAGTAGCTGTGGTTCGTGAGGTTCACGATGGTATCCGCATCCGAAGAGACGCGGTAATCCATGCGGAAGGCATTGTCCTCGGTGAGGGTATAGCGCACCGCCAGCTTCAGGTTTCCGGGGAAACCGTCCTCACCGTCCGGGCTCTCGGCCTCCATGAGCAGGGTGTCGCCAAAGGCCTTCACCCGGTACAGTTTGCGCGAAAAGCAGCCGTGCAGATGGTTGGGGCCGTTGTTGGCTTCCAGCTGGTAGGTCTTGCCGCCCACACTGAAGGTGGCATTCTCGATGCGGTTGGCATAGCGGCCTACGAACGCGCCGCAGCAGGTGCTGCTGGAGGACGTGAAGTCATCCTCATAATCTGCCATGGTGTCGTGGCCCAGCACGACATCCACCGGGCCGTTCTTGGCCGGAACGATGATGTTTTTAATGATGCATCCGTAGTCCAGAACGCTCACCGTCAGGCCGCCGGGATTGGAAAGGATGTACTCTGTAACATTTGCGCCCTGTTTGGTCACACCGAAGGGCTTGGAGCGGATCTGTGCCATTGGGCATTCGCCTCCTCAGATTTTACTCGGACATACAGTCAGGCAGACTTCCACTGTATTCTATCTTATTTATGATTATATCACAGTTTTATATCTTTGTGGGGAACCGATTTTAGAATTTGCATCCAATTTTTCCAGCTATTTTTTGTTGAAATTATTCAGGTGGCGAGGCATGTAACACAAAAAAATCCAAGCCGCTCCGCTAAAGGATTTTTTGTGTTACGCCGGTTTTGAATCGCTGCGCGACGAAACGTAAGGGCAACAGCATGTTTTCATGCTGACGCGAATGCTCCCGCAGGGAGCCAGCGTCAGCACATGCCGTTTGCCGTTACGGCCTTTCCCGTGAAAACGCAATGCCGGGCGGTCCGCAGACCGCCCGGCATTGCTCTGTTCTAAAATGATCCTTCCGCCGAAGATGCCCCGCAAGACGCGGAGGGCCTTCTGAATCGTCAGGCTTCCGGCTGTGCCGTGCCCGCAGACTTCTGCGCCGCAATGAACTCGGCTGCATCGTCCGGGATGTCGTCCAGATCATCGTCGCTGCCAACATCCACGTTGAGCGGCGGCTTCTTGAACAGGATATCGTACAGCACCGGAACGATATACAGGGTCATCAGGGTGGCGTAGCTCAGGCCGCAGATGATGACGATGGCCATGCCGCTCATCAGCTGGCTTGCCATATCGCCGCTGAACACCAGCTGCAGCATGGCCAGCACGGTGGTCAGGGTGGTCATGAGGATGGGGCGCATACGGGTCTTGCCGGTAGCCACCAGCGCAGCGCGGCGCTCCATGCCGCCAATGCGCAGCTGGTTTGCATAGTCCACGAACACGATGCCGTTGTTGACAACCGTGCCCATCAGCACGATGAAGCCCATCAGGGAGATCATGGTGAGCTGCTGGCCGGTGATCAGCAGGCCCAGCAGGCCGCCGGTAAAGGCCAGCGGCACCGTGAACAGCACGATGAAGGGGGACAGCAGGCTCTGGAACTGTGCCACCATGACCAGATATACAAAGGGCAGGGCCAGAGCCATCCACTGCACCATTTCGTTCACCATGTAGTCGGTGCTCTCGGTCTCGCCGCCCAGCGTGACGCTGCAGCTCTCCGGCATTTCGCCGCTGGCTGCGTACTCGTCCAGCTTCTTCTGCAGCACGCGGGACTGCACCATGGTGTTGTAGCCATCCAGCGTATCCGCCGTCACAGTGACAAACTCAGTCTGGTTCTCGCTGGTAATGGCATCCGGTGCGGTGCCGGTGGTCCAGCTGGCGATATCGTTCAGGGTGCAGGTACCATTGGTCACTGTGCCGTCTGCCGACATTTCGGTGGTCTCAAAGGTAAGCTCCATCATGTTTTCCTTGGTGACAGGGTCCAGATTATTGGTGATCTGGACATCCATGGTGGTGCCGTTCACCGTGACGGGGGTCTGGGCCGTGGCGGTGGTGGTGAGCTTTGCCGCGATCTGCTGGTACACCTGCGCAACGGTCAGGCCGTAGGCGCGCACCTTGTCGCGGTCCACCTTCAGGATGATGGTGGCATCGCCGCTGCCAAGGCCGTTGTCCGCATTGGCAAAGCCCTCGGTATCGTTGACGATCTCCATTACCTTCTCGGAAACGGTAGTCAGCGTTTCCGGATCCTTGCCGTAGACCTTGACCGACAGGCCGGTGGCCAGCTGGCTGGTCAGATCATCGGTCATGCCGTACAGCTTGACCTCAGCGGTGCAGTTCTCGATCTGGGACACTGCATCCTCCATGGCCTGCCGGGTCTTTTCCACCTCACGGGAGGAAAGGCTCTCGCTCATCATGACGTTGATCTTGTATCTGCCGTAGGCATTGGCGGAGTTCAGGATATCAGTGATGGCAGTGGGCAGGCCCAGCTGGCTGATATCCAGACCGGCCATGCTGGTGTCGAGGGTGATGCCCACCTCTTCCACATTTTCCACATTCAGGGCCGCCTGTGCCACCTGACCCGCAATGGCATAGGATTCCTCCTTGGTCAGGCCGTCGGCGGTGGACAGGGTGATCTGCGCCTCGTTGCTGGTGATGCTGGGCAGCAGCTCCACGCCCATGTTCAGCACCTGCCAGCCGCTGAACACCAGCAGTACCACCGCCGCGATCAGGGGCAGGGCACGGTGCTGCAGGCACCATTCCAGACTATGGGCATACTTTTCCTGCACCTTTTCAAACCAGGCAAGGCGCTTGGGTTCAGCTTTTTTCAGCACAGTAGAGGATGCCGCCGGGACCACCGTGAGCGCCACGATGAGGGAGGCCATCAGGCAGTAACCGATGCACAGGGACATGGGCATCATCAGGCTGCGCACAATGCTGGCCGAGAACACCACCGGCAGGAACACGCACACCGAGGTAAGGGTGGAGGCCACCACCGACATGCCCACCTGTTTTGTGCCCTGCACGGCAGCGCGGGCCGCAGGCACGCCGCGGCTGCGCAGACGGTAGACGTTCTCAATGACGACCACCGAGTTATCCACCAGCATACCAATGCCGAGGGAAAGGCCGGCCAGGGTCATCACGTTCAGGTCCAGCCCGGTAAAGTACATGAGCACCACCGCGAACAGAACGGACAGCGGGATGCTGATGCCGACCACGAGGGTGGGCTTGATATCCTTCAGGAAGATGGCCAGCACGATGATGGCCAGTGCAGCGCCCACCACCATGCTGGTGAGGATGCTGTTGATGACGATGGTGATGTAGTTGCCCTGATTGGACAGCACCACCATGTGCAGGCCGTCGTATTGTTTTTCCAGCTCTTTAAATGCGGTCAGGCAGTTGTCGGAGACCTCGCCTGCACTGGAAGTCGCATTCTTATAGATTTTGAGGATGGATGCCTTTTCGCCGTTCAGACGGGTGTAGCTGTCGGCGGAGTTATCAATGACCTCCACATCCGCCACATCAGAAAGGCGCACGTCGCCGTAGCCCTCCACATGCAGCAGCAGGGCACCGCTGATATCCTTCACACTGTCGTACTCTTCGCCGACTTTCAGCAGCCAGGACTCGCCGTCCTTATCCTGCACGTAACCGGCCGGCATGGAGAAGTTCTGGGCATAGATGAGCTGCGCCAGCGTTTCAATGTCCAGCTGCTTTGTCACATCGGCCTGTGCCAGAGCGTTGGTCTTGGCCGTCTCGTACTCTGCCTTGGCGGCCTCCAGCTGCTTTTCGTACTCGTTCAGCATTTCACGCGCTTCGGTGAACTGCATATAGGCGTTGAGCTGCTGCTGGGAGAAGCTGCCCAGTGCGCCGGAGAACTCGGTCATCAGCTGGGGCACATTGTCCATGGCCTTGATGGTGCTTTCCAGCGTGTTATAGACCACATTCAGGCTTTCCTGCAGCTGCATCTCATTGGCAAGATCCTCTGCGGTGCTGCCTTCGGAGCCGGTCTCGGTGTTCACGCGCTCCTGCAGCTTCTGCAGGGCGGTAGTGAGCTTATCGGTAATGGTGCGCAGCTCAGCCACAATATCGATCAGAGAGTCGATATCTCGCATACCGGTCTCGTTGAACTTGTCCATGACCTTCTGCAGACCGTCGCGCACCTCGATCAGGGCCTGCTGGATCTCAGGCTCCTTGACCACAGCGATCAGGCTGTTCACGCTCTCCAGAAGAGCCTGCGCCTGCGCGCGCACCGTTTCCACTGCGGCACCCACCTCGGTGCTCATCTGGCTCATGACCGAGTTGGACACCGTATTGCCAAAGTTTTTCAGCTGCTTTTCGTATTCCTTGCGTCCGGCGGTGATCTGCGCCTCGGCGCTTTCCAGCTGGGAGCGGGCTGCAGCCAGCTGGGTATCGATCAGTTCCAGCAGCTTTGCGTTGATCCCGTCGATCTTATCCTGATTGAGCTGCACCTGCACCAGCTTTTCCACCAGACCGCTGGACGAAACGCTGGACACACCGCCCTTGCGCTGCACTTCCGGCACAAGGGTGTTCTGGATAAACTCAGAAAGCTCGTACTGGTCGGCACCTTCGCGGCTGACAGCCACCGTCATGAAAGCGTTCATGTTCAGGCTGTACTCAATGATGGAGGGGGTCAGGCAGGTGCTGGGCAGGTCGCTTTTGGCCTGATCCAGCTTGTTGGACACCTTGACCAGCGCGCTGTTCATATCCGTATCCTCGGCAAACTCCATCAGCAGCAGGCTGTAGTTTTCTGCCGATGTTGCGGTGATCTTGGACACGCCCGGCACTGTGAGCGAGTTCTGCAGCACATCCGAGACCTCGCTCTCCACACGCTCCGGGCTTGCGCCGGGATACACGGTGACCACCATCAGATACGGTGTGTTCACGTTGGGCAGCAGGTTCGTATCCATCTTTGTGACCGCCACAAAGCCCAGGATCAGGATCATGACCACTGCAACCAGCACCGTAAACGGCTTTTTGACACTGAATTTTTCCATTTTCTCCTACCGTTTCTCTGCCTTGCCGCAAAGCAGGACAGCTGCTTTCCCTGCGGGAAAGGCTACACTTCAACATTTTTATTATACACGCAAGCCCCCGCCTTGCAAGAGCGGGGCGGGATTCTTTTGCGATTCTTTAGATTCTTTCGCAAGATTTTAACATTTGCCGTTCCGTTTTTCCATTTTTCGGCTGCGGGTGCGACCAAATTCGGTCAGTCTTCCTTTATGGATACGCGGCAGCAGGGCAGATTGTTGCACCTTTTTAAAATTTTTCTGCTGAAGCGCCAGAGCCGCTTTTTGTTTTTTGCGTGGAAATGTGCATTTGAATATGTTATACTAGAGTACAGAATGGATCAGCAGGCTCTTTTTCGGGCCTTATCCTATAGATTCGACCGATAAAAACGAGGAACACTATGAAAAAAGTCATTTCCGTCCGTTTCAAAGAGAACGGCAAAAGCTATTATTTTGATCCCGCCGGGGCCGACATCAAAACCGGCGAATACGTGATCGTGGAGACCGCCCGCGGCATTGAGTGCGGCGAGGTGGTGCAGGGCGTGAGGGAGATCGCCGATGCGGCAGTGCCCAAGGCCCTCAAGCCCATTACACGCATGGCCGACAGCGTGGATATCCGCCGGATGCGCCAGAATCGTGAGGACGAAAAGCGCGCCTACCGCACCTGTCAGGAGTGCATTGCCCGCCACGGCCTGGAAATGAAGCTTGTGGAGGCCGAGTATACCCTGGACCGCTCCAAGATCATGTTCTACTTTACCGCCGATGGCCGCGTGGACTTCCGCGAGCTGGTCAAGGATCTGGCCGGTATCTTCCACACCCGCATCGAGCTGCGCCAGATCGGCGTGCGCGACGAAAGCAAGATGATCGGCGGCCTTGGCATCTGCGGCCAGCCCTTCTGCTGCAGCCGCTTTTTAAAGGACTTCCAGCCCGTCTCCATCAAGATGGCCAAGGAGCAGGGCCTTTCGCTGAACCCCACCAAGATCAGCGGTGCCTGCGGCCGCCTGATGTGCTGCCTTGCCTATGAGGAGAGCGCCTACGAGTACCTGAACAGCATCATGCCCATGGTGGGCAGCACCGTGCGCACGCCGGACGGTCTTGGCACCGTGCTGGAGGTGAACCCGGTCTCCGGCTACCTGCGGGTGCGCTGCGGCACCGAGAGCCTTTCGCCCCGTTACTATAAGGTGGGCGTGTGCGAATATATCAGCGGCGGCAAGCGTGCGCCCCGCCGCCCGGACCCGGACGACGATTACTCCGGCGTGCGCAACCCGGCCCCGGTGGTGGCTTCCTCCGACGATGGCGAAAAGCGCTGCGCGGGCGGTGGCTGCGCCCGGAAGCGCTCTGCCGAAAAGGAGTGAGGGACGCGCCGGAGGTTCTGAAGGGTTAGTCTGCTAAAACTAACTGTTCTTCGTGATTTTTGCCAAAAAACTCCTGCAAATTTGGCCATAAGTTAGCCTGTGCTTTTGTGCAACCCAACAAAAAACAGACTTTTGTGTTTTTCGGGTCACGGTTAGTCTTGCCTTTTCTCACCTGCTTTGTTAAAATGCAGGCAAGGATATGATTTCCGGAGAGACATGCACAGCCGTGCCATACATGACTCTTCATACAATACTTCGGGCACGGAGATAAAAAGGAGAGTTTATTATGGCACACAAGGTTTCTGACGCATGTGTTGGCTGCGGCGCTTGCGAGGGCGCTTGCCCGGTTGGCGCTATCACCGTTGATGGTGTTGCTTCTGTGAACGCAGACGCTTGCATCGACTGCGGCGCTTGCGAGGGTGCTTGCCCCACCGGTGCTATCACTGCTGAATAATTTTAGCAGCTGCACAAAAAACGCATCAAAAGCAGCAGGCCTGTCCAAAGCAGGTCTGCTGCTTTTTTGTTTTGCAGTAATTCGCACAAATTCCCCGAGCAATTCCACGCATTTTTTTGAGAGGGTACGGCACACTTATCTATGGAACATTCTACCGAAGTCTTGTATAATAGAACTATGGTTTATTGCTCGCCGGAGCATCGTTTCGGCTCCGACGCGCTGCTGCTGGCCCGTTTCTGTGAGCCAAAGCGTGCCCAGAAGGCCGCAGACCTGTGCTCCGGCTGCGGCATCGTGGCGCTGGAATGGCACGACCGGGGCCACCGCGGCCCCTGCATAGGGCTGGAGCTGCAGCCCGAGGGCAGCGCCCTGCTTTCCGCTGCGGTGCAGGAGCAGGACATCGGGCACATTGAGCCTGTCTGTGCCGACCTGCGCGCTTTCCGGCAGGGCGAGGGCAGTTTTGACGTGTGTGCGTGCAATCCGCCCTATTTCACGGATGGGCCCCAAAGCCAAAACGCAGCCCACGCCCTTGCCCGGCACGAGAACACCTGCACACTGGACGATGTGTGCCAGTGTGCGTTCCGCCTTTTGAAGGACGGCGGGCGCTTTGCGCTGTGCCACCGGCCGGAACGGCTGGCAGAGGTGCTGGCGGTGCTGCGGGCTTCCCGGCTGGAGCCGAAACGTCTTGCCTTTGTAAAGAACAAGGCGGACGGCGCACCATGGCTCTTCCTTGTGGAAGCGCAAAAGAACCGCAAGACCGGCCTGCGGGTGGAGCCGGATGTGTTGATCAGCGCCGGTGCGGCGTTATATAGGAGGTAAACTATGGCAGGAACTCTTTATATCGTGGCAACGCCCATCGGCAATCTGGACGATATGCCGCCGCGCGTAGCGGCCACCTTTGGCGCGGCCGACTTTATTGCCGCCGAGGACACCCGTGTGACCATGAAGCTGCTGAACTTTCTGGGCCTGAAAAAGCCCATGGTCAGCTACTATGAGCACGCCCTGCAGAAGGGTGAGGGCATCCTGCGCCGCATTGAAGCAGGCGAGAGCTGTGCCCTGTGCAGTGATGCGGGCATGCCCTGCGTCTCCGACCCGGGCGAGGTGATTGTGCGGGACGCACTGGCCCGGGGCATCAAGGTAGTGCCAGTACCGGCGGCTTCTGCCTGCGTCACCGCGCTGGCCGTGTCCGGGCAGGACACCTCCCGCTGGGTGTTTGAGGGCTTTCTGCCCGTGAACCGCAAGCAGAAAAAAGAGCGGCTGGCTGAGCTTTTGCAGGAAAAGCGCACCACCATCTTTTACGAAGCGCCCCACAAGCTGCGCACCACGCTGGACGATCTGGCCAATGCCTTTGGCGCAGACCGCAGCATCACCCTGTGCCGGGAGCTGACAAAGCTGCACGAGGATATCTGGAAGACTACCCTCGGCGAGGCGGTGGAGCACTACAAGACCAACGAGCCGCGCGGCGAGTATGTGCTGGTGATGGCCGGTGCGCCGGAGACCGCCGACCCGGAGCAGGAGCTGACGCTGGAGCAGGCAGCGCATCGGGCGCTGGAGCTGACCGGGCAGGGCTTTGGCCCCACCGCCGCAGCCAAGGCGGCGGCACAGGGCACACCTTATTCTAAAAGCGAAGTGTACAAGCAGCTGCTGGTATTGCAACAGGGCCAGCAGGCTGGTGAATGACAGCATCTCAGGTAAATGGTAATAGAGGAGGACCCCTTTTGTGACAAAACTTCTGGTTTTGAGCGACAGCCACGGCGGACGTGCCGCCATTGAGCGCGTGCTGATGAAAGAGAGCAAAAGCATCGATGCCCTGATCTTTCTGGGCGACGGCCTGCGGGATCTGGAACTGGCTCTGACGCAGTACCCCAAGCTGCGGGCCTACTCGGTGGCGGGCAACTGCGATTACGGCGCACTGGAACCCACCGACGGCCTTGCCGCCTTTGACGGCGTGGTGATCTTTTACACCCACGGTCATATGTACGGTGTGAAATACGATCTGGATACGCTGGCAGACGCCGCATCTGCCCGGGGTGCCGAGGTGGCCCTGTTCGGCCACACCCACATCCCCCATGCAGAGACCCGCAGCGGGGTGTTCCTGTTCAACCCCGGCTCCTGCGGCCGGTGCTACACCGGGCCGGACACCTACGGCATCCTGACGCTGGACGAAGGCAAAGTGACCGCCTATGAACACAAAGAGGTACCCAAACAATGAGCATCAATGAGGTGCGCTATCTGCCGGAATGCGGCAGCACCAACGCTTACGCGAAGGAACATTTTGAAGAGTTCGGCCCGGTGGGCGCGGTGTATACCGAGAACCAGACCGCAGGCCGGGGCCGTCTGGGCCGCAGCTGGGTGAACGCCGAGGGCAAGGCCCTGTATTATACGGCAGCCATCCGGGAACCGCTGGCCCAGCCTGCCACCCTGCCGCTTCTGGCAAGCCTTGCCGTGCGCACCCAGCTCAAACTGCGCTACGGCGTGGACTGCCAGATCAAGTGGCCCAACGACCTTCTGCTCAATGGCAAAAAGGTCGTTGGCATCCTGTGCGAGAGCGTGAGCTACGGCTACCAGCAGCAGGGCAGGGGCATTTTGTGCGGCATCGGCATCAATCTGGCCCAGCCGCAGAGCTACTTTGATGCCGCCGGTCTGCCCAACGGCACCTCGCTGGAGCTGCAGGGCGCAAAGGTGGATCTTTCCACCGACCCCGCATGGCTGGCCGAGGGCCTGACCGACTTTGGCTTTGACCGCAACATGTATGTGTTTGCCCGCGATGGCTTTGCACCCTTCCGGGAGGAGTACAAGGCCGCCTGCGTCAATCTGGGCCGCCGGGTCACCTTCGACCTGCCGGACGGCGGGCAGGGTGCAGGCGAAGCCGTCGATGTGGACGAAGAGGGCCGTCTGGTGGTGCGCACCGACAGCGGCGAAGTGCACGTTTTTACCGGCGAAGTATCGGTGCACGGCATCTACGGGGCCGTCTGAGTTTTATAGAACTGTATGCTCTACGCAGACAGTTTTAAGTCTGCATGGAGTTTCTTTGCACATTTTTGCTCGATTTTTCCGCAAAACGCTTGAATTCACGAACTTTTTGTGAATTTGTTGTGTACATTTCCAGTTGCCAATTCAGCCATACTTTAGTATAATAGAGTACGTGCCAGCGTATCCTTTGTTGGATAGGATGCGCGTGTTTTAGGAAATAGGAAAACGGACAGCACAAGCGCCATGCCCCAAAAAGCAAGGCGCTTGTGCTGTCGCAAGGAGTGCAAGCATGAAAGATCAAGAATCCTTCAAGCCGTATATTCCTGCGGAAAAGATCACCGCAGAAATGACGGCGACCTCTGTGATCATGGGCATCATCCTGTCCGTGGTCTTCGGCGCTGCAAACGCCTATCTGGGCCTGCGCGTCGGCATGACTGTTTCTGCCTCTATCCCGGCAGCAGTCATTTCCATGGGCGTGATCCGCGTCCTGCTCAAAAAGAACTCCATTCTGGAGAGCAACATGGTGCAGACCATCGGTTCCGCAGGCGAGAGCCTGGCCGCCGGTGCCATCTTCACCATGCCCGCACTGTTCCTGTGGGCAAAAGAGGGCCTGTGCGACAAGCCCAGCATCCTGGAGATCACCCTGATCGCCCTGTGCGGCGGCATTCTGGGCGTTCTGTTCATGGTGCCCCTGCGCAACGCCCTGATCGTCAAGGAACACGCCACCCTGCTGTACCCGGAAGGCACCGCCTGTGCAGACGTTCTGCTGGCCGGTGAAGAGGGCGGTGCAAACGCCTCCACCGTGTTCTCCGGCATGGGTCTGGCAGCCATCTTCAAGTTCCTCGTGGATGGCCTGAAGATGATCCCCGCCGACATTGCCGTAGCCTTCAGCTCCTTCAAGGGTGCTCTGGGCATGGAAGTGTACCCCGCTCTGCTGGGCGTGGGCTACATCGTCGGCCCCAAGACCGCTTCCTACATGTTCACCGGTTCTCTGGTGGGCTGGATGGTCATTATCCCGCTGATCTGCCTGTTCGGCGCAAACATCTCCCTGTACCCGGCAGCAGCCGGCACCACCATTGCTGATCTGTATGCAGCAGGCGGTGCAGACGCTATCTGGTCCAACTACGTCAAGTATATCGGCGCAGGTGCCATTGCTACCGGCGGTATCATCTCGCTGATCAAGAGCCTGCCTCTGATCGCATCCACCTTCCGTGATGCCATGAAGAGCATGAAGGGCGGCAGTGCTTCCGGCACTTCCCGTACCGAGAAGGACATGCCCATGCCCTTTATTCTGGGCGGCATCCTGCTCATCATCCTCATCATCTGGCTGGCTCCGGCAATCCCCGTCAGCCCGCTGGGTGCTCTGCTGATCGTCATCTTCGGCTTCTTCTTCTCCACCGTCTCTGCACGTATGGTCGGCATGATCGGCAGCTCCAACAACCCGGTCTCCGGCATGACCATTGCCACCCTGCTGATCGCTACCATGATCCTGAAGGCCACCGGCAACGTTGGCATCGAGGGCATGATCGGCTCCATGGCAATCGCATCTGTCATCTGCATCTGCGCTGCCATTGCTGCAGATACCTCTCAGGATCTGAAAACCGGCTACCTGCTGGGTGCGACCCCGGTCAAGCAGCAGATCGGCGAGCTGATCGGCGTTGTTGCTGCCGGTCTGGCCATCGGCGGTGTGCTGTACCTGCTGGACAGCGCATGGGGCTACGGTGGTGCTGAGGTCCCCGCACCGCAGGCTACCCTGATGAAGATGATCGTTGAGGGCATCATGGGCGGCAACCTGCCCTGGAACCTGGTGTTCACCGGTGTGTTCCTTGCCATTGCCCTGGAGATCCTGCGCATCCCTGTGATGCCGTTCGCCATCGGCCTGTATCTGCCCATCTACCTGAACACCTCCATCATGATCGGTGGTGCTGTGCGCTGGTTCATGGACAGCCGCAAGAACGTTGACGCTGCCACCAAGGAAGAGCAGACTACCAACGGCACCCTGTTCTGCGCCGGTATGATCGCAGGCGAGGGCCTTGTGGGCATCCTGCTGGCTATGTTTGCCGTGTTCGGCATCAGCACTGCCCTGAGCATTGATCTGGGCAACATTGGCGGCGTGGTTCTGATGATCGTCATGATCGCATGCCTGCTGGCCTTCTCCATGAAGAAAAAGAAGAACTGATGCGTAAGAAAAAGCAGTCCATCAACTATCTGGACCTTATTCCGCAGCGGGCGGAAACCCTGCGCTGGCACACAGACGAAGCCACCGGCCTTATCACCCTTGAGGTGGAGAACACCGGTGTGTTCAATACGATCGCGCAAAAAGTGTTTCATAAACCGCGCACCACACAGGTGCATCTGGACGAGACCGGCAGCTATCTCTGGCCGCTGATCGACGGCCAGAAGACCGTTGCACAGCTTGCTGACTGCATGAAGCAGCAGTTTGGTGAAAAAGCTGAACCGCTGTACCCGCGCATCATCAAGTATTTCCAGATCGTGGAATCTTACCACTTCATCCAGTTTCTGAACAAGTAAGCAAAAGCGGCACATCGGGCCTTTGTGCAAGGCTCCGAGTGCCGCTTTTTGCTGTTCTTTATTGTTTTTTGCAGTTTGCCGTGGTATTCTGTAATCGCCGCATCTGCGACCACGGCATTTTATCTGCGGCGCTTTCTCCTTTTAAGGTTCAGTGAACCGCCGCCGGCCGCAAGCGTGAGCACCATCATTGCAAACAGGATGAGCACCAGCGCGCACAGCAGAAGCACTGTCGCCTTCATGTCGGTGCGGAAATCGGAGACATACTCCTTGTGGGTCACAAGGTCTACCGTGCCCACCTCGTAGCCGTCCAGATAAACAGTGGCCGAGCCGATCACACTGCCGCTTTTGACGGTAGCGGAAACACTTTCCGGCAGGTCGAAGGAGTAGGTAACGATATCGTCTGCGTGGCCGTAGCCGCTGACCGGCGCAGCGGCATACAGCGCCACCGCCGGTTCGGTGCGGCACTTGGTCAGCGCCACGGTGGTGAGCTCGGTCTGGGTATCCACCAGCGGACGGTCCGCAAAGCTCTCAAAGGCCCAGTCGAACAGATCATCGCACTCGGCAAAGAGGTGGTCCGGCGTATCGCAGCCAAGGATCACCAGCCCGTAGGTGTGTCCGTCCTTTTCCGCAAAGGCAACGATGCAGCGGCCTGCCAGCGTGGTAAAGCCGCCCTTGACCCACCGGACATACTCCCGGTAGTTGGCACTCTCGCTGTTCATCAGGCTGTTCGAGCTGCTGATGGTATGCTCGGCCTTGCGGAGGTTAGTGGCCGGCAGGACATAGCTGGCGGTGCCCGCCACCTGTGCAAAGGTCTGGTTTGCCGCGCAGGCGGCAGCGATTTTTGCCAGATCCTGCGCGGTGGACACGTTGCCGTAGTCAAACAGGCCGTGGGCACAGGTAAAGTTCGTGCCGGTGCAGCCCAGCTCCTGGGCACGAGTGTTCATCTGCTTGACGAAATCCAGCACGCTGCCGCCCACATCGTAGGCAATGACGCTGGCGGCGTCGTTGGCGCTGACGATGAGCATGGCGTTCAGCAGGTCGATGCGGCGCACCGTCTCGCCGATGCGCAGGCCCATAGTGGTGCCGTTGGCGTTCTGGATATCCCGGAACTCCTGGGTCAGGGCGGTGGGCACGGTCACTTCACCGTTCAGATCCTTGCCGCTTTCCAGCAGCAGCAGGGCCGTCATGAGCTTGGTCAGGCTGGCAACATACTGCTGCTGGTCAGCATTCTGGTTCAGGATGGTCTTGCCGGTGTCGGCGTTGAACAGGTACACCGCCTCGGTCTCGCTGGCGGTCTGGATGGGCATGGGATATACCGCAAGGCCCGGCAGTGCAGCAGCAGCGGCCAGTGCCAGCGTGAGCACCAGCGCCGTCATGCGGCGGAAGATGGTGTTTTTGAACATGAGCGTGCCCCCTTGTATCTGCTTGCCGACGCACGGCAAAAATTTTTGTTTTGAAACAGCTCCTACTTGCCGGAAAGGCTCTGGCTTGCTATACTACTTTAAAGAATACCATAAACCAGCCAAAAGAGAAAGAGAGAAAGGCGGTTTTTAACAATGTTTCTGTCCTTTTGTGGAAAAGCTCCCCGCAACGAGGGAGCTGCGTTCGTTGCGCCCAACGCCACCGTGCAGGGCGATGTGATCCTGAAAGCCGGTTCCACGGTGTGGTACGGGGCCGTGCTGCGCGGCGACGACGGCACTTTGACCATTGGCGAAAACTCCAACGTGCAGGATAACGCCGTGCTGCACTGTGATGTGGGCGGTGCTGTAATGCTGGGCAAAAGCGTCACCGTGGGCCACAGTGCGCTGGTGCACGGGTGCACGGTAGGGGACGGCAGCCTCATCGGAATGCACGCCACCCTGCTCAACCACTGCGTCGTGGGCAAAAACTGCATCATCGGCGCGGGTGCGCTGGTGCCGGAGGGCATGGTGATCCCGGATAACTCGGTGGCTGTGGGCGTGCCCGCAAGGGTCATCAAGCAGGTGAGCCCCGCACAGGTCGAGGCCAACCTGCACAACGCCGCCCACTATGTGGAGCACGGCAGAGTGCACGCAGCACAGTGCAAAATGGATTGACCCCCGTTTTTAGCCATGGTATACTGTACAAAAAGCCCTTGTTTTGGGGGCAGGAGGTAAAAAACATGAAAAATCTTTCAAGACGCGCATTCCTTAAGCTTTCCGGCGCAGCACTGCTTGCGGCAGGGCTCACCGGCACCCTGACCGCCTGCGGCGGCACAGGCAGCATTGACATCCCCGGCACTGTGAACGGCATCGGATACGTAAGCGGAAGCGCAAACCGCACGATCCTTGGCACGCAGGAATACGGCACCATCCATGTGGTCAAGGTGGTTGTCACCCTGAAAAACGTCAGCAGCCGTGCCGTCACCCTGACCGCCGACAACTTCCCGGCTGAGATCGACCATTCTGCTGCATCGCCCATCTACTTTGGCTTTGCGGACAACGCCAGCGGCGACAGCTGGTGGACCCAGAAGGACTACGAATTGCAGCCGAACGAAGAAAAGACCTTTGTGCTGATCTACCGCATCAGCGAGAGTGCCTACAACAGCTGGTTCAAGCAGGTTCATACTGTCAGCCTCACCTTTACCAGCGGCCACCAGAAGGTGACCGGCAGCTACTCCTCCGAGACCGGTGAGCTGGTGGTGGGCGAAGTAGAAAAGGCATAAGGGAAAAACTGCGATTCAGATTGACACTTTGCACCTTATCTACTATAGTGAAAGTGACAGTCTGCCGCATTCTGGAATACCAGAATCTTTTGTACACCGCGCTGTTTGGTTTTTATCATTGGGAGAATTTTGTAAAAAGTTCATTGCAGGATGTTTTTTCACAGAAATGTAATGACTTTTCACTTAAAATCGGGTATACTATATCTTGCGGGGAGACGGGGCCGCAACCGTCTTTCCGCACATGATTCCTCCTCACACCAAAGCAATACCCCAAACAGAAACTCCCTCCGGTGTACCGCAAGCGCCGGAGGGAGTTTCTGTTTGCATCAGCTTTTGTATTTTATGATTTCCTGCAATCAAAGGAGCGATTTTTATGTCTGAACTGATCACCCGCCGTACTTTTTTAAAGGCCACTGGTGCCGCCGCACTGGTCGCTGCCGCAAGCGGTATGCTGGTTGGCTGCGGCGAAGGTTATGGTGCAACCCCCGGCAACCCGACCCTGCCCACCATTGACACCGGTACTTATGCTACATTCGGCAACACCTATGTGGATATGGGGCCGCTGACTGGCACTTGGGTCTCCCGTACTACTTACGAATCGGACGGATGGCGGCATAATTATCTTTACACCGGCCTTTCTATTGATAACACCTATAACACAACTACTTCCGTTACGATTCATACCAGTAATTTTACCTGCAAACATAACGGTGCTACCGAATCTGGTCTGAAAGTGTGCAGTCTGGACAATTTTGGCCTGAACAGGGCCGGAACCGGTTTCCAGTATGTTTCTTCCGTAACCGTTGCCAGAGGTGACCGTAAAACGTTTCCTATCTATATTGACCTTGGCCCGGTGAATACAACTTCCCTCAATGTCAGAGGCATTTTTACGGTTGAGCTGAAACTGGGCGGAAAAACGGTCACCTTTAAATATCAGCCCATCTACGAAGACCCCTCTATTGAATAAAAATCATGATGCTAAAAACCGGAAGGGCACAACGCTCTTCCGGT
>ERZ791614.573-NODE-573-length-23251-cov-2.924556_pt1 | contig 23251 bp, 10 predicted proteins | sample MGYA00510274_ERZ791614 | MGnify/ENA primary metagenome ERZ791614 (study PRJEB30046, sample SAMN00715221) | human gut metagenome | study: EMG produced TPA metagenomics assembly of the A metagenome-wide association study of gut microbiota in type 2...
AAAAAGGAGAACTGCTCATAGGGGTGAGTGTTCAGGAAAAAGGTACAACGAATGGTACCATTACCGATATGAATGGTCAGTATACCTTGAAGCTTTCAACAGGGAATCCTATTCTGCTCATATCTTATATAGGATATAAGCCGCAAGAGGTAAAGGTAGCAAAGCAAAAAATCGTAGATGTCGTTTTGGTGGAAGATGTGTCGTCACTGGATGAAGTGGTAGTAGTGGGTTACGGCAATCAGCGTAAAGTATCCGTGGTAGGCGCTCAGTCTACGATGGATGTGAAAGACATTAAGATGCCTGCTGCAAGTCTGTCTTCTGCTATTTCCGGACGCATTGCCGGGGTGGTTGCCGTTCAGCGTAGCGGCGAACCCGGTCACGATGAATCGGATATCTGGATTCGTGGTTTATCTTCCTTGCTCGGACAGAGTTCCAGTCCCCTTGTGCTCGTTGATGGGGTAGAACGTAGTTTCAACAATATCGACCCTGAAGATATCGAATCGTTTACAGTGCTGAAAGACGCTTCCGCAACTGCAGTATATGGTGTACGTGGTGCCAACGGAGTCGTGATTGTGAAAACCAAACCCGGTAAAGTAGGCAAACCGCAGTTTAGTGTGGACTATTACGAAAGTTTTACCCGCCTGACCAAGAAAGTAGATATGGCAGATGCCTACACTTACATGGATGCACGCAACGAGGCGCAGATGAATACAAGCGGTACACTTAAATATTCGGCTGCTTATATTGAAGCGACAAAGAAGGCCAACGGTTTATTGCCGAATGACAATCCCCGATTGTATAATCCTTACCTGTATCCGGCCATCGACTGGGCAGATAACCTGTTCAATGACTGGGGACACAACCGTCGCGGGAATATTAATATCCGTGGTGGTGTACCTAATGCAAACTATTATGCTTCATTGAGTTACTACGGAGAAACCGGTATGACCCGCAACTTCAAGCTGGAGAACTACAATACTCAGATGAAGTATGACCGTTATAACTTCACCTCCAACCTGAATCTGAAGCCGACTTCCAAGACGACGGTTGATCTGGGTTTTTCCGGTTATCTGGGACAGGGACACTATCCGCAGAGCAGCACCAGTTCGCTGTACGCAGCCTGTATGGATGTGAATCCGGTTATTTATCCTTTGTTGCTGCCCAACGGTACCGTGTCCGGTATCAACTCACAGCAAAAGTTCAACCCTTACGGTCTGCTGGCTCGCGGAGGTTATTATGATGAATTTTCCAGCCAGTTAAATTCTAATATCCGCGTGAAGCAGGACTTGGATTTCTGGAAGTGGAGCAAAGGACTTTCCGCTTCTGCCATGGTAGCTTTCGATACTTACAATTCACGTAAGAGAAAGTATAACCGGAATGAACCGATGTACACCTTTGCCGGTAAAACGGACGAAAACGGAATCTGGATAGAAGACACCTTGTTTGATGAAGAAACAGGCGATTACCTCTACTCGGTGCTGAAAGAAGCGGATGGTAGCCTGTCACTTCAGACACCGGAGCAATGGAGCAGCCGCACGGTGTATACAGAAGCATCCTTGAACTATGATCGTAGTTTCGGTGCTCATCGGGTAGGAGGTCTGTTGCTTTACAATCAGAAAGTATATTGGGATTTGAATGCGACGGATGTCATTGGCGGTATGCCTTACAAGCAACGCGGTTTTGCCGGACGTGCTACTTATTCATGGAACGACCGTTACTTCGCAGAATTCAATCTCGGTATCAATGGTTCGGAGAACTTCAGTCCGGGCAAGCGTTATGGTGTCTTCCCTGCTTTTGGTCTGGGATGGGCAGTCTCCAATGAATCTTTCTGGAATCCGGTCCGCAAATACATTTCCTTCCTCAAATTCCGCTATACGGACGGATGGGTCGGCAGTGATACCGCAACAGGCAGACGCTTCATGTATCAGGGGGTGTTCACCGGTCTGACAGGAACCATGTTCGGAACCAATTATACAAGTGCCAACGGTTATGGAGAAGAAAAGTATGGTGTGAATGTCACTTGGTCTAAATCCAGAAAGCAAGACTTGGGTATCGATATCAAGTTCCTGAATGATAATCTGTCCTTTGTAGTCGACTTTTTCAAGGAACGTCGTGACAACATCTTCCTGCAACGCAGTACAATCCCCAGCTACGCCGGATGGATCGAAAACCCTTATGCTAATCTGGGTGTCGTAGAAAATAAAGGTATAGAGCTGGCGATGGACTATACACAACGGCTGGGTAAGAAGACATTCCTTACGGTACGTGGCAATCTGACTTTCAATAAAGACAAGATTATAGAGAACGACGAACCGCCGGTAGACTATCCTTGGATGGAGACACGCGGTACGAATGTAAATGCGACTTGGGGATTCATAGCCGATGGGCTCTTTACCAGTCAGGCGGAGATTGAAGACCATGCTACCCAGTTCGGGACAGTACATGTAGGCGATATCAAATACCGTGACTTGAACGGAGACGGGGTGATCGACAACTATGACAAGACCGTCATCGGACGCGGTGATGTCCCCAGAATCTATTACGGATTCGGTGCTGACCTACAGATCGGAGACTTTTCTATCAGCGCCCTGTTTCAGGGAACCGGACAGGCCGACCGCTATCTGGACGGCATTTGTATCAAGCCTTTCTGGGATGACGAAGGCCGTGACAATGTCTTTGCCAACATCCACGACCGCTGGAGTCCCGACGATCCGACCAATCAAGATGTGTTCTATCCGCGCATGTATGTCGGCAGTGACGCCAACACGAATAATGTTCAGAAAAGTTCGTGGTGGGTGAAAGACGTCAGCTTCCTGCGTCTGAAGCAACTGAACATATCCTATAATATACCGAAAAAGCTGCTGGACAGATGTTTCCTCAAAAGTGCAAGCGTCTACCTCATGGGTACGAATCTGCTTACCTTCTCTAACTTCAAGTTGTGGGATCCGGAGCTGAACTCGAGTAATGGAACAGCTTATCCGAATGTATCCAGCTATTCGGTCGGAGTCAAGTTTAGTTTTTAACCCTAAAGTCAAATAATCGTTATGAAGAATAGAATAAAACAATACCTGTTGGCTGCATCGATGTGTGTCGGACTGACTGCTTGCAGTGATTTCTTTGAACCGATTCCCGGTGTGCAGTTTGGACTGGACGAAACGTTTGCCTCCAAGCAAAGGACGGAAGAATATCTGAACAATGTATACAGCTACGTGCGTGAAGTGACAGATGCCATTCATCCGAACACCTACGGAGGTATCTTTACGGAAGCATCTTTGGACGGAGCAAACCGCTGGAACAAAACGTATGCGGAATGGACCAACGGCTCCTTTAACTCCGCTTCAGCTCAGGCAAGTGAATACTTTTCAAAGTACTATCAGGCAATAGCAAAAGCAAGTACGTTCATCCAGAACGTAGATAAATGTACAGAAGCCGCTGCCTCTACACGTGGAAAGTGGAAATCGGAAGCACGTGCATTGCGGGCATACTATTATTTTGAATTGCTGCGCCTTTACGGTCCCATTCCGTTGATTGGCGAAGATCCCATTCCTTTGGACGCTTCCTTGGAAGAACTGATTAAAGAACGTAATTCGGTAGACGAATGCGTAAACTTCATTGCTACGGAATTGCAGAGCGCCATTGATTCCGGCGATTTGCTCCAGAGAGCTGGGAAGGCAAACTTGGGGCGTATGGATGTCGCCACTTGTATGGCACTCAAGGCAAAGCTGTACCTCTATTGGGCAAGTCCGCTTTTCAACGGAAATACGGATCAGGCGTCAGTCAAGAATAAAGACGGCAAACAACTTTTCCCTCAGACTGAAGATAACTCCAAATGGGCTCAGGCACGCGATGCATATGAACGGTTTATGACCTTCGCAACCGGACAGGGATATAAGCTGACCGAGGTCTATACGAATGGAAAACTAGACCCTTATGCTTCGTGCAGGGCTGCGGGCGAGTTTTTCACCACAACCTGGGAAGCTGTTGATGAACTGATTTTTGTGAAACTGAGAGATTTGTACGACTATACCTACTGGGTATGTCCTAAGTTTACCGACTTCCAGGATACTGACGTGACTGGCGGCGGTGGCTATTATACAACACAGGAAACGGTAGACCTGTTCTTTACGAAAGACGGACTGACTATCGAAGAAGATCCCGGCTATGACAAATTCGAGGGCATACCGAGCGCCAACAACTTCACATCCGGAAGATATTATGACCCCAATAACCCTTCCCGTCTTTACTTTGACGCCGATAAGTCCAAAGTGCTGAAACAGTGGAAAGACCGTGAACCGCGCTTTTATGTGAATATTACCTATAGCGGCTCTATCTGGCTGAACGAAGGTAAGTACAATGAGGAAATGCGCACAGACTTCACCAACGGTGCAAACGGAACCTGCGGCAAGTCCAAAGCCTCCGGCGACTGTCCGGATTCGGGATACTTGATCCGTCGGGGTGCGAAAGCTTCTAACAACAACGGCTCGAAACACTTCTCTCCGGTACTTCGTCTGGCAGATATGTATTTGGGATATGCCGAAGCACTTTGTATGTGCAGCGATCTCGACAATGCCCTGACTTATCTGAATAAAATCCGTGTCCGTGCAGGCATCCCCGAATATACATTTACCGCAACAGCCGGCAAAATAACCTGTCCGAAGACACAGACCGATCTGCTGAACCGTATCCGCCGCGAACGTTTGGTTGAACTAGTCTTCGAATGGAACCGCTATTTCGATGTGCGTCGCTGGAAAGTGGCGGAAGGACAGAATGATCCCGAACATTGGATCTATCCGGCATATCACACCGGAGGCGAAGGAGGCAAAGTATACGGTATGAATATGGACAAGGATTATCCGGCATTCTTCGAAAGGACCTCTTTTGAGACTCGTGTAGCATTTACGAAAAAGCAATATTTCATGCCGATACCTTATGATGACCTCCGTCGTATCCCGTCACTGGTACAAAACTTAGGATGGTAATACGATATTCGAACAATAACGCTTAAACAAGAAGATTATGAAACATTGGAAAGATATAGCTTTCGGGTTGTTTGTCTCACTGACACTGGCTGCCTGCTACGGTGAGGAAGACAGCTTCGCAACTCCTGACATCTATAAAGATTATCAGCCTGTACTGAAAGACGGGAATACCGTAGCCGGATATGCGGCTGCCCCTCTCAAAGAGGCGAAATATGATGAGGTGCTGAATGAACTTTACCTCACGTGGGACGGCAGTAACTCTGGCTGGGAAAAGAGAGATGAATATGTGGGAGTGGAAGTAGAATTCAACTCCCTGCTCTCCGGCAAAAAGATAAAGCGCGTCATGATCCCGAATGTCGGTGATTTTGGCAACCTGACTGTGAAAAGGCGGGATTATGGCAACGAGCCGACCACTCTGCGTCTGAGTAAATATCGTACAGTAGTGGTTACAGACCGTTACGGTGTAGAGGAACTTCGTTTCCGTTCTATCTACAAAGATGCCGACGGTGCCCGGCAGACAAGTGACTGGACGAATCTGAGCGATCAGGCGGATAAGTATGAACTTCAAGTGGATATGAACTATGCTGCCTGGCAGTATTTTAAAACCAGCCAGGCGACACAAGTTCAGATTTCCTTTGAGAGTGATTCGGAGATACGTCCCGTTTCTGCATTGTATAATCTGATAGGTAACGGAGATGAGGCTGCTACTCAGGAAGAGTTCCGGAAATGGTATTATATGGATTGTGCGGCTATGTCATTCGACCCCTATAATCTGGCTTTCGACCCTTACAGCAAACTGCGTGTCTTTATCAAGAAAGACCAGACCGGAGGAGCGTATGCGATAGATTACCCCACCCATAACGAAGGAAGAGGTATTGTTTATCCGGCTTCGGAAAGCAATCCGAACGATGCGTGGTGGAAACTGCCGGACATGCAGCATGTGTTTATGCACGAGATGGGACACTGCGTGCAGTGGATGCCCAAACAAGGAAAATATATCATGGAAGATGTGCAGGATTGTGACCGGCAGGGATATCAGGAAGGATGGCCGGACGCTGTGAAAGTAGCGAGCAAAGGATATATTCTGGCTACGCAAAAAGAAGAATATCAGGCTGCTATCGCCAAGTCTTACCGGAATCCGCAGAGTGATAAATACTTTGTCTGGCAGGTTGACTATAATACTTCCGGTGCTTTTATGAGTTGGCTGCGTCTTTATAATGGCGACTTCGTACGTATGTTGCCGTGGACGGTGCTGATGGACGAACTGACCAACCAGTGGAGCCTGGAGGATGCGGTGAAGTATATCCTGAAGGAGAGCTACCCGGACCTTACGATGGAAGAACTCTGGAACGAATACAAGACAGAGGTGGAAGTGTTCCTGCAAAATAACTAATAGAGCAACCTTTAAAAAACAACTATGATGAAGAAAGTATTATTTGCATTAGCTGTGCTGTGCACGAGCTTTTGGAGTTGCAATACCTTGGATTTGAATGACGTGGGCTACGGAGATGGTGACCGTCTGAAGGCTTCCTCCGTTAAAGAAATATTGTATGGCACAGCTGATGGCTGTTGGAAAGCTGACTATCAGGGGCACGAGTTTTACTTCCAGTTTCATGAAGACGGAACAGTGACACTGGATTCGGACTTTCTGGAGATGGCGGTAGAAGGAAAAACATCATTCTCTGCCAAAGGCAAGGAAGTGGCACTGGATATTGAGAATTGCGATGTCCATCTGCAAAACCTGGGTAGTGAATTTGCAGATACCAAGTTTGTCGTATCAGAGATTCCGGCAGAAGGAGAGGCGCCACAACTGAACTTATACGGTGAATCTACCGGCAATACCATTGAACTGCAGCCGACTACACAGGCATACATCGATGGTAAAGTTGCTTCAAAAGCGGACTTTACCGAACTCTTTGAGAAAAACTTATTGGATAATCAGTCCATCTGTGACGCTTCCGGCAATTTTATCGGTTATTATGGCTTGGTACTGAATGGTGTCAATGATCTTTCTGTCAAGGTAATAACGATTGAAAACAAGGATGGAAGCGATGCGAACGGCCATACGCAATATTATGAATCTAAACTGACGAAAGAAGGGCAAATCTTCAAACTGGACACGCCGGTAGAACAGATTAAATCGGTGAACGGAGCCACTTATGCCTTCAAAGCCATTGATTGCACCGGTGATGCGGTGGCGGTAGACGGTATGTCAAATGTAACCCTGACCTCCAACAAGGGAGCGGTCAATGACTTCGACTATGTGACTTCCGGAGGAAAATTCACACTCGGAAAAGCGCAGGATCATGGTGCCGCTTGCGATGAAATATGGGCGGGAACAGGCGGACAGGCTACAAGCTCCGGTGGAACAATCGCCGATATAAATGCCATGAGCTATGATTTCGGATGGAGTGGAAGCGCGAAGCAAAGACCGCTCGTTATCTGGACATGGTGGTTTGCAAACCTCGCTTTCCCGAGCAGTGAAGAAGGAGCAAGCATCCTGATGAATAATTCCGATAAAGACCGTGTCTTGTTTAAGAACATATCCGGCAGCGGACAGACTTGCGGCGGCGGTACTCTTAACGCGACTGAAGTAGCTGAGATAAATGCCTACTGTAAAGACCTGATAGATACCTGGTTCAATGAGAAAGGGCTTTTTGTTGTTCGTCACGACCGTCAGAGTGCAGGAGATAAATTCTACATCTATCTTTTGTGTCCCGATACGGAAGCCACTTCGAAAGGTGGAATGTGGATGAAGTATCAGAGAGACTGAGAATGAATGTGAATAAGATAGTATAAGCTAATGATGCTAACGTACTTAACTAATTAATAATTAATAAATGAATAGATGATGAAAAGACTGTTTTTACTGATGATCCTGGGTGTAACTTCGGTGTTATGCCTGAATGCTCAAACTAAGTCGTTGCACCAGCTGCAACAGGAATTCGTTGATTTACGCTGTGGTATGTTCATTCATTTCAACATGCCGACCTTCTTTAATGAGGACTGGCCGGACCCGGATGCTGCTCCCGAGCTTTTCAACCCTGTCAGGATGGACTGCAAACAATGGGCAAAAGCGGCAAAATCAGCCAACATGACCTACGGATGTCTGACAACGAAACATCATAGCGGTTTCTGTATATGGGATACTAAAACGACCGATTATAGTGTAATGAGCAGCCCGTTCAAACGTGACGTGGTAAAAGAATATGCCGACGCATTCCGTGCCGAAGGGATGAAAGTGATGCTCTATTATTCGATCCTCGATACGCATGCCCGGCTGCGTCCCAAGTGTATAACTCCGCAGCATATCGAAATGATCAAGGAGCAACTTCGCGAACTGTTGACCAACTATGGTGAAATAACAGCTTTGATCATTGACGGTTGGGATGCCCCGTGGTCACGTATCTCTTACGATGACGTACCTTTTGAAGATATTTATCGTCTGGTCAAATCAATCCAGCCCAACTGTCTGGTGATGGATTTGAATGCAGCGAAATATCCTGCCGAGGCTTTGTTTTACACGGACATCAAGTCTTACGAACAAGGAGCCGGACAGCATATCTACCAACCGTCTGCCTGCCTTGTCTTGCCTGCCGTTACAGCAGAACTGGTTCTGGAAAGAAAGTTTCCCGACTACCCCTGTGAAGTCTCCGGCACAAATGGTCAATGATAATATCATCCCGATGGGCAAATCCTACTGTAACTTTATCCTGAACGTAGCTCCCAACAGAGACGGCTTGATGGATGCCAACGCCTTGAAAGCTCTGAAGGAAATAGGTAAACTGTGGAAGAACGACGGTCGTGTAGCAACGGTTCCCGAAGCGGATGCTCCTATTATATCTTCCAACATTGCCAAATATCAGCCTGCCGAAGGTACATGGAGCAGTGACTATGCTATCATGGACTTTGCCAATGACGATGATTTCGGGACCTGCTGGAATTCTAATCCTGAAGTGAAAGTGCCCTGGTATTCGGTTACTTTTGAGCGCGAGAAATCTTTCAATATGGTGGTTATTACGGATCGTAACAATGACCGTTTGCAGGAATACCGTCTGGAATACCGTGCGGGTGGTACATGGAAACCCCTTTACGAAGGTAAGGCTCCTACCGGTCTGCGTGTGAAAATCCACCGTTTCGATACGGTTTGGGGAGATGCGGTACGAATGACTGTCTTAAACTCTAATGGTACTACCTCCATTGCAGAGTTCGGGGTATATTGTGAGAGAAGATGATGAATTTATCTTAGAGTTAAATCATTGATTTTATATAGAATCACCATCAGGTAAAGTCGTGTTTTTTGATGGTGATTCTATTTCATCCAACTCTTTATCGTACGTCCGTACTTCCCTTTTTGTGGGAATTGCGTGTAGAATAATATTTGGATTTAGGCCAAACATTTGTATCAGCTTTCTAATGGTCTATCCGATGGCTTTTGTTACTTTTCTTACTTATTAATGTCTCATTTATATTATATTTAGTATATTTGTTCCCGCTTTATCTAATAAGACATGAACAATAACACTTGCTATTAATATAATGAGAAGATGTCTGATATTATGCCTTTTTACATTTATTAGTTCGTTGGTCTGTTGGGCTGATGCGGGTAAAGATGCTTATCTTTTTCGGAAAGTCGATTATCAACAAGGGCTTTCTAATAGTGCTGTGCTTTGCCTCTATCAGGATAAAGCAGGGCTGATGTGGTTTGGCACTTATGATGGCGTGAATTGTTATGATGGGAAAGGTATCGAGGTCTTTCGTTCTGATTTCTCAATGAAAAAGACGTTGAGTAACAATGTCATTCATTCTATTCAGCAGGCAGATAGCAGTTGTTTGTGGATTACTACACATTTGGGAGTTAATCGTTTTTCGCAAGATTCGCGTCAGGTAGTGGGATATTATGATTTTACAGGTGATTATTATCTGCATTCCAATCCGAAAGGAGATACTTGGGTAGTAAGCGATGAAGGAATCTTTTATTATAATACTTATCATAAAAAGTTTGTCCATCTCAAAAATATAGAGACTCCTGTCGAGAATATGGATCAGCGTGCTTTTGTCACGGATGATGGTGTCTTATGGACTTTTCCACGGAATACAGGTAGTCTGATTCAATGTTCATTAGATGGCTTTGACCGGGATACATTGTCTGTCCATCCTACTGTTTCATCTTCTGATTTTCATGCAAAACCTATCGATAATGTATTTTATCAGAATGGCATTCTCTGTTTTGTGGATGCAGAGCGGGATCTTTATGTATATGATATTTCCAGAAGGTCTAAAATCTATATTCGTAACCTTTCTTCGTTGGTGCAACGATATGGGAAAGTTGTGGGAATTGTTCCTTTTTATGAAGACATTATAATTGCTTTTCAAACCAATGGTTTAGTACGTTTGCGCACCTCGAAAAAATATGAAGAAGAAGTGGTGGACCGTAATGTACGTATATATGATATTTTCCGCGATCCTCATCAGAATATTCTTTGGGTAGCTTCTGATGGGCAGGGAGCTGTCATGTACGCTAAGAAGTACTCGATAGCCACTAATCTGATGCTTAGCAAACTATCATCCAATCTAAGTCGGCAGGTACGTTCTGTCATGACAGACAAATATGGCGGATTATGGTTTGGTACGAAAGGAGATGGACTTTTGCATGTACATGATTATGAAGGTGGTATGGATGCTTCTGCTACTACAGTTTACTCTCCAGTAGGCAGGCAGGATGCCTCATCTTATACCCGTTGGAATAGAGAGTTTCAAGCATACTCATTAAAACAAAGCCGTTATATGGATGGCTTTTGGGTAGGATCGGGTAATCCCGGACTGTTTTACTATTCTTTTGCAGATAAAGCCTTGCATTGTGTTGAGGATAAGTCTGCAGATCCTGTTATCGAAATACATGATATCTATGAAGAGAATGACAGCGTACTCTATGCGGTTACGGCTGGGGTCGGATTTCGTAAATTGATATTGGAGAGGAAACAAGGGGAGATTCACCTCAAATCGCAAAAGCGTTATCATTTCTTTTATGAACAAAAAGAGATAACCATGTTTTATCCTATGTTAGCTGAAGGAGATTCCATTCTTTGGTTGGGAAGCCGGGAAAAAGGGTTAATTCGATTTGATAAACAGACAGAAGAATATAAAGTCATTTCTTTGAAAGAAATATTGCATAAATCTGTTGATGATGTACTTAGCCTGCATCGTGCTAAAGATGGTAGGATGTATGTAGGAACAACATCGGGACTAGTGTGTTTGACCTTTAATAAGGAACAAATCAGTGCCTCCTATATCGGTAGAGAACAAGGGTTGCTTAATGATATGATTCATGGCATATTGGAGGATGCAAATGGTTTTTTATGGCTTGGCACTAATCGTGGACTTATTAAATATAATCCCAAAAACACTTCTTCGCATGCTTATTATTATGCCGCCGGTGTGCAGGTGGGCGAGTTTAGTGATGATGCCTATTATCAATGTCCTTATACCGGACGTCTTTTCTTTGGAGGCATTGACGGTTTGCTTTATCTGGATAAGGAAGTGGCGACAGCTCCGGAATTCTATCCGAACATATTATTGCGTAAGCTAATGATTGGACGTAAGGAGGTTAATCTGGGGGATTATTATACCGATGGTGGCAAAGCGTTAAGTTTTAAAGGAGCGAAGGCTTCTTTTTCCCTTTCTTTTGTTGTTCCAGACTTTCTTACTGGAGGTGATGTGGAGTACTCCTATATGCTGGACGGATTTGATAAAGACTGGACCTCGTTTAGTAGTATAAATGAAGCATCGTATCTAGAAATACCTTCGGGTAGCTATGTTTTAAAGGTCCGTTATAAGAAAGATGTATTTAATACGGAATATAAGGTATTTTCTATCCCTTTGTACATTCTTCCGCCTTGGTATCTTTCTACGGTAGCCTATGTCATTTACTTGCTGTTTTTCATATTAATAGCCGGTTATCTGATTCATTTATTAAGAAAATATTTTCTCCAGAAGCGTATGATGCAGCGGCTGTTGACAGCAGAAAGCAATGAAGCTCTACCGGAGTCCGCCAGTCTTAATCGTGAGTTACTGAATCGTTTTACGTCCATTTATCGCTCTTGTGATCAGTTGCGTGCGGAAAATCTCCCTTATGAACAGCGTCTCAGAATTATGGAGCAGGTACACGAGACGGTTATTGCAACTCTTTTCCGTTCGGGAACTTTGGCTGTAGAGGAACTTAAGTCATTTTTCCCTACGGAATATGCGATTACTGGTTGTATGTGCATGAAAGAGCTCTCTATAGAAGTCTTGCATGTGTTGGAAGGACAGGGCGTTGATATATCTTCTGTAAAACTTGCTATACCAGAACACTTTGTTTATCCTGTTTATAAGAATGCTTTACGCTGTATGCTCTATTGGTGTTACCTTTATATTGGCGGAGTAAAACATAAGTCGGATATTGTAGTGGATGTGAAGGAAGAGGAAGGACGGATGTTGTTGCAGTTCTCTGCTGTAGATGATACTCTGAAGGAATTATATAAGCAACTTTCCGGTTCGGAAGAAGAGGGAAGAAGAGATAGTAAGGAAACAGAAGAGGCGATAACTACCCGCCAATTACTGTTTTCTGTGCAAGCGGCTTTGAGACAGCTAAATGTCACGCTTCACTATGCCGACAGAGAAAAGGATCATTTATTGACGTTAGCCTTTGAACCGGCTATCATCAAGGAGACTGAAGAGCATGGGAAGAAAACGGTTCTTCTGCTGGAGGATAGGGATGAAATGGTATGGCTGATAAGTGATCTCTTAGCAGATGAATTTGTTGTTTGTCCGGTGAAAAGTGTACAACTTGCATTTGAAGAAATACGTAGATCGGCTCCTGCTTTGTTACTAGTTGATATGTTGATGTATGCAAAAGCAGAGAGTGACTTCCTGGAATATGTGAATAAGAATCGTACTCAACTTTCGAAAACGGCATTTATTCCAATGTTAAGTTGGAAAGTAAGTTCGTCCATTCAGCGCGAATTGATTATGTGGGCTGATTCATATATTGTACTTCCTTATGATATTATATTTTTGAAAGAAGCCGTCAATAAAGCTATTTACGGTACTCGGGAGGCAAAGCAGATTTATATGGAAGAGCTTGGTGACTGGGCCGGACGCATTGTTTGTACTACAGAAGAACAGGCGGACTTTATCCGGAAACTGTTGCAAGTGATAGAACAAAATCTTGACCAGGAAGAATTGGGATCAACCTTAATTGCCGACCGTATGGCGATGAGTCCGCGTCAATTCTATCGCAAGTTTAAAGAAATATCCAATGCGGCTCCCAGTGACTTGATAAAGAGTTATCGGATGGAGAAGGCTGCACGATTGTTGCAGAATGAAGAACTTTCTATTCAGGATGTTATCGCTGAAGTTGGTATTTCCAGCCGTTCCTATTTTTATAAAGAGTTTACCCGCCGATTCGGAATGACGCCGAAAGATTATCGGGAGCAACTCCGATAATGCTATCCCCACTATCTTATTCTTTACTAATTGAGTTTTATGGATGTATTACCCGAATCCTTAGATCAGTAATTCCGGATAATTAAGTCTTTCGAGGTCCTTATTTATTCGTTCCACTATAGTTGGGCGCAAGAGGAACTATAGTGCTTCTTGCGTCCAACTATAGTGGAACGAAAGGGAAACTACAGTAGAACGAATGAATTTGGACTGATAAGAAATTAGTTTTTCAAAGTCTTTCGGTTAATGATTCGGGATTCCTTCATTCCTTCTGTTCTTTGGTCGTTTGGGGTGACAGATATATTTGAATTCATGTCTGTATAGATTTTATTTATTACTACTTACGAATAAACATTTTAATTAAAGTGGCGAAAAGGTGGCTATTATAACTTGATACAATGTACGTAAACTTGTGCTCTATTTGTACACGAATGAATGCTATATGTTGATATATAGATGTTTATAATGTGCTTTATTTCTCCTTTCTGTTCTATGAATGAGCATTTTCATTTTGACATAATTTTGTCACTTCTGCGGAATATTCTTAATATTAAAAGTTTTTAATTTGCTTCCGCTTATAAGAATTATATAGGCGATTGATAACCTTAGTATTAATTAAAAAAAACAAAGTAACATGAATTTGTTTGAAATGGAAAAACATCACACAAAGACATTGTGGCTATTGGCATTACTGCTAACATTTAGTACAGTAGTGTGGGCACAAGGTACTCCTGTAACAGGGCGTGTGTCTGATGAAAAAGGCGAATTGCTCATTGGAGTGAGCGTTCAGGAAAAAGGTACTACGAATGGTACCATAACAGACACCAATGGTCAGTATAATCTGAAACTGACGAGTAACAATCCCATTCTTATCGTATCCTATATAGGATATAAATCACAAGAGGTAAAAGTAGGCAAACAGAAAGTGCTGGACGTAATTCTTGCAGAAGATGTATCGTCACTGGACGAAGTGGTAGTTGTGGCTTACGGACATCAACGTAAAGTATCGGTAGTAGGTGCGCAGTCATCTATGAAAATAGAAGATATAAAGATGCCGACAGCTAATTTATCTTCTGCTATTGCTGGACGTTTGCCGGGTGTAGTAGCTGTGCAACGTTCAGGAGAACCGGGGCATGATGATTCCGATCTTTGGATCCGTGGTATTTCTACACTGGCGGGTCAGAACTCTAAACCACTGGTATTGGTGGATGGTGTGGAACGTAGTTTCAATAATATCGACCCTGAAGATATTGAGTCGTTTACGGTGCTGAAAGATGCTTCTGCCACAGCTGTATATGGAGTACGCGGTGCTAATGGTGTAATTCTGATTAAAACCAAACCGGGTAAGGTGGGCAAGCCGCAATTCTCAGTAGACTACTATGAAGGTTTTGTGACATTGACAAAGAAACCTGAAATGGCGGATGCCTTTACGTATATGGATGCTGCCAATGAAGCGTATATGGATACTAGAGGCAGTATGTTATATTCTCCTCAATATATTGAGGCTACGAAGAAAGCCCATGGATTACTACCGAATGATAATCCACTGATGTTCAATCCTTATTTGTATCCGAACGTTGATTGGATGAACGAATTATTCAATGACTGGGGACATAATCGTCGTGTAAATGTAAGTGTGCGTGGTGGGGTACCTAATGCCACTTACTACGTTTCATTGAGTTATTATAATGAAAAAGGTCTGACACGTACCGCTGAAATGGAGAACTATGATGCTAACATCCGTTACGACCGCTACAATTATACCGCTAATTTGAACTTGAAGCCAACAGAAACGACTACTATTGATTTGGGCTTCAATGGTTTCCTTTCTATGGGTAACTATCCGCAGCAATCTACCCGTGACTTGTTTGCGTCAGCTATGGAGATTAATCCGGTCTATTTGCCGTTAATGATGCCTGATGGTTCTGTACCAGGTATCTCTACCAATGGTGACCTCCGTAACCCGTATGCCGATTTGACTCGTCGTGGTTACAAAAATGAAGCAAGAAATCAGTTGAACTCCAACATTCGTTTGACGCAAGACCTTGGTTTCTGGAAGTGGAGTAAAGGGCTTACCGCCTCTGCCATGTTGGCTTTCGACGTGCATAACAGTCGTGACCTGAAGTATAACAAGCGTGAAGATACTTACAATTTTGCCGGAACTAAAGACGAAAACGGATTGTGGAATGATGATGTATTTGATGCAGATGGCAATTATCGGTATGCACTGACCTATACAGGACATAAAGATCTTGCATTTGACCAGGGCGCTTCCGACTCTAGAAGTACTTACTTTGAAGCTTCTTTAAATTACGACCGTTCGTTCGGTTTGCATCGGATAGGTGGTCTTTTGCTTTATAACCAAAAGATTTACCGTTCGAGTTCTGATAATCTGATCGGTTCTTTGCCCTATAAGCAACAAGGCTTGGCCGCCCGTGCTACTTACTCATGGAACGACCGTTATTTTTTCGAGGCAAACCTTGGGTATAATGGTTCCGAGAACTTCAGTCCAGAAAAACGTTTCGGTTTCTTCCCTGCATTTGGTCTTGGCTGGGCTATCTCTAATGAGGCTTGGTGGGAATCTTTGCAAGAAACTGTTTCTTACTTTAAAGTGCGTTATACAGATGGCTTAGTTGGTACGGATGCTGTAACAGGACGGCGTTTTATGTACCTAGACCAGATGGCGAGCGTAGATGGTTATCGTTTTGGCGACCAGAATAACGGTGTTGGTGGTTGGGGGTTCAGCAAGTACGGAGCCAATGTCGGTTGGTCTACTTCCCGCAAGCAAGACTTAGGTGTTGACTTAAAATTTTTCAAAGACAATCTTTCGCTGACATTAGATATCTTTAAAGAACATCGTAAAGACATCTTTATTACCCGACGCGTTATTCCTGATTATTCCGGGTTCGTAGAAATGCCTTATGCTAATTTGGGAGTGGTAGACAATAAGGGTTTTGAAGCTACATTGGAATATACACAGCAACTCGGTAAGAAATGTTTCCTGACTGTCCGTGGTAACTTCTCATGGAATGAAGATAAAATTATAGAGAACGATGATCCCCGGGTACAGTATCCGTGGATGGAAAAAAGAGGAACGAACGTGAACGGACGTTGGGGATGGATCGCCGAAGGGTTATTCACTAGTGAAGAAGAGATCATGGACCATGCCAAGCAGTTTGGTGAAGGGCATCCGGGACAGATTTCGAAAGTGGGTGATATCAAATATAAGGATTTAAATGGTGACGGAGTAATTGACGATTATGATAAATGTCTGATAGGTCAGGGTGACGTACCTAAGATTTATTATGGTTTCGGTGCAGATTTACAATTAGGTGATTTCTCTGTCGGTGCGCTCTTTGCCGGAAATGCCAAGGCAGACCGTTGTTTGGGAGGAAATGCCATGTATCCTTTTAATGATGGTTCAGGTATTACGAACTTGTTTGCAAACATTACTGACAGATGGTCTGCTGACAATCCGACTAATCAGGATGTATTCTATCCTCGTTTGCATCATGGAAACAATGCGAATCAAAATAATATGAAAACCAGCACATGGTGGCAGAAAGATGTCAGTTTCCTGCGTCTGAAACAGTTGACTATTGCTTACCAACTCCCGAAGAAGTTGATTAATCAAACATTCCTGAAGAGTGCGCGTATTTATGTGATGGGCACCAACCTATTGACATTCTCTAAGTTCAAATTATGGGATCCGGAGTTGAATACCAATAATGGTACTGCTTATCCTAATGTACGTACTTATTCAGTAGGTGTGAATGTAAGTTTTTAATAATAATCAGTTAGCAAGAAGGATATGAAAAATATATTTAAAATAGGAACTTTGGCGCTGTGTTTGGTGGTCGGACTTAGTTCGTGCAATGATTTCTTCGATGCAATCCCCGGTGAACAATATGACTTGGAGGATACGTTTACTAATCGCTCGAAGACAGAACAGTTTTTGAATAATGTGTATAATTATGTGCCCGATGAAACATTAGAACGTTCTGCAAGGAATACGATGTCGGGGATCTGGACAACCGGTTCGTTGGAATGCAAGCTTTCATGGGACGGAAATAATGGTAGCGAATGGGCTTCCGGAGCCACCTATGCAGGTTCCTCATGGATAAACTTTTGGTACATCGAGTATTATAAAGGAATTTCTCGTGCCAGTACATTTATCATGAATGTAGACCGTTGTTTGGAAGCTTCGGCCGCACAACGCAAACAGTGGAAAGCGCAAGCCAGAGCTTTGCGTGCTTTCTATTACTTCATGATTTTCCGTTCCTACGGCCCATTTGTGATTTTGGGGGAAGAACCAATTCCATTGGATATTTCTACTGCTGAACTGCTGAAAGAACGTAATACGGTAGATGAATGTGTGGCTTTTATGGCGAAGGAATTTGATGATGCGGCAAATGAGCTTCCTGATAGATATGACGGATCCAATTTGGGACGTATAGACAGAGCTGCATGTAAAGCTTTCAAAGCGAAAATGTTGTTGTATGCGGCAAGTCCGCTATTCAATTGTAATCCCGATTATGCCGCCATCGTTAATCCGGAAAGTGGCAAGCAACTCTTTCCGCAAGATAAATCGCAGGAAAAAGCGAAATGGGAGGCTGCACGTGATGCTTACAAAGAATTCTTTGATGAATACGGTAACACTTTCTCTTTATATACGGAGAAGACAGCCGATGGAAAGATTGATTTCTATGAATCTTATAGAAAAGTGACATCGGGAGTTTTGTACGGTACAGAGAATAAAGAACAGATTTTCATTCGCTTGGCAGACCATGATTACCGGGCTTACGAAACCACGCCTTATCACAAGGGGTACGATGATAATAATGGTGCTTTGAGAGGTGGTCTGGGATTTGGTGTACCTCAGGAAATGGTGGACTTGTACTTTATGAAAGACGGTCGCCGGATTGTTGACGATACGAACTATAAGGAATATGAGGGGGTACCTTCTAATGAATATTTGGGATGGTCGAGTGACTATACTGACGAAGTAGTTCCTTCCAGAACCTACTTCAAGAGCAATTCGAATCAAACATTGAAACAATGGGCTAATCGCGAACCGCGTTTTTATACGAACATTACATTCCATGGTTCTACTTGGTTGAAGACAGATACTCCGCGTGGAGAAATAACCACAGAACTGACTTATAACGGTAATTCCGGTTATGCTAATGCCAATTGGGATGCCCCTTACACGGGTTATGGTATGCGTAAAATGGCTTCAAAAGAAGGACGTAGCGGGGCTAACAGGCATTGTGCAACTTTGCTTCGTTTGGCAGACATGTACTTGGGGTATGCTGAAACGTTGAGCGCTTGTGACCAACGTAATGAAGCGATTAAGTATGTAAATAAGATACGCGCCCGTGCCGGTATTCCTGGATATGGTGCGGTAGGTACTAAGGACGATAATGGATTTGCATGCATTCCTTATGAAGATACACGTGACGGAGTGGACAAACGTATTCATCGTGAACGTTTGGTTGAGCTGATGTTCGAATGGAATCATTTCTTTGATGTACGTCGTTGGATGATTGCTGAATTAGCCGATATGGCTGTAGGCGATGATTGGATTTATCCTAAATATCATAGAGGTGGAGAAGGCGGACCTATTCATGGTATGGCTTTCCGTTCGGATGCTCCTGCATTTTTTGAGAAGGTAGTAGTAGAAACACGTACATTTTTGCCTAAACATTACCTCTTCCCGATTCCTGACGAAGATGTACGTCGTAATCCGAAGATGGTACAAAATCTGGGATGGACAACGGAGTAATATACTCCGGATGTCCGATCTGCGAATGAATGAAAGAAATTAATGAAAAGAAAAACAATGAAGATACCTCAAATAAGATGTAGCGATGTGAATGCAGTGAAGAGAATCATTTTTCTTTTGGTGCTGCTAATTCCCTTTTGTCTGGCAGGATGTTCGTCCGACGATGATGAAGGAGATAATGGAGGAGAAGGTCCGAACGAAGATGCTCCGGTTTCTTATGTACTTGGTTCGGGTAACACGAATATGCCCTCCAGTGGTACAATTATAGCGCAATATGCTGATGCTCCTGTCGGTTCGGAAATCAGACGTTTGGTAGACGATAATGCTGACACGAAGTATGTTACTTATCATAGTAGTTTCAACATCACTTGGAATGGAAATAGTAGTAAGGCTGTCACTGCCTATTCGTTGACCTCGGCTGCCGATACTCCCGAAATGGACCCGAAAGATTGGACACTCTATGGTTCTAATGATAATACTACGTGGACAGAACTGGATGCGCAGACAAACCAACTTTTTGCAGCGAGAAAAGAAGAGAAAAGCTATGAAGTGGATAATGCAACTTCCTATCGTTACTACAGACTTTCTGTTGAAGCGAACAATGGTGGTGCTGCCACGCAGATAGCTGAATGGAAACTGGTGGCCATGCGTTCATATACGGAGAATATCAACGACTTGATTGCTAGTAAAGGTTCCAGTACGTTTAGTGCGATAACTCCGATGGGCAGACAGCATGAGAATGACAGAGAAGCTACGGCAGCAGACTTGAAATGGCTTGCCGATCCTGCTGAAGAACCTGAACCATTTGGAGATGGTGGGACGAAGATGGCTTGGAATACATTCAATGTTGTATCCATTTATCCAAATGGAAATCCTGTGATGTCTGATGTAAATCAGCGTTGGGTAGGTGACTGCTGTGCTTGTGCGGTGATTGCTTCGATGGCATACCTCTATCCCCGTTTCGTAAAACACATTATCAAGGATAATATGGACAAAACATACACAGTTACTATGTATGACCCGAAAGGAAAACAAATATCAGTTGGTGTAGGTGGCGACTATTTTATCGGTAATAGTGGCGATTTAGGTGCCTTAGGCGGCAGAAATAAAGAAGTCACTTGGGCTACGATTCTCGAAAAGGCTATGATTAAGTGGAATCAGATCTATCAAGGTAGTTCTAATGTCGGTGGTATTGGTACTGAATATGTTTCTGCTATCTTTACCGGCGACGGGGAAAGTGTAGGTTTCGGTGCAAATGCATTGATTGCCGAAGACTTACAACGCGCGGTGGAAGTGTCGCTCAAACAGGGTAGACTGGTGATCGGTGGTTTTACAAGAAGCGGTGAACAGGTAGATCAAAATTGGCAGACGACCAGTGGGCATGCGTTTACGTTTATCTTGCCGGATGATAATACTCATCTTTTCAAGATGAGGAATCCTTGGGGAGGTACTACTGACGGTGTGATGAAAGTGAAGGATGACGGACGGATTCCGCCGATGATCGACTTACGTATTTGTGCGCCGGGAGCAGCCAAGAATTATGGAGTGGGACCGGACTTGGGAGGATATATACCTAATTTCTAATTTCAAATCTTAAAAGAAAAACATCATGAAGAAACTTATTTATATAATGTTGTCGTTGTGTTGCCTGGTTTTTTATAGTTGTGGCATGACGGAACCTTGGAAAGACTGGGAACATGAAGGTGACATGAGTGCAGACCGCTTGCGTCCTTCAGAGGTAAAAGAACTACTGTGTGCGGCAGACGGATGGAAAATGATTTATCAAGGAGTAACGTTCTACTTTCAGTTTGATGAAGAAGGAAATGTAGCATCGGATTCAGACGAAACGTTGTTGAAGAATGAGGTTGGAACAGATTATTCTCTGGATTTCCAGGGGGAAAAAGCGGTGTTGCTTACCTTGCTGAATGGAGGAATGCTACAATATTTGAACGAAAACTCGGAGACGACATTTGTCATTACGGGGTATTCTGATTCACAAATTACAGCTGTAGGACAGACGCATGGCAAAGAAATGATCTTGACTCCGGTCTCAACTGCAGCTTTGCAACAAGCTAAGGAGAGAAAACGATTGGCCATTATTGCTTATAATAAAGCACAGGCCATGGATTTGCTTAAGGGAGAGTTGAATAATGGTGTATTTCGTAGGTCATCCTCTTCTTTCCTTGCACACTATTTGATTATTTGCGACGAGAGCAATAATTGGAAAGTGAAGATTTCTGCAATAGATAACGGTGTGGTAAAACACACAGAGTATCCGATGATAATTGATACAACGAATGATGAAAATGCAGTGTTGACTTTGGGTAGCAATGTGACGGTAGATGGAATAAGTTTAAATAAACTCTATTACAACTATTTGAATGGTGAAATTGAAACTGACAATGCTAATGTTGTATGTGATACTCGGAAAGCCTCTGATATTGCAGCATGGTATGCAGATGGTTGGAAGACCCATATAGTAGATCAGGATGAGATTCATGCAGACTTTAAGGGAATCTTCCACTCTGGTGTGGAGTTTGATGATCGTAATCCGAGGAATTTGATTGCTTGTCCGTGGAGTGGTATGGGATCTTATATTGGCTTTGCGGTTACTATGACAGCAGATAATGCTACTGGTCGTATATTCATCAGCTTGGGCGAACCATATGATTTATTCGGATGGAATAATAATCCGGCTGATTATAACCGTGTACAGCAGGATTACAGTAAATTCCTCTCTTTCTGTGTTTCGGAAGACGGCTTCTATTGGAGTTATGATGACAACGACAGTATGGTGTATGTGCTAAGTGCTACAGGCGAGCGTTGGTTTAGAATGAAGAAGTAACCAGTCTTTGAAAAAAGCAAGAAAGTAAACAGAACATAATCTCGATTACTTTCTTGCTTTTGTTTTTGTTTGTACTCTATTTGTATTTTCTTATGGGCAATTATTTGATTATTAGTAATTTAATTTGTGCTCTGTTTGACTCCTAGTTCTCTACTCTGACATTCTCGCCCGGACGTGCTTTTTGTCACGTTAGAGTATAGTTATTAATTTTCTATTGCGTTAATTTGTAACGTGAATAATAACACTCGCTAATCTAATATTAATAGTTTAACTCTTATATCATGAATAAACAGAAACTACTGTCTATCACAATGACTCTATTGTTGGGAGTCTCCTCTATCTTTGCGCAAAAGCAGCCGGTGGATTACGTGAATCCCCTGATGGGAACCGACTCCAAGATTTCGCTCTCCAACGGAAACACCTATCCTGCCATTGCACTGCCTTGGGGGATGAACTTTTGGATGCCGCAGACCGGAAAGATGGGGGACGGTTGGGCTTACACGTATGCTTCTGACAAAATCAGAGGTTTCAAGCAGACCCACCAGCCCAGTCCCTGGATCAATGACTACGGACAGTTCTCCATTATGCCGATGACCAAACAGCTGAAGATTGATCAGGACAGCCGTGCTTCCTGGTTTTCGCATAAGGCAGAGAAAGCAACTCCTTATTATTACAGTGTTTATCTGTCAGAGTATAACATGACAACGGAGATTGCCCCGACGGAGCGTTGTGCGTATTTCCGTTTTACTTTCCCCGAAGCGTCCGATGCTTATGTGGTAGTAGATGCTTTCGACCGTGGTTCGTATGTGAAGGTGATTCCTGAAGAAAATAAGATTGTAGGTTATACGACACGTAACAGTGGCGGTGTTCCGCAGAATTTCAGGAACTACTTTGTGATAGAGTTCGACAAGCCTTTTACATTTAATAAAGTATGGGCGGACTACCATTTGGTAGAGACGCATCTTGAACTGCAATCCAATCACGTAGGTGCTGCCATCGGTTTTTCGACAAAGAAAGGAGAGCAGGTGCATGCCAAAGTGGCTTCCTCATTCATCAGCCCCGAACAGGCGGAACTGAACTTGAAGGAAATTGGTAATAAGACTTTTGAACAGACAAAAGAGGCCGGTCGTAAGGCATGGAACAATGTCTTGGGGCGTA
>ERZ791614.617-NODE-617-length-22042-cov-2.274207_pt1 | contig 22042 bp, 15 predicted proteins | sample MGYA00510274_ERZ791614 | MGnify/ENA primary metagenome ERZ791614 (study PRJEB30046, sample SAMN00715221) | human gut metagenome | study: EMG produced TPA metagenomics assembly of the A metagenome-wide association study of gut microbiota in type 2...
CTTTGTTTTATCCTTAGTGATACTTACGAGAGTTCAGTTGACATCCACTGGTGGACGTCTATTTTTAAGAAGTGTGAATTTAGACATCCACTGGTGGATGTCAACTGAACTGAAAGAAGATATACAACAGTTTAAGAAGACAGACTATTACGAGTGGAATTTCGCATAGCTCAATTCTCACTCGTTGAATTACATTTTTTGTTGTGTTATGTCTTGTATGAAATAGTCTTTTTTAAATCTTATCTTATTGAATTAAATCTTATCTTCTATATATGTTATTCTCTGTTTAATCGGAGGTCTATCATATAAATATTCTTTTTGTGAAAACACACATTGCCGATTGACAATGTGTATTAGTATTAGCCACTAAGATACTGGGCTTGTTTCTATTTCTGTTGTTTTAAATCTTCAATCTCTTTCCGCAAATCATCAATTTCTTCCTCTTCTTCTTTATTCAATCGCATCTGGTAATTAAGTTTTTTATAAAAAAAATATAAATCATTGTATAAATGCCATATGATTTGACGGTATTCTTTATGAGATAAGTATAGCGGTATATCATCATATTTGATGTAATTATCAGTTTCAAAAGTGTTAGAAACATTGAAGCAAATAGGCATTTCACTTCTAATATTTCCATAGTGCCCTTTGTTTTTCCACATCATATAATCATAAAAGTCAAAATTTTTTACTACAGTATCAAATTCTAAATATCCATACTCATCAATATCTTTAAGTTTTGTTGCTTTTTTTTCAATAAATGGATTACTTAATTTGTCTCTTAAATTTTCAATATCGAGTTTACTAACTTCGATTTTATCAAGTCCATAATCTAAGCAGTAGTTATTGTAAACATCTAATGCCAATTTTAATGAGATGAAAAGGTTGGTTTGTGAAATTTCGTCCGAAAAACTTTTTTTTAAATTGGGAAAAGCTTTAATTATCCATGTTATAACTAACGTATCTAATTGTACAAATAAATCTTTGAGTTCTTTTTCAATTTTATCAGATGGCATATTTTGAATATCTGATATAAATTCACGAAGGTTTTTTCCGGCGTATTGGAGATGTCCTCTCATTTGGCTGAAATCAACATATCCAATAAAATCTAAAAGTTCACCGTCAGAATTTATGAGGTTTTTCTTTTCTGTAATTTCTATTGACTGTAACTGATCATCTAAGATTTCTTTGGTGAGTTCTTTGGATGTACCAGATATATACATGAACAAATCAATCAAGTCCGATCGCTTTATAGTCTTTAAACGTCCTCTTTCAATCTGGGCTAACCAACCTTGACTTTTATTTATTGCTTCGGATACTTCATTGGCAGATTTATGACTTGCTTTTCGTGTATCGCGTAAAAATTTGCAAAATCTTTTGTTTAAAGTTATTTTTTTGCCTAACATATTACCACCTCCAACTTTTAGAATAATACAAAAAAGGTACTTTGTCAAGCTAAAATTAGGATTTTGGGAGTAATATAACGGGAAAATGATACAATTTAGAAAATAGTTTAAAATGATACAAAAAGAGGGGTTGACAATACAAAATATATCTGATAGAATATGTACATAAAAGAAAAGGCACTCTGTAATACAGAGTACCTAAAAACTAACATATAGATATTGGCGTATCCATATGTTATTAAATCGCTCATAATCATTGGCGTGATTATGAATATACTGATGGTCACAGAATAAATCTATGCCAATCATCACATACCTTGATTATATCATAGATTTTAAAAAAGTCAACACTTTTTTGTACTGTGACTATCACATAAGGGTAATTTATTAATTACCTTTGGTTGTGGTAGTCTTTTTTATTTCAATTATATCAGAGATTTCACATTTTTTTTACAGAACAACGTTACACATACACAAACCAAAGAACAAGTAAATAGAGTGGAGGGGTTATTTGCATGCTAAAAAATCGAATTCTTGACTACTTGGAAAGATATGCAACTCCCAAGACAGTATTTTGTCGGCGAGTAAATATATCGACAACTGCATTAAGACGATATTTGAATGATGAATTAGTCTTTTGCAAGGAGACAGAGGATAGAATCACAGATTATCTTGATAAATTCAAGTTATGAAAAAACAAAACGGAGAATGTATTAATAGGTACAAAACCCACAATAAAAGAAATACGAGGTAAAGAATTATGAAGAATGAAACAAAGGGAAGAAGAACATCAATAGGTAATGTGGCAAGAATATTGTCTTGTAATTCAATGGCAAAGGTAGTAAAGGCGGAATATCACTACAAGGCATTGACTCCGATGGAAGTGACACCAATTGACACAACAACCATGTTAAAGTCAATAGAATCTTTGGCGAAGAACATTGTCTTTGCGTGTTGTGTTGATTGGAGATTTGAGAATGTATCAAAGACATCTAAGACGGAAGATTTTATTGTCTATGGTGATATGAATGACAAAATAATTGGAACAGTTGTTGTTATACATTTGAAAGCAATAAACCAAAATCAAGTAAAACAAATTGAAGATGAACTCAATAAGACTATTTTTCAAACACAAAAAGAGAATATATAAATGTAACAATATTCACAAACGTAAATAAGAAAGGAAAATTATTATGCAACAACTCAATATTAATGAACTAAAACCACATCCAAGAAACAATGAATTTTTTGATGATATGACCGGCGATGCATGGGAAGCATTTAAGGAATCAATCAAAACATCGGGGATAATTGAGCCTATTGTCGTTACAAAAGATATGACTATTATATCAGGACACCAACGCTACAAGGCGGCTAAAGAACTTGGCATTAAAATGATACCTATAAGAATTAGAGAAGATTTAATTGACGAAGATAAAAAATTAAAGGTTTTGCTTGCAGCTAATTTTGGCAGAAGTAAGAATGACGATGCAAAACAACGTAAAGTGGCTGTTGAATATGTAAGATTGTGTGGTTATAAGAACGGCGAAATAGGTAAAAATCGTTCTCAGCTTTCCCAATCTGGGAATCCTGAAAAATTAACCTTAGACCAAATTGCAAATCAACTTGGAACTTCAAAGACTAATCTCACAAGAGCTCTATCCATAGAACGTAATCTTACAGAATCAATGAAAGAACTTCTTGATACTGGTGTAATATCGAAAACAGTTGCGTCTGATGTTATTACTTCTTTATCAAAAGATGAGCAAGAAGAACTTATAAAGTCTATGGATATAACAAAGAAGATCACTCAAAAAGAAGTTCAGCAATACATAAATGAAATAAAGCAGTTAAAACAGATAATCCAGAAATAAAAGAGTTAAAAGATAAGATTTCTGATTTGCAAAAAGAGAAAAGTATATTAGAACAAAAAGTTAAAATCTATCAGACAGAGGCGGATAGATACAATAAACTCAAGTCCAACATTGAATTTCTCACACAACAGAAGAATGATATTGGCAGACAAATAACATCTTCATCAGAATTAGCCGGCTTGACCGTCCGTTTGCAAAACTTATTGGAAACAGAATTTGCACCTATCAAATATAAACGTTGTATGGAGAATATTAATAATGACGAAGTATGTATGGAAAATCTGATGGATATTATTCATAAACTTGATTCATGGTCTGATGAGATGAAAAGACTTTTGAACAATGATTATATTGTGGATGTTCAATAAAGAAAGGAAGGTGATTATGGAAGAAATAAGAAGTGCATAGCCTTCTGAAAGGTAAGTAGTTAAGGTTGAGAATTCGGAAGTCGGCTTCTTCTATATCTGAATAAGAAGAATTTGCAACCACCGGCGAAAGTAATTACATACATGGAGAATATCATAGTGGACAATGTTCACAGATTATAAAAGATTGGAGATTTTAAAATATGGAAATGAAGAAAGAGCTAGTTGAGAAAGTAGAACTAACTGAGAAAGTAGAACAACCGAGTTTTTCGGTTGAAAATATTCGAGAAAAAAGACCAGCATATCATAGGTCAGGTGATTTGGTATGGAAGAACAAGCCTAAGAGACCAAAACAATATGTACAATATCCGATAGAGAAAATTCATTATAGCAATGAATTCATTGTTAGAGAAGATATTCTTGAACAAAGTAGACAGATGCATCAAGAAACCGGCGAACTCATTCCTATTTGCTTGAATGTTGGAGAATTAATAAATGGATATGAGCAAATTTTGGTGGCAAAAGAAAACAACATGGATTCTATTCCATATATTGAAGCAAAGCCATCTAAAGAGGAATTGAAAGTAAGACGCAAACGAAACAAAAACCGTAGAAAAAAAGAAAGAAGAAGTAAAAGAAAGGCGAAGAACAGAAAATAGACAAAATATCAAACTAAACGGAGAATATTACAGTGGACGGTGGTTTGACTATCGTCCACAGAAAAAACGAAGGAGGAATTTATTTGGTTGATGAAAAAGTGATTAAGGTGGTAGACGACATTATGGGAAGTGGTAAAAGCACTTGGGCGATTAATTATATTAACAATAATCAAGAAAAGAAATTTTGTGTGTCGTACCTTTATTGGAAGAGTGTGAGAGGTTTAAGGAACAGACTGAAATTGATATAGTTGATCCTAAAAATTGGGGATCAAAGTGGAATAATTTTAAATGGCTGGTCGAAAATGAAAAGAATATTGTTACAACACATGCACTTATTCAGAAGATGGACTTGGATATGTTAGAGTTGTTGAAAAGTAAAGACTATGTCTTGATGATTGATGAATGCTTAGATGTACTTTCTCCTTACAAGATAAGCAAAGATGATGTGAAGATAATATTTAATGAGAATCTTGTATCTTTAGATGATGACGGCTTTTTGATATGGAACGAAGAGGAAGATCCATATGATGGAGTATATAATAATATTAAGAGGTTGTGTAGTTTTAAGTCATTGATGGGATTCAAAAAGAAAAACAGTGATGAACTTGCAAGAATATTAATGTGGAATTTTCCTGTTGATTTCTTTAAATGTTTTGAAGAAAGTTATATCTTTACATATTTATGGGATGGTAGTATTCAGAAATCATATTTTGATTTACATAAGATTCGATATAAAAAATATATGTTGAATTATGATAATGATTTGATAGAACATAATAATCTTGAATACCAAAAACGAAAAAATATAGCTGACTTAATAGATATATATGAAGGTAAGTTTAACAAGATAGGCGAAAAGATTGGAAAGTCAATTCCATTATCAAAGTCTTGGTATACGCGTATAAAAGGGCAAAAGAATACTTCAATATTTAAACAGTTAAAGAGTAATACAGAAAACTTCTTTCGGACAGTTACAAATACAGAATCAGATTATAATATGTGGACAACTTTTAATTCATATAAGAAAGATGTAAAGGGGAAATTATATTCAAGAAATAATGTGAATTTTGTTCCTTGTAATGCAAAAGGGACAAATAAATATAGGAATAAGAAAGCATTGGCATATTTAATAAATTTCTTCATAACACCTGATATTAAAAAGTTTATTACTCATTACGATATTAACTTTGATGAAGATTTGTTTGCTTTGTCAGCATTATTGCAATGGATATGGAGAAGTCAAATTAGAGATGGAAAACCTATACAAATATATATACCAAGTGAACGTATGAGAGGATTATTAAAAGGATGGATTGGTGAGAGTGTTAATTTAGAGATGGTTGCCTAAATGTGCAAAATTGAAGTTCAAAACTGCACATTTGAGTCTAAAAACCTTGATTTTTCCTACGTTTTTCACGTCTTTCACTAAAGGTAAGAATGTATATTTTCCATTAAGAAAAGGAGTAAAGAATAATCATTTTCGTGACTGGAATGTTACTTGCGAAGCCGATAGGCGAAGTAAGTGACATGACACGTCATGAAACATCACAGACTTTAGTCTGTGTCTACCGTCGGAGACTATGTATAAGGAGAAAATATATTATGACAATTAAATTGAAAGATAAATTATTCACCGAAGAAGAAATAATAAAATGTCTTGCTACATGTGAGTCAGTTATCAGTAAAAATGCTTACTTAGAAAAGAAATGGGAAAATTGTTATTATCATTTTTTTGATGTTTCATCATCAGAGTTGTATAAAGAGAAACGCTTAGAATGGATGGAATATCGTAAAAAGTTACGTTCATTGTTATTGAATGAATATTCTATGAAAGAAATTATTAAAATGACAAAAGCATGTAAGGACAAATGTACACAGAAGATGGTTATGAGTGTTGTTGATTTGATGAGTTAAGTCTACTTTTCTTTTGCTACCAACTGAAGCTTATTAAGTTTCATAACGCAATCAAAGATTGCTATTCAACTAAAATAAGCTCCACCTATCGCCAAAAGAAAAGTAGCAAAAGAAAACCGATAAATAAAAGAGAATATATTATTGACAGATTATATAGGATAAAGGAGATTTTTATTTTGAAATTGAGACGAGATACATGGTTCATCTATAATATCTATAATAATAGATATGATAAAGAAGATAGTGCAAAATTGAAAAATATCAAAGATTACAGAGAACATGACATATATGAACCGGACATTAAAATTGATTATGATTACAAGCCTAATGATGAAGAGGAAGAAGATATTGAAGAAGATGTTGAAGAGGAAGAATTTGATAAAAAGAAATTTGATGTTGAAAAAGATGCAACATTACAGACTATATTAGAGTCTAAAACAGTAAACAGAGATAAATCCAGGAAAATAGTGACATATCTCAACTGTGAAATACAATCTAAGGACGCAGAAGACAATGAAAAATACTCTACCATCGGCGAAAGGACAGATTATCTTAACAATGTACTTAATGATGGCAACAAACCGTCGGCTTTAATGTTGTTCTTTTGTGGACTATTTGAAACGTTGGGAAGGAATAATATTCAAAGCATTGCTGGATTAGATAATACAAGATTCATTGTGAACTGGAACAACGGCAATCCTATAATGAGAAATTACAATCCTCTGTCATATTTAGGGAGTAAGGTATATAATATTTACGATTCGGATGATACCGTTAAGGATCGTATATATAGAAAGCAAAAAGACAACACATCTGAAATTACTTTAGATGAAGTTGAGAATATTAATGATAAAAATTTATATACATACATCAAGGAAACTAAATACGACGATGAAAGATTGAATAATTATATTTATCTGCCTGATGAGTCAAAGTTAATCATGATGTTGTTGGCAGATAATTATACACGCGAAGAAATTATTCAAATACTATATAATAAGTACAACATCAAATTATCAAAATCACAACTAAGAACAAAAATCAAACATATAGCAAAGCAACTTAAAAATCCGATTACTGTTGTTGACAAAAGAATAAAAAAGTGTTGTATGTGCGGAGAAGAAAAAAATATTACAGAGTTTTCAAAGGACAAAAGTAAAAAGGGCGGATATAGTCCAAGATGTAAACAATGCGATAAAGAGAGAAAAAATATAAAAAAAGTGGGAAATTTGACAAAAACAGCTTAGTTATTCGTATATAGAGTATAAGGGTGATATACATAACATGCAATGGAGGAGTTGAGGTGTTGTGATTATCATTCTTTCAATATAGACAAAGAGAAGTCTTGTATCAACATTTGCAGTCATATCTCCACAAATGTGATTTGCAATAAAATTAGTGCCGAGTACAACAAATATATAGGTGCAAGGCTTTTCTTTATCTTATATTAAGTTGTAAGGTTAATACGGTAGAAAGGAGAGCATAAGTAATGTTGAGAGAAAAAGTAACAGCTTACTTGGATGAAAGTGGAATCCCAAAGACTGTGTTTTGCAGAAGATTGGGTATCTCTACTAATCATCTGTATCAATGGCTTAACCATGATAGAAACATATCTGATGAGTTAAGTTTCAAGATTTCAGATTACTTGAAGAAGTATTCTATAAAATTCTAAGATTATTTGACATTCAAATTGATTTGAAAAATTCTTTTGAGCACAGTTCGTGCAATTATTTTACAACCAAAAGCAAATGAAACTAATATTTTATCACGTTTTTATAATTTTGTGATATGGCTTTTCTTTTGTTTTTCAAAAGTGATAAATTTGTGAAAAAAGCCTTATGGTATAAGGAATTTTAGTCATATCCCTTATAGAGAAATGTATACAAAGTGATAAAATTTGAACAGAACAGAGGTGGTCGCCTAATGTCCGTTTCAGGACAGATTGACAAAATTTTAAGGAAAAAAGATAAGAAACTACAACTGATTGCAGATGATATTGCGGCGGCGGTTAAAGATAAACTGAAAGAAAATCTTGAGAAAAATTGGTATTCAACATATTCGCCTAAGTCATATTTTCGTACATGGGATTTATTTGATAGCGTGACGGCTGAGGTTACGCATGACGGCAGGTGTAATTATTATATTCAAGTGTATTTTGATTCGGCTAAGATTTCTTCCGTCCAAAATGATTCAGGCTGGAATTCACATATGGGATTTGATGGACAAAGCTTTAAGAGTGGCTTAGTGTCATTGATTGAACATGGAATGATAGGAAGTAAATATAATCCACGCAATGGTAATTCCGCTCATATGATTGAATTTACACAGAAGTGGGCTAATCAATATGCAAGACAGTTGTTAAAGAGTAGGTTATAGGTTAAGGTAAGAAGGAGACAATATATGGATTATATTATTGATGAAAAAATTGTTAAGAACGCAACAATGTTGACATTGGAAGAACAGTATGAAAAAGCTTTGATCGGTGCAGCTTTCGTATTAGATACGAATGACGGTGTAGCTATGATTAACACATACTACAAGCAGTTATATCTGATGAATGTGCTTGTGGTTGACTATTTGCATTTAATTGATATTGGCAAAAATACATTGATTTCAGAAGAGGAATACAACGACTTAATGGCAAGTGATATTTTTGGACAAGTCGCAGACAAAGCAAAAGCTATTGCAGAAAGTTATAACATATTTAAGTCAATGTTTGCGGACGAGATAAATAATGAGAAATTACATCAGAATGATGTGTTTATTCGTTTGGAAGAACAGTTAAAGATAAACACAACTCCTGAAATGATAGAAAAAATAGAACAACAAAAAAGTGAACTTATGGACAAGTTGAATCAGCTTGGCAAGAGTGCGGAATGATGGGAGATAATCTATGGGGGATGATGTAGTACAATTAAGATTATCTCTAAATGAAGAGACGGTCAAACAAGTTCAAAATAGAATACAGAATATTGTAAATAAGTTAAACAATAGACGAGTTAATATTACTGTTAATACGGGCAATCTTGACAATGCACTTAAACAGTTAAACACATTGCAAGAAAGAATTAATCGTATTAATAACACTCAGATTAGAGTAAATAGTAATTCACTTTTAACGACTGAGCAACAACAATATAGGTTGGAAACGCAACGTTTGGCAGTGTTACAAAGAATTCAACTTGCACAAGAACGAACAAACCAAACAAGAAATAATGCAATATCGGCACTGGCAAGACAAAACAGGACGCTTACACAGAATCTGAACGTAACACAAAGAATTGACGGAGAAGTTCAGCATACTCACTCTCATATGAGAGATACGGTTGAACAGACTAATAGTTTTGTTAATCTCTTGCAAAATGGCTTGACTGCATTTATGGGATACAAGGTCATTAATCAAGTTTATGAATCAATTTCGGATGCGTATTCTGAACTTAAGAATGTTGACAGTGAGATGGTAAACATACGAAAAGTTACCGGTAAGAGTGCGGACGAGATGGAAAGACTTGAAAAATCTTCATATAAAATCTCACAAAATTATGGACGGTCGCCGTCCGAATACTTGGCATCAACCGCCGCATTTGCTAAAGCCGGATATAATGACAAATCGGATAAGTTGGGTGAGTTGGCACTGCTGACCGAGAATGTCGGTGACGTGGACAATGACCTTGCTAATCAATTTTTGATAAGCAGTGATGCGGCTTGGAAGTTAAACGGTGACATTGAACAATTATCAACTATACTTGACGGATTCAATGAACTGTCAAATAGGACAGCTACAACTGTAACCGATTTGGCTGAAGGAATGACGGTGTCTGCCTCAGTATTCGCACAAGCTGGACTTTCGGCAAAAGACTACTCGGCTTTAGTCGGCACTGCACAAGCTAAAACACAAGAGAGTGGTAAGGTAGTTGCAAGAGGAATGCGAACTATCTTGATGAATATAAGACAGATAAAAGGTACTGACTTAGAGACTGGTGAAATCATTGATGAAAACAGTTTAGCAAAGGCAGAATCGACATTGGAAGATGTAGGTATTGATATTCGTGAGACAGTAAACGGAGTGTCTGAGCTACGCAATCCTATGCAGATATTACAAGACCTTGCTGACAAATGGGAGAATTTATCTTCTGTTCAGCAGTCGGCAATACAAGAGGCATTGGCAAACAAAAGACAGAGTAATATATTTACTGCACTTATGGAAAACTTCAATGATGTGAAGAAAGCAAGTCAAATCTATGACGAGTCAGCCGGTAGTGCAATGAGAGAAAATGAGTATTATCTTGACTCGTGGAACGCAAAGCTTGAGATGTTAAAAGCAAATTGGACAAGTTATATATCAAGCATTACTGATATTTCTGCTATTAAAACAAGTTTAGACGTTGTGTCAGGTATACTAAAGCTACTAAATACAGGTGTCGGTCAATTTGCTACTCAGATGACGTTATTAGTGGTGTCTTTGAATTTGGCAAACAGAGCTTTACAAGCTTTTGCGGCTAACAATGTATATGCAGGTATCATTCAATTAGGTCTTGCTGAGGGTAACTTAGGTATGGCAATAAGAATGGTTACCGGTGACTTGATTGAGCAGGCGGCGGCATGGGCGGCTACACCGGTAGGCATGATAACTATTCTCATTGCGGCGGTCTATGGAATAACTAAGGCATATGATTTATTTACTGTATCGCTTGATGAACATAGACAAAAGCTTGATGACTTAAAATCTAAATATGATGAATTTGAATCAAAATTACAGTCAATTCAAAGTGAATTAGAAACCGCCACTCAACGTATTGTTGAGTTAGAAGCGAAAGATAACTTAACCTTTGTTGAAAGGGAAGAACTTGATAAGCTTAAAGAAACAAATGCAGAATTAAAACGTCAACAAGATTTATTGGAGCAAAGTAAAAAGCTTGCACAAAATGATGTAAATAAAGAATTTGTAGCCACAATGAAGAAAGATGTTGACGATAGTAGCGAATATCAATATTTTTCTGCTGAACAAACCGCACACAAAACTTTGTCTTGGGGGTCATTCTTTAGAAATTTCGCAGCAGGTGGATTGGCAGCAGGATACAAGGAAGATGAACGCTCATATATTGAGCAACAATTCCAACAATATGAAGAATTAAAAGACCAATACGCAAATGCCACAACTCAAAAAGACAAAGACAGAATTGACAAGCAAATCAAAGAGATAGAAACATATCTTAATGATAAATCTCAACAATGGCTGACTGACTCGGACGGCATTGATTACATAACAAATCCGCAAAATGATGATGAACGTAAGGTAAATGAATATCTTGATTATATCAATGATTTTCGTGATAGAGTTGCAATCGAAACCAGCGGTACAGACGCAAAGTATAATGCTTTTACTCGTATATTAAACAAGGACGAGTTTTCAGACATAAAGTCACAACTTGAATCTTTAGGTGATGTTGGTGAATTAACCGGCGAAAAGATTAAAGATTTAATTCCAGTTGGCAGTGAATTGTACAATAAGCTTGTAAGCTTAGGTGTTATAGCGGAAGATGATAGTTCATGGTACGGTAATCTTGCTAATACATTTAATAAGGTTACTGAGGCGGCGGATACTAATTCAATCGCTTTAAAAGAACTCAACGACTCATTAGACAAAATCCAATCAGCATATCAAGTAGCATCGACAGCCATTGAAGAATATAATGAGAATGGATATTTGTCAGTAGATACATTCCAAAGCTTAATGGAGTTAGAGCCTGAATATCTTGGTTTGTTGATGGACGAAAACGGTAATTTACAAATAACAACCGAAAGTTTACAACAATTAACGAAAGCAAGAATTAAAGATTTAGCCGTAAAGCAAGCAATGGACTTAGTTGATTCTGTGACGGCTCTTGGAACTGAACAACAACAATTAGATTATTTAAAGGTATCAACTGATGGTCTAACCAAGAGTACATGGGCATTAGTCTATGCAAAAATAGCAGAGGCTAAGGCAGCCGGAACAATTAGTGATAAAGTTGCAGATGACTTAATTGCTCGTGTCAATGCTTACAAGACGTGGGCGGATTCTGCAACAGACGGAGTAGGTAAAGGCGGTCTAAGTAAATCTTCAAGCAGTTCTAAGTCTGAAAAGGATAAAGCAAAAGCATTAAAGGACTATGAAGATAAAGTCAAAGACATCAATGAAAAGCTTGCAGACCTTGACAAAGAAGAACATTTATCAAACTTAAAATACAGTATTGAAACAATCACACAAGATCTTAATAAGTTTGAACAATCACTTGACAGATTATCTTCAAAGCTTGACTTGACATTTGAAAAAGATTATAGTGCAAAGCTAAGCATTATCGGTCAACAATTCTTAGGAGCTTCACGTTACGGCGGTGAAATGCGTGTTGAACTTGAGAGGTTATTGGCTATTGAGCCACAAACGGCAGATGAAGCAGAAGAACTTGCTTCAAGACTTGAAAGCTTATCTGACAGTTTCTTTGAGAATGAAAAGAATATCATTGAGTATAGAAATTCATTATTTGAAACAGCAACAGATTATCTGGGCGAATCTGCAAGTGCTACTGTTGAACAAGTAAACAATGCTAAGAGTATTTTGGATAATACCTTTAATGTTATTAAGAATGGTTCATTGTCAGGTGATGGTTTTTGGTCGGCTACTCTCCTACCGTCTATCTCAAAAGACAAGGTTACTAAGCAGAGAGCAGAAAACAATAAGCTTATCAAGGAAGAAAAACGCTATCAAAACGCTATTGCTAAAATCCGTAAGAAAGCAACAGATATGTCTTATGCGGAAGAAAAAGAGGAACGTGAAAAGCAACGTCAAGAATATCAAGAAGAACTTCAAGAAGCTTATGAGGACTATCAAGATAAGGTTAATGACGTTATAGGTAAAAATATTGAGGTTTCAGACAGTGTTAAGAATATTGGCGATGAGTATATGAATACTGCCGACAAGGCGGAAAATGCTGCTCAGAGAATGTCAGACGCAATGAAGAACATCAATTGGGAACAGCGTTCATATGCGAATAAATCTTATACTTATGAGGATGGTGCTCCTACAAGTGCACAATATCAATATGCTTATGGCGACTCTAAGTCAACTGTAGTTGTAACTAAGAAAGCCAAAGGTGGCACAACAACAAATGGTCTTACAATTACAGGAGATGGTACGGGAACTTATGCAGGACAGGAAGCATATATAGGACAAGACGGTAGACTTCACTTATTTAATAATGAAGCACAACTATCTGAATTACCTCCGAATACTCGCATTGTCAATGCAAAAGACTTGCAGAATATCATTAAATATACTGGTATGAAGTATTTCTATCAGCCTATTGAAAATATTCAATCTGCAACGGTTGATAAGTTTGCACAAGGTAATACAAATGTTTCATTCTCACCTATTCCATATAATGCGTTATCAACTCAAGCATTGTATTCAGATATTAATGTACAAGCAATGGTTGAAGAGACTATTGCGGAAATCAATAATGAGTTTAATTCTTTAAAAGGCAATATAAAATTTAGTGCCGTACAAAATGCATTCAAGAACAGTCTGACTGATAAGAAGATGTACGAAGACTTATCAAACACTATCGTTAATATGACTTCACAGTCGCTTGACAAAGCTGATAAGAGTACACTTGCAGATTCGGTTGTTGGACTTATTTTGCAAAATTCAGCTTGGAATGATTTACCGAATGAATTGCAGAATAAATTGTCTGAATTGAATGTAAATGCAGATAATTGGACTGATTGGATAAAAGACTCAAATAATTCACTTCAAGCATTTAACCTAATGCAAGATGGCGGAATGAGTAGTTGGGATTTGCTTGATAGCAATGTAACTTCTCTGCTTCAACAAGCAGGTATTAATGGTAAAGACGCTTGGGACAAGTTTGTACAAGATGATCCACTACAAGCATTGACTTTGTTATCATCTTCTTGGAATAGTATGAATGATACTATTGGGCAATATATGACAGATGCTCAAACCATTGCTGCCAATGGTGCAAGGGCTATTCAATCACTACAAATAATTGCACCGTCTATATCGGAGCAATCTTGGAACGCATTGCAAGTATTGATTGCTAATAAGATACAAGAAATCATATCATTAATGAATGAAGTATTTGGTGAAAATACAGTTGATATGAACTTTGCTATCAATGTGGGCGGAAGTTTACAAGGAAATGCACAGACTAATCCGCAAGGCGAAAGTGCAGTAGTTGATTCTGCTCGTAAGTATCTTGGAACACCTTATGTTTGGGGTGGTACTTCTCCATCTGGCTTTGACTGTTCGGGATTTGTACAGTATGTATTGGCACAGAACGGTAAGTCAATACCGAGAACTTCTCAAGAACAATTTGCGTCAGGTCAAGCTGTTGATAAAAGTCAACTTCAAGCGGGTGACTTGGTATTTTATGATTGGAGTGGAGGAACAGAAGCAACCCATGTAGGAATATATGAAGGCAATGGTAAGATGATTCACGCACCACATTCGGGTGATGTTGTTAAAGAAGTTGACTTTAATTCTTACGGTCAAAATGTTTATCTTGGTGCAAGACGTTATTATAAAGGTACTGAGGGTGCATTGCCTGGGCTTGCTAAACTCGGTGATGAAGCAGAAGTAAGAGGATTAAATTATCCTACACCTGAAATTCTTATCAGACAAAAAACAGGCAAAGCTTATCTGACAGGGTTAAACGGCACACAAGTTGTTAATCTTGACAGAGGTGATACTGTTATCCCTTATGCCGATACAAAGCGAATTTTAAACGGCAATGTACGTCATGCTTATGCCAAAGGTACACCGAATGCCAAAGATGCTATATCAAGAATTTTAGGTATAGACAGAGTTAAGAATAGAGTTAATGACAGTAGAAATAATAATTCTTCAAGAAGTAATAATTCAGGTATAACAAATAACACCGTCAAGCAATCTTGGGATACAAATGATTTTGGTACAGGCAAAGGTAAATCACATTCATATACTGCTTTTGACGAAAATGGTTATTTAGGTTCACAATTAGGATATTGGGACACTTCATCAAATGCATGGAAATTATTTAAAAAGTTATTAGACAGTGGCAATTTGTCTACTGATGAAAACGGTATCTATACATATAAAGGTGCTCGTCTTGTTGCTATGACATCTACTTTTGGTAAAGCTGGAGATGTGATTAGAGTAACGCAAGATGATGGTAGTGCTTATTACGGCATTATCATGGACGAAAAGTCGCAACAATATACTTGGTATGATAATAATCCAGCCAACAAATACGGTCATAATAATGGCATGGATATTGTTGAATTTGAGGTTAAGAAATCAGCTATTGCTCCTGCTTATAAAGCTAATGGCGGTACACCACCTTACGGCAATTTGAATCATGCAATTAGTATGATTGAAAATTTAGGTAGTTTGGAAGGTTTTGATTTTTCTGATATGCCTTCTGTCGGCGGAACTTCTGTATTAACTCAAAAAATGCAAGAGTTGATGTCTAAGCTTCAACAAGTTTATGGTACATTTAAGACCAACACTCATACATCGGCTACTAAGGTCGGCAATGTAAAGTCTTTAGGCGACAAAAAGCAAAGTAGTTATAGTTTTGATGTGCCGTTTACTCAAAGAGAAAAAGGTGGTATTGTTTCTGCCGGCACAATCGCACAAGTGAATGAACATAATAAGCCAGAAGCAACTATTGACGAAAAAGGTAATCTTGTTCCGTTAGGTGACGGTACTTCGCAAGTGTTTGTTTCTGATAAGCCATTCCCTGTTATTAATGCCGATGATTATGCTCAGATTAAGAAGTATGGCGGTGATAAAAAGCCCGTACAGTTCTTAAAGAATGGTAATACATCAGTCAGTGTCAATGCCGATAATACAGACGAAGAAAAGGAACAAACTGCCGAAGAACGTAAAGCAGAAGAAAATACATCAAAGATAAATCAAACGCTCAAGAGTATTGAGAGCAAATTAGACAGTGGTGTATTGTCTGATGATATTAAAAAGCTTGACTTACCAACACTTGAAGCCATTGATAAGCTGACTGACAGTTGGGGCGATGATGATACAATCACTTCTGATATTCTTATGCAGTTTAAGGATTATGCGAAAGACTTCGCCGATTATGAGAAATGGGCGGAAGATGATTTATCTAATATATTGAATTCTTATAGTGAAGATTTCTATGAAAAATACTATGCTGAAAAGGATAAGTATGATTCTTGGCAATCTGACTTTAAAGAACGTTTTAAGAAATGGGTAGAACATCCGACTGACGGCAACTATATGAGTGACTACTTTAAGTTTGCTGATGAAGCTTCAAAGAAAGCAACTGAATCTCTTATCACTCAACAAACACTTGTTGCTGATAATATGAAAGATGCTCTTGATGAACTAAAGGATAAATCGGAAGTTCTAAAAAAGCTTATTCAAGACGCACCTACGGCTGAATTAGCTCAAAAAGCAAGAGATGAACTTAAAGACATCAATGAGAATATAGACGAGATTGAGTCAAATTATGCCGATACTATGGAGCAAATTACTGAACGTAAGCTTCAAGACATCGCCAACAGAGATTCTAAATATACTCGTGAAACCGGTATGTTGCAGTATGATAGAAATATTCTTCAAGACCAATACAATAGGTCAACCGATGATGAAGAAAAAGCCAAACTTGCAAAAGAAATTACCGAGAGTATGAAAAAGGAACGTGACATTGAACAAGAACGTGTAGACGCTGCCCATAAGGCTAATCAAGAAATATACGAAAATGCTACGGGACAACGAAAAACAGTCTTAGAAAATGTTAAGATGAGTGAGCTATATAATGCGGACGGTAGCTTTAATGATGCGGCATATAATGAAACTGTTGAGTTATTGGAGGGTATTGGTGGAAGTGACTTAGTTCAGGTCTTTAAGCAACTTGCTTCTGAGATGCAGAAAAATTCTCAAGTATATCTTGAAGGTACTAAATAATGAAATTCAAGACCAAGAGCAAGAAGAAGCAAATCAAAAGATTGAGTTAGAAACCAGTCGTTATGAAAAGCTTAATAAAATCTTAGACGTTCGTTTGAATAAAGAGAAAGCTATTACTTCTGCATTGCAAGAACAGTATTCATTCCAACAATCATTGAGAGATGCTGCTTTGGATTATCAAAGTGAACTTATTGCAAATAAAAATCTTTCTCAGTGGTTAGATGATGATACAAGAGAATTGTTGTTTAACGAAAATGATTATTCTAAAATGATGAGTGAGATTGATTCTCTAAATGCTGAAGTTGCTCGTAAGTACAAAAAGTATAGAGCCGATATTGCTAAATTAAAACCGGAAGAATATTATAAAGAACAACAGATTACGAACGAATATAATCGACAAGTAGAAGAATTAAAAGAACAATTAGAAGTCGCCAAACAAAATCTTGACCTTACAAAGAAAAATGCAGAATTGCAAAATACTTTGAAAGAACGTGATACTCGTATTCTTGTCGGCGACAGATGGGTTAATGTTGCTGACCCTGAAAAGCTATATAATGCCCAATTAGAGTCAACTAAAGCCCAATTGTCGTTGGATAATCTTGTTCAGTCTAATGTTGAAAATGAGAATGTGCGTGATATAGAACGTCAGAGTGATTTAACTCAAAAGATGATTTCTGCAAATGAAAATTACATAAGTGAGTTGAATAATCTTAATGATGATGAAAAGTTACGTCATGCAGAAACTTTAGATTCATTAGATGCTCTTATTGCTTCTAATATTATGTTGAGTGATAATCACATCAAATGGATGAACGATTATTCTACTTCTGGCGATTCGTTTTATGGGCAAGTTTATGGACTGACCGACACTGAACTTGGCGAAGGTTGGGATTATAATAATGACCATTACGGAAATATCGACAGATGGAAAGAGCTGTATGAATCAGGTGCTATTTCTGAAGATTATTACAAGAGGTTTGCAAATATAAATGAAAATCAACATAATTTAAAGGATAAGTCAGACCCTAATAGTGTTCAATACTCAGATATGTTTGAATATGGTGGTAAAGAATATGACTATCATATGGGTGCAAACGGTGATGCAAAAGTCCAAATGAAACAGACTGAGCAGATTACTGATTATGCTGCTGAGTTAGAAAAATACTATGAATTAGCAAAGAAACAGAATGGTTATTTGTCAGCTGAAGACCGTGCAAAAGCACAAAGACTTGAAATTGCAAGAAATCTAAAGATTTATAGCAGTGGTTTAGATTACGAACAAACAAGTGATTTTGGGGCACAGATTTTTACAAATGATTTTTCACAAGATTACAGTGATATTGAAAACTTCTGTAAAGAGAATGGTGGATTGACTGAACAAGAAGCTATATTCTTTGACAGTTGGCATGCATCTCATGAAGAATATATTGCTTTGGCTGATATGTTGTTATCTACCGGTCAAGACAATACAAAACTTCTTTCCGCATTGAATGCACAGTTGGGCATTAAATTGTCTGAAATGATAACAAATAAGATTGAAGAGTATAATGCTAATTTGCCGTCTGTTGGTTCTATTGCTACTGCCCATTATGCAACTGGAACAAAGTCGGCTAAAGGTGGTCTTGCGATTACTGATGAGGATGGTTATGAGGCTAAGTTAAGAAAGTTGTCTGTCGGTCGTTATTCTATGCTTAATACTGGCGATATGGTCTTTGATAAGGAAGCGACTGATGTCTTATGGGAATTTGCAAAGAATCCTCAAAACTTTATTGACCAAGTTTCTATCTTTAAGCAATCTCCTCAACAAATGCCTACAACTAACAATTCAACGTCAACAACTGAAAGCATTACGTTTACGGGCGATATAAATGTGACTGACCCTGTTCCGGACGCAAATGCTTTTGTAGATTCTTTGACAGATAAAGTCAAATCACAATATCCAATTATAAAGAACACGAAAATATAAGTTATAGATTAGATGGTTGCTCCCTTTTGGGAGTGACTGTCTAATAATGATCAGAAAAATGGAGGATGATATATGGAAGAAGAACAGGTAAAGAAACAATTTATTTTGAATGAAGAAAAGGAACTTACAGAGATACCAAAAAGCTTATGTGCGGCGGTAAAATATCCGATTAAATGCAAACTCAAGAATGCTTTTGAAGTATTTGTAAAAGTAAAACATACAGAAAACTATTGGATTTCAAACTATGGACGATGTGTCAATAATGCGAATCGCAAAGATAAAACAACATTCTATGAACACAAACAAGGTAAATGTCATTATAGTATTTTTGAGATGGAGAAAAGTATAGTAAGTTACCCTGCAAGGTTATTAAAGAGCGGTAAGTTAAAAGTTGATAGAAAAAAACAAAAATTTGAAAAAATTGTCGGAGCAATATCTGATGAAGAATGTCAAGCGATTATCAGCGAACTTCAAGAGAAAAATGAGAAGAAAATATATGAGATTGAACGCAATAAATACCGTCGGGAAACATCACCCGAGGAATTAGTAGCCGAGCATTTCTTGAAGCATTCGGGCTGTAGAACACGCATATGGCATAAAGATGGTGATGAGAACAATAATTGGTATAAAAATTTGATGTATGTGGGTGTGTATGATTATGCGAATTTGAAAAAAGGGAAAATTAAGTGGTATGAATTAGACTACAAGCAAGAATATATTGAATACGAAAACAAGACAAACTATATTGCTTATAGAGTTTACAATTCAATTAAGGAGAGATGTGGTGACATATCTAATAAGAAAAATATACACGAGTGTTATAGGGATGTTACTATGTGTCAAGAATGGCTTGATAATCCCAGATTGTTTATACAGTGGTATCTTGAACACTACTATACTTGCGGAGATGAATCAATGGCGGTTGATAAAGATTTATTTGGAGGAGACGCTCGTGTCTACAGTCCTGACAACTGCTGTATTTTACCGCAAACTTTGAATACATTGCTGGTTAATGGTAAGAAGAGATATTGCAGTGAAAAGTCGTTAGAGAATAAATTGCCTTTTGGGGTTCACTATAGTATTCAAAAGGATAAGTATTATGGTAAGATTATGTTGTCAGGCACAGATAAGACAATACGTTTATCAGACCATGATACACCGGAAGAAGAGTTTAAAGAATATAAGATAATGAAGGAGGCGGATATGCGTTTAGTTCTGGCAAGAAGGAACATATACCGGACTATATATATAAGAAATTTATGACGGTTGAAGTTAAGCCGTATTAATTGATGTTGTTAAAATTACGATTTCATTCGTTTTTGTTTTGGAAAGTATGTTAGTATGACATATCAAGATTATTTGTTATTAAATTTGTTTTTATCATTTTGATTTGAAAAAATCAATCAATTTATTCAATTACATTATAATAAGTAGAAAGTTAAATAAATATGGAGACTAAATGGGTAGATGTGGAGAAATTGAGCCGAGATTGTTGACGGTCAAGGATTTTTGTAAATATGTAAATATAGGCGAGAGAACTGCTCGTAAGATGTTGACTGAGCCTAACTGTCCTTATAGATGTAGAATAGGCGGTAAGGTATTGATTAATAAGTCAGTTTTGGATAAGTGGATAGATAGCAATACAGGAATATAGCATATTGAAAGATAGACCGCAATATGTTATACTTTGCTCTAAGATAGTATTGCGGTCTGCTTTCGTTAGGAGGCAGAATATGGGGAAAGATTTGAAAGGAAAAGAATTAGGTGTAGGCATATGTCAGTTAAAAGACGGAAGATATATGGCACGATATACCAACCGTTACGGCAGGCGAATGTCACTATATTCGTGGAATTTAAAGGAGGTAAGAACAAAACTCACTAAAGCTAAATATGAGGATGAGTTGGGACGTCCTGAATTAATACATAAAAATTTGACACTTGGAGAAATATACATGCTTTGGGCGAAAGAAAAGGAAGATGAAGTTCGTCCGAATACTTGGGCGATTTATAGAGGAGTATATACTAAGCATATAAAGCAATATGAATTTTATAATATAAATTCTATTAATGAAGATATTGTGCGTGAATTTATTTTTAATTTATATAATAACAATGCAAAGGTCAGCACGATAAAGCAATGCAAGATGATATTCTCAAATATTATGAAATTTTCTGTTGAGAAAAAATACTGCTTGAGTAATCCATTCACATATTATAAAATGCCTAAAAAGATTAAAGACGATGGAAAAAGGCAAGCGAAGAAACTTAAGGAAAACAAATATATGACGGTGCAACAGAGAGAATGTTTTTTACGCTTTTTGGACAAACATAAACGTTTGTATGGAAATCTGTACAAGTTGCTTATGTTCACAGGAATGCGTATAAGTGAAGGTATTGCTTTGAAGTGGGAAAATGTAGATTTGAAAAATAGGACGATATATATTGAAGAAGGATACATTAAATATTATGATTCCGAAACAAAACAGTTATGTCAGAACTATAATGCACCGACTAAGACGATAGCATCAGAAAGACAGATTCCCATGAGTGATGTTGTGTTTAATATCCTTACGGCTCAAAAGAATTTACAGAGTAAATATCAATCAGAGTTTGTTTTTGTCGATAATGATAATAAACCATTAAAATATATTAATGTGCATATGGCATTGTCAAATTTGGTTAAGAAAATAAATCGCACATTGCAGAGTGAAGGGGCGGAAAGTGATAGTTTATTACCGCATGTCACTACGCATTATTTTCGTCATACTTTTGCTACGATGTGCCTTGAAAAAAATATTCATCCTAAGATTGTACAACAATATCTCGGACATTCAAGTTATCAGATAACTATGGACACTTACAGTCATG
>ERZ791614.625-NODE-625-length-21920-cov-3.574846_pt1 | contig 21920 bp, 16 predicted proteins | sample MGYA00510274_ERZ791614 | MGnify/ENA primary metagenome ERZ791614 (study PRJEB30046, sample SAMN00715221) | human gut metagenome | study: EMG produced TPA metagenomics assembly of the A metagenome-wide association study of gut microbiota in type 2...
TGAGCCGACGGTGCCGTGTCCCATGATTGCTACTTTAATCATATGCTGATTTCCTTTCATCAGTTAAATTAGCGTTCTGTATACCGTCGGACGGTCATTCAGATGCCAGAATTTCCACTTTGCTGACGCCTTCCATTGCTTCTGCGCGATGCACAAGCTCTTCGGATGAGTATTTCATCTCACCGGTGCGGGCCGAAATGGTGACCGATGCCATTCCTCTCATCGGAATGGACTGGTTCACCGTCAGCAGGTTTGCACCCGAGCGTGCCATCAGTCCAAGGATGCTCGACAGAACACCCGGCTGATCGTGCAGCATGAAATGGTAGGTGACAATGCGGTCGGTAGTCGCCTCAAAGAAAGGGCGAACGCCGTCCTTATATTTGTAGTACGCACTGCGCGACAGACCGGCGATCTTTGCCGCTTCGCTTGCCGTAGCCGCCTTGCCCGAAGCGATGGCTTCATTCGCTTCGATCACGCGCTGAAATACCTCCGGCAGCAGGGTGCGCTCCACGAGATAATACTTTGGTTTTATCATGCGATGTCTGTCCTTCCTAAAAAGACACTTGTCTTTTTCACGCTCATCTATCATACCATATCCATCCACCGAGCGCAAGAGAATCACTGATAAATCTCCCTAAATTCCGACGAGTGTTTTGTTACTTCTGTCAAAAGCTCCCGCTTTTCCTGTGAAAAGTGTAAGTGGCTTTTTGCTTTATTTTGTGTTATACTATGTTTACATCTGTAAACAATCGGAGAGTTTTATTATGCATCAGAAAAACGAAAACGGAACCTTTACCTCAAAAATCGGCTTTGTGCTGGCGGCGGTCGGCTCTGCGGTCGGCATGGGCAACATCTGGCGCTTTCCGACGCTGGTGTCCAAATGGGGCGGCATGACCTTCCTGCTGCCGTATTTCCTGTTTGTCATTCTCATCGGCTCCACCGGCGTCATCGGGGAGTTTGCGCTCGGCCGCGCAGCCGGTGCGGGGCCGGTTGGCGCTTTCGGCATGTGCACCGAGGCGCGCTGGGGTAAGCGCCGGCCCGGCGAACTGGTCGGCTATATCCCGGTTCTCGGCTCTCTGGCGCTGGCCATCGGCTACACCTGCGTTATGGGCTGGATCTTCAAGTATACGTTCCTGGCGTTTGACGGCGGCCTGTCCGCCATGGGGCAGAACATGGATGGGATCGTCGCCACCTTCAATGCCACGGCCAGCGCGTGGGGCGCGAATGTCTGGGTCGTCGTCGCGGTCGCGGTGAGCTTTGTCATCATGTCCTTCGGCATCGCCGGCGGCATTGAAAAGGCAAATAAGATCATGATGCCGATTTTGTTTTTGCTGTTTGTGGGGCTGGGTATCTATGTAGGAACGCTGCCCGGTGCGTCGGACGGCTATCGGTATATCTTCACGATCAAGCCCGCGGGCCTGCTCGACCCGTATGTCTGGATCTATGCCTTCGGTCAGGCGTTTTTCTCGCTGTCCGTTGCGGGCAACGGCAGCGTCATCTATGGCTCTTACCTCGGCAAGAGCGAGTGCATCCCGAGTTCTGCGCGCAATGTGGCGCTCTTTGATACGATCGCGGCGCTGCTGGCGGCGTTCGTCTCGCCGAAGCGGCGGGCGGCGCGCAGCTCGACGCCGGCGGCCCGGGCCTGATGTTCATCTACCTCGTCCATGTCATGAACGGCATGGCGGGCGGACGCATCGTGGCGATGGTGTTTTTCGTCTGCGTGGCCTTCGCGGGCGTCACGTCGATCATCAACCTCTATGAGGCGCCGGTCGCGTCCCTGCAGGAGCGGTTCGGCCTCAAGCGCGTGCCGGCCACGGCGGTGATCCATGTGATTGGCCTCGCCGTTGCGCTGTGCATTCAGGCCATCGTGTCGCAGTGGATGGACGTCGTGTCCATTTACATCTGCCCGCTGGGCGCGCTGCTCGCGGCGGTCATGTTCTTCTGGATCGGCGGGAAAAAGCTCGTGCTCGAGAGCGTCAACCTCGGCGCACGCAAGCCCATCGGCGGCTGGTACTATCCGCTGTGCAAGTATGTCTACTGCGCGAGTGTGCTCGTGGCGCTCGTCGCCGGCGCGGCGCTCGGCGGCATCGGCTGAAGCGAATATCGAATAAAAATGAGCGGCCCTTCGCATTTGCGAAGGGCCGCTGTGCTTTGTGCGGTTTAGAACATTTTGATGTACGCATCGCGGTCCGGGCCGCCGGAGACGTACTTGATGCGCCAGCCGACGGCAGCCTCCAGATAGTGCACGTAGTCGAGCGCCTCCTTCGGCAGGTCGCTGATCGTGCGGCAGCCGGAGATGTCGCAGTGGAAGCCGGGCAGATACTCATAAATGGGCTTTGCCTTGGCCAGCTTCACGCCGATGGGGAAGCGGTCCACGCGCTCACCGTCGATGTCGTAGGCGACGCACACGGGGATCTTGTCCAGATAGGACAGCACGTCGAGCTTTGTCAGCGCGATGCTCGTGCAGCCCTGCATCTTCACGCCGTAGCGGGAGGCGACCACGTCGAACCCGCCCACGCGGCGCGGACGGCCGGTCGCAGCGCCGTACTCGCCGCCGGCGTCGCGCAGCGCAGCGGCCTCGTCGCCGAACATCTCGCAGGTGAACGGGCCCTCGCCCACGCAGGTGGAATAGGCCTTCATAATGCCGATGATCGTGTCGAGCCGGGCCTCCGGGATGCCCGCGCCGATGGGCGCGTAGGCCGCGATCGTCGAAGAGCCGGAGGTGTACGGATAGATGCCGTAGTCAATGTCGCGCAGCGCGCCGAGCTGTGCCTCAAAGAGCAGGGACTTGTTGTCCTCAATGGCCTCGGTGAGGTAATCCGTCGTGTCGCAGACATAGTCCTTGAACGGCATGGCGTAGGTGTCAATCCAGTCCATCATCTCGTCGAGGTCGATGGGGTCATGGTGATAGCCGTTGACGATGAAGAGATTCTTCCACTCGAGAATGTCGGCCAGGCGGGCCTTAAGCGCGTCGCGGTCGGCCAGCTCGCCCATGCGCAGCGCCTTTTTCATGTATTTGTCCGAGTAGGCGGGGGAGATGCCGCGGCGGGTGGAGCCGAACTTCTTGTCCGCCAGACGGTCCTCTTCCAGGCAGTCAAGCAGCTTGTGGTACGGCATGCAGATGACGGCCTTGTCGCTGATCTTCAGGTGCTCCGGTGTGATGGTGATGCCGCCTTCTCTCAGGCGTGCGACCTCGTGGAACATGTGCTCCGTATCAATGACCATGCCGGGGCCGAGCACGTTCACGGTCTCGTCGCGCAGGATGCCGGACGGCATGAGATTGAGCACGAACTTGCCCTTGTCGTTGATGACGGTGTGGCCGGCGTTGTTGCCGCCCTGATAGCGCACGACGACGTCGTACTTCTGGCTGAGCAGGTCGACCATGCGGCCCTTGCCCTCGTCGCCCCAGTTGATGCCTACGATGGATGTCAGCATTGTTGAGAAACCTCCTGTTTCTTTTACACGTTTACGGATGCGTCGCATCCGAGCAGTGCTGTATATTTGTTCAGGACCGGCGCGACCTGCTCGCGCAGGAACGTTTCGGTCTGGTGTACGGCCATGCCGGTGAAGGCATGGGGGTCAACAAGTTTGTTGAGCTCCGCGCGCGTGAGCCCGAAGATCGGGTCAGCCAGGATGCGCTCGAGCAGGTCGTTGCTGCCGCCATGGAGCTTGACCTCTTTGCCGGCGGCGACGCTGTGCTGCCGGATGGCCTCGTGCAGGGCCTGCCGGTCGCCGCCCTTTTCCTTGACGCAGTACATGAGGATGTTCTCCGTAGCGAGAAACGGCAGCTCGTCGGCCAGATGCTTTTCGGCCATTTTCGGGTACACGGTCAGGCCGCGGATGACGTTGAGGTACAGCGTGAGGATGCCGTCGGTGGCGAGGAATGCTTCCGGGATGCTGATGCGGCGGTTGGCCGAGTCGTCGAGCGGGCGCTCAAACCACTGGGCGCTGGCCGTGACGGCGGCGTTCTGCAGGTCGCAGATGACGTAGCGCGACAGGGAGGCGATGCGCTCGCTGCGCATGGGGTTGCGCTTATAGGCCATGGCCGAGGAGCCGATCTGGCCGCTCTCGAACGGCTCATCCACCTCTTTGAGGTGGGACAGCAGGCGGATGTCGCTGGAAAACTTCGAGGCGCTCTGCGCGATGCCGGACAGCACCTGCAGCACCTGAAAGTCCACCTTGCGCGAATAGGTCTGGCCGCTGACGGGGTACGCGCCGGGAAAGCCCATCTTCTCGCAGATCTTCTGCTCGAGCACGACGACCTTCTGCTCGTCGCCGTCAAACAGGGCGAGGAAGCTCGCGCCCGTGCCGGTCGTGCCCTTGCAGCCGAGGAGCTTGAGATTGCCGAGCTGAAACTCCAGCTGCTCGAGATCCATCAGCAGATCCTGCGTCCAGAGCGTGGCGCGCTTGCCGACGGTCGTCGGCTGCGCGGCCTGAAAATGCGTGTAGGCGAGCGTCGGCTCTGCCTTGTGCGCCTCGGCAAAGTCCGCGAGCGCCTGGATGACGTTCACCAGCAGGCTGCGGATCTGCTCGAGCGCTTCGCGCATGAGGATGATATCCGTATTGTCACCGACGTAGCAGGACGTGGCGCCGAGGTGCAGAATGGGCTTTGCCTCCGGGCAGCACGCGCCGTAGGTCAGCACGTGGGCCATGACGTCGTGCCGCACCTCGTGCTCGCGCGCCGCGGCGTAGTCATAGTCGATGTCCGTGATGTGCGCGCGCAGCTCGCGGATCTGCTCGTCCGTGATCGGCAGACCGAGCTCCTGCTCGCTCTCGGCCAGCGCGACCCAGAGCCTGCGCCAGGTGGAAAATTTGTTGTCGTCGGAGTAAATGTGCTGCATCGTGCGCCCGGCGTAGCGGGTGCACAGTGGATTGACGTAGCGGTCGTGCATGCTTATCCTCTCTCTGCGTGGCGCAGCGCCGCCGAGATCAGGCCCTTGAACAGGGGGTGCGCCTTGTTCGGGCGGCTCTTGAACTCGGGGTGGTACTGAACGCCGATATAAAAGTCGTTTTCGGGGATCTCGACGGTCTCCACGATGTGGCCGTCCGGCGACAGGCCGGAGAGCACGAGCCCCTTTTCCTGCATGAGCGCGCGGTAGTCGTTGTTGAACTCGTACCGGTGGCGGTGGCGCTCGGAGATGTCCAGCGTGCCGTAGCACGCCGCCATTTTCGTGCCGGGCACGATGTGGCACGGATATGCGCCGAGGCGCAGCGTGCCGCCCTTGTTGATCTCATCGCTCTGGTCGGGCATGAAGTCGATGACCTTGTGCGTGCTGCCTTCGTCGAACTCGCCGGAGTTGGCGTCGGCGAGGCCGCAGACGGAGCGCGCAAACTCGATGACCGCGATCTGCATACCCAGGCAGATACCGAGATAGGGGATGTTGTGCGTGCGGGCGTAGTGCGCGGCCGCGATCTTGCCCTCAATGCCGCGGTTGCCGAAGCCGCCGGGCACGAGAATGCCGTCGCAGCTGCCGAGCACTTCCTCTACATTATCGCGCGTGATCGTCTCGCTGTCAATCCATTGAATGTCGACGCGCGTGCCGTAGACATAGCCGGCGTGGCGCAGCGCCTCGGCGACGGACAGGTACGCGTCGTGCAGCTGCACATATTTGCCCACGAGGCCGATCGTCACGCGGTGCGAGCGGTTGCGGATGCTCTCGAGCATGGCGTCCCACTCGGTCATATCCGGCGCGGGCGCGTCGATGTGCAGCTCACGGCAGACGATCTCGGAAAAGCGGTTCTTTTCGAGCATGACCGGTGCCTCATACAGCACGGGAATGGTCATGTTTTCGATCACGCAGTCGGGCTTGACGTTGCAGAACAGGGAGATTTTGCGGAAGATGGACTCCTCGAGCGGCTCATCGCAGCGCAGCACGATGATGTCCGGGGAAATGCCCATGCCCTGCAGCTCCTTGACCGAGTGCTGCGTGGGCTTGGTCTTGTGCTCCTCGCTGCCGTGCAGATACGGCACGAGCGTCACGTGGATGTAGAGTGCGTTTTCGCGCCCGACCTCCAGCCCGACCTGACGGATGGCCTCGAGAAACGGCTGGCTCTCAATGTCGCCGGTCGTGCCGCCGACCTCCGTGATAACGACGTCGGCGTTCGTCTTGCTGCCGACACTATAGATAAAGTCCTTGATCTCATTCGTGATGTGCGGAATGACCTGCACCGTTTCGCCGAGGTACTCGCCGCGGCGCTCCTTGTTGAGCACGTTCCAGTACACCTTGCCGGTCGTGAGGTTGGAGTATTTGTTCAGATCCTCGTCGATGAAGCGCTCATAGTGGCCGAGGTCGAGATCGGTCTCCGCGCCGTCCTCGGTAACGTACACCTCGCCGTGCTGATACGGGCTCATGGTGCCGGGGTCGACATTGATATAGGGGTCAAGCTTCTGCGCGGCGACCTTCAGGCCGCGTGCCTTGAGCAGACGACCGAGCGAAGCCGCCGTGATGCCTTTGCCGAGTCCGGAGACAACGCCGCCGGTCACAAAAATGTACTTGGTCATGGTCCACACTCCTCAATCTTCATAGGTACGAATGATATTTTCCGCAATGGTCCGCCGGCGCATACTGGTGTCCATTGCCTGTTTTTCAATGTATTTGTGCGCCTCCGTCTCCGTCATCTGCAGGTGCTGCACGAGCAGGAGCTTCGCGCGGTTGATGATGCGGATATCGGCGACCTTCGCCTCGAGCTTTTCCGTCTTGTGCTGCATCTGCTCGAGCTGGATGCGCACGGCGGTCAGCAGCCGGATGGTCTGCACGATGAGCGATTCCGGCGCGTCATTCGGCAGCACCAGCACGCCGGACTGTTCGAGCAGGGCGGCGTCCGTGTCCGCGTGTTCCGGTGCGGCCAGCAGCAGCACGGCCATGCAGTGCCGCTTTTTGAGCTGCAGCGCCAGCTCCCGGCCGGAGCTGCCGGCGATGGGCTCTGCGATGAGCACACCGTCGATGCCGCCTGCGTCAAACTGTTCGAGCGCCTGCCGCACGCTGCCGGCGTGATCGAACGGGACGACGCGCGCCCGTGTGAGCAGGGCGCTGATGCGCTGGGTCTGCGCCTCGGAACTGGAGACCAGGAGCGCGCGCACGGTATGCAGCGACGTGTTCATAGCAGTCACCTCGAATCAGAAGTTGGTGCGGAAAAACAAAAAAGACGCTTCCGATGCCGATAAGGGGCACTTTCCCCCAAGTCATCGTGAAACGTCAGCGTTCTCGAAAAGTTACCATATGAACTTATGCCTGCGGCCGCAAAAACAGCACGCAGAATTTTGCCAATCAAAATCCATGTATATAATACACCACGGCATTTGCACGTGTCAAGGATAAAAAAACGGGCAATTTTGCCGAAAAATCTGTGGAATCCGCCGAAAGAAATTGCGTTTTTCCAGCTTGACATTTTTCCGCAACAGGCGTATATTTTGCTACATTGAAACGGCAATGGCGTCGTGGAGAGCACAAGATCTCCGGGCACCAGTGCCGTTTTTTTGTTGTTGATACTGATTTGAAATACGGAAAGGGGACCATGCGAGATGGAAAAGATCTCTGACATTTTTGGATCCATGGTATTTAACGATGCCGTCATGCGCGAGCGGCTGCCGAAGGAGACTTACCGGCAGGTGCAGGCGACGATGGAAAATGGCAAGCGTCTTGATGACGACGCTGCGCGCATCGTGGCCAATGCCATGAAGGACTGGGCGATCGAAAAGGGCGCCACGCACTTCACGCACTGGTTCCAGCCGATGACCGGCATCACCGCCGAGAAGCACGACAGCTTCATTTCGCCCTGCGGCGGCGGTCAGGTCATTATGGAGTTTTCCGGCAAGGAGCTCGTCCGCGGCGAGCCGGATGCGTCCAGCTTCCCGTCCGGCGGCCTGCGCGCAACGTTTGAGGCGCGCGGCTACACCGCATGGGACCCGACGTCCTATGCATTCATTAAAGATAATGTGCTGTGCATTCCGACGGCGTTCTGCTCTTACGGCGGCGAGGCGCTCGATAAAAAGGCGCCGCTGCTGCGCAGCGCCGAGGCGCTCAACCGTCAGGCCCTGCGTGTGATCCACCTGTTCGGCAACGAGGACGTGACCGCCGTGCGCACGACCGTCGGCCCCGAGCAGGAGTACTTCCTGGTCGACAAATCCGTGTATGACAAGCGCAAGGATCTGATCTACACCGGCCGCACGCTCTTCGGCGCCAAGCCGCCGAAAGGCCAGGAGCTGGACGATCATTACTTCGGCAGCATCAAGCCGCGCGTTGCGGCGTTCATGAAGGATCTGGACGAGGAGCTCTGGAAGCTCGGCGTGTACGCCAAGACGGAGCACAACGAAGTGGCGCCCGCGCAGCACGAGCTCGCGCCGGTGTTCACGACCGGCAACATCGCTGCCGACCAGAACCAGCTGACGATGGAGATCATGCAGAAGGTGGCCGCGCGCCACGGCATGGTCTGCCTGCTGCACGAAAAGCCGTTTGCCGGCGTCAACGGTTCCGGCAAGCACAACAACTGGTCCCTGACCACCAACACCGGCATGAACCTGCTCGAGCCCGGCGAGACGCCGGCCGAGAACGCACAGTTTTTGCTCTTCCTGTGCGCGGTGATCCAGGCGGTGGATGATTATCAGGATATGCTGCGCATCAGCGTGGCGTCGGCCGCGAACGACCACCGTCTCGGCGCGAACGAGGCGCCCCCGGCCGTCGTGTCGATGTATGTCGGCGACGAGATTGAGAGCATTCTTGACGCCATCGTCAACGAGACGCCCTATGCCGGACAGGAAAAGGAGCTGCTGAAGATCGGCGTGCATGCGCTGCCGCGTTTCCCCAAGGATACGACCGACCGCAACCGCACCTCTCCGTTTGCGTTCACCGGCAACAAGTTCGAGTTCCGTATGCCCGGCTCCTCGGCCTCCATTTCCGGCATCAACGTCGTGCTCAACACGGCGGTCGCCGAGAGCCTCGAGCAGTTTGCTGACGCGCTCGAGGGCAGCAAGGACTTCGAGGCCGACCTGCAGGCGCTCATCCGCAGCGTGCTCATCAAGCACAAGCGCATCCTCTTCAACGGCAACGGCTATGACGACGCCTGGCTGGCGGAGGCCGAGCGCCGCGGCCTGCTGAACCTGCGCACGACGCCGGAAGCGCTGCCGTATTACCTTGCCGACAAGAACGTGGCTCTGTTCACCAAGCACCGTGTCTATACCCGCACCGAGATGGAGGCCCGCTACGAGATCCACCTCGAAAACTACAGCAAGGTGCTCAACATCGAGGCGCTGACGATGCTCGAGATGGCGCGGCGCGACATCATGCCCGCCGTCAGCAGCTATCTGCGCGAGCTGTCCGAGACCGCTGCGGCGATCCACGCTGTGTCCGTCACGGCGGACTGCTCGTATGAGGAGAGCATCATCCCTGAAATGTCCGCGCTGTTGGGCGATGCCTACCGCAAGGTCCGCCGCCTGGATGAGGCGCTCATGGGCGCCAAGACCGTCGAGGGCAGCCAGGCACTGGCCAACTACTACCGCGACAAGGTCTTCTCCGCCATGGCGGAGCTGCGCATCACGATCGACCAGCTCGAGACCATGACGCCGTCCGACAAGTGGCCGGTCCCGTCCTACGGCGACCTGCTGTTCAGCGTGCGGTAAAAAACGCTTACTCTTTCTTTTTTCTCTCTTCTTTCATTTTCATACTTCTGTCAAAAGCATTGACGGAGAAAAGTAGCACGGGCGATCATTTCCAGCGAGTGCGGGACGGTGCGAGCCGCATAACAGAGCCTGTGTGAAGAACACTCCCGAGCTGCAATCTGAACAGGCGAGAGCCTCAGTAGGTGCGCCGTCAAAGCCGGACGTTATCCCGGTGCGGTTTGTTAGAACCCGTGAGAAGTAAAATAGGTGGCACCACGATACGCAGCTACTCGTCCTATTGATGGATGGTAGCTGCGTATTTTTTGATGCATTCAGGAGGAAAAAATCATGTGTTCCATCATCGGTTATCTCGGCTCGTCCATCTCCGCGCAGGATCTGCGCGCCGGCTTTGACAAGACCATTTCCCGCGGTCCGGACGATACGCGCATGCTGCATATCGGCGCGGCGACGCTCGGCTTCCACCGCCTGGCCATTATGGGCCTGCACCCGGAGGGGATGCAGCCGTTCACGCGCGACGGCAGCGCGCTCGTGTGCAACGGCGAGATCTACGGCTTCCGGCCCATCCGCGAGCGGCTCATCGCCGAGGGCGAGACGTTCGAGAGCGAGTCCGACTGTGAGATCCTGCTCCCGCTCTACGAGCGCGAGGGGCTGGACATGTTCCGCGGACTGGATGCGGAGTTTGCCATGGTCATCTATGATGCCAGGCGCGGCGGCCTCGTCGCGGCGCGCGACCCCATCGGCATCCGCCCGCTGTACTACGGCTATGACGCCGAGGGCGCGATCGTCTTTGCCAGCGAGGCGAAAAACCTCGTCGGCCTCGTGCACGATGTGATGCCGTTTCCTCCCGGACACTATTATGCCGACGGCAAGTTCACCTGCTACCGCGACATGACGCAGGTGGATGCCGTCTGCGAGGACGATCTGGAGACCGTCTGTACCCACATCCGTGAAAAGCTCATCGCCGGCGTGGAAAAGCGGCTGGATGCCGACGCGCCGCTCGGCTTTCTGCTCTCCGGTGGTCTGGACAGCAGCCTTGTGTGCGCCATCTCGGCAAAGCTGCTCAAAAAGCCCATCCGCACGTTTGCCATCGGCATGCGCAGCGACGCCATCGACCTGAAGTACGCCCGCGAGGTGGCAGAGTATCTGCACGCCGACCACACCGAGGTCATCATCACGCCCGAGGACGTCATCCAGGCGCTGCCGGAGGTCGTAGCGCTGCTCGGCACGTATGATATCACGACCATCCGCGCGAGCATCGGCATGTACCTCGTCTGCAAAGCCATCCACGAGCAGACCGATCTGCGCGTGCTGCTCACGGGCGAGATCTCCGATGAGCTCTTCGGCTATAAGTACACCGACTTCGCGCCCAGCCCGGAGGCGTTTCAGGAGGAATCCGCCAAGCGCATCCGCGAGCTGCATATGTACGATGTCCTGCGCGCCGACCGCTGCATCTCCGTCAACAGTCTCGAGGCCCGCGTGCCGTTCGGCGATCTGGACTTCGTACAGTATGTCATGTCCATCGACCCGGCCAAGAAGTGCAACGTCTACGGCAAGGGCAAGTATCTGCTGCGCCACGCCTTTGAGGGTGACTGGCTGCCGCACGATATCCTCATGCGCGAGAAGGCGGCCTTCAGCGACGCGGTCGGCCATTCCATGGTCGACGATCTCAAGGCGTACGCCGAGCAGAAGTACACGGACGAGGAATTTGAGACCCTGCGCCGGAAGTACGACTTTGCGCAGCCGTTCACCAAGGAATCGCTGCTCTACCGTGAACTGTTTGAGCAGTATTACCCCGGTCAGGCGCACATGATCGTCGATTTCTGGATGCCGAACAAATCGTGGGACGGCTGCGACGTGGACGACCCGTCCGCGCGCGTGCTCGCAAACTACGGCGACAGCGGAAAGTGAGGAGCATATGGACGACGCTGCGCTGCGCATCCGCACCGCGCGCCTGAGCGACGCGCCCGCGCTGCTGAAAATTTACGCGCCGTATGTGGAAAAGACGGCCATTACGTTCGAGTGCACCGTGCCGGATATCGACGAATTTGCCGCGCGTATGCGCGCCACGCTCCGCCGCTATCCGTACCTGGTCGCGGAGCGCGGCGGCGAGATCGTCGGCTATGCCTACGCCGGGCCGTTCGGCAGCCGCGCCGCCTATGACTGGGCGGTGGAGATGAGCATTTACCTGCGCGAGGATCAGCGGCATCAGGGTACCGGCAAGCGGCTGTACGCCGCGCTCGAGGCGGTGCTGCGCGCGCAGAACATTCAGAATCTCTATGCCTGCATCGGCTGCCCGGATGGGGCGGACGACGCGCACCTGACGCGAAACAGCGCGCAGTTTCATGCGCACCTCGGCTATCGGCTCGTCGGGGAGTTTCCGCGCTGTGGGTATAAATTCGGCACCTGGTACTCCATGGTCTGGATGGAAAAGTGCATCGGCGCGCACGAGGCGCAGCCTGCGCCCGTGCGCCCGTTCCCGGAGCTCAGCCCGGCAGAGCTGGAAGCCATTTTGAACCGTGCATAAAGCCGCGGGCCGTTTCCGATCTGGAAACGGCCCGTGCTTTTTTTATCGCTTTTGCAGCAGTTCATACGCGCCCAGCAGCATCTGCGCCGCCTCGGCGCGCGTGAGGGACGCCGCATAGTCGCTGCCGGCCGGATACACGCCGCAGGATGTCAGACTTGACACGGCGGCGCACGCCCAGTCGGGAATATAGTCGCCCTCGAGCGCGGCGGCGGGGGAGGGGTCGAGGAAGTTGCTGCCGTGATGCCGCGCTGTGCATCGAACACGATCGCCGTACCGTCGGAGTAGCCGGTGATGTCGCCGTTCATGACCGCGGTCGCAACGTAGGTCTTGGCCCAGGCGGGAATCTGCTCGTCGTCGCCGAAACCGGTCGAGAGCACGCCCTGCAGCATCGAAGTGCCGGTCAGGTGCGTGCACATGGCCAGAAATTCATCGCGCGGCATGGGGCTGTCGGGGTCGAAGAGATACTGCCCCCCGACCTGCCGGCCGACGCACAGCCCCTGCTCGGCGAGCATGACGGCGGCGTATTCCTCCGGGCGGCCGGCCATGTCGCTGTAGGTGACGGCCGGCTTCTGCTTCTTGATGGAGATGATAACGGTCGCTTCCTGCGATTCGTTGCCGCTGCTGTCGGCGGCGCGGAAGCCGAAGTAGTCGCGCCCGCGCTTGCCGTCGGCGGGGGTATAGACGAACGTGCCGCTGTCGGTGAGCGTTACCGTGCCCTTGATGGGCTCGGTCGTGATGCGGAAGGTGAGCGGGCTGCCGTCGGGCGCATTTGCGCTCAGTGTGCCGCCGATGGACGTGCCGCGGAATGTGGTCAGCTCCAGATTTTCGGCCACGGGCGCGGTGTCGGCCGCGGCCTGCTCGGCAAAGCCGGCCGGGACGAGCGCCGCACAGAGCGCCAGCGCGCACACGGCCGCAAGAATTTTCTGCTTCATAATGCAAAACCTCCGTGCAAATGTAGGCTGCTCCTAGTTTGCACGGAGGTTGTGGAAATATGCGTTTTGGCCTTATTCGGTCCGCAGGGCGACGACCGGGTCTTTTTTCGCTGCCATGCCCGACGGGATGAGGCCCGCGATGAACGTCAGCGCCATGCTGATGAGGATCAGCAAGATCGCGCCGAGCACCGGCAAAATGGCGCTCAGGGTCGGCAGACCGGTCAGATGGTGCACGATGAGGTTAATGGGGATCAGCAAAATCAGCGTACACAGGATGCCCATCACGCCGGCTGTGAATCCCTCGATGAGCGTCTCGGCGTTGAACACGCGCGAAATGTCCTGCTTGCTTGCGCCGATGGAGCGCAGGATTCCGATCTCCTTCGTGCGCTCGAGCACGGAGATATAGGTGATGATGCCGATCATGATCGACGACACGACGAGCGAGATGGCCACGAAGCCGATGAGCACGTAGCTGATGGCGTTGATGATCGTCGTGATGCTGCTCATGAGCAGGCCGACATAGTCGGTGTAGCTGATCTGATCGTCCTCGGCGGCGTCGGCGTTGTAGTCGTCGATGCACGCGGAGATCTGATCCTTGTTCTCAAAGCTCGAGGCGTAGATGTTGATGGCGCTGGGGGAGTCCTTATCGACGTAGCCGAGCTTTTTCAGGTTGCTGTTGTAGGTCGAACCGCTGGCCGACGAGGCGACGTAGTTGTCGTACACATCCGCATACTGGCTGCTGCTGATGCCTTTGGCGCTGATGGCGGAGATGACTTCCTGCGAGGTCATGCCGCTGTAGGCCTTGACGGTCTCCTGCTGCATCTGCATGGAGAGGATCGCGCGCATATACGGCCGGAAGAAGCGGATAAACGTCTCGTCGTCCATGGCGTCGATCATTTCCTTCATCTGCTGCGCCGTTTTGCCGCTGGCCTCAAAGACGCCGTTGTCGGCCATCTCTTTGGCGTCGTCGCGGGTGAAGGTCTCCATGGTCTGCGTGAGTGCGGCGTCAAGCGTGGTGTCGTCCGGCGTGGTCATGCACTTGCGATAGACGGTCGCGCGGTCGTCCACGCTCAGCTTGTTGAGATAGGCCTGCGCGGCGGCAACTTTCTGGTCGGTCGTGGCGGTCGCGGCGTTCGGGAACGCAGAGCCGGTGAACACGTCCACGTCCGGGTTTGCCAGCTGCTTCTGGATGATCTCGGTGCTGTCGGCCTGCTCGATGGCGTAGTCCGTCAGGGCGGAGGTGTAGCCGATGGAGCCATAGGTGCTGCTGGTCACGCTGCCCTTGGCCGGGCGCACGATGCCGACGATCTTGAGCTGCACGCCCACGGAATCGTTGTTGTAGAGCTGGTGCAGTCCGTCGGTCGTCTGGCTGATGTCCGTGTAGCCGGAGCCGCTGGCCACATAGCCCTCCGACGGGAGGATGAGCTTGAAGCTGCGGCCGCACAGATCTTCATAGCTCCAGCTGCTTTGCGTCGTGTCGATCTGCTTTTTGTTCATGGACTGCATCATGGCGTTGCTGATGTCGTCCATGCTCTCGAGCCCGAGGGCGTAGAGCGTCAGGTCGGAAATTTCATTGTTTTTGTCCACAACGAGCACGACCTCGTTGTAATTTTGCGGCCAGGAGCCATAGATCACGTCGTACTGGTTTTGCGTCGAGGCGCTCACGAGCGCGCCGTCCTCGCCGGACAGCAGCTCCTGCCAGACGTTGAAGCCGGAGTAGAAGCCACCCATGGAGTCAAAGTAGGACGAGTAGTCGCCGCCGTACATGGACTTCATGACGTTTTGCAGCAGCTCGGTCGTGTCGGCCTTGATGACGGTGCCGTTGGGGTCCTCGGTATAGACGGCGAAGCCCATGTCATACGTGTACTGGATGCCGCTGATATAGTCGTGGATCTTGTTGTCGGGGTTTTCGAGATATTTCTTGAACTCCGGCAGGTTGTTCGACTGGCCGGTCGCGCTGCTGACCATGGAGTTGAGCATGCTGTACATGACCGTGTTGGCGTAGACCTTATCGAGGTCGTGCGCATCCGCACTGTCATCCTTTGCGCCCGACATGGCCGAGAGCATCCCGGACATGTCCACGGGGTTTGCCTCGATCGTCAGCGGGTAGGACGAGAGCGTCTGCTCCTGCACGGTGTCGATGTAGGACTGAAAGCCGTGCGAGAGCGACAAAATGAGCGCGATGCCGATGATGCCGATCGAGCCGGCGAATGCGGTGAGCAGGGTGCGGGCCTTTTTCGTCATAAGGTTGTGCAGCGACAGGCTCATGGCCGTTGCAAAGCTCATGGACGTGTGCTCCTTGACCTTGACCGTCACGGGTGCGGACGTCTCGGATTCCGTACAGGGGTTATCGTCGCCGACGATCTTGCCGTCGAGCAGGCGCACGGTGCGCGTGGCGTATTTCGATGCCAGCTCCGGGTTGTGCGTGACCATGATGATGAGCTTATCTTTTGCGATCTCCTGCAGCAGATTCATGATCTGCACGCTCGTCTCGCTGTCGAGCGCGCCGGTCGGTTCGTCGGCGAGCAGAATGTCGGGGTTGTTGACGATGGCGCGCGCGATGGCCACGCGCTGCATCTGGCCGCCGGACATCTGGTTCGGCGCTTTGTCGAGCTGGTCGCCCAGGCCGACCTTTTCCAGCGCCTCGACGGCGCGCGCGCGCCGCTCCTCACCGGAGACGCCCGAGAGCGTCAGCGCGAGCTCAACGTTGGCCAGCACGCTCTGGTGCGGGATGAGGTTGTAGCTCTGAAAGACAAAGCCGATGGAGTGGTTGCGGTACGTGTCCCAGTCGCGGTCGTCGTACTCCTTTGTGGAGCGGCCGTTGATAATGAGGTCGCCGGAGGTGTAGCGGTCCAGACCGCCGATGATGTTCAGCAGCGTGGTCTTGCCGCAGCCGGACTGGCCCAGGATCGCAACGAACTCGTTTTCACGAAAGGCAATGTTGATGCCCTTGAGTGCTTCGACCTGCGTCGTGCCGGCCTCGTAGACTTTGGTGATGTTCTTCAGTTCCAGCATGGGTGGGATGCTCCTTTATATGGATGCCGCGCGGCGGCGCAGCCTTAGATACTAATTAAAAAGTATTAGGACATAATGATAAGCGCCGCATGGGCATCCGTCAAGCGCCGGCGCGCCGGTTTTGCAGAATTTTAACTATTTATTCACAAACAAACCCGATACAATTTCCCTGCGTCTGCTGTTGAAACATGGGGGAATGTCTGCTATAATATTTGCCTGCCCGGATAAGGGGCCTGAACATGATAAATGGAGAGCTTGGAATATGAAAATTGTGATCGTGGGCGCTGGCCGCGTGGGCTATGCCATTGCGGAGCAGCTCCTGACAGAAGGGCATGACATCACCGTCGTCGAGAGTGACCCGGAGCGCGCTGCCTATATCTCCTCCACGCTGGATGTGATCGTGGTCGAGGGCCGCGCGAATGTGGATCAGCTGCGCATTGCCAACGTTGCGGACGCCGACCTGCTCATCGCCGCGACGACCTCGGATGAGACGAACCTCATCAGCTGCATGGTCGGGCGCAAGCTCGGCGCTACGCATACGATCGCGCGCGTGCGCGACGAGGAGTATTATCAGGACGTGGCGCTGCTGCAGGACGAGCTGGGGCTGAGTCTGTCCATCAACCCCGAGCGCACCTCCGCCAAGGAGATCTCGCGCACGCTGCGTTTCCCGGCCGCCACGAAGGTCGAGCCGTTTGCCAACGGCCTTGTGGAGCTCGTGGAGTTCAAGCTGCGCGAGGGCAGCAAGCTCGACGGTCTGCGCCTGAACGATTTCCGCGGCCGCTACAGCGACGGCATCCTCATCTGCGCCGTGGAGCGCGAGGGCAGCGTTACGATCCCGAACGGCGACTTTGTGCTCGCCGCCGGCGACTATGTCACCGTGGTCGGCGCGCCGCACGAGCTGCATGAGCTGTTTCGCAAGATCGGCGAGTTCCGCCACGAGGCCGAGAGCGTCATCATCATCGGCGGCGGCCGCATTGCAGAGCGGCTGGCGCTGGAGCTGGCGCGTATGCACATCCACTCGACGATCATCGAGCGCGACCCGGCCCGCTGCCGCGTCATGAAAACGCTCCTGCCGGAGGCGACCATTATCTGCGCCGACGGCACGAAGCCGGACGTTCTGCACGAGGAGGGTCTGACGGAGGCGGACGCGCTCGTCACACTCACGGAGTCGGACGAGACGAACCTCATCATCTCCTCGTTTGCCCACCATGAGAACGTGCCGAAGATCGTCACCAAGGTGGATGAGGATAACTTCATCCAGCTCGCGGAATCGTATGGTCTGACGACGATCATCCAGCCGGCGGACGTGACGGCCGGCCGCATCGTGGAGTACGTCCGCTGGATGCAGAACTCCGCGCACAGCAGCGGCGTGGAGACGCTGCGCATGGTGGCCGACGGGCAGGCCGAGGCGCTGGAATTCATCGTGCGCGCCGAGAGCCAGTTTCTCGATGTGCCGCTCAAGACGCTCAAGCTCAAGGACTCCGTGCTCGTCGCCTCGATCATCCGCCGCGGCAAGTGCCGCGTCCCGTCCGGCAACGACGCCATCGAGCTCGGCGACCGCGTGGTCGTCGTCACCACAAACCATGGTATGCATGAGCTGAAGGACATTCTGAAATAATTGCGGAAAAAACAGCCGCCGCTCCCTGATGGGGAGCGGCGGCTTTGCCGTGTCGTATGTTATTCCGGGCGGCGGAAGATGACGACCTGCGCCGGTGTGTCCGGCGTGAGCGTCATACGGTTGGCGTCATAGCGCTGGATATTCGCGCCGTTGCCCTCAAAAATGCCGGTGAAGTCTTCCGGCGCGCGCAGGCGGTGGTTGCTGTGGCCGGGCGCCTGAAAGTGCATCGGGATGATGACGCGCGGCTGCAGCTGCTCGCAGAGGTAGTAGGCGGTGTCCGGCTCGATCGTGTAGATACCGCCGACGGGGATCATCATCGCGTCGAGTCCCTGCAGCTGCTGCATCTGCTCGGGCGTGGGCTTCGCGCCTAGATCGCCCAGATGCGCCACGCGCATGCCCTCGGCGGCGAAGATGCGCACGGTGTTCATGCCGCGCAGACGGCCGCGCATGATGTCGTGGTACGTCTCCAGCTCCGTGACGGCAAACGGGTTCGCCTTGCCGGTGCTGCGCAGCGTGACGCCCTCGCGGAAGTTGTGGTCGCGGTCCTCGTGGCTGATATAGACGGCGTCCGCCGTCAGCCGCACGTGGGGATAGGCCGTGCCGACGCTGGTGTCCTGAAACGGGTCGATGACGGCGCTGTAGCCGCCGGAGACCAGCTCAAAGCAGGAGTGGCCATGCCAGATGATGTCCATAAGATGCACCTCGATCATCGAATTTTTTCTTTATTTTACTTCCGCACCCTGTGGTTGTCAATCTCCGCGTTGGAAGATGCGGGCCTTGTTTCCCAGGGGAAAATGTGTTAAAATCAGACGCTATGAATACTACCATGACTTTTGAACAACGCTATGTGCAGGCGCGCAGACGCTTCATCGAGGCGGACTTCGCAAACCTGAACGATATGCAGAGAAAAGCGGTCCTGGCCACGGAAGGCCCACTGCTGCTGCTGGCCGGCGCCGGCAGCGGTAAAACTACGGTGCTCATCCACCGGATCGCAAATCTCATCCAGTACGGCCGCGGGTCGGACACCGACGAGGTGCCGGACACGGCGACAGAGGCGGACCTCGCGCTGCTCGAGCGCACGGATCTGACGCCGGACGAGCGCCGGCGTGCGCAGCGGGCGGCGGCGCTCGAGCCGGTCGAGCCGTGGCGCATCATCGCCATCACGTTCACGAACAAGGCGGCCGACGAGCTCAAGGACCGCATCGAGCGCATGCTCGGCCCCGAGGCCGCGGCGGACATCTGGGCCTCGACGTTCCACTCCGCGTGCGTGCGCATCCTGCGGCGGGACGCCGACAAGCTCGGCTATCCCAACAGCTTCACGATCTATGACACGTCGGACAGTCAGGCTGTCATCAAGCGCATTCTCAAGGAGATGAATCTCGACGAGAAGGCGTTTCCGTACCGCGCCGTGCTCACGGAGATCAGCCGCGCCAAGGATTCCGGCATCACGCCTGAGCAGTATCTGGCGCGCGCGCAGGCGACGCACAACCCGCGCAGCATCCGCATCGGCGAGGTGTACCAGACCTACTGGCAGCGCCTGTTTTCCGCCGGGGCGATGGATTTTGACGACCTGATTTACAACACCGTCCGCCTGCTCGACGAGCACGAGGACGTGCGTGAGCACTGGCAGCGCCGCTTCCGCTACGTGCTCATCGACGAGTATCAGGACACGAATAACCTTCAGTACCAGCTCGCGGCCCTGCTGGCCGACGGCTGGGGCAACATCTGCGTCGTCGGCGACGATGACCAGAGCATCTACAAGTTCCGCGGCGCGACGATCGAGAACATTCTCAACTTTGAAAAGCAGTACAAGAATGCCCGCACCATCCGCCTCGAGCAGAACTACCGCAGCACCGGCCGCATCCTCGACGCTGCCAACCACGTTATCGCCAACAACACCGGCCGCAAGGGCAAAACGCTCTGGACGAAGGCCGAAGCCGGTGACCCGCTCACGCTCTACTGCGCCACGAACGAGAACGACGAGGCGCGCTATGTCGCCACGAAGATCATGGACGACTTTGGCCACGGCATGAATTTCCGCGATCACGCCGTGCTCTACCGCATGAACGCGCAGAGCAACCAGCTCGAATATGCCTTCAAGCGCAACGGCATCCCGTACCGCATCATCGGCGGAACGCGCTTTTTCGACCGCGCGGAGGTCAAGGACATGCTGGCCTATCTCTGTCTCATCAACAACCGTGCGGACGATCTGCGCCTGCGCCGCATCATCAATCAGCCGCCGCGCGGCATCGGCGGCAAAACGCTCGAGGTCATCGAGCGCCAGAGCGCGGCGGAGGGCCGCCCGCTGTATTCCGTGCTGTGCAATGCGCGCTCCTACCCTGCGCTTGAGCGGGCCGAGGGCAAGCTGCAGCAGTTCGCGGAGCTGATCGAGTCGTGCGCGGAGCTTTCCCGCACGATGCCGCTGCCGGAATTCTACGACGAGCTGCTCATCCGCACGGGCTACGCCGCCATGCTCGAGCAGAAGGGCGATGTGGAGAGCCGCACCCGTCTCGAGAACGTGCGCGAGCTGCGTTCCTCCATCCTGACGTATCTGGAGAATGCGGATGCGCCGAGCCTCAGTGGCTTTCTGGAGGAGATCGCGCTCTATACCGACATCGAGCAGTATGACCGCACGGCGGACGCCGTCGTCATGATGACGGTGCACTCGGCCAAGGGCCTGGAATTCCCGGAGGTCTATCTTGTCGGCGCGGAGGACGGCCTGTTCCCGAGCGCCCGCGCCATCGGCGAGCCGGAGGAGATGGAGGAGGAGCGCCGCCTGTGCTATGTGGCTATCACGCGCGCCAAGCGCCGCCTGACCATCACCTGCGCGCACCAGCGCATGCTCTACGGCCGCACAACGGTCAGCCGTCCGTCCCGCTTCCTTGCGGAGATCCCGGAGGAGCTTGTCGAGCGCAAGCAGCACACGCAGCCGCGCTTCGTGCAGCAGGCCAAGCCGCGCCCGCGCCCGACCATGCCCCACAGCGATACGCTTGGCTCGCACCATGCATCCGGCCCGGTGATCGATTTCCGCAAGGGCGATACGGTCGAGCACGACGTCTTCGGCCGCGGCCTTGTGCTGTCCGTCCTGCCGACGGGCAATGACAAAATGCTCGAGATCGCCTTTGACCAGATCGGCACGAAGCGCCTGATGGCGAACTTCGCCGCCTCCCGCATGAAGAAGCTATAAACATACCACGCCCGCGCCCCGCATAAGCTGCAGGGGGTGGTGGGCAGAATGACATTTGTGCAGCGGAACCGCTTGCGCGCGGCGCTTGCCGTGCTGCTGGCGGCGGTCTCGGTCCTTGTGCTGCTGACGCGGCTTCACTATGCGCCCGTGCTGGCGCAGCTGGCGGCGCTGCAGCTGGATAATCAGGCCTCGGCGGCCATCAACGACGCCGTGCAGGACACGCTCACGGCGGAGGAGATCACCTATGACAAGCTCGTCGAGCTGGAGAAGGATACGCAGGGCAATGTCACGGCCGTGCGGTCGAACGTGGCGGGGCTGAACCGCTTCCGCACGGCGCTGACGGCCCGGATCGACGAAAATCTCGCGGACCTGTCCGTTGAGGAGCTCGGCATCCCGGTCGGGAGCGTCGTGCTGCCGGAGCTGTTTTCCGGCATGGGGCCGCGGCTGGTCGTGCGCGTGCTGGCCGTGCGGACCTCGGACGCCGCGTTCCGGAACCGCTTCAGCACGGTCGGGATCAACCAGACACTGCACCAGATCTTTATTGACATTCACGTTACGGTCACGATCCTGTCGCTGGCCGGTACGCAGGAGCTCGCCGTCGATGTGACCGTCCTTGCGGCGGAGACCGTCATCGTCGGCAATGTGCCGTCCACCTACATCGGGCTGGGCGGCCCGGAGGAGGAAGGAACATGAACCCACGCGAAGAGATCGCGCACCTGACCGAGGTGCTGGAGCGGGCGAACCATCAGTACTATGTGCTCGATGCGCCCGAGATGGAGGATTATGAATATGACCGGCTGCTGCGGCGGCTGGAGGAGCTGGAGGCCGCGCATCCGGAGCTGCCCTCGCCGCTCTCGCCCACACGCCGGATCGGCGGCGAGGCGCTGAGCAAGTTTGAAAAGGTCGAGCACGCCGTGCCGCTCGAGAGTCTGCAGGACGTGTTCTCGCCGGACGAGGTCCGCGAGTTTGACGGCCGGGTGCGCGAGAGCGTGCCGGACGCCGTCTACAGCGTCGAGCCGAAGGTCGAC
>ERZ791614.633-NODE-633-length-21740-cov-3.678119_pt1 | contig 21740 bp, 20 predicted proteins | sample MGYA00510274_ERZ791614 | MGnify/ENA primary metagenome ERZ791614 (study PRJEB30046, sample SAMN00715221) | human gut metagenome | study: EMG produced TPA metagenomics assembly of the A metagenome-wide association study of gut microbiota in type 2...
AAGATAGCAGGGACACCGCAGGCGAGGATATCAGCCGCTGTCATAAGGGCAAGGGAGATAGCATAGAATATCTTTCTTGCCTTTTTATCATCATAGAGCATACCATTAAGTGCAAAGGCAGATATCACTGTAAGCACTGCCGCCAATGCAAAAGGCGTACACAAAAAGCCTGTTGCGATATATTCCTTTGTATAGGTCATACCGCCTGATGAGAAGCCCGAGAATATCTCTTTGAAATAGTTTGGAACTATTTTTGCGGTAGCAGGTATAGCCTGCAAAATTCCCACGATAGCTTCAAATGCGCCTATTCCTACGATAAAGTCTGAAAGCTTTATCCTGCGGTCGTCAGCCGTAACTGTCATTCCTGCGGCAAAAAGTCCCCAATAGCCAAGTATGGTGAGCATACCCTCGGAGCGGTCAAGATAACCGTAGAAAGATGTGAAGATATCCGCTGAAAGCAAGCAAGATATCACCGACAGAAGCACCACCGCAAGTGGTACGATAAGGCTCTTGTTGTCTTTAAGCTCCACCTGCTTTTTCATGTTGGCAATAAGGAAAATGATAAATCCCACAAAGCCGACCGCAAGCACAGCGGCAGATATAAAGAATATAAATTTTTCGTTCAGATAAAGGGTACGGTTGACGCTTTCGTCCATACCGTATTTGATGTTCTGCGTGAAATAATACGGAATAGTTATAACGCACAGAACAAGCACAGCGATAATGCTGTAAACTCCGCACAGCTTTTGTGCAGATTCGGCAGACATATTCAGAATAAAATCCGACTTTTCCGAACTGCCGAAAAGGTGCTTTTTACCTTGATTGGTAGTGACCTCTTTTTTCTCTTTTGCTTTTGACATAAAAAAAATCCCCCAAAAAGCATAGATATTTTATTATTTTATGATTGAAAATTAAAATTACATCGCCGCAGGCGATACCTTAATTCCTCATTCCTCATTCCTAATTCCTCACTAAAAGCGAAGCGGAGTGTGGCGGGGAAATAAAAAAGCAGGCAAACCCTAAAGTCTGCCCGCTGTTTACACAATTTACTTTGCGTATTCGATAGCTCTGCTCTCACGGATAAGATTGACCTTGATCTGTCCCGGATAATCCATTTCAGTTTCGATCCTCTTAGCGATCTCACGAGCAACGAGCACCATTTTTTCATCGTTGATCTTCTCAGGCTGTACCATGATACGAACCTCACGGCCTGCCTGAATAGCAAAAGACTTGTCCACTCCCTTAAAGGAATTGGTTATATCTTCTAATTGTTTCAATCTGTTTGTATATGTCTCTAATGTCTCTCTTCTTGCACCTGGTCTTGCTGCTGAGATCGTATCTGCAGCCTGTACAACACAGGCGATCAAAGTCTGAGGCTCTACATCGCCATGATGTGCTTCGACTGCATTGATCACAGTCGCTGATTCTTTGTACTTTCTGCAAAGATCCACACCAATCTGAATGTGAGATCCTTCCACATCGTGATCGATCGATTTACCGATGTCGTGCAGAAGTCCGGCTCTTTTCGCCATACGCACATCCAGCCCGATCTCGCCTGCCAGAAGTCCTGACAACTGAGCAACCTCGATGGAATGCTTCAGCGCATTCTGTCCGTAGCTTGTTCTGAATTTCATACGTCCAAGCAGACGCAGCAATTCCGGATGGATACCCGGTACACCAACCTCGATGGCTGCTGCCTCTCCTTCTTCGCGAATCATAGAATCTACTTCTTTCTGTGCTTTTTCCACCATCTCTTCAATTCTTGCAGGATGGATACGTCCATCCACGATCAAGCGTTCAAGAGCAATACGGGCAACTTCTCTTCGGATCGGATCAAATCCGGATAAAACTACCGCTTCTGGAGTATCATCAATGATCAGTTCCACACCAGTTAATGTCTCAAGAGTACGGATATTACGGCCTTCACGACCAATAATCCTTCCCTTCATCTCATCGCTCGGAAGCTGAACAACCGAAATGGTAGTTTCAGCTACATGGTCAACTGCACATTTCTGGATGGCATTGACAACATATTCCTTAGCCTTCTTACCAGCTTCTTCCTTTGCCCTGCTTTCCAATTCCCTGTAAAGTCTGGCTACATCCACTTTTACATCATCTTCAACGGATCTGAGTAATTCTTCTTTTGCCTGTTCGGAGGTCAGACCTGAAACTCGTTCCAGTTCCTGTACTCCTTTTTGCTCAAGTTCTTCTACCCGTTTTTCTTTCTTCTGCACCTCAGCTGCTCTCGCTGTGCATTCCGCTTCACGCTTCTCAACTGCATCTGCTTTCTTGTCAACCGCGGATTCTTTTGCTAATACACGATTTTCATATTTCTGCAGTTCGTTTCTTCGTTCCTTGGTTTCTTTCTCCAGTTCATTTTTTGTACGGAGAGATTCTTCCTTCACTTCCAATAAAGCTTCTCTTTTTTTAGTCTCAGCTGTTTTCAGAGCTTCATCTATGATGCTTCTTGCTTTGTCTTCTGCTGTCCCAACAATCTCGGCATCCTTCTGGATTTTATTGTTCACAGCGACTTTGCAAGTAACAGGAACTGCAATAAGTAGCGCGACTACCACAGCGACAATTGCAACAATAATTGTTGTTGTCACAGGAGCACCTCCTTATTTAGTTTTCATTGTACAAATACAACAATACAAGTTTATCTTTTTTTCATACTTATGTCAAGTTTTTCAGGATAATTGTTTGAATATTTTTCCTATATTTAATTACTGTTCGTTCTGTTCTCAGTAATATATTTTGCAATATACATACAATAGAGTATACTATGATTCATCCGAATATGTATGTACAAGTCTGATATTCATATTCTCAAGAGTATCTGCAATGTCTGAATATCCAAATCCTCTTCTCACAAGATAACCATAGAGCCGACGCATTTTTTTCTCATCCAGCTCAGTATCCGGCGGATATTTCTTTTCTATGGTTCGATAGAGGATTTCTTTTTCATCAGGCATATTTAAGGCAGCCTCTTCCTCCCATGCATTTATCGCTGTTTTCCTGTCTATTCCCTTTCCCATAAGTTCCCGGATGATCTTCTGCCGGCTCTTTGTATCCATTCTGTATGCAATATAAGTTCTGGCATATCGTTCATCATCTATATATCCATAGGCTTCAACATATGTCAGAGCATGATCAACCGCCTGACTGGTAAATCCCGCCTGGCGCAATTTCTCTCTCAATCCCTTCTCCGTCCGATCCATATGTTCTAAGAGACGCATGGCTTTACGCCTTGCGTCTCTGTATTCTTCAGGTTCTTCCGTTAAATTTTTCTGTTGTTTCTGTACAGTCTGTCTCTTTAAAGCCTCTGCATTCCTGAGAAATTCTCTCAGATCTCCGGATGAATTCCCCATGATCACTCCTCAGAAGCATCCGGTGCATCACCTGTTGCCGGCACCGGCTCTTTGGCCTGTCCTTCTTCATCCGGAAGAAGATGATAATGGATTCTGACTTGCTTCTCAATCTCATCACAGATATCTGTATGCTCTTTCAGGAAAATCTTCGCATTTTCACGTCCCTGTCCGATCTTATCTCCGTTATATGCGTACCATGCACCGCTCTTATTTACAATTCCGCACTCCGCTGCCAGATCAAGAACATCTCCCTCTTTGGAAATGCCGGTTCCGAACATAATATCAAATTCTGCCTGTTTAAACGGCGGAGCCACCTTATTCTTCACAACTTTGATTCTGGTGTGGTTTCCCACCATCTCACCGCCCTGTTTCAATGTCTCTACTCTGCGGACATCCATGCGGATAGATGAATAAAACTTCAGAGCACGCCCACCTGTCGTTGTCTCAGGGTTTCCAAACATAACTCCAACCTTCTCACGCAGCTGATTGATAAAGATAACTACACAATTAGATTTACTGATCACTGCTGTAAGTTTACGGAGAGCCTGTGACATCAGTCTGGCCTGAAGACCTACATGGCTGTCACCCATATCTCCATCAATCTCCGCCTTCGGTACAAGTGCGGCAACCGAGTCAACGATCACAATATCCACAGCTCCGGAACGCACCATCGTCTCTGTGATCTCAAGTGCCTGTTCTCCATTGTCCGGTTGTGATATGTACAGGTTATCGATATCTACACCGATATTCTTTGCATAGACAGGATCCAGAGCATGTTCTGCATCAATAAATCCGGCAATCCCGCCTCGTTTCTGCACTTCCGCAACCATGTGAAGTGCAACGGTTGTCTTACCGCTGGATTCCGGTCCGTAAATCTCGATGATACGTCCCTTGGGAACACCGCCTACTCCAAGTGCAATATCAAGACTTAAAGATCCGGTAGGGACTGTCTCCACCTGCATATTTGCTCCGGATTCCCCGAGTTTCATGACTGATCCTTTACCGTAATGTTTCTCAATCTGTCCAAGCGCTGCTTCCAGTGCTTTCTGCTTTTCTTCATTTATCATTTATTTTAATCTCCTTCAGCCCTTTAAGAACTTATGTTCGTTTTCTATTCATTATAGTATTATACTTCCTGTCAAATGTCAAGCTTTTTATTCTGCCTGAATAACCTTTTCATGTTACTGGTTACTGTTCACTCCGTTCACAGTAACGTAGCCAAAATTCATTCCAGATTGCCTGCGGCAATGGAATTTTGGCTTGTATGTCTCGGGATTTTGGCATATTCATGCCAAAACACCTCGCGGGATAATGGTGTGTAAACAGTAACAACATAACAGTAAAAGCAGGGAATGTGCTTTTTTTACATTCCCTGCTCTTTCGTAGTTTTTAATATTTCTCTCTGTTTCTATTTATCACCAATCAGCCAGTTGTACATTTCTTCATACTGACGTGCGGAATTACCCCATGAGAAATCAGCTGCCATAGCACGATCAACCATTTTATTCCATTCACGTTTCTTATCATAATAGATTCTTTCCGCATTGCGCACTGTTGCAAGCATCTCATGCGCATTGTAGTTTCTGAAAGAAAATCCGTTTCCGGTTCCCTCATATTCATTATAAGGTACGACCGTATCCTTCAGTCCACCTGTTTCTCTGACGATCGGAAGTGTTCCGTAACGGAGACTCATCAGCTGACTCAAACCACATGGCTCAAATAAGGACGGCATCAGGAACGCATCTGCTGATGCATAGATACGGTGAGACATTTTCTCATCATAATAGATCTGAGCAGATACCTTTCCATGATATTTCCAGTCAAAGTGACGGAACATATTCTCATAACGTTCATCACCGGTTCCAAGAATTACAAGCTGGATAGCATCCTGGCAAAGCTCATCCATCACATATGCGATCAGATCAAACCCTTTCTGATCTGTCAGTCGTGATACAATACCTATCATCATCGTCTTCGGATCTTCCTGCAATCCAAGATCTCTCTGCAGCTGAAGTTTGTTCTTAACTTTCTCTTTTCTGAAAGTTGTTGCATTATAAGTCTTTGTGATATATGGATCTGTTTCAGGATTGAATTCATTGTAATCAATACCATTTACAATTCCACGCAGGCTGTTTGCACGCGCACACATCAGACCGTCCAGTTTTTCTCCATAGAACGGTGTCTTGATTTCCTCTGCATAAGTATTGCTTACAGTAGTGACTGCATCTGCAAACACAATACCGCCCTTCAGATAGTTGGCATCTTTATATGCTTCCAGTTTGTCTGCTGTAAAATAATAATCGGACAGTCCTGTGATATTCTTGATTGTCTGTACATCCCATACACCCTGGAATTTAAGGTTATGTATTGTCATGATCGTCTTGATATTCCAGAAAAATTCATTCTGCTGGAAGCTGTCGTGCAGATATACGGGAACAAGTCCGGTCTGCCAGTCATGACAGTGTATAATATCCGGTCTGAATCCGATAACCGGAAGAACTGACAGTACAGCTTTGGAGAAGAATGCAAATTTCTCCAGATCCCATGTTCCTCCATCATACGGTTTGGGTCCGCTGAAATAGTATTCATTGTCAATAAAATAAAACTGAATTCCTTCGTACTCCATGTGCATGATTCCTACATAGCAGTTCTTATATCCAAGATCCATGTAGAAATGTGTGATATAGTTCATTTTATCTTTCCATTCCTGTTTCATACAGGCATATTTCGGTAAGATCACACGAATATCAAAATATCGTTTATCAAAATATTTCGGCAATGAGCCAGCTACATCTGCCAGACCTCCTGTTTTGATAAATGGTACAGCTTCAGATGTTGCAAATAAAATATTTTTCATGCGAAAAACCCTCCTTGGTAGCCTTTATTGAATAATTATACTCCAAACTATGACTATTGGAAAGAGCGATTTTTATATTCCAATCTGATTTTATCTGCAATCAGAGCAATAAATTCTGAATTTGTGGGTTTTCCTTTTCCTGTACTGACTGTGTAACCGAATAATTCATCTATTGTGTCCATTTTTCCTCTGCTCCAGGCAACTTCAATGGCGTGTCTGATAGCCCGTTCCACTCTGCTGGCTGTTGTCTGATGTTTCTTTGCAATCGTAGGATACAGTATCTTGGTAATGGAATTGAGCATCTCCATGTCATTAACTGACAGGATGATGGCGTCACGCAGATACTGATATCCTTTAATATGTGCAGGCACTCCAATCTCATGAATGATATTTGTCACGTCTGTTTCCAGATTTCTCACAGGTACCGGATTGTCTTCTGTCCTTTCAGGCTGCCGCCCGATCTGACGTATTCTTCTCTCGCCGGCTCTGCGCACATGTTTGATACGATTAAGCAGCATCTGATTATCGAAAGGCTTCAGGATATAATAATCTGCCCCTAAGTTAAATGCATTTTCTGTAATACGTTCCTGACCGACTGCCGAAACTACGATAAATGATGGGATCTTTTTGAGACTTTTGTCATTGGCAAATTTCTCCATTACTGCCAGTCCGTCCATTTTCGGCATAATAATATCCAGAACCACAACGTCCGGTTCCTTTTCACGTATAATATTACAGATTTCTTCTCCGTTATGCGCTTTTCCCACAAGTTCCAGATCTTTGTCTTCTTCTATTATCTGACCAAGTACTTCCACCATTTTCTCATTATCATCTGCAATTGCCACATTTAATTTTTCCATAAATTTCACTCCTCCCCCATTTTTCAATAAATCTCTTTTCTTTTTCGGTTCATCACATATTATAGAGGAATGCTTACGGAAAAATCAAGACACAGAGAGAAATTTGTCCTATTTTATGTCGACAGCTTTGGTGATTCTTTTTTCTTTATTTTCATTTTTCACAGGCATCTGATATATTTCGACAATAATCAGATTTTTGTTTCATAATCCTGATCATCCATTAAAAGAGTCTTTCTGTATTTTTCAGCATATTTTCAATAAAGATTCCATATCCGCTGGAAGCATCCTGAACAAATACATGAGTTACCGCACCAATGATTTTTCCATTCTGGATAACCGGGCTTCCGCTGAGCCCCTGTACAATCCCTCCTGTAGCTTCCAGAAGTTCTTTATCTGTCACCTTTATCACAAAACTTTTGTTGGTATCTTCATGATTCAAATCTATTTTTCTGATCTCTGCATCATATTCTTTTACCTCGCCATCTGTACTGCAGAGAATTGTGGCTGTTCCAATCTTCACTTCCTGCTTATACGCAGCCGGCATTTTCTTTAAAGTAATCGCATCATCTACAATCCCTGTGAACTGACCATAAATTCCGTTTCTGCTGTTTGCTTCGATAGTTCCAAGAATATTTCTGTCATCATAGCAGATGTATCCTGCAAGTTCGCCGGGATTGCCTTTACTTCCTTTGTTAATCGCAAGAATCCGGGCTTTATACAAAGCTCCGTTTCGGATATTCAGAAGCTGGGCAGTGTCTATATCACTGATTCCATGGCCAAGGGCACCATAATTACCATTCTGATCTACGTAGGTAAGCGTTCCTATCCCCTGCGTGTCATCTCTTACCCAGATTCCAAGTTTATAGTCTCCTTTTTTGTCTTTTACAGGAGTTACAGATACAGGAATACTCTCTCCTTTACGGCTTATCCCCAGTGTAACTTCGCTGCCATCAAGTTCTGAGATGTCATCTATCAGTTCTCTTTTTGTAGAGATTTTTTCTCCGTTAAATGAGATAATGTAATCTCCCTGTCTGATAATATTTCTCGCAGGCTCCTCTGTCTCACCATTCCGATTCTGAATTTCACCGGTGTCAATCACCAGAACACCTTCTGTTTGCATATAAATTCCTATGGTGCTTCCGCTGACATAAATTTCCTGATCATCTGCAGGTGTTACTTTTATTTCTTTAAATGGAATATAACCCAAAAGTTTACAGGGCAGAATATAGCCTCCATCCTGCGAAACAGTAACTGCTTCTTCAAATGTAACAAACGGTGTTGACAAAACTTCTGTGACATCTTCTGTTTTTTTGCCTCTGGAAATCTGAATTTCGTCAGGTATCTTTCTGTCCAGATATCTGTAACCTGATATCAGCATCACCAACAGATCCAGCACAAGACAACAGATGACAAAAAGTCTATATTTTCTTTTGTTCATTGTTATGCACATCCTTTCATTCTGTATTTATGAAATTCTGTAACTGTGAAATTGCCATAAAACACTTCCCATCACAGTAAACCCGAAAGGTACAAAAATAAGAGAGAACAATCCGTCACAAAGATTATCCTCTCTTAGTATGTGGTCAATTATTTTATTTAAATCTTGTATTTTTTTGTTTCTGTGCCAATTCTTTCATCTCTTTCGCATTCTCAAAAACTGCAGGTGTAATTTCTGCACCACCTAACAGTCTTGCCAGTTCGCGGATGGAATCATGTTCTTTAAGCACATGGATCTGGGTAATAGTCTCAGTTCCCTGCAGATGTTTTTCAATTTCAAAATGACTGTCTGCCATAGCTGCAATCTGCGGCAGATGCGTGATGCAGAGTACCTGATGATGCTGTCCGATCACTGCCATCTTTTCAGAGACTTTCTGTGCAGTTCTTCCACTGATACCAGTATCGATCTCATCGAAGATCAATGTCTCAATCTCATCTCTGTCTGCAAGGATTGCCTTTAATGCAAGCATGATTCGAGACAACTCACCGCCGGATACGATCTGTCCCAGTGGCTTCAGAGTTTCTCCGGGATTTGTAGAAATGAGATACTGGATATCATCGGTTCCATTATCTGTGTAGTTTTTCTTTTTCCGGAAATCAATGGCAAAATTCACATCCAGGAAGTTTAAATCCTTCAATCCCTGAATAATCTTCTGCTCAAGCTGTTTACTGTATTCTTTACGGATTTCTGCTAATTCATCCGACTTTTTCTCAAGAATATTTTCCAGTTCTCTGAGATGCTCCTTTAATTCCTGTAAATTTTCTTCATATTTATGTAATTTTTCCAGTTTTTCTTCCTGAAGTTTGCGATATGTGAAAATTTCCTCAATGGTACGTCCATATTTTGCCTTCAGTCCATTGATCAGATCCAGTCTTCTCTCTGTCTCATAAAACTCTCCTTCATCAAAGGTCAGCTCGTCCAGATAAGCGGATAATTCTCTGTTAAAATCATTCAGAAGACCGTCTACAGAAGTAAGTGTCTCTGCAAGAGGTGTAAGCTCCGGATCATACTGTGTTACATGAGAGAATTCCTTTAATGCCTCTCCGACAGTCTCTCCGGCGCCTTCCTTGCTTTCATAGCCTGTGAGATTATGTACAAGCTGCAGGGAGTCAACGATGAGTTTTGCATTGCTCATTTTTCTGTACCGGGCTTCCAGTTCCTCATCCTCTCCCGGCTGCAGATTTGCTTTCTCGATTTCTTTGATCTCAAACTCCAGAAAAGCCAGCTCACGATTCCTCTGCTCCTCATTCATATTCATGGAACCAAGTTCTGTTTTGCATTTGCTGTATTCTTTATATGCCAGAGATACTTTCTCCCTTGCAGGAAGGATTTTTTCTTTTCCATATGCATCCAGGATTGCAAGCTGCTTATCCTGATACAGAAGTGACTGATGCTCGTGCTGTCCATGGATATCCAAAAGGCATGCAGCAGCGGCCTTCATCTGACCTACAGTACTTGTCTCTCCATTAATCTTGTTGATGCTTCTTCCATCCATGATTTTTCTGGACAGAAGTACCTGTCCATCTTCCGGACAGATATCCAGTGCTTTCAGTGTCTCCAGTGCTTTCTCGTTTTCTACCTGAAAAAGCAGCTCCACAAGTGCATAGGATGCATTTTCCCTTATCATATTTTTAGAAGTTTTTGCACCCAGGATCAGCTGCATAGACCCCAGAAGGATAGATTTACCTGCTCCGGTCTCACCGGTCAGGATATTCAGTCCGGGACCAAATTCTACTTCTATTTCTTCTATCAGTGCAAGATTTTTCACATGCAGATGAGCTAACATTTATTGCCTCCATAATCAAGTCATTTGTAATGTTAAAAGTTCAGGATCGTAACTGCAAAGGTATTGAGCAGTTACTCGTGGGATCACTTATTCAATCTGACAAAACTTCTCAGTTTCTCTGCTGCTCCCAGTGCCATGTCTGCAGTCTTTGCAGCACACATAATAGTGTCATCACCTGCAATACATCCCAGTATTTCCGGCCATTTCAACGCATCCAGGGCTGCAGCCACGCCCATGGCCATTCCGGAAACGGTTTTGATCACAATGATATTCTGTCCCACATCAATAGAAAGCAGGGTATCTTCCAGTACTCTTGTATATTTTTCTCCAAGACTTCCTGATTCATTATTAATAATTGCATAACGGGACTTTCCGTCCTTTCCTGCCACTTTTGTCAGCTTGAGAGCACGAATATCTCTGGATACAGTCGCCTGTGTCACCTTAAATCCTGCCTCATTAAGTCTGGAGGCCAGCTCTTCCTGTGTATCAATATCATACTGATGAATCAGTTCAATAATTTTCTCATGTCTCGCAACTTTCACCTTATTTCCTCCTGCTGATCAGCTGTCTCTCATCTTCCGGCGCAATACCTCAACAAAACTTAAATGGTTCAGCTTCAGAATCTTTGTCTTTACATCTGCCTGCCGGATCTGAATGCAGTCACCGGTGACCATAGGGATAAATGTATCTCCGTCAAAAGATGCGATTCCCTTTTCACAGTCACAGTGTCTTCCTTTTCCTATCTCTACAGTGATCACATCCTGCGCAGGAAAAATAATGCTTCTTGTATTCAGTGTGTGTGGTGCTATGGGAGTCATGATCGTCATGGCGGCATTGGGCGATACAATAGGTCCTCCCGCTGACAGACTATATCCGGTAGATCCGGTAGGTGTTGAAATAATAATTCCATCAGCATTATAAGAGTTAAGATAAACATCATTTACATAATTCTTAAACCGGACCACGCGGAGATGACCGTCTCTGCCGATCACAATGTCATTCAATGCAATATCCTGTCCGATCAGTTTTCTGCCGCGGTACACCCTTCCTTCCAGCATCATGCGTTCTTCTACCTCGTAATCATCCGCCATTAGCTGATCCAGAGCACTGTACAGAGAGGTCTGATTCACTTCTGCAAGAAAACCCAGATTTCCCAGATTGATTCCAAGAAGAGGAATTTCCTTATGCACCACATCCCTTGCTGCCTGAAGAAGTGTGCCATCTCCTCCCAGAACAATAATACACTGTGTATCGTCCGGAACCTTATCAGGATCTGTATAATGAAAGGAACCCTCATGTTTCCTTTCTGCCTGCTGTACTTCACAGTTTTTGTGATGTGTTTTCAGATAATCTGCGATTTTTTCTGTGATTTCAAGTTTTTTATCCTTGTCACTGTTTGTAATAATATAAAACCTGTCCATAGTTTCTTCCTGACTCAGCCTTTTTAATCCAACTGTCCATGAGCCTCTGCCACAACAGCTTCTACAGATACCTTCAGGCTGTCGGTAACCCCGGTACCTTCCGGATGTTTTTTCAGATGAAGAAGATATTCGATATTTCCTTCCGGTCCTTTAATTGGCGAAAAAGAAAGATGACATGGCTCCATAAAAATACTCATGGCATAATCGCGCACTTTTTCGATCACTTCCTGATGAACAGCAGGATCTCTTACAACCCCCTTCTTTCCGACTTTCTCTCTCCCCGCCTCAAACTGCGGCTTGATCAGACATACGATCTCACCCTCATCTGTAAGGAGATTTCTTACAGGAAGCAGTACTTTTGTAAGAGAAATAAAGGACACATCTATTGATGAAAAATCTGCCGGTTCTCCCAAATCCTCCGGTACCACATAGCGGATATTGGTTTTCTCCATACAGACTACACGCGGATCGTTACGAAGCTTCCAGTCAAGCTGTCCATATCCTACATCAATGGAATAAACTTTTACTGCCCCGTTCTGTAACATACAATCTGTAAACCCTCCGGTGGACGCACCTACATCCATACAGACCTTACTATCCAATGTGACATCAAAGTTTTTCATAGCTTTTTCAAGTTTCAGCCCACCGCGGCTTACATACGGAAGAGTGTTTCCTCTGACCTCAATCTTTACAGTCTCCGGGAACATGGTTCCCGCCTTATCTTCTTTCTGACCATCAACATATACATCGCCTGCCATGATGAATGCCTTTGCTTTCTCGCGGGATGGCGCAAGGGCGCGTTCCATCATAAGCATATCCAAACGTTTCTTCATTGCTCTCTTAATTCCTCACTATCTTCTATTGCCTGTCTGATGTCTTCCACTCCAAGTCCAATCCGGCTGCGCAGGCTTTCTACATTTCCCTGGGGTACAAAACGATCCCAGACAGCTGCCGACAACACTCTTATTTCCGGATGACAGGCTTCCATATAAGCAGACACATGCTCTCCGTATCCGCCGCTTTTCACATTCTCTTCTACTGTCACAAACAGACTGTGATCCTTTGCCAGTTCATCAAGGAGATCCACATCCAATGGTTTCACAAATCTGGCATTTACAAAAGTAGGATCATAGCCGTCATCTTTCAGTCCTTTACAGATTTCCATGCAGGACGGGATCATACTTCCCACTCCCAGCACAGCGATTTTTTTTCCTTTGCGGATAATCTCACTTCTGCCATATTCCACAGGTGCCTGGTATTCCTGAAGCCCCTGATGCGCACTGCCTCTCGGATAGCGGATTGCAATCGGTCCGTCAAAGCTTACCGCAAATGCAAGCATCTCTTCCAGTTCTCTGTCATTCTTCGGTGCCAGAACAGTCATATTCGGCATCATGGACAAATAAGACAGATCAAAGCAGCCCTGATGCGTCTCCCCGTCTGCGCCTACAAGCCCTGCCCTGTCAACAGCAAAAATCACATGAAGCTTCTGCATACATACATCATGCAGGATCTGATCTACAGCACGCTGCAGAAAAGATGAATAGATGGCAACAACAGGAACCAGGCCGCCAAGAGCCAGACCCGCCGCAAAACTCACCGCATGTTCCTCTGCGATTCCCACATCAAAAAATCTGTCCGGAAATCTCCTGGAAAATTCCACAAGTCCGGTTCCATCCGGCATGGCTGCGGTAATAGCTGTCAGTTTTTTATTTTTCTCACCAAGAGAGACCAGTGCTTTGGAAAAAACATCTGTATAACCCGGCACTGTTTTCTTCTGAAGTACCCGGCCTGTTTTAATATCAAAAGGACCTGTTCCATGAAATCTGTCCGGATGGGCACTTGCAGGTTCGTATCCTCTGCCTTTCTTTGTCAGGACATGAACAACTACCGGTCCCTCTACCCGTTTTGCTTCATTAAAGAGTTTCATCATCTGACGCATATTATGACCGTCAACAGGTCCCAGATATGTCAACCCCATATTTTCAAACAGCATTCCCGGAATAAAAAGCTGCTTGACACTGCTTTTGGTTTTTCTCATAGTATCTACCAGAGCAGTCCCTACCTTCGGAACCTTCTTCAGTGCCTTTGTCACACCCATCTTCATTCCTGTATAAGCTTCTGCAGTTCTCAGTGCACTCAGATAAGTGGACATGCCTCCTACATTTCTGGAAATGGACATATTATTGTCATTTATGATAATAATAAAATTTGTCTTTAACTCTGCAGCATTATTTAATGCCTCATACGCCATTCCTCCGGTGAGAGCACCATCTCCGATCACAGAAACCACATGATGCTTCTGTCCCAGAATATCTCTGGCATGCACATATCCCAGTCCTGCCGAAATTGAATTGGAACTGTGTCCTGCATCATATGCATCACAGGGGCTCTCACTTCTCTTAGGAAAACCGCTTAATCCACCTTCCTGTCGCAGATTCTTAAATTCATCTTTTCTTCCGGTAAGAATCTTATGTGTATATGCCTGATGTCCTACATCCCAGATTAGTTTGTCTTCCGGAAAATCCAGCACATTATGAAGAGCCAGAGTCAGTTCCACTACTCCCAGATTTGAAGCAAGATGTCCGCCCGTCTGACTTACTGACCGGATTAAAAAGTCCCTGATCTCCGCTGCCAGAGGCTCGAAATCTTCCAATGGTATCTTATGGATATCATTGGGTTTCTTAATCTTTTCCAGAATCATTTGTATCCTTCCTTTATTTTCTGCGGTTTATTAATTTTTCAATTAACAAATACAGAAACTCGTTATTTTTATTCAGACTCTTCAGCAGATCGATTGCCTTTTCTGAGAGTTCTTCCACCTGTTCAGCAGCCTTCTCTGTTCCAAAAAGAGTCACATAAGTAACTTTATTATTCTTCTCATCACTGTGTACAGGTTTTCCCAGTTCTTCTGCAGTGCTGGTCACATCCAGAATATCATCCTGAATCTGGAAAGCCAGTCCTATATTTCCGGCAGCTTTCTCCACTGCAGATACTTCCTGCTCATTTGCTCCTGCAAGAATTGCGCCTGTCATCATGGAGGCTTCGATCAATGCTGACGTCTTATTTCTGTAAATATAGTCAAGCATCTCTTTTTCAAGGGGCTTTCCGTCATTTTCCACATCAACACTTTGTCCTCCAAGCATTCCATGAATGCCTGTTTTCTGTGAGACCACTCTCAACGCATGGATTACCCGATCCTGCTCTTTTGTCAGGGCAAATGCCTGAAACATGGTTTCGTATGCGTAATTAAGCAGCGCAACACCGCTTAACACCCCCATGGCTTCCCCATATACCTTATGTGTAGTCAGTCTGCCACGCCTGTAATCATCATCATCAAGTGCAGGAAGATCGTCATGAATCAGGGAATGAGTATGGATCATCTCCATTCCTGCCATAAACGGTTTTACAACTTCTTCCTTACCATCAAACAGGCGATATGTCTCCCGGATCAACATTGGCCGAAGGCGCTTGCCTCCTGCCAGCATACTGTAATTCATAGCCTGAGCCATTGTTCCGGCGAATCCCGCCTCTGCAGGCAGGAAGCTTCTGATCACTTTCTCTGTTTCTTCCGTTCTCTTTGCTAATTCATCTTGAAAATTCACTAAATGTACCATCCTCATTAAGCTGCAGCATTTTCTTCTCCACTGTATCCAGCTTCCCGCTGCAAAGTTTCAAAAGTTCCATGCCCTGTCTGTACAGTATAAAAGAGTCCTCCAGCGATGTGTCTCTGTTTTCCAGTTTTTCAGCCAGCAGATCCAGTTCTGCAAACATCTCTTCCAGAGGTTTTTCCTCCTGTAACTGCTCACAGTTTTCTTTCTTCACCATAGATTCTCTCCTCCTTCACCGTACCTGTAACATCTGCTTCTATCGTACCGTCTGTCACAGATATATAAATGGTATCCCCATTTTGTACCTGTTCTACACTTGTCAATGTCTTTTTATATTTATCTGCCACATAAGAATATCCCTGATTCAGTTTCTTTAAAGGGGAAAGTCCTGCAAAACGTTCCAGATAAACAGACAATCTGTGTCTCTCATCCTGAAGTTTCCTGTTCATTCCATTTTGTACAGCATTCTCCAGATCTGCCAGACGCTGTCTCTGCTCCCGCAGCCTGTTCTCCGGACTCAGATAAGCAAATTTTGTCTGAAAATGCTCCAGTCTGCTGCGGTACAGATCCATTTTACCACTCATTGCACGATATAACCGCTGCCTGTAAATACTTACTGCTTCAATCACACTTCTGTAATCATCCACCGCAAGCTCTGCCGCAGCAGAAGGAGTAGGAGCTCGCAGATCAGCAGCGAAATCAGCAATTGTAAAATCCGTTTCATGACCTACTGCGGAAATAATGGGTGTACTGCACTCAAAAATAGCTCTGGCCACGATTTCTTCATTAAACGCCCAGAGATCTTCAATAGAGCCACCGCCTCTTCCCACAATGATCACATCCACATCTGTCTTATCAAGCATCTGTATTCCTTTTACAATACTTTCTGCCGCACCCGCCCCCTGTACAAGAGCCGGATATAAAATAATCTGTAAATAGGGATTTCTTCGATAGGAAATATTGCGGATATCCTGAACAGCCGCACCTGTCGGTGCAGTTACCACACCCAGACGTCTGATAAATCTCGGAATGGGCTGTTTGTACTCCTGTGCAAACATTCCCATATCTTCCAGTTCCTGCTTCAATGCAAGATATCTCTCATACAGAGCTCCTGCACCTTCCAGGGTAATCTCCTTTGCATACATCTGATAGCGGCCGTCGCGTTCATATACATCCACACTCCCGCCAACGATCACCTTATCGCCATTTTTCATGGCAAATGCAAGTCCCCGTCTGTGTCCGGCAAACATCACACAATTCAATGTTCCTGTCTCATCTTTCAGGGAAAAATAGATGTGTCCGCTTGTATGATATTTACAATTGGACACCTCGCCTTTTACATAAATCTTCTGCAGTAAATAATCCTGGGTAAACATATTTTTGATATAACGGTTTACCTGACCTACAGAATATGTGTTTTTCATTCTGATTTTTCTTCGCTTTCACTGTTGGCAATCTTGCCAAGGATACCGTTTACAAAGGAACCGGAAGTCTCACCGCCAAAACGTTTGGCAAGCTCTACCGCCTCATTGATAGCTACACCTGTAGGTACATCTTTGTCATATTTCAGTTCATACACTGCCAGACGCAGGGCAGTCAGGTCAACGCGGCTCATTCTCTTTGTCTTCCAGCCATTGCTTGTCTCATTTAACAGTGCATCGATCTCGTCTAATTTTTCAAGTACATGGCGGTATTTCCGGCTCATATACTCCTGATCTTTCTCTGAAAGTTCCTCCAGAGTATCAAAATAAAGTGAAAGCTGCTCACTCATCTCTTCCTCTGAATTAAATTCTGTCATGAACAGTAATTTAAAAATATGTTCTCTCTGCTCTCTTCTTCGCATAATTTTTGCTGTATAAACAGCTTTCCTTTCTAAATATCTCTTAAGTACACAAAAAAGGAAAGGGTTACTTTCCTTTTTCGTTCTCCATATCTACACTGGCAATATGAATATTAACATCTGCAACCTCAAGACCTGTCATATTCTCTATGGATGATTTTACTTTCTCCTGAACTTTCTTACTTGTCTCAAGAATGTTCTTACCATATTCGATATTCAGGTTCAGATCTACTGTTACAACTCCTTCGAGTACAGTAACCTTAACACCTCTGGAAAGATTCTTCATTCCAAGTTTGCTTACCAGTTCGTTTGTGATATTGCCTGCCATGGAAGCAACTCCGTCTACTTCCGTAGCAGCAAGTCCGGCAATGATAGCGACCACTTCATCTGCGATCTGAACCTCACCAATGCCTCCTAAATCCTGTATTTTATATGTTATTCTTTTCTCTGCCATCTGAAAACCTCCTGAGGGATTCTTTAATCTTTGTTCATTATACCAAATCGACAGATAAATGAAAAGGGTTATTTACTGAATTCCGTTAATATTAAGCCAGGATTTCTGTCCTCTGTCATACCCACACTCCAGGAATTTACAAAGAGGAGCAGCGGATTTCCCTTAAGATCAGTAACTTTTTTCATATCAGAGGTTCCAATGATCTTATCCACTTTTACTTCTTCTTTATTTGCAATCCAGCGAATATGTTCATATGGAAGTGTTTCCAGACGGATATCTACATTATATTCATTTTCCAGACGATATTTCAGAACATCAAACTGCAGGACACCTACAACACCTACAATAATTTCTTCCATACCGGTATTAAACTCCTGAAAAATCTGAATAGCACCTTCCTGCGCGATCTGATTGATACCTTTAACAAACTGTTTTCTCTTCATAGTATCAATCTGACGGACTCTCGCAAAATGTTCCGGTGCAAATGTAGGAATACCTTCGAATGTAAACTTTTTACCGGGTGCACAGATTGTATCTCCGATGGAAAAGATACCCGGGTCAAAAACACCGATAATATCTCCGGCATATGCCTCATCTACCACATGACGGGATTCTGCCATCATCTGCTGCGGCTGAAGCAGACGCATCTTTTTATCACCCTGCACATGATATACTTCCTGGGAAGCGTCAAATTTACCGGAACAGATTCTCATAAATGCGATTCTGTCTCTGTGTGCCTTGTTCATGTTTGCCTGGATTTTAAATACAAACGCTGAGAAATCATCATCCATGGGGTCAATTTCCCCAATATCAGACACTCTCGGAAGCGGTGATGTTGTCATCTTCAGGAAATGTTCCAGAAATGTTTCCACACCGAAGTTTGTCAGCGCAGATCCGAAGAATACAGGTGTCAGCTTACCTTTGCTTACCAGCTCCTGGTCAAAATCTGCACTTGCGCCGTCCAGAAGCTCAATCTCATCCAGAAGCTGTGCTTTCTGCTCTGGATCCATAATCTCATCTGCCCGGCTGTCACTTAACGGGATTTCCTCGATCACACCTTCTTTGGTACCTTTCTGTGTATCAGAAAAGGTAAGTATTTTCTCTGTATCACGGTCATAAACACCGCGGAATTTCTTACCGGAACCGATTGGCCAGTTGATCGGGCAGGTTGCGATGCCAAGTTCTTTCTCAATCTCATCAAGAAGGTCAAATGTGTCGTTTGCATCGCGATCCATCTTATTGATAAATGTAAAAATCGGGATATGGCGCATTACGCAGACCTTGAACAGTTTTCTGGTCTGTGCCTCCACACCCTTGGAACCGTCGATTACCATGACTGCAGAATCTGCTGCCATCAGTGTACGGTAAGTATCCTCCGAGAAATCCTGATGTCCCGGTGTATCCAGAATATTGATACAATATCCATCATAATGAAACTGTAATACCTCTCTCTTTTTCGATCTCCATCCAGTCTGACACTGCATGGCGGGCTGTTGCCTTACCTTTAACACTTCCGGCAAGATTGATTGCTCCGCCATACAGCAGGAATTTCTCAGTCAGTGTAGTTTTACCTGCATCCGGATGGGAAATAATGGCAAATGTTCTTCTTTTTTCTATTTCATTCGTATACTTAGACACGTTCAGCCTCCTGTTGCGCTTTCTTATAATTGTTTGCATAAAACACCGGCAACAGCCGGTATCAGTTACGTTTTCTATTTTTTTACAGCATTCCTATTCTAGTATATGCACCTCTTTTCTGTCAAGATATATGTTCGCATATTCATATCAAAATATCAGTCATAAATATCAGTTGTATCGATTGCGGTATCCTCATATGGCTGTGCTGATGTTTCGCTGTCTTCCTCATACGAAGTATCTGCTGATGTTTCATCTGTCTGTGTTGTATCTTCTGCATCTTCACTCTCCTTCAGTGGGGTGATCACAATATTTTCTGGCGCAATTCCTGTTTTCCTTTTTACAATATCTTCAATCTGTGCTCTCTGTGCATCAGAAAGTTCTGCTTCAGGGATCACAACATCCGCAGTTTCTCCGGTAAGATTTACAACTACATTCTTAAAGCCCTTCGCCTCCAGCAAAAGCTCTGCTGCCGCTTCTTTTTCTGAAAGGTCTGTCATCGAGACCATCGTATGTATTGCCTCCTGCTTCTCTTCATCATCAATTTCTTCATTATTGATAATGTCCTGCAGATCTGCCTTGTTCTGTGAGCGCACCTGTTCTCTGCTGATCTTTGCCTGTGCGGCAAATCCTGTAGAACCCGTAAACACAGCCTCCCCGGGAGTATCCGTTTCCTGACTGTCTGTAAGACTGTTATCAGTCAGACCTCCATCTGCCTGATTTTCATCCAGAAGAGCAGTTTCATCTGTAAGATCATATCCTGCATCTTCAAGGATACTGCTGCTGTCCGTACTTGCCTCCTTATCCCTGAATCCAAGATCTACATCCGCAAAGTTCAGATATCCTGCCACTGCAATCAGAATTGCCAGCGATGTAATAATGACCTGATTTTTTCCGATGACTTTTTTCACATTTATCTCCTCATTTCATTTTCATTATTCTAATTCTATGAGCATCCACCTGAAATAATGCCATGACCGCCTCCTGAATATTTTGGACCACTACAGGATTTCCTCCGCCTTCCGCAGAAATCAGAACACCGGTCACCTGTATGGTTTCTGAATTATAGAAGCTCTGCCTGTCTTTCTTCTCATCTGTCATAAGAATAACCTGTACCTTTCCCACCCCTTCCGTATTTTCAAGAAGTGTTTCCAGTTTCTCCTCCAGAACACTTTTCTGCATATCTTCATTCTGCTCTCCTGCCGTATTTTTCTTTTGCTGCTTACTGGATACAGGCATCGCCGCTACTGCCAGAAGTACTCCGATGAGCAACAGGATTCCCCATTTTGCCGGATTCATTTCGGACAGTCTGGATACAAATTCTGTTTTCTTTAAGTCCCCACTCTTCCACCAGCGCATCTTTAAGCTCCTTTCTCTCCTCCTGAGAAATTTCTGTCTTCAGTACAAGGTTTGCCTGCGTCTCCTCCCCTTTTATATTTACTTTCACCTTATATACTTCTATGCCTCTTTTTTCCAGAGTTTCCCGGATTTTCTGTTCCAGTTCCAGTTCATAACCTTTTTCCAGATAGACTTTCTGAATATTCTGAAATTCCCGGAGTTCTTTCTCTCTGTTTTCTTCAGAAAAATTATCCAGAAAACTTTCCGTCAGTTCCGAACCTTTTCCAAGAATGGAAAATATCGGGGTACTCATCATAAAAATCAGCAGCAGGCCCATAAAAAAGCGTACATATTTCTCATACTTCTGGTCAGGTATCAGATTCAGAGCCGCAGTGAAAAAGATATAAAATACTGCCAGATTCCGAATCCATAAATACAGCTCTTCTTTCATATGTTTCCTCCGGCAATCTTTCTGTCAGTTCATCAGGATACAGAAACTACAACTATCAGAAATGTCAGCATGCAAAGTACTTCTGCTGTCAGCAAAAGCTTTAAAAGCATTGCACATCCCTCCCCCATTGTACTCAGGGCTCCCACAACTCTTTTGTCAGAAATTGGCTGTGCAATCGCAGCCAGAAAACGATAAACCAGAGAAAGACTTCCATAATGGATAATCGATCCTGCTCCAATCAGCAACAGAAAGATCACGATTACTGCGCCAAAACTGTTTCGCACCATCACTGCACTGGTCAGCACTAATTCTGTTACAGCGGTCACTGCATTTCCAATGCCGGGAATCGCACTCGCTGCCTTGCCAACAGCAGAACGCTTCATGGCATCCATCACCGGGCTCACCATATTCCGCACAATCTGCAGACCAACAATAGCTCCCAGAAGAGTTTTCAACCCCCAGTTTACAGCTACATCCAAAAGTTCTGCCATTTTTGTAAGCATCTCCTCTTTTGACAAATAATTAACCATTTTCAGAAGCAAACTCAGGTTTACAGCAGGCAGAAACAGATTTGCAAGAAGCCACTGAACCGCCCAGATCATCAGCAAAATCCCTTCATAAAAT
>ERZ791614.645-NODE-645-length-21537-cov-59.024299_pt1 | contig 21537 bp, 16 predicted proteins | sample MGYA00510274_ERZ791614 | MGnify/ENA primary metagenome ERZ791614 (study PRJEB30046, sample SAMN00715221) | human gut metagenome | study: EMG produced TPA metagenomics assembly of the A metagenome-wide association study of gut microbiota in type 2...
TGAGATTGTGTTTCGTGAGCCAACGCTTATAGCCGATGCCCTTGCCCTCGGTCATTCTCGACTGGATGTCAATCAGTTTCCCGATGGTATCCTGTTTGAACTGCACCTTGGGTTTGCGTTCGGCGTTTGCCTGCAACGTGGCAAGCACTGCCGCCTTATCGAACTTGTCCCCGAGATGTTTCGCCCGGATGAACTTTGTTCTTCCAGCAGGCAGATAACTTAAGCATCCGCGACTTTCCTTGACGGCAATGCCGTACTGCTGCAAGAGCCTGTCCGAGAAATCTTCAAAGCTCGTTGCAACATTGAGAGCATCCGAAATCTGTTTCCGCAGGGTATCTTTTACGGTTTCAAACTTCTTCTGCTTGGGCTGCTGTCCGGTTGCGGTAAGGGATGCGTTCTCACGGTCAAGTTTCAACTGACCACGCCTACGCGCCCAATACTCAGCTTCGCTGACACACTCTTTCGAGCCGTTGAGCAGGTCGATCTGGTACAGTCCAGCACCTTCGCACAGCTCCATGACCTCGACACGGAGATGCCGCATGGTTTGGGCTGTGCTGGAATGCTTCATGCCCTCGCGCCAGTCGCGGGGCTTCTGCATATAGGGCTTGCGTTCCACTTCCCGTGTTCGGACGCTGCCGATTACGATGTGGACGTGAATGTTTCCCGAATGGTTGTGCCCATCCGGGTGAGTGCAGACGATGGCGGGATGACCGGGGAAGTTTTCTTCGCAGAATTTCAGGCCAAGTGCCTGTGCCTTTTCCATGGTCAGCCCGTTGTCGGCTGCATCTCTTGGGTCAAAGCTGATGATATACTGGTGGCTTTTGATATCACCATGCTGGGTGTTCTTGCCATACTTGCGGTTTGCCAGCAGACAGGCCGTTGCAAACGAGAAATCGCCGCACTCAAGGGTGTCGAGCAGATAGGATTCCCGCAGCTTCGGTCTGTCTTGTTCATCCAGAAGTTGCTTTCCGGTAAACTCATCGTGCTGGTAAACGAGGTACGCTTCGATGGCGGTGTAGTCCGAGTTTTTATTACAATTCGATTATTCAAATCGTTGGCAACAACATCGAATTGTATGTCGCAAATATGCGGTTTATGGTTGAACAATGCAGTTGCTCTTGCGACTGAGGCGATATGCTTGAGCGTTGCCATACAGTTCACCCAGAACTTTCTCGGCGTGGAGCCGGAATGCGGTCAGGTCTGCAAGTTCGTCAAGGATTTTCGCCCGGATCTGCTCGGTGTCTGCACCGCCGGAATTGAAGTGCCTTGCAAGCTGGTTGAGGTTTCCGCCCACCTTGCAGCACTGAGCAAGCAAAGTGGAAACAGCGGTCAGGGTTTCTTCGCCGCCGCCGGCAACGATGACCGTTTTCTCGATCTTGACGTTGTGGATGGCGCGGCGGATAAAAGTGGAGAGGGAGAGATTCAGGAGTTTGCAAGTGAGTTCCAGTGACGCTTTTTCCTCCTCTGTCACACGGAACTTGATGACGTGCGTTTTGTTGTTCGGCGTGTCGTGGTGCTGGGAATTGCTAGGGGTCAGTTGAACATTCGTTTTGGTCATTGTACCTCCTGTCTGTTCGATAACTCCTCGGTGAAGTTATGTAAAACACGACACGCCGTTGCTGTTCGCACCATCAGGTGCGAACCATGAGCAGGGTTTGGGGTGGGACCGCGTTTGCGAAGCGCAGCGCAGCAATGAAAGCCCCAGTGGGGCTTTTAAGCGGCAGCGCGGTCTGCGATAGCAGATGGAGGGGCGTTGCCCCGACAAGCGCTACCCCAACAAGATCACTTGGAAAACTCGCAAGAGTTTGAGAAGTGAAGTCCCGGATGGACAGGAAATTTTCAAGAATTGAAAATTTGTGGCCACGGGACGGTTCTTGCCCTCCACCGCTGCGCTCAAAACGCATTTTCAACAAATGTTTCCAAATTGTTAAGACGCAAAAAATAAGTAGCGGGGCTCTGCTCATGTAATGGGGTCACCGTTTGCTCCGAACGAAGTTCCTGCCCCTGTTTGTGCAGCAGCGTTGTCCGGCTCGCTCACGGAAAGTGTGAGGTCATGGCACGGTATCACGTTCAGACGGCTTATGAAGGATTCAAGGTTCAGTATGAAGAAAGCTAGGCGCAGTGCGGACACTACGTCCTGCTTCTTTCAAGCAAAAGAATAACACTTTGAGGTTGTGCAGTAAACAACTGAAAACAAATTTCGGAGAACTGCACAACTACAAAAGGTTCTATTTGTAAGAAAATACCGCCCATGCAGCGCAGCGATGATTTTGTCGGGTGAAACAGCGGCAAAATGAATCGGGTGTGTTGCGGGGAGGTATCGGAACTCCACACAGCGTCTTAAACAAAAGAAAATGCGAGCGACGTCAGTGACGGCACTCGCACAAAAGATTACTCTTTTTAATATCAATGATATTATATGTGAACTAATTCAACTTGTCAACAACTTTTTTCAGAAATTCAAAAGAAGTTGCTATCAATTTGTTTCCTTCTGGACCTTCAAAATAATCTATATGCCTTTGCATTCGACCGTTTACGAATTCAGTGAGTTGCTTTATCCGACGTTTTTTGACGGAAGGGCTAACAATTTTGTTATAAGCATATAGCAAGCAGACAATTTCAAACATCGGACGGCTTGTCAATTTGCTGCGGCGTTCACCAGCTGAGATATTGTCGAGTGATGCAATAAAGGCCGAGATCTCAGGTGATGGCCTTGTTGTGCTCGTGCGAGACAGCGCATTGAGCAAACAGTTATTATGCGCGCAAGCATTGCGCAAACTTTTGACCGGATTCAAAACTCTTTGGGGTAACAGTGGTGTAAACTGTGGATTTCGTTCTGCATAAAAACGGTACATACGCAAAAATTCGCCAAATCCAATCAGTTCTTCCAGAACCCACATTGGACAATCAGCGTCATAAATACGTGTTGATAGATACGCCTGCGGACTCTGTGCCGGGAAAACAGAACATACTGCAAAATACTTTTCAATTAGTTCGCCTGTAAAGGAGGCGTCTGTTTTTCGTTCGATAGCTGCCAAAATCTCCGGGTATTGTGCAAGAAAATCACGGACGATTGCATAGCCGTCTTCACTCGGATTTTCTTCTAATTCACGCAGAAGCGAAACTTTCAAATCATGCTCTACATCAATGCACATTTGCAGAAGAAGCTCCCTTAGGTAAAAATCCAGTGTAGACAGCTCAGTCAAATATGCAAACTCAAGATGGATGTATTTTCCTGCATTTGGGCCAGCAATATGTTTGGGGTAATTTTTTCGATAAGATGCTGTGCGCAGATAATTGTTTCTCTGTGAAAAACATTCTACGGCCTGTTCTTCTGAAATGAGATGAAATTGGATACCTTTTTCATCATGGAGCATCTGAACAAGTTCTTCCGCAGTCTTTTTCGGTTTCATTTTAGAATTTTCGATTATGCTCACATCCTGTTCAATCGTTCTTTTTCAGTTGCCCCATCAATTCCTGAAAACTTTCCAGAGCACTCTGCAAATTTTCAATAATATCCGCGGCAAGTTCGTCCGGCGCAGGGAGATTGTCCAAATCGGCAAGCGACTTGTCCTTCAGCCAGAAAATATCCAGACTGGTTTTATCACGTTCCAGAATTTCATCTACCGTGAATCTGCGCCAGCGGCCTTCTGGATTTTCCTGTGACCATGTTTCTGTGCGTTCGTGGCGGTTTTCTGGATGATAGCATTGAATGAAATTCTGCAAGTCAGCGTCCGTCATGGGATGCTGACGAAGCGTAAAGTGAACATTTGTGCGAAAATCGTAGATCCAGACTTCCTTTGTCTGACGCTCTGGGCTGGCGGGACGCTTATCGAAGAAAATCACATTTGCCTTTACACCCGGCTTGTAAAAAATGCCAGTTGGCAGGCGGAGAATGGTGTGCAAGTCCGTGGTGTCCAACAGCTTTTTACGGATGATCTCGCCTGCACCACCTTCGAATAGAACGTTATCCGGTACAACAACGGCCGCCTTTCCGGTCGGCTTCAGAATCGTATTGATATGCTGGATAAAGTTGAGCTGTTTATTCGAGCTGGTCGTCCAGAAATCCTGCCGGTTGTAGACCAGATCCTCTTCTTCCTGCTCCTCTTCTTCATTGGTGAAGGTGATGGAGGATTTTTTACCGAACGGCGGGTTCGTCAGTACATAGTCCACACGATAACCCGGGTCAGACAACAGCGCATCCCCACGCATGACAGGGACTTTGCCGTACAGGTCACCGATGTTGTGCAGATACAGATTCATCAGACAGAGTTTGAAGGTTGCGACCACAAGTTCAGTTCCATAGAACGTTTCGTTTTTCAGGAATTCTTTCTCTGTACGGTCGAGTGCATAGTTCTTTGGGTTAGCCAAGAACGCCTGTGCAGCAAGGAAAAAGCCGCCGCTTCCACAGCAGGGGTCAGCGATCGTTTTTTTCGGTTCCGGGCGCAGACAGGCCACCATCGCCTTGATGAGCGGGCGGGGTGTAAAATACTGCCCTGCACCACTTTTTACGTCCTCGGCGTTCTTTTGCAGCAAACCTTCGTAAATTTCGCCCTTCACATCGGAGGACATGGACACCCAGTTTTCCTTGTCGATCATCTGCACCACGCGGTACAGGATGGAAACATTGCTGATTTTGTTGACGGCCCCTTTGAAGATCTGCCCTAAAATGCTGCCCTCATCGCCCAGCCGCTCCAGTATAGCGCGGTACTGATTTTCCAGCTCTGCGCCCTTAAGCGTGTTCATATCCGACCAAGTATAACCTTTAGGAATGCCGGTTTCTCGTTTGTACGGCGGACGGGAGTATTCATCGGACATTTTCAGGAAAATCAGGTAGGTAAGCTGTTCAAGATAATCGCCGTAGGATACGCCGTCATCTCGCAGCGGATTGCAAAGTCCCCAGACTTTGGAGACGATATTAGAAGATTGTTCGCTCATTCAGATTCCTCTAAGATGATTTGTTTAAGTATTTTAAAAAATTCTATAAAGTTACTAAAAGAAAATTCATTCGGATGCTGACTTACATATTCAGCAAATTTCATTTTAGGCAGTGCAAGATTTGTTGAACGTTCATTGTCATTGAAGCTAAAAACACGTTCTTTACTTGTGCCTTCAATAATTGCAATACTTTCAGGTCCGCATGAACTCCTTTTTTCACAGTATACACCTAGCGTCATATTATGGCCAGCGGTGTTAAATTCATTTCCAATGTATAAACGCCGTTTTACTCCACCAAAATCCACTTCTGTTTTGATTTCAGTATCTGAATAATAATGTTCAATGCAAATTCCTGGAGTATTCTGCCTATTTTGAGGTATTGGAAGTATTAAGGAATATGTATTATTTCCCCAATATTTATATTCTTTTCCCTTGTTTCCGAGCTTGTCGTTGGTTGTTTTTACATCGCAATCTGCGACAAAGATATATTTTCTGGTATGAGGGAGTTTTGCAGCGTTTTCACACAAAGAACAAAGCGCTACATCTCCCATTTCTAGTTTCAAACCATCCGTACCACTGTTTTTGGGTTCATACTCCAAAAACTCAAATTCCAAACCATTAAATATATCATCATACTGACTATCTTTCGATAAAGCTGAAAATGCAGTTTTCATGTGTTTCCAATCTGTGCTGCCTTCGGTGATGATAAGTGGTTTTCCTTCGGTGGGAATAGTACGAGCAAGTTCTTGAATATCACTATTGAATTTTTGTGTCTGCTTAATATAATTATACGCACGTAAAAATTCAGAAAAACACTCGACATTGATTTTTTGACCTTTCGGCATTTCGTAAACGTCAAAAGCATCTTCACCTAATGTTTCTCTCATTCCAAGTAAGAACAGCGGCGAATGCGAAGTTATAATGAATTGGATTTTAGGGAACATTGCAATCAATTTTGGAAGTACTTCTTTTTGCAGTTTACTGTGCAAATGAAGTTCGATTTCATCAATCACGACAATTCCGGTAATTTCATTCAACAGGATACTCTTTGTAATGTCATTATTATCTGCATAATGAATAATTGTTGCAAACATATTGAAAAGAGCAATCTGTCCGGTTGATAAAGAATCTAAAGTAGGACATATTATATCGTCATTTTCTCTTTGTACAATGTGAAATCTTGAACCATATAAACTTCGGAAATTCAAATGGAAGTAAACGTCCTTTCCGATTATTATGCTAAGTATTTTTTCGAGATTTTCTCTTGCTTGTCGCATTAACAAAAGGTTCGCGGTAGAAACATGAGCTAATGATAATGAATCCGATTCGCCTATAATATCTCCACGAGAATCAGCAATTACATCAAGCAACCATTGCAGATTCAAATTTGTCACATTGTGAACTGCAATAGAGTTTTCAAGGCGTCCATTAAATCGATCCTCAACTTTTGGGTGCAAATAATCCAAAGCTATATAATAGGAATCCCCAAGCCATACGGGTTGCTCATATCTGTCTGGCCCAAAATAACAAATCACATTTTCTTTCCATATTGTTTCGACTTGTTTGGACGATGCCTTCAAAACTTTCTCGTTTCCTTGTACATCTCCGGATATGGATGAAATATTGATATTGTTTTGTTCTTTAATATCATTAATTGTAACATTGCCAGACTTACATAAGTAAATAGGAGGTTCTTCATCCGGAGATTCCTTACAGTTATACAAAAGGAACGAATACATATATGACGTTCCTGAATGAATTTCGTCAGGCAGGATCGTCTTAAAAAAATTATGTCCGCCACTTTCCATTGGTGTTGTGGCATTCATAAAATGCTTCTGCGCCATCTCATAAAAAGAATCAACGATATTTGACAGGATAGTTGACTTTCCTGTACCGTTTTCACCAACAAGAATTATAGGTTTTGGCGCTCCATTGTTGTTGAACGAAAAATCGATTCTTACATCCTGTAAAGGACCGACGTTTTTATACGCTAGTTTTTCAATATACATACCTTTATTCCTCAAACGCCTGTTTCAAAATACTCTGCCGCATTGCATCCGCTTGTGCAAGCGCGGTATCAACTGTTTTTTCAATGCTATCGCAAACTGAAAGTTGCTCTTCAACTTTATCTACGATTTCTGTTGCGGTAATATCATCGACAATTGGAACAGGGGTATCTCGGATATCATCAAGTCCTAATCCGAGTTTTCCACCACCACGCTTGTTCTTTAGCAAATCTTTCTGTCCATATTCACTTCGCAGATACCACGCCATGAATCTTCCTTGCACCGGGTTTTGAAATCGGACCAAAGCAATATGCTGATTTATATATGCTTCTTCACCCTTCTTTGAGACAAAGCCAATGCTTCCAAGATCGGCTGTAATAGAAACAAGCACATCATTTGGCTGCAATCTTGTCCGAATGCCCTCGGCGTTATCCGGTGGAGTGATATGCTGAATATCGCTAAAATCAATATCAATGCCACTATGTGTTAAATTTCCGATTCTTACAAATAGAGCACCATTTTCAGAGTAATACTTTGCCCATCCTCGTGAGCCACTTGTAACAACCGTAGTCAAATTACGAATAGAGTCCTTTTTCTCAAAATCAGAAAACGCATCTTTCAATACTGCCTGCCGATACACCGCCAACTGCTCTTTTGTAGTTTTGAGCGTATCAACAGCCTTGTCGAGCTTTGAAAAAAGTTCTTCAATGCGGGCAACGATTCGATTTTGAATTTCTAAATTCGGCAAAGAAAATTCTATCTTTTCAAGATTTTTTCGTGAAATACGTTTTCTGGTGGTTCCGCTTTCATATTGCTTAATTTGTGAACGAAATGTACTTGAATTTATCAAATACATAATATATTGTGGATTTATAGAAATATCTTTTATCCGCAGAATCGCAATATCAACTGCTGTGATGTAAGCTCCTTCTAGTGGAAAAATACAAGCCCGCCCAAGCGGTTCGGGAAGTCTTGCGATTAAAATATCACCCTTTTCCAAGAAAGTACAATGAAGTCTTTCCGCTGTTTCTAAAGTGATATATTTTGACGATTTATCTTTAAATTCTCCATCGCCAATATCTGCAAGCTGAATAAGACGAACTTTACCCCTTACATCTTGATCTTTCTTTTCAATCCAATCTCCATCACAAAGCAAGCCACCATTTGAAATAATATCTACTAATGTCATTTACGCTACCAATTCCTCATTCATTTCATCCAAAATCTCCTGATACTTTTCCCCGAACACCCGATAGAACCCACCTAAGCCGCCTTTGCTGTCAAACGGCGTATACTCCAAGTCCTCCGGCAGAATGCTCAGTGATGTGATGATATGCTCCTTGATCAGCCGCAGCCATTCCATCTGCTCAGCGGTAAAGTGAACCGCACCGGTATTGCGGCGGAAAGTCCACTGTTTGAAGTTATAGTTTACCCGGTCGGCAAAAGGCGAGAGGGTATCCGTATAGCCCATCTGAAAACGGATAATAGAAATCAGGTCGGTCAGCTGAGCGAGTGTGCCTTTCTTTACCTTGTCAGGCTGCTTGATGGCATAACAATCCCACAGACGCTCGACCGTGATGCCCTTTGCTTTGAGTTTTTGATACAGTTCCGTCAGTTTTTTCAGTACCATCGGACGTTTTTTATACGTTTCATTGTAGATGATGCGCAGGGCAATGATCTCATCTTTATTTTCCTCGATGAAATCCTTGAATGTAGAAATCACCCGGTCTGCCGTTTCCTCCTGATTGGTATCATAACCAGCAAAGAGTACCTTGTCCAAATTGACGCTGTCGATGATCTGATCATGGCTGCGGCGGACATTTTCAATAAAATCGCGAACTTCCGGCTTCTGGAAAGGTGCAACGGCCTGTTTGATGAGCTCTTTCTGAGCCTGTGCAAGCTGTTCCGGTGCGGGCGTAAGCACGCCGCTTTCTGCTTGTGCTTTGGCCTGAATGACATCTTCATCAAAGGCATTCAGCAGATTCTCCGCAACCTGCTCTGCGGTCTGCCCTACGGTTTCTTTGAACTGCTTGTGTTCGCTGCGTTCCATCCTGCGGCTGAGACGAATCACACGGTTTGCAAGAGAAGTCAAAGTGTCCTCATCTCGTGCACCGAGTGCAATGTTCATCATCAGTTCCTTCATGGAAACCGCTGGCTTGCGTTCCAGCGTGCGGGTTTCGGTCTTTTTGGATTTGGTTACACCCACTGCATCCACGATCACAAAATGATCTTTGTTTTCCGTAGCAGAAGGTGTTACCTTTTGTAAATCATCCTTGCTCAGCGTGCGGGTGCCGCGGCCTTTCATCTGCTCGAAGTAATTGCTACTGCGCACATCCCGCATGAAGAGCAGGCACTCGATGGGCTTTACATCCGTACCGGTCGCGATCATATCCACAGTAACAGCTATACGTGGGTTGTAGTCATTCCGGAACGAGCTGAGAACAGCTTCCGGATTCTGTGCGCTGTAAGTGATCTTTCTGCAAAAATCGTTTCCTTCGCCGAATTCTTCCCGGACGATCTGCACAATATCGTCTGCATGGCTGTCCGTCTTGGCAAAAATCAGCGTTTTGGGGACTTCTTTCCGGTAGGGGAACAGCGTGGTATGGAGTGCTTCTTTGAAGGTGCGAATCACAGCACGGATCTGGCTTGGATTTACGACATCCTTATCCAACTTGGACTGTGTGTAGAACACATCCTCGTCCATCTGCTCCCAGCGTTTTGCGCGCGTCAGGCGGTTACGCCGCTCGATCAATTGCTTCAGGATGGTTGCACCATTTTTCGTTACATCGGTTTCAATCAGATAAATGTCCTCTCCAACGTTAACGCCGTCCAGAACGGCCTGCTCTCGCGTATATTCACTGACAAAATTTTCATTGAAGTAGCCGATGGTTCGCTTATCCGGCGTAGCGGTCAGGCCGATGATAAACGCATCAAAATAGGAAAGCACCTGACTCCATACATTGTAAATAGAACGATGGCATTCATCTACAATGATACAGTCAAAGAACTCCGGCGGAATTTTGGCATTGTAGACGACCTCTTTTGGTGCTTTGCTTTCGGCGGTGACATATTCCGCAAAGGGAATCTCTTCTGCCTGTTCGTCCAGTTCTTCCCCTTTTAGAATGGAATACATCCGCTGAATCGTACTGATGCAGACCTGTACATCCCCGGAAATATAAGAATTTTTTAACCGGCGTACACCATACAATTCCGAAAAGCTGCGAGGATCGTCATTGGGCTTGTAGGCCATGAACTCGCGCTCGGCCTGTTCACCAAGGCTGCGGGTATCTACCAGAAACAGGATGCGATTCATTCTGCCGTATTTCAACAGCCGATAGGCGGCAGTAATGGCTGTAAAGGTCTTGCCTGCGCCGGTTGCCATCTGCACAAGAGCGCGCGGCCGATTTTCTGAAAACGAAGTGTTCAGACCATGAATTGCACTGATTTGACATTTGCGGAAGCCCGATTCATCCAGCTGCGGGATACGCTTCAGATTGTTGCGCACAGTATCCGGTTCAGCAAGCCAGCGTTTCAACGTCTCCGGGCGGTGGAACGAGAATACCTCGCGCGAACGGTATTTAAGATCTGCGTAATCGGTAAAACGCACCAATTCGCCAGTGGCTTCGTAGGCGAACCGAACCTTGTACTCCCGCTTTACCCATTTGAACTGGCTATTTGCATAGCGGCTGGACTGCGTTTCCACATCTGTCAGCGCTTGACCTTCTTCGTCTTTCTTTGCCTCTACAACACCAACTGGCACTCCCTCAATGAAAAGTGCATAATCCACCGGACCGGTATTGGTAGGGAACTCGCGCACTGCAACACCGGAAGCAACCGTCAGATTTAGTTGTTTCAGATCCTGAATTGTCCAGCCACTTTGCCGCAATCTGTTATCGATCTGTTCCCGCGCTCTTGCTTCCGGAGTCATAACGATGCACCTGCCTTTGCTATCTTAGGGCAAACTGTTGATACCTCTATTTTATAAGATACAACACAATATTACAAGTGTTTCCCTTTTATAAATTTTAAAGCGATATACTTCATGAGAATTTTTCAAAGTACTTGAAAATACGTAAAATTCATGGTATAAATTATACGAAACAATTGCTGCTTAGTATCTGCTGCTCAACAATATCTAAATGGGAGGTGCCTGCCATGACCGCCGTGATCTACGCCCGCTATTCCAGCGACAACCAGCGTGAGGAATCCATTGAAGGACAGATTCGGGAATGTACAGCCTACGCCGAAAAGAACGGCATCACGATCATCAAGCACTACATTGACCGTGCCCTTTCTGCCAAAACCGATAACCGCCTGGACTTCCGGCAGATGATCAAGGACAGCGAGAAACGGTTGTTTGACATTGTGCTGGTCTGGAAGCTTGACCGTTTTGCCCGAAACCGTTATGATTCGGCACACTATGAGTATCTGCTGGAACGAAATCATGTCAAGCTGGTATCTGCCACGGAGCCCATTTCGGACAGCCCTGCGGGTATCATGGTCAAGAGTATGCTCACCGGCATGGCTGAATACTACTCGGCAGAACTTTCTGAAAAAGTTGTGCGCGGCATGACTGAGAATGTTCTGAAGGGAAAGTACAACGGCGGCACGATTCCCATTGGCTTCAAGGTGGACGAGGAGAAGTTCTTTCAAATTGATCCGCTGAAAGCTCCCTTTGTGGTAGAAGCCTTTCAGCGGTACAACGATGGCGCAACTATGAAAGAACTGATGAACTGGCTGAACGACAGTGGCGTGACCACCAACCGCAACCAGAAGTTCACTTGTAACAGTATTCAAACTTTGTTGACGAATCGCCGCTATATCGGAGAGAACCGTTTTAAGGACATTGTGATGCCAGACAGCATCCCGGTTATCATTGAGAAAGAACTGTTCGACAGTGTGCAGGACAAAATTGCCAAGAACCGCTGCGCTCCGGCTCGGCACAAAGCGGAGGACGATTATTTGCTGACGACCAAGCTGTTCTGTGGAATGTGCGGTGCGATGATGTTCGGGGAGTGCGGAACGAGTCGAAATAAGAACGTCCACCATTATTATAAATGTGCTAATGCCAAGCGCACCAAGACCTGCAAGAAAAAGACCGTCCGTAAAGAGTGGCTGGAAGATTTGGTCATAGCTGAAACCATGAAGCTGATTCAGGACGACGCCGTGATTGATGCCATCGTTGCGGAAGTGATGGAGTTGCAGGATCAGGAAAACACCACTCTCCCTTTGCTGGAAAAGCAGATGCGCGAGGTAGAGAACGGCATTGAAAATATGCTGAACGCCATCCAAGCGGGTGTGCTGACCAATTCCACCAAATCACGTTTGGAAAAGCTGGAAGCCCAGCAGAAAGAACTTGAGGATCGGATCGCCGAAGAAAAAATCGCTCGGCCACGGTTAAGCGAAAATCAGGTTCGGTTCTGGCTGACCCGGTTCCGCAAACTCGACCCGAACGTGAAAAGCCACCGGGAAACGCTTATCAATACATTCGTGAATGCTGTTTATCTCTATGATGAAAAAGTTTTGATTACATTCAACTACAAAGACGGCACAAAAACCATCACTTTCGATGAAATCGCCGCCAAAGATGCCCCAGAGGGCAATGGTTCGGATTTGGGTTGCTTCGCTCCACCAAAAAACCTCAACGTATGCAAATACGCTGAGGTTTTTGTTTTGCAGTAAGGCAAAACTCACCGGGCGGGTGGATTCGAACAGCTGCGGCGCTGTCGCAGAAGACAGCGCAAAAACAGCCCGATGGGCTGTTTTTAGCAGCGCGGCTCGCGCAATCCACCCGCGCCCACCCGTCTGACAGCTCCCGTGTGCAAACACACAGGGGCTGTTTTATTTTTGTCTGCGCATGGTGCAGCACATCCTCGAAGTTGAGAAAAACGGAGCATTTGTCACAAACTTATCACAAAAAGATTACAAACCGACTTTTTCCACTCAAAAAGATTGTGAAACGATTGTTTATCTGGTATCATATCGGGGTGGCTGGCAAATTGTGCCGGTCTGCGAGAAGAAATGAATCAAAATCAAGGAGAAGTATCCATGAAGAAAAAGAACGTTCTGGCTTCGCTGCTCCTGGCAGGTGCGATGTTCCTGACCGCATGCGGCGGCAGCGCATCCTCCACCAGCGCAGCAAGCGGCGTGTCCGGCAGCTTTACCGGCACGGCTAAGGGCATGGGCGATGTGTCCGTCACCCTGACCCTGACGGACAACGTCATTACCGACTGCACCGCCAAGGGCGACGAGGAGACCCCCGGCATTGGCTCGGTGGTCATTGAGCAGTTCCCCGGCGAAGTCGTGGAAGGCAACACCATCAACCTCGACAGCATCAGCGGTGCGACCATCACCTCCAATGCGTTCGTGGAGGCTGCCAAGGCTGCTCTGACCGAGGCCGGCCTGAACCCCGACGACTACATGGCCAAGGCAGACAAGACCGCCAACGGCGAGACCGTCAGCTATGATGCCGACGTCGTCGTCATCGGTGCCGGCGGCGCAGGCATGACTGCTGCCATGACCGCTGCCGATGCAGGCCAGAAGGTCGTCATCCTGGAGAGCCAGGCCATGGTGGGCGGCAACTCTGCCCGCGCTACCGGCGGCATGAATGCAGCCAAGACCGTCTATCAGGACGAGAACGAGTTCGATCAGGCTGCCGGTGTGGAAAAGACGCTGGCAACGGCTGCTGAAAAGTATGCCGACAATGAGACCATCACCGCACTGGCCAAGACCGTTTCCGAGCAGTGGGCAGCCTATCAGGCCAACCCCACCGGCTACTTCGACAGCGTGGAGCTGATGGAGCTGGACACCATGGTCGGCGGCAAGGGCATCAATGACCCGGAGCTGGTCAAGACCCTGTGCGAAGGCACGGCAGACGCCATCGACTGGCTGGATGAGAACGGCATCACCCTGCACAACGTCTCCAGCTTCGGCGGCGCATCCGTCAAGCGCATCCACCGCCCGGTCAACGAAGAGGGCAAGGTCGTCTCCGTGGGCGCTTACATGATCCCGCTGCTGCAGGAGAACTGCGAGAAGCGCGGCATCGACATCATGCTGAACACCACCGTGGATACCATCCTGACCGATGCCAACGGCGCAGCCGTGGGCGTTTCCGGTACCGATAAGGACGGCAACACCGTCGTCGTCAACGCCAAGAGCGTCATTCTGGCCACCGGCGGTTTCGGTGCCAACCTCGATATGGTCACCCAGTACAAGCCCGAACTGGCAGGCTTCATGACCACCAATGCCGCTGGCGCACAGGGCCAGGGCATTGAGATGGCGACTGCCATCGGCGCAGGCACTGTGGATATGGACCAGATCCAGATCCACCCCACCGTTGAGGCCAACACCGCCGCCCTCATCACCGAGGGCCTGCGCGGTGACGGCGCGATCCTCGTCAACGCCAACGGCGAGCGCTTCGTTGACGAAGTCGGCACCCGCGACGTGGTCTCCGCTGCCGAGATCGCACAGCCGGGCAGCTACAGCTGGCTGATCGTCGATCAGGCCATGGCCGATGCGTCCAGCGTCATCCAGGGTTACATCAAGAAGGGCTACACCAAGACCGGTGCGACCTACGAGGAGCTGGCCAAGGAGCTGGACGTTGATCCCGCTGCCTTCGCCAACACCATGGAGACCTGGAACGGCTATGTTGAGGCCAAGAACGACCCTGACTTTGGCCGCACCAGCTTTGCAAACCCGCTGAACAATGGCCCCTACTATGCCATTAAGGTCACTGCCGGTGTCCACCACACCATGGGCGGCGTGACCATCAACAGCGCCACCGAAGTGCTGAAGGAAGACGGTACCGTCATCCCCGGCCTGTTCGCAGCCGGTGAAGTGACGGGCGGCGTCCACGGTGCAAACCGTCTGGGCGGCACCGCCGTGGCCGACTTTGTGGTCTTTGGCCGCATCGCCGGTGAGAGCGCAGCCAACTACGCAAGCGCACAGTAAAACCGAATAAAAGGCCGGGAGGCCGCCTCCGTCGAACGACTGGGGCGGCCTCCCGTTTTTTGATGGGAAACTTCCCTTCCCCCTGCGGGGAAAAGCGTGGTATAATCAGGGCATCAAAAAGAGAACCGGAAAGAGGTATCTGCTATGATGTACACACTGCATTACGATTCCCCGCTGGGCGGCATCCTGCTGGCAGCAGATGATGTGGGCCTGACAGGGCTTTGGTTCGACGGCGAACCGTATTTTGCCGAGGGTCTGGACCCGGACCACACGGCGCAGAAAACGCCCATCCTGCAGCAGGCAGAGCGCTGGCTGGAGGTCTATTTCAGCGGCCGGGAGCCGGGTTTCACCCCGCCGCTCCATCCCATGGGGTCGCCTTTCCGGCAGGCGGTGTGGGAGCTGCTGCTGCAGATCCCCTACGGCCAGACCACGACCTACGGTGCGCTGGCAAAGCAGCTGGCGGAAAAGCAGGGGAGGCTCCGCATGTCTGCACAGGCAGTGGGCGGTGCCGTCGGGCACAATCGGATCGCGATCCTTATCCCGTGCCACCGGGTCGTCGGAACGAACGGCAGCCTGACCGGCTATGCGGGCGGCATCGACAAAAAGGAAAAACTGCTGCGGATGGAACACGTCAACATGGAGCAGTTCTTTGTGCCGTAACCGGGGGAGAAGGCTGCGATGCCATCCCCTTGGGGCCCGGATGACTGCCGCATCCGGCATCCGGTCAAGTAAGTGCAGGCAGGGCCGTGTTGTTCAAGTCCTCTTATCCGCATAGAAGAGTGTTTTCAAAAGGATGGACGCAAAAGAAAAACGACAGCCTTTTTTGAAAGCTGTCGTTTGAGAGTGCGGATAAGAGGACTTGAACCTCCACCGAGTTGCCCCGATTAGAACCTGAATCTAACGCGTCTGCCAATTCCGCCATATCCGCATATTCTGTTTTCGTTCGTGAGCCGTGTCGCTCGGAACGATAGTAATTATACCATGGAAACCGGAAATGTCAAGCGCTTTTTTGAAAAAAGTTTTTGGTGGAAGAATCACCTGCTTTCAGGCCCGGTTCAGGTCGTGCGGGCGGGGCGGATGCTGACCTCGCCGTGGCGCAGGGCCACGGTGCGGCCGTTCTCACGCTCGACGACGAGCTGGCCGCAGCCGTCGATGAACAGGGCTTTGGCGGCGTAGGTCTCGCGGTTGGTGCAGACCGTGACCCAGTGGCCGGGCACGAAGCAGAGGGCGCGGTATTCGTCGAGGCATGGGAAGTCCGGGCAGAGGCCCAGGAGCTCCCGCGCAATGGCCCCAGCCAGTGCGGCGCGGCCAACGGGGGCGGGGCCGCCCGGATACAGGCTGCCTGCGGTGCGGGCCAGCTCCTCCGGCCAGTCGGCAGGGGACGTGGTGAGGTTGAGGCCGATGCCCACCACCAGCCATTCCAGCTGGCCGCTCTCGATGTCGGTGCCCGCTTCGGTCAGGATGCCGCAGACCTTCCTGCCCTGATAGTAGAGGTCGTTCACCCACTTGATGCTCAGTTCCAGCCCGCAGAGGGCCTTCACGGCCCGCGCCACAGCGACAGCGGCCCCGATGGTCACGGTCTGGGCATCGGCGGCGGAAAGGTCCGGGCGGAGCAGCAGCGAAAGGTAAACGCCCTTGCCGGCAGGGCTTTCGAAGACCCGACCCATCCGCCCGCGCCCGGCCTGCTGGTGGCTGGTGAGCACCAGCGTCCCGTGCGGGGCACCGGTCAGCGCCAGCTGCTTGGCCGTCAGATTGGAGCTTTCGAGGCTGTCGTAGAGGTAGATGGGCGCAGGGTAGCTGCCCACGGCCTCGGCGCAGAACGGGTCGCCGCCGGTCAGCCGGTAGCCCCGGCGGGGGGCGGAGTGCAGCGCGTACCCCTGGGCCGCAAGGGCGGCAGCGGCTTTGTGGACGGCGGCACGGCTCACGCCGAGCGTCTCGGCCAGCCGCTGGCCGGAAATGTAGCCGCCTTCGGCGGCGGAAAGCGCTTGCAGCAACGCCTGCTTCGTATTTGAGGCCATCGGCTTTTCCTCCTGCGGTTTTTGTGGTAATATCATTATAACAGAACGCTTCCTGCTTTGCCAGTAGGGCGGCAGGCAGAAAAATTTTTGGATCTTTTGCAGGAAACGTTCGGCCTGTTTCGTATGAAGAGACAGAGGGGCAGCAAAACCGCCCCGGACATTGCAGAAAGGAGGTCCTGCGGACCGTTGACCACACTGGAATTCAGCGCGCTGGTGCAGAAGTATCAGGGGCTCGTCTACACCGTCTGCCACCAGCTCGTGCCGGATGCAGGCGATGCGCAGGACCTGGCCCAGGAAACGTTCCTGGCGGCGTGGCGGGCCATCGACCGCTGCCCGCCCGGCTACGAAAAGCAATGGCTGGCGCGCATTGCCTCCAACAAGGCGAAGGATCATCTGCGCAGCGCGTGGGTGCGGCGGGTGAATACCCCCGGCGACGATGTGCTGGCGCTGGAAGGTGCCCCGCCCGGTGATGAGCCGGAACAGCGGGTGCTGGAGGAGCTGGGCGAGGCGCGGCTGACCGACATGATCCTGAACCTGCGGGAACCCTACAAGACGCCCTGCCGCCTGATGCTGCTGGAACAGCACACTGCTGCCGAAGCCGCTGCCCTCTGCGGGCGGCCGCAAAAGACGGTGGAAGCACAGGTCTACCGGGCAAAGAAGATGCTGGCGGAAACGATCCGCCAGGAAAGGAGGAGCGAAGATGGAATGGTTTCGGGATGATGGATGCCTGACGGACGAGGGCCTCCGCGCCCTGACGGCGGGGCAGCTGGATGAATTGGGGAGGCTGGAGACGGCAGAGCATTTGTCCTACTGCGATGCCTGCATGGACCGCTATACGGCTCTGCTGACAGCCGATGCGCTGGAAACACCGCCCCGGTCGATGCGCGGCACCGTGATGAGCACCATCTGGGTGCGGCTGATGCAGAACACCTATGGCCGGGTGGCCGTGGCCAGCGTGGCGGCGGTGCTGGCCCTGTCGATGTGGAAAGCCGGGACCCTGGGGCGGATCACCCGGCTGGGAAGTGAGCTGAACACCATCCTTCCTCCTGCCCAGAGCCAGGATGCCGAACCGGAGCCGCAGAAGCCGGAACCGCTCGGCAAGCCGGTGGAAACGAGGGCCGACCGCGAGAGCGCGGGCAAGCTCCCCAGACCGCTGCAAAAACTGCTGGATGGCGTAACGAACAGCCCCCGCACGACCCCAAATACTTGAGAAATGAGGGAATCCACTTATGAAGAAAAACGGAATTCTGACCCTGCTGTTTGCGCTGATTCCGGGCGCAGGTGAGATGTATCAGGGCTATATGAAGCGCGGCCTGTCACTCATCACGATGTTCTGCCTGTCCGTCGCCTTGGGTGCCTGGATGGGAATCGAGATCTTTTATATCGGTGCACCCATTCTTTATATGTACAGCTTTTTCGACACCTTCAATCTGCGGGCGCAGATCGGCCTGGACGCTGCACCGGCGGACGATTACCTCGTCCATTTTGACATGAGGGACCGGCGTCTGGAACAGCTGATGGCCGAACGGCACAAGCTGCTGGGCTGGCTGCTCATCGCATGCGGTGGCATGATGGCCTATCAGAACATCCTCATGAACACCCTTGGCGACCTGCTCTGGCGCTGGGGCAAGGAGAGCCCGATCTTCCGGGCGCTCTATCTGGTGATGGATCAGCTGCCGGAAGTTCTGGTCTGCGTCGTGCTCATCGTCTGCGGCATCTGGCTGGTCAAAGGCCCCAGGACCGCAAAAAAGAGCGCCCCGAAGACCGAATCGGCAGAAGAAGACTTCACCGAATACCAGCCTGCCCCCAAAAAGGTGAACGTGCAGGCCATCCTGAACAGCATCAACCGCAGGAGCGCAGAGGACGACGAAGCGGCTGCCGGGGAGATGGAGACCGGCGACACCACGGAGGGCAACGATGGAATCGAATAAGACCGAGAAAGTTCCGGTGCGCCGAGTGGGCAGCCTGACGCTGGGCTTCGGCCTGATGGCGGTGGGCGTGTTCTTCCTCTGCTATTATTTCGTGCCGCAGTTCAACTGGGAGCTGGCCCTCAAGATCGCCCCGGCGGCAGGGCTCTGCCTGCTGGGCGGCGAGGTGCTCTACTTTGCAGCGAAGCCGGAAAAGTGGAAGTACGATTTCCTGTCCGTCTTCTACTGCCTGCTGCTGATGGGCGTCTGCCTGTGCGTGGGGGTACTGCCCATGATGCTGGACCGCTTCGGCCCCGAAAACGAAATGCGGGTGACCAAGATCACCGCTGAATACGAAGAGGAGCTGTACCATGCCATCGGTGAAGAAGCCCCGGAGATCGAACTGCGGAACCTTTCCGCCTGGCTGCAAAACTACTACGGCGATGCCGAAACGGTGGACGCTGCCGCAGCGGAACTCAACAGCGGCCTTGGCACATTGCAGCTGAACATCGAACTGTTCGGCCCCTATGAGAAGAAGGCGGCGTTTGCCATGGACTGCCGGAAGCTGACCGACATCATCCAGAAACAGGCAGCCCGGCCTGCTTCTGTGACCTTCTTCTACGACGGCACCGCAGGGAACGCGGAAGAAGACCTGAACAGCGGGAGCGTGAAGCCGGGGTGCAGCTACACCCTGACGCTGAACGGCGAAGTCCAGCTGGACTGGTCTGCGGATCAGATGGCCCAACAGACCGAAGCCACCGCGCTGCTGGAGGAAGAAAACGACAGCTTTGCAGAATATGAGGCTGCGGAAAGCGAAGCCGCAGACTGAAACACGAACAGCCACTGCACGTTTGGTGCGGTGGCTGTTTTGGCGTACGGAAAAGGCCGGAAAAACAACACCCCCGCCCCTCAGAGCGCTGCAACGCGCCGAAGGGCGGGGGTGGTTTGATTCAGAGCGGACCGTCAGCCGGGGTATCTCCGGACCTCCAGCAGGTCCTCAGCCCGGCGGACCTGTTCCGCAGTGGGCGGAACCGCGTCGGGCAGGGGATAGGGGATGTTCAGTTTCTGCCACTTGAACAGCCCCAGCGTGTGATAGGGCAGCACCTCTACCCGCTGCACGGTCTTCAGCGAACGGATGAAGTCTGCGGTCCTGCGCAGACCCTCTTCGTCGTCGGTCAGGCCGGGCACCAGCACGTGCCGGATCCAGAGCGGGACGCCCAGGTCGGAGATGTGCCGGGCCATGGCAAGGATGTTGGCGTTGTCCCTGCCGGTGAGCTGGCGGTGCTTTTCGGGGTCGATCTCTTTCAGGTCCAGGATGACCAGGCTGGTGGACTGCATGAGCGCGTCGAAACGGGCGAGATACGCCGGGTCCTGCCGGAACGGCTCCCCGGCGGTATCCAGCGCGGTATGCACGCCTTTGGCGCGGGCCAGCTGGAACAAGCGGGTCACGAAGTCCATCTGCCGCAGCGGCTCGCCGCCGCTGACGGTGATGCCGCCCTTTTTGCCCCAGTAATTGCGGTAGCGGTAGACCCGCTGGAACAGCTGCTCCGGGGTCCACTCCTCGCCGCCGTCGGCCCAGGTCTCCGGGTTGTGGCAGTATTTGCAGCGCAGCGCGCAGCCTTGCAGAAAGACCACGAACCGGACGCCGGGCCCGTCCACGGAGCCGAAGCTCTCCAGCGAGTGGACGTACCCGATGGGGTTACAGGGCTGCATGGCAGGTGCGGGAGATGACGTCCATCTGCTGCTCGCGGGTCAGGTCGATGAACTTGACCGCGTAGCCGGAGACGCGGATGGTGAAGTTTGCGTACTCTTCCTTTTCCGGGTGCTCCATGGCGTCCAGCAGCTTCTCCTTGCCGAAGACGTTGACGTTCAGGTGGTGGGCACCCTGGTCGAAGTAGCCGTCCATGACCTGGACCAGGTTCTCGATGCGCTCGCCCTCGCTGTGGCCCAGTGCGTCGGGGTTGATGGTCTGGGTGTTGGAGATGCCGTCCAGTGCCCAGTGATAGGGCAGCTTGGCCACGGAGTTCAGAGAGGCCAGCAGGCCGTTCTGCTCGGCACCGTAGCTGGGGTTCGCGCCGGGGGCAAACGGGGTGAAGGCGGCGCGGCCATCGGGCAGAGCGCCGGTGTACTTGCCGTAGACGACGTTGGACGTGATGGTCAGGATGGAGGTGGTCGCCTCGGAGTTGCGGTAGGTGTGGCGCTTCTTGATCATCTCCAGGAAGGTCTTCAGCAGCCAGACGCCGATCTCGTCGGCGCGGTCGTCGTCGTTGCCGTACTTCGGGAAGTCGCCTTCGATCTCAAAGCCGGTGGCAAGGCCGGTCTCGTCGCGCAGGGCCTTGACCTTGGCGTACTTGATGGCGCTCAAAGAGTCGATGACGTGGGAGAAGCCTGCGATGCCGGTGGCGAAGGTGCGGCGGACATCGGTGTCGATGAGGGCCATCTCAGCCTCTTCGTAGTAGTACTTGTCGTGCATATACTGGATGAGGTTCAGCACATTGACGTACAGACCGGCCAGCCAGTCCAGCATCTGGACGTACTTGGGCAGAACTTCGTCATAGTTCAGGTACTCGCTGGTGATGGGGGCGTAGTTGGGGCCGCACTGCTCGTGGCTCTTCTCGTCCACGCCGCCGTTGATGGCGTACAGCAGGCACTTGGCCAGGTTTGCGCGGGCACCGAAGAACTGCATCTCCTTGCCGGTCTGGGTGGCAGACACGCAGC
>ERZ791614.648-NODE-648-length-21450-cov-2.725777_pt1 | contig 21450 bp, 18 predicted proteins | sample MGYA00510274_ERZ791614 | MGnify/ENA primary metagenome ERZ791614 (study PRJEB30046, sample SAMN00715221) | human gut metagenome | study: EMG produced TPA metagenomics assembly of the A metagenome-wide association study of gut microbiota in type 2...
TTGCTACCGCTGACTTCAACACTTTTCCTACAGCTTCCGCAGCTACGTTTGGTGTAAACTTTAAGATTGCGGCAGCTTCTTCAACGTCTTTCCCACGAATCAGATCGATTACAAGGCGAGCTTTTCTAGGTGGGATACGTAATGTTTTTGCTGTTGCTTTTACTTCCATTTTAACGTTTCCTCCTTATCGTTTTGCTTTCTTGTCATCATCGCCATGCCCACCATATTTGCGGGTTGGCACAAATTCACCAAGTTTGTGACCTACCATGTCTTCTGTAACATAAACAGGTAAGTGTTCTTTACCATTGTAAACGGCAAATGTATGTTCCACAAACTGAGGGAAAATCGTTGAACGACGTGACCAAGTTTTAATAACTTCTTTTTTGCCAGCTGCATTCAATGCTTCCACTTTTTTCATTAAGTGGTCATCACAGAATGGGCCTTTTTTCAAACTACGACTCATTTTTCATTTCCTCCTCATCTTTGTGCATTTTTATTTTATCTGCAAAAGACCTGTTCAGTTTCCACTTACTGAATGCGGTCTTCCAAAGCCTGTTGATATACTTCTATGGCATTTGTTTTCAGGTATTCTTTATTTTTCTCAATGACCTGCTTCATCATTTCCGCACCGGGAGCACCGATGGTCAGCCGCTTTTCCACACAGGTCTTTAAGGAAATGGCATCGTAAATGTCCTCATCAAACTTATCACTGATGGAACGTAATTCTTCCAGGCTCAGGGCATCAATGGAAGTATCCTTTTCAATACAATACAGTACCAGGCGTCCGATAATGCCATGAGCATCCCGGAAAGGTACGCCCTTACCTACCAGATAATCTGCGGCATCCGTAGCATTGGTAAATCCGTTCATGGCACTCTTTGCCATACGGTCCTTACGGAACTTCATGGTCTTTATCATGCCGGTAAATAAGGCAATACAGTCCGCTACGGTATCCATGGCATCAAAAGCCATCTCCTTGTCTTCCTGCATGTCTTTATTATAAGCAAGGGGCAGTCCCTTCATTGTGGTAAGTAACGCCATCAGGGCACCGTAGACTCTTCCGGTCTTGCCTCTTACCAGTTCGGCGATATCCGGGTTCTTCTTCTGAGGCATAATGCTGCTTCCAGTGGAATAGGCATCGTCCAGTTCCACGAACTGGTACTCATTGGAATTCCAGATAATGATTTCTTCGCTGAAACGGCTTAAATGCATCATGATCGTGGAAAGTGCGGAAAGGAACTCGATCAGATAATCTCTGTCCGCCACGGAATCGATACTGTTTAATGTCGGTCCTTCAAAACGAAGCAGCTTTGCGGTATACTCACGGTCTAACGGATACGTGGTACCGGCCAGTGCTCCTGCTCCCAGAGGACAATAATTCATACGTTTGTAAATATCGGCCAGACGCTGTCTGTCCCTCTTGAACATTTCAAAATAGGCACCATAATGATGAGCCAGAGTAATGGGCTGTGCCTTCTGTAAATGGGTGAATCCCGGCATATAGGTCTCTAAGTTGTTCTCCATGGTGTCCAGAATGGCTTCCAGAAGCTTTTCCAGAAGTCCGTCTGTCTCTGCCACTCTCGCTCTGGTATAGAGACGCATGTCCAACGCCACCTGGTCGTTACGGCTGCGTCCGGTGTGAAGCTTTTTGCCTGCATCACCGATCCGGTCGATCAAGGTTGCCTCTACAAAACTGTGGATATCCTCCTGGGTTTCGTCGATTGTAAGCTTTCCGGCATCCACATCCTCTAAAATACCGGTCAGTCCTTCGATAATGCTCTTTTTCTCCTCCTCGGTGAGGATTCCCTGCTTTGCCAGCATGGTGGCATGTACGATACTTCCGGTGACATCTTCATGAAACAATCTCTTATCGAATGTTATGGACGCATTGAAATCAAATACCAGCTGATCGGTCTGTTTCGTAAAGCGTCCTCCCCATAATTGTGCCATGGTCATTCTCCCATCTTTTTATTCTGTCAGCAGCCTATCAGACAATTTTTCTCATAGACATTGATTGCAATTAATCATATCACAAACGACACTTTAATGCAATACAGTGAATTTCATCACTTTCGGGTAGCAAAAACACTTTTTTCTTTTAAATTCATACTATAACAATAAATATTCAAGTTAAGGAAGTATGCCTTTTTATGGGAGCTCTCATCGAATTAAAAAACATAGGTTACTCCTATCATAATCTGGCGGGCGAGACCGGTGCCATAAAAGATGTCTCCTTTCAGGTGGAGGAAGGGGAATTTGTCGCTTTAGTAGGTCCCAGCGGCTGCGGGAAGTCCACGCTGCTGTCTATCATTGCGGGACTGCTTGCTCCGGAGACCGGCACCATCGTAGTCAACAATCCCGACGGATCCCTTCACTATCCCCGTGTCGGCTATATGCTGCAGCACGATCATCTCTTCGAATGGCGTACCATCTACCAGAATGTCACTCTGGGACTGGAGATCCATCATGCTCTTACCAAAGAGCGTACCGACTATGTGAAACAGCTTCTGTCCGACTATGGTCTGGAAAGCTTTCAGGATAAACGTCCCAGCGAATTGTCCGGCGGCATGAAGCAGCGTGCTGCCCTGATCCGTACCCTTGCCCTGGATCCCCAGCTGCTCCTTCTGGATGAACCCTTCAGCGCCCTGGATTACCAGACCAGGCTCATGGTATCCGCGGATATCTGCCGGCTGATCCGGCAGGCTGGTAAGACTATGATCATCGTCACTCACGATCTGTCGGAAGCCATCAGTCTGGCCGACAAGGTCTATGTACTGTCTGCGAGGCCGGCGACGATCAAGGCCGTTCTCCCCATCCGGCTCACGCTTCCGGATGCATCACCGCTGGCTGCCAGAAATGCGCCAGAATTTCCATATTATTTCAAACAACTCTGGGAGGAATTAACGGATGAGACCACAAACTAAACAACCTCTGACCGTTCAGGAACAATATCTTCGAAAACACAAAAGCCATCACAGACAGGTCTCCTTCCTGCGCTTTTTTCTTCTGGGAATCTTTTTACTCCTGTGGGAAGTAAGTGCAGATCTTGACTGGATCGACAGTTTCTTTTTCTCCAGTCCCCACAGAGTCATTCTGTGCCTTGGCGAATTATGGACAGAGCGGTCCCTTCCGATGCATATCGGTATCACACTGTTAGAAACGATCCTGAGTTTCCTGCTGGTATTTTTCGTCAGTCTTCTGTTATCCACTCTGCTGTGGTTTTCCAGGCAGCTGTCGGAGATCTTAGAGCCTTATCTGGTACTGCTCAACAGCCTTCCGAAATCCGCTCTGGCTCCTCTGTTTATTGTCTGGCTGGGAACCGGGATCAACACCATCATCATTGCTGGAATCTCTGTGGCAGTATTCGGATCCATCATCAGCTTTTACACCGCCTTTCATCAGGTAGATCCGGAAAAGGAGATTCTGATCCGCACACTGGGTGGAAACCGCAGGGATATCTTTTTCAAAGTGGTACTGCCGGGATCCATTCCCACCCTGCTCAGTACCACCAAAGTCAATATCGGGCTGTCCCTGGTAGGTGTTATCATCGGGGAATTTCTCGCCGCCAGACGGGGACTGGGCTACCTGATCATCTACGGTTCCCAGGTCTTCCAGCTGGATATGGTAATCAGTTCCATCTTACTGCTATGTGTGATTGCCATGCTGCTCTATCTGCTGACACAGTCTCTGGAACATTACAGCAAAAAGCACCGCAACTGACCTTTCGGAGATCCGCAGGCGTTTTCGTCTTACGGTCTCCTACATAATTTACGGCTTTGTGAAACGTTCTGCGAAAATAATAAATTTTACAGTTGCAAAATTTCCCAAGAACATATATAATAACCTAGTCCGCTGAAATAGCTCAGTTGGTAGAGCACTTCACTCGTAATGAAGGGGTCGTGGGTTCGAGTCCCATTTTCAGCTTATATGTATTAAAAAAGAGAAAGCTTTTCGCTTTCTCTTTTTTTTGTAGTAACTCTTCAGAGCCATGCAAAGCTGCGTTCTGCAAATGTCTGCTTATCTTGCACCTTTGTCGTAGATCACTCCCAGTGCTCTCGGTGCACCGTTCTGTTTGGAGAAGAATACCAGAAGCAGCAAAGTCAGTACATAAGGCAGGATCATGACCAGATCCTGATAACTGCTGGGCATCTGCAGTACCTGTACCAGACGGTATCCACCGGATCTGGCAAATCCGAACAACAGACACGCTCCCAGAGTCGGCAGGATACGCCAGTTGCCGAAGATCAGTGCCGCAATAGCCAGATAACCGTAACCTACATAAATACTGGAGGAAAAGTTTGCGGAAATGGAATACGCGAAACAGATACCTCCCAGTCCCGACAACGCACCACAGATCATAATGGCTGCAAGACGGATCTGTCCCACCTGTCTTCCGGCCGCATCCACTGCATGGGGATTGTCACCGCAGGCACGCAGATGCATGCCGAAGCGGGTCTTGTACATCAGGTACCACGACACCACAGCGATGGCCAGGATGATCCACTCAAAAGGATACATATTCTGGAACAGGGCTCCGATGAATGCTACGGCAACGATCACCAGTTCAAAAGGATACAGATTGGTAAATACCGCTCCCAGTACCGGAATCTTAGAGATTCCCGGGATGGTAATTCTGGAAGAAACAGTCAGTACGAACTTATCGGACGTAGCACCAAATACCACTCTGTTGAACAGCTTCGTTAAATATGCGGTCAGCGCCATGGCCAGAATATTGACTACCACACCACTGATAACCTGATTGGCCTTGAACTTCAGACATAACATGGCATGGATCAGTGCAAACAGACTTCCGCCCACAGCCGCCATAACCATGGCAATGTAGAAAGGCGCCGGAGAGTCTCCGGCAAAGTTTCCCGCAATGGCAACCGCCACGAATGCACCGATAAAGGCGCCAAAACCCTGTAAGCCTTCTACCGCCAGCATGGTCACACCGGATTTCTCACAGTAGATGCCACCGATGGCCATAATAAATAAAGGCAGTGCAAAGGATAAACCGTCAATGATCACAATATCCATTTATTTGTCCTCCTTTGTCTTGTTGGTTTTCTCTCTTCTGTTTCGCTCCATTTTCCACTTGATGTAAGCATTACATGCGCTGAACAAAAGGATGATACCGGTGATAACGGATGCAATCTCCGCATCCACGCCGGCCGCAGATTTCATATAAGTACTTCCCTTGCTGATCAGGGTGATCAGCATAGTAGAAAATACAATACCGAAGGGATTGTTGTTACCAAGCAGGGATACCGCAATGGCATCAAATCCGGTACTGATCAATACCTTTGGCTGAATGGATCCCACATAGCCCAGATAATAAGTCACACCGGCAAGTCCGGCCAGTGCACCGGAAATCGTCATGGACAGTACCATGCTTCTGCCTACCTTGATACCTGCATATTTTGCAGCACTGCGGGAATAGCCCACAGCCTTCAGTTCATAACCAAACTTTGTCTTCTCTAACAGGAACCATACAGCCACCACCGTAAGCAGAGCCAGAATAATTCCCAGCGGAATATCCATTTTCAGATTGCCCACCATGGTATCCATCAGTGTCAGTCTGGAAGCTGCGGAGATTTCCTTTGACTGTCTGGAGACCGGATCCACGAAAAAGGTATTGATGAAGAAACTGATCACATACTGGAACGTATAGTTTAACATAATAGAGGAAACGACCTCATTGATATTAAACCGGTATTTCAGGAAGCCGATCAGTGCTCCCACCAGACCACCGACGATCAGGCCGATGATCACTACCAGCGGCTTTGCCAGCACGGCGTTCAGACTGCTGTAGCCCACAACGATGCTTGCGGTAAATCCGGCTGCCAGCATCTGTCCGGAGACGCCGATATTAAACAGTCCGGCGCGGAGTGCTACCGCCACAGCCAGTGCCGCGAAGATCATGGGGGTAAAATAGTTCACATAACTCATAAAGTCCGTCAGCATACTCTTGTAGCTGGCGTAGGAGGACTTGGGTGCCAGTCCGCCTCCCTGTAGAAGTGCGTAATAAGCCTTAAAGGGATTGGAACCGGTCACAGCGATGATCACACCACCTGCCACAAGACTACAAAGGATCGCAAGGAGAGGAATCTTTACCGCATTCCATAATTTTGTAAATTTTTTCATGGTCTTATGCCTCCTTCTCCTTGTTTTTTACGCCCATCATGAACTCTCCCACTTCATTGGTGGTCAGTTCACTGGCTTTGGCGATCTTCTGTATGCTTCCGTTATAAATAACTGCGATGGTATCCGCACAATTCATGATCTCATCCAATTCCAGAGAGATCAGAAGGATTGCCTTGCCCTTGTCTCTCTCTGCAATGATCTGCTTGTGGATATTCTCTATGGCACCGATATCCAGTCCACGGGTGGGCTGCACAAAGATCATCAGGGAGGAATCCTGTTCCACTTCTCTGGCAATAATGGCTTTCGGCTGATTACCACCACTCATGGAACGTACCACTGTCTTGCTGCCCTGGCCGCTTCGGATATCGTATTTTTCTATCAGTTTTTCACTGTTGTCTTCAAAAATCTTCTGATCCAGTACTCCCTTATGACAGAACGGCTCTTTGTAATAATTACGAAGTGCCAGATTCTCCGAAAGGGTAAAATCCATGACCAGTCCGTAATTCTGCCTATCCTCGGGAATATAGGAAATTCCTTCGGTCGTTCGTTCTCTGATAGACAGGTTCGTAATGTCTCTGCCGTTTAACAGGATCTTGCCGGAACGCACCGGTACCAGTCCCGCAATAGCATCTGCGATTTCTACCTGTCCGTTGCCTGCCACACCTGCGATCGCAACGATCTCACCGGAATGTACCTCCAGAGATACATCCTTTACCACCTGGAAATCCTGTTTATTGTAAACATTCAGTTTCTCGATACTGAGTATGGTCTTACCCGGTTTTGCAGGCTCTTTTTCTGTCTCAAAATTCACTTCACGGCCTACCATTTTGTTGGCCATGACTTTGGTGGACGTGGTAGCCACATCCATGACATCCATCAGACGTCCGTGGTTCAGGATGGCACATCTGTCCGCGATCCGTTTGATTTCTTCCAGTTTATGTGTGATCAGGATGATAGTCTTGCCGTCATCCCGCAGAGATTTGATAATATCCAACAGGAAATCGATCTCCTGCGGTGTCAGAACCGCTGTGGGTTCATCAAAAATGAGGATCTCCGCTTCTCTGTAAAGCATCTTTAAGATCTCTACTCTCTGCTGTGTAGAGACATTAATGTCGCTGATCACATCGGTGGGGTTCACTGCCAGTCCGTATTTTTCCGAAAGGTTCCGGATATCCTGATTGGCCTTCTTCATATCCACTACCGGAATACATCCCAGCACCTTCTTCACCGGCTCCATACCCATTACGATATTCTCAGCAATGGTGTAGTTGGATACCAGTTTGAAATGCTGGTGTACCATACCGATGTTTAATTTGGTGGCATGATTGGGGGATTCCAGCTTCACCTTTTCACCCCGGATATAGATCTCTCCTTCATCCGGTTCGTACATTCCGAACAGCATACTCATCAAGGTGGATTTTCCTGCACCATTTTCTCCCAGAAGGGCAAAGATCTCTCCCTTTTTGATCTGGATCGTCACATCGTCATTGGCTACGATCCCGGGAAAACGTTTGGTGATGTGTTTCATCTCAACAATATATTCCGACATGTTCATCCTCATTTCTGTACATTTTCCTGCCTAAACAGCAGTTAAAACAAGAAGAAGGTGACAGTTCCTCACCATCACCTTCTTGTGAATCCATTCTTCCTACCAGGTAAAGGTCTCCGGAGTTACACCGTTAAAGTTTGCCGCAGGAACGATCTTGCCTTCCTTTAACAGAGCCTGTGCTGCATTGATCTTCTCAATAGCCTCTGCGGTGAGCTGGCATCTGCCTTCCTCACTTACGAAACCGGTAGCATCATCTGCTGCGGTCAGAGTCACATTAGCACCTTTGAAGGAACCGTCTTTTACTTCGTTCAGTACGTTGTAAACAGTATCATGCATTACCTTCAGGCCACTGGTCAGAACGATATTGCTGTCACCGTTTGCACCGTCATCATACTGGTCAACATCACAACCGATCACCTTAACGCCTTCAGCTTCCTTTGCAGCGGTGAATACACCGTTACCGGAACCACCTGCTGCTACGAACAGGATGTCCACGCCTTCAGCGATCAGAGCATTACCCAGTACCTTACCGGTAGCTTCATCGGAGAAGTTACCAACATAGTTACCGCCTACGTTAGCGCCGGTAACATCGGTACCTGCGTAAGAAGGAAGCTCTACTACTTCTACGTTCATGCCTTCGGTACCGTTCACATATTTAACACCGCACTCGAAGCCATACTGGTAGTTCACGTTGGAAGGATATGCAATACCGTTTACTACTGCTACCTTACCTGTGGTGGTAGACAGAGCTGCAGCCATACCTGCATAGAAACCGCTCTCCTGCTCAGCATAGTAAGCAGCGTATACGTTGTCGATCACCTGATCTGCGGTTACTTCGGTACCATCAACGGTAGGCCAGGAATCGATCAGGATGAACTTGGTATCCGGATTCTCCTGTGCCAGATTGCCGATACCTGCAAACTGGAAACCACAGCATACAATAACATCATAATCAGCTACAACATCAGCTACAGCCTGAACAGCTGCTGCGCTGTCACCGGTCTCCTCACGGATGGGGGTTACGGTTGCATTCGGATTCTCCTCAATGAACTTCAGAACACCGTTGTAGTTGTCCTGGTTGAAGGAACCGTCATCCACGCCGGAGGGGCTGGATACGATAGCGATCTTCAGACCGGGTTCTTCACTGCTGCTCTCTGCAGTTGTTGCAGTGGTGGTAGCTGCCGCACTGGATTCTGCATTGGTGTCAGCATTGGTGCTGCCGCATGCTACCAGAGAAACAGCCATGACAGATGCAAGTGCAAGTGCCAGAAACTTTTTCATAATTTTTTCCTCCTAAAAATGTAAATATTAAAACATTGAATCACAACGGTAATATTATCATTATAGTCTGTAAAATTCAATATCTATTTTTAATTAACGCATATGCACATCCATCTGCGGGAACGGTATTTCAATTTCTGCTTTATCAAGTGCATACTTACACTGTTCGGTAATACGCCATTTTCCCTGCCAGAAATCCTCATTTTTGAACCAGCAGCGTACACATAGGTTGATTCCGGAGTCTGCCAGTTCATCTACAAATACAAAATGCTCTCTTTCCTTTATAGTATCGGGATCTTCAGAGAGAACCTTTGTCAGAACTTCCTTTGCCTTCTTAATATCTGCGCTGTAAGCAATAGACACCTTCACATCACATCGCCTGGATTCGGCAGCAGTGACATTCACAATGGTGTTATTTGCCAGATTGCCGTTTGGAAGAATAATCGTCTGATTATCATAGGTTAACAGCTTTGTATAGAAGATCTGGATCTCTTTTACTGTACCTTCCTTACCGGAGGAGCCTTCCACAATGTAATCTCCCACCTTAAACGGCTTCAATAATAAAATCAGCACACCGCCCGCCAGATTAGACAGACTTCCCTGCACTGCCAGACCGATGGCCACGCCGGCCGATCCCAGCAACGCAACAATGCTGGCTGCGTCCACGCCGAAGGAGGACGCCAGTGTCAGGATCAGTATTATATATAAAGAAGCTTTTACAAAAGAGTCCACGAACTGGATCACACCGATCTCTGCTCCCGCCCGGTTCATAGATTTACGGATGATCTTGCGGATCAGCCTGATCAGCTGCATTCCAATGAAAAAGAATACCAGTGCCAGTCCGATCCGGATGCCAAGATTCAGTGCCTTTTCCGGCAGGGTATCCAGGAAAGATGCGATCAGTCCTTCTTTTTTCTGCACCTCTTCAATTACGTTATCTGTCAGATCCATGTTGCCTTATTTCTCCTGTTTTCTTTTTGTAGTCTTGCCTGCGGTCTTGCGGATCGGTGTATTCTTGCGGATACGCTTCTCAATCACTTTTTCCAGTTCTGCCTCGGTATAAGGAATAAACTGCAGAATGCTTAAGGAAAGGGGAGCCATTTTCACGGTAACGGACTGCTTTTTGTCATCCCATTCCACGTCCTCCGCACGTTTCACACGGTCATTGACCACACCGGTACCGCCATATTGCACAGCATCCGTGTTCAGGATCTCCTTGTATTTTCCCTCGTAAGGCACACCTGTGGTGATCTCTCTGGGTACTCCGGAGAAGTTTGCTACGACCAGAAGCAGTTCCTCTGCCTCTTCTCCCTTACGCACAAAGCTTACATAGCATTCATTGGCAGAGATCTCGTTCATCCACTGGAAGCCTTTGGCCTGATCATCGCATTCATACAATGCCTTATTCTCTCTGTAAAGTACATTCAGATCCTTCACCAGTTTCTGGACACCGGCATTTTCCTTCTGTTCCTCCAGCTGCCACTCTACCTGACGCATTTCGTTCCATTCTTTCTCTTCCGCCAGATCCTGTCCCATGAAGAGAAGTTTCTTGCCCGGATGTCCGAGCATGAAAGTGTAGCCGACTTTCAGGTTGGCAAATTTATCCTCGTATTCGCCCGGCATTTTGTTGATCATCGAGCATTTGAGGTGGACGACCTCGTCGTGCGAGAGCACCAGAATGAAGTTTTCGCTGGTGCAGTAGGTGATGCCGAAGGTCATTTTGTTGTGGTTAAATTTACGGAAATACGGGTCGAGCTTCATGTATTCGAGGAAGTCATGCATCCAGCCCATATTCCATTTGAAGGTAAATCCAAGACCGTCCTCCTCCGGGCTCTTGGTAACCTTCGGCCAGGCGGTGGATTCCTCGGCAATGATGATGGCGCCATCCTTCCGGCCGCGGATCACGCTGTTTAAATGTTTGAAAAATTCGATGGCTTCGAGGTTTTTGTTGTCGCCATATTTATTTGGTACCCACTGTCCGTCCTGGCGTCCATAGTCTAAGTAAAGCATGGAAGCGACGGCGTCCACGCGCAGACCGTCGATGTGGTATTCATCGAGCCAGTAGAGCGCGTTGGCGATCAGAAAATTGGATACCTCGTTTTTGGCATAATCAAAGACCTTGGTACCCCAGTCCGGGTGCTCGCCTTTGCGCGGGTCGGCGTACTCATAGAGCGCCTGTCCGTCGAAATCGGCAAGTCCGTGTGCATCCTTCGGAAAATGCGCCGGAACCCAGTCTAGGATGACACCGATGCCTTTTTTATGTAAGTAATTGACGAAATACATAAATTCCGCCGGGGTTCCGTAGCGGGAGGTCGGGGCAAAATAGCCGGTTACCTGATAGCCCCAGGAGCCGTCATACGGATGTTCGGCGATTCCCATGAGTTCTACATGGGTGTAGCCCATTTCCAGGACATAGTCAGCCAGCTCATGCGCGGCTTCCATGTAAGTGTAGTAACCGTCCTTTTCCGGGCGGTTTTTCTTTTTCCAGGATCCTAAGTGAACTTCGTAGATAGAGATTGGCGCCTTGACCGGATCGGTGCCCGCGCGCGATTCCATCCATTTGGAATCGTTCCATTTGAAGCCGCGGATATCGGCGGTCACGGAAGCGGTTCCCGGACGGTATTCTGCCGAAAATGCATATGGATCTGCCTTAAATAAAATCGTTCCCGTGTGCGTGGTGATGGCGAATTTGTAGAGCTGTCCCACGCCAAGTCCCGGTACGAAGAGCTCGTAAATGCCGCTGTCTGCGACCGGCTTCATCGGGGTTGCATCCGGATTCCAGGCGTTGAAGTCGCCGACCAGGCTGACGGCGGCTGCGTGCGGCGCCCAGACCGCGAAATAGTAGCCGTCCTGTCCGCGATATGTATAAGGGTGTGCGCCCAGCTTGTGGTAGAGCTGGTAGTGGCGGCCTTCTCCGAAGAGATACCGATCAAGCTCGCCGATCACGCCAAGTCCCTCTGTCTTTGGTTTTTTCGATGTGGTTCGTTTAGTAGTGGAAGCTGCTTTTTTCATAAGGTTACCCCTCCGTGATTCCGAGAATAACAGCGCTGTTACCCTCTAATTCTATCTGAATTTTGTTTGTATTCTTATCGATCAAAAACGATTTTCCGGTAATCAGATCCGTAGCTTGTTCCGCTGTCGTGTGGAATGGAAGTGGAACTTGTAAATAAGCGGCGTTGTCATCGTTGTTGGCAGCGGTAAGGATCGCCTGGTGGTCACCGTGTCTGGCAAATGCGTACTGCCGGTTTGTCAGCAGAAGTTCCTGATAACGCCCACCGTGAAGCGCCGGTTCGGCGGCGTGGATGGCGGCGAGTTTCTGGATCAGAAGTGTAAGCGGTGTCACGGTGCCTGCGCTGGTATCTGTGTTTGAGCCTGTGGTGCTTGAAGTGGTCTGGCAGCAGGTGTTTGCGCCTGCGTGTATGTTTGGGCCTGTGGCGCTCGAAAAGCTCTGGCAGTTGCCATCTGTGCGGATGCCGGTGTTTTGTCCGTCGCTGGTCTGCATTTCTTCTGCAAGCGGTCTCGGCGGCAGGATTCTCGGACGGAGTTCCGTATCAGAGTTGTGTCCGCGGCGTCCCTGAATGCCCCATTCACTTCCATAATAGATGGACGGAATGCCCGGAAGAGTGAACAGCAGCGTATAAAGCGGCGCAAGATGTGCCGGATTTAACAGTTTGCTTGCGATCCGGTCTTCGTCGTGGTTGTCCACAAAGGTGTAGAGATCCCGCCCCACCGCTTCGAGGCGGCGGACATTGTGTGCCAGTTCGAAATAATTGTGGTCGTTGTGCGCGGAATAGATACTTTTGTGCATCTCGTAGTTGGTGACGGAATGAAGCATCTGCGGATTGACCCAGCGGGCGTATTCGCCGTGGATGACTTCGCCCATCAGCCAGAATTCCGGCTTGATTTCATTTGCCAGCCGGCGCAGTTCCTGCATAAATTCAAAGGAAAGATCGCCCGCGCAGTCGAGGCGGATACCGTCGATGTCAAATTCCTGCACCCAGAAACGGACAGTGTCAAGCAGATAGTTCCGCACTTCCGGGTTTCGGTGGTTTAAGCAGGGAAGCTCCCAGATGCCGTGCCAGGATTCATAGCCGAAGGAATCGCCCGGCGGGCTGCCCCAGCCGAAATTGACGTTCCTGTACCATCCGGCGTAAGGGGACTGGTCACGGTGCGCCTGCAGGTCGCGGAAGGCGAAAAATTCGCGACCGGTGTGGTTGAACACGCCGTCCACGACGACGCGGATGCCATGCTCATGGCAGCAGTCCACGAAAGATCGGAACGAAACGTTGGTTCCCAGCCGCCGGTCGATGAGCCGGAAATCGCGGGTATCATAGCCGTGCGTGGATGATTCAAACAGCGGTCCGATGTAAATCGCGGAAATATGCAGGCTCTCTAAATAGGGAATCCACTGCATCAGTTCGTCCATGCGGGAATCGGAGGAAACGTCCCTGGTGCCATCCGCTGTCCCATCGGAGACAGGATAGGGATTGGCAAACGGTGCTCCGGTCATTCCCAGAGGATACATATGGTAAAAGATAGCTTTGTCGTACCAGGCTGTCATGAGAAAGGTCCTCCTTGTGTCGGTTAAATGGTATTTTCCTGTTGTTTAATATGTCGTAAAAGGAACTGATACCGGAGGTGTGCGGCTTTCAGTTCGTAGATATAGCAGTCAATCAGAGTCGGATCGACGACCTCTTCAAAATGGTTGAAAACGGTGTTGATCGTGCTCATGGTCTGTCGCAGTTCTGTCAGCAGCTCCGGGTCAGGGTGGGCGGAAAAAATGTCCGTGCTGGTGCTCCCGGAGCAGTGGGTGCGGTTGTGCTTCATGGTTTGATGCTCTCTTTCTGAATCCTATAAATTGGTACAACGATCAGTATATTCAGAAAATGGAAAGATATGCATCCTGGTTCAGGCGTTCATGGAAAGCACGGATTCCAGCAGATGTCCGAGCTGCATCAATTTCCGGGTGCTGTCTTCGATCGAGAGGTAATAATAATTGCAGGTTCCCTCCCGGTGGACGTCGATCAGCCCGGCTGTCTTTAAGATCTTCAAATGGTGGGAAACTGCCGGGCGCGACAGGCTGGTCCGTTCGGTGATTTCCCGGACATTTAAGCCGTGCGGACGGGGCTGGGTGGGCAGGCTGATTGGACGGTCATCGTTTTTATCCGGCTGATTTGTGTTCATAGGGGTGTTTTTTGTGCGTCCCGTGAGGGCTTCGTCCGTCAGTGCTTCGATGATCGTCAGCCGTATTTCATCACCCAGTGCGATAAAAAGAGGCATACAGGTATGAAAATGCTGTTTAAGTTCTATTCCTTTTTTCATCGCGGCTCCTCCTTCTATAATGGTTTAAAAATTTAAACTAATAGTATTTTACCATTTTTTGTTTCGTCAGTCAATGGAAAGGAAAATGCTGGAATGGGTATTTATAGATAAAAAATAAAGAGATATTTTGGCAATTATTTTCAAATAACGAAATTGTCTAGCTAAAATAATGGGTTCAGATGCACAAAGTTTTTGAGATGTTTTTGGCGCATATTTCGGGTGTTTTGGGATTGACTTTTGATCAAAAACTGTTCATAATGGAGGAACATTCATGGATGGGTTCTTCCATCTGTCACGGGAATCCGGATTTCCCGTTGATCTATTATTAAGATTCTAAAAGTTAAGTTCAGAGAAATGTTCGATAATTTTTCAGGAATGTTTGAAGTGCATACAGGAAATGAATGGAAAAAGGTGGCGGTAAAAGCTGGCGCAGGACTGGCAGCTATCGTTTGCGGCAGGAGTTTTGAAAAGAGGACATACTGTGCAGAAATTGTTCGTTTCATGTATGCGAAAGAGAAGGAGGGGATGGATTGACCTTTTTGCTGCTGTTGTTTACTGGCGGCTGTGCGTTTTGGGATTTGAAAAAACGCCGTATTCCCAATGGGATGCTTCTGCTTGGCGGCCTGTTGTTTCTTTTGATTCGGTTTGGTCTGGGGATGAAGATGGGATATACGGCCGGATGGGACGGGCGGCTGCCGGGATATGGGGCGGCGCTTATGATGGGGATTGGCGAGACTTGTGGATATTTGATTCGTAGCGGGAGTTTATTGATTGTCCTGTTCCCTCTGTATCTGTTTCGCATGATAGGTGCGGGGGACATCAAAATGGCAGCCGTCCTGTTTGGTGCCGCCGGGCTGCGGCAGGGCGGGCGGATTTTCCTGTGCGGGCTGGCAGCTGCCGGAATATGGTCGCTCGTATTACTTATCCGGCGTGGGATTGCCAGGCAGCGGCTTACATATCTTGTGTTTTATTTGTACCGGTCTGCGCTTGGGGGAAGCGTCGAGCCGTACTATCTGGAAGCGCGGGATGGAAAAGAGGCATCTTTTTGTCTGGCACCGTGCCTGTTTTTGGGAGTGATTGGGGCGGAGCTGATTCGGTATCTGTAAGGAAAATGGCTTGTGATTAGGGAGGTGGCGGTGCGATGAAGCATATTCTGGCTGTGTATGACGTGGATCCAGTCTATGCGGCGCGGTTTGCAGAGGTAGTTAACCAGAAGGAAAAAATACCGTTTGAGGTGGTGGCGTTCAGCTCGATCGAGCGGCTGCGGGCATTTGCGGCGGAACATCCGGTAAAGCTTCTGTTGTTGGGCGAGCATGTTCCGGCGGAAGAAAAGGAGTCTATCCGGGCGGAAAAGGTCATTCTTTTATCGGATAATGGGGGAAAGCCGGTTAGTCCGTCAGTTCCCTGTGTCTACAAATACCAGTCCAGTGATGCGATTGTGCGCGACGTGATGACCTGGTATGGGGAAAGCCCGGGGGATCTGCCGGAGGTGTCTGGACGGGGGCTGGCGAAGGTCTTGGGAGTGTATTCGCCGGTTGGACGGTGTTTAAAGACCTCGTTTGCCCTGACAATAGGAAAACTTCTGGCACAGGAGGAGCGGGTGCTGTATCTGAACCTGGAGGAATTTTCCGGTCTGTCGGTTTTGATGAAAGAAGAATACAAGAGTGATTTGTCGGATCTGTTGTATTTTTACAACGGTGGAAGCTATAATTCGCTTCGTTTAAGCAGCGTTGTCCACACGATGGGGGAGTTGGACTATATTCCTCCGGTGCGCTATCCGGAGGATCTGGATCAGGCAGGAGAGGAGGCGATCGCGGGGCTTATACGGGCAATTGCCGGGGAGAGTGCGTATGATACGCTGGTAGTGGATATAGGAAGCGGGCGCAGGACGGCGCTTTCGGTAATGAAGCTGTGCCGGGTAATCTATATGCCGATCCGGGAAGATCCGGTGTCTTTGGCAAAGCTTAAGGAGCTGGAGCAGTATTTTTCACAGACAGGAAATGGCATGCTAAGGGAACGTATTAAACGCCTGAAGCTTCCGTATCACGGCAGTTTTGGACGGGGCGATTATATTGACCAGCTCTTATGGGGAGAACTGGGTGATTATGTACGACAGCTGCTGCGGGGAAGCAGTGTGGGCGGATAATGTTCATTGTGGGTTAAATTAGAAGGGGCAAAGTCTTTTGACAGGGATAAATGGAGCGGGATTTTGCCAGTCATTCTAAAGAGTAAACGGTTGTGAGAGAAACAACTGGCAGGGGGAAGTATGCAGGAGCAGAAAATGGTTTTGAGGCAGCGTCTGATGGAGCAGATGGAGAGCCGTATGCAGGTGGAGGATGAGGAACTGCGCGACCTGATCGACATGGCGATTCTGGAAGCAGCAGAAGGGGCGTATCTGCCGTTAAAAGAGCGGCTTTCTTTGAGAAAAGAGCTGTTTGATTCATTCAGACGGCTGGATATTTTGCAGGAGCTGGTCGATGATCCGACGATCACGGAGATCATGGTAAATGGCGCGGAGCACATTTTTGTCGAGCGGCAGGGGCGTGTGGAAGAATTAGAAAAGCACTTTGATTCGGTAGGGCAGCTAGAGGATCTGATTCAGCAGATTGTAAGCCGTGTCAACCGGACGGTCAATCTGGCGTCTCCGATTGCGGATGCGAGACTGGAAGATGGTTCGCGTGTTCACGTGGTGCTGGCACCGGTGGCGTTAAATGGTCCGATTTTAACGATCCGGAAGTTCCCGGAACCGATCACGATGGAACGTCTGATTGAGTTAAAAAGTATCAGCCGGGAGGCAGCGGCATTTTTGCAGAAAGCGGTCGAGCAGGGGCTCAATATCTTCATCAGCGGAGGAACCGGATCGGGAAAAACGACGATCTTAAACGCCATGTCCGGCTATATTCCACAGGAGGAACGCATCATCACGATCGAGGATTCGGCAGAGCTTCAAATCCGCCATATAAAGAATCTTGTCAGCCTGGAAACAAGGGTGGAGAACCGGGATGGTTCGCAGGAGATTTCCATGCGCGATCTGATCCGGGCGAGTCTCCGAATGCGTCCGGACCGCATCATCGTTGGGGAGGTCCGGGGCGGCGAGGCGCTGGAAATGCTGCAGGCGATGAATACGGGGCACGATGGCTCGCTCTCAACTGGACATGCAAACAGCGCAAAAGACATGCTCTCAAGACTGGAGACAATGGTTCTGATGGCGGCAGAGTTGCCGCTTGCGGCGGTCCGGAGCCAGATCGGTTCAGCGCTCGATCTGATGGTCCATGTCGGGCGGATGCGGGACCGGAGCCGGAAGGTACTGGAGATCACGGAGGTGATAGGCTATGAAAATGGGGAAATCCGCCTTTCTCCCATCTATCAGTTTCAGGAAAGCGGGGAGGCTGATTCCGGACAGGTGGAAGGAGCACTTATCCAGGTTGGCAGATTTGAAGGGCGGCGCAGATTCGCGGGAGGAAGTGCTTTCTGATTACCGGGTTTACCACCTGACGGGGCAGGAGTGGATACGTTACCTTCTGGAGGGAACAGCGGTGTGCGCCGTGACGGCGTATGTATTCTACCGTTCATTTCTGGCGTTCGTTCTGATGCTTCCGGCGGGGATGCTGCGGCCGTTTTTTAAGAGGCGGGAGCTCTGCCGCCGGAGAAAAGAGGAACTGCGGCTCCAGTTTAAGGAAGCGATTCAGATTGTGGCTTCGGCGCTGGCTGCAGGCTATTCGGTGGAAAATGCGTTTATCGCGAGCGTGCGCGATCTGGAAGAACAATACGGAAAAGAGGGGATGATTACCCGTGAGTTTTCATACCTGGCAAGTCAGCTTAAAATGAACCGGACCGTGGAGGTGCTGCTTTCTTCCTTTGCAAAGAGGAGTGGTCTGGATGAGGTGGAAAATTTCTCTGTTATTTTTACTGTATCCAAACGGAGCCGGGGTGAGCTGGCAAGCGTGGTTCACCATGTCGTTCACGTGATTTCGGATCGCATACAGGTGCGGGAGGAAATTCTCACGATGACGGCAGAAAAGCAGTTTGAACAGAGAATTATGAACCTGATGCCGTACCTGATTGTGCTCTACGTGGATTTGTCATCGCCGGGGTTTTTCTCACAGATGTATGAGACAGCGGTGGGGTGGGTGGTGATGACCGGGTGTCTGGTGGTCTATCTGCTGGCATGGAGGGTATCGGGGAAAATTCTTCAGATTGAGGTGTGAAACATAATGGGGAAAATGGGGAAAAAGCAGGTTTTATGCATTCTTTTGGGGATAATTCTGGCAGTTGTGGGATATCTGGTGGAAAAAAGGGATGGGGCGCTGGAAGAGGGGAACCGGCTGAACCGCTATGCATACGGAGAAGGGGAACGGCAGCAGGAAGTGTGGGTGCGCGGACTGTGGGAGAAGGAGATTCCGGTGGAGATTGCGCTCGGAGAGCGGGAATATGCGGAAGAGGATGCAAAAAAAGCATTGCTGGAGGCGGGAGGTAAACTGGCGGATTTAATTCGGGGAAACAATCCGTCCCTGCAGGAGGTAAGGGAAGATCTACATCTCGTTGGCTGGATGGAAGAAGAGGGCATCCGGGTCCGCTGGACACCGGAGGATGCGGAATGGATTCAGACAGATGGGACAGTTTTAAATGAAGAATGCCCGGAGAAGGGGATTCAGACAGAACTGACCGCATCCCTGCAGGCGGGGGCATTCAGCCGGGAGTACCGGTTTCCGGTCACGCTATATCCGCCGCTTCGGACGAAGCAGCAGGAAAAAGAGGCAGGTTTTAAGCAGCTGTTAAAGCAGATGGATGAGGCGCAGAGAACGGAAGGTCAGCTGGTTTTGCCAAAGATGTATGAGGGGAAGAATTTATCTTACCGGGTGCGCGGAGACAGGGAATATCTGCTGTTTCCGGTGCTGGGGATTGCGGCGGCAATTCTGCTTCCTCTTTATGAAAAACAGAAGGAGAGTGAGGAGAAAAAGAAGAAAAAGCGGGAACTGATGGAAGACTACCCGGAGATTGTGTCAAAGCTGACCGTATTTTCCGGGGCGGGGCTTCCGGTCCGCCGGGCATGGGAACGGATTGTGCTGGAATACGAGGCGGCATGCCGGGCGGGAACACAGACGGAGCGGGCGGCATACCGGGAAATGGCAGCGGCATATCACCGGATGCAGCGCGGTGTCCCGGAACTGCAGGCATATGCGGAATTTGGTGCGGGCTGCCGTCTGAGACCGTACCGGAAGCTTTCCGGGCTTTTGGAGCAGAATGTCAGAAATGGGGCAGAAGGACTTCGAAAGGCGCTGGAGACAGAGATGGAGTCGGCGTTTGAAGAAGAGAAAGCACTGGCAAGACGCCGGGGGGAAGAGGCGTCCACAAAGCTGATGCTTCCATTGTTTCTGATGTTGATGATTATTATGGTGATGGTTTCAGTCCCGGCGTTTCTGGCGTTTGGGATCTGAAAAATGGGGAGAAAGGAGAAAAAGTATATGGATAAAGCGTATCTGGTAAGAGAAGTAAAATCGTTTCTGATGGACGAGGATGGCGTGGGGGTCATTGAATTAGTGCTGATTCTGGTGGTGCTGATAGGTCTGGTCATTGTCTTTAAAAAGCAGATTAATACGCTTCTTACAAATATCTTTAAACAGATCAACAGCAAGTCGAAGGAGGTATATTGATCCGGGCAGAACGGCACGTTGAAGCAGAAATGGACGTTTGCGGGGGTATCACAGTTTTCCTGAGTTTGATTCTGACCTGTATCTGTGCGCTGATGGGCGGGCTGTTTGAGTCCGCCCGGGCAGCCGGAAGCGGCTGGTATATGCAGATGGCGCTCAATTCCTCCCTGGATTCGCTGATGAGCTGTTATCACCGGGAGATTTGGGATAAATACCGGATTTTTGTGCTGGAATGTGCGGATAAAGAGCGCCTGGCGGCGGAGATGGAGCCGCAGATGGAAACATATCTGGCGGCAGCGCCCTTTTATCCGGTCAGCGGCGGCAAGGTACAGATCGAAGCGATGGATGCGATCACCGGGCATAATGGGGATTTCTTTGCGAAGGAAGTTACCGATTATATGAAAGTGGGTGTCTGGACGCTGGAAAGTGAGGAGTCTGAACTGCCTGAGATGGAAAAACGGATGACGGAAGCAAGGGCGGTTCATGGGATTGCGGAAGGATATCAGGAAAATGGCAGAAAAGTGCTGCGTCTGGAAGAGTCGATCGAGGCGATCGGAGCCTGCCTGCAAAAACAGGAGAAACATCTGGAGGAGATGGAGGCAGCGGTTCGCCAGGCGGATGGAAGCTCGTTCTTTCAATCGGCGGAAAGCTTAGAGAAAGAATTAAAGCAGATTCCGGGGCTGGTTGCGGCGTATGAAAAACAGGCGGACCGGCTTGCGAAAGAACTGCAGGGATCGGAGCAGGAGGCGCAGGAAGCCCAGCCGGATCTGGAAGAAGGCTCCTGGGGCATGGTACAGGAGGAGATGCGGGGGTATCGTTCGTATTTGGATGCGGATGGAGCGCGCCGCCAGGAGGTAAAAAAGACAGAAGAGACGGCTCACGGAAATGAAGAGGTGGTTGCAGAAGCAGTCCGGAAAGGAAAGGAGATACAGGATTATATCGATGATTGGGAGCCTGACGATGAGGACGATGAGCTGGACGAGGAAGCGCTGTGGGCGCCGGTTCTGACGATCACAGCGGGTTTTCAGAAGGATGGACGTTTCCGGGTTCCGGCAGTCCGAGACAAGAAAAAAATGAATGTGCTGGAAGCAGTCAGCCGCCTGTCGGGGACGGATCTGCTGAGTCTTTGTGTGCCGGCGGGAACTGTGATTTCAGAAAACTGGATTTCGACCGCGGCATTTCCGTCGGCATTGTATGCAGGCGGAGAGAGCGGAAAGCGGGGGACAGCTGGGGATGTCTGGACGGCGGGGCTTGAACGGGCTCTTTTAGATGCGTATGCGGCGCATTTTTTTACCCGGTTCGGGCAGGAAAAGACGGGAAGTGTCCATTATGAGCAGGAATATCTCTTACAGGGAAATGCGTCGGAGCGGGAAAATTTAAAACGCACCGTCAATGAACTTCTGGCTGTGCGCGAGGCGGTGAATCTGGCAGCTTTATATGCGGATTCTGAAAAACGGTCGGAGGCGGAAGCATTGGCGCTGGCAATCACGGGGCTGGCGGGAA
>ERZ791614.660-NODE-660-length-21162-cov-5.056569_pt1 | contig 21162 bp, 29 predicted proteins | sample MGYA00510274_ERZ791614 | MGnify/ENA primary metagenome ERZ791614 (study PRJEB30046, sample SAMN00715221) | human gut metagenome | study: EMG produced TPA metagenomics assembly of the A metagenome-wide association study of gut microbiota in type 2...
AGCGTGCAGCCGTATAACCGGTTCACCGGCGAGGGCACCGGCTTCTCGTTTGCCAACTTCAACGCCTACGAGCTGGCGGACACGATCCGCCGCGCGCTCGCGCTCTATCACGACGATCATGACGCCTACTGCCGCGTGCAGCGGCAGGCCATGTCGCAGGACTTCAGCTTCACGCGCTCGGCCGAGGACTACGCGCACCTGTATCTGCTCCTGCTGCCGGAGGACACCACGCCGAAGCACGACGCGGCCGACGAGGCCTTCCGCAGCCCGATCGGCGCGCTCGAGACCGGTGCGGCCGTGCGCCTCGCCTTCGCGGACACGGAGGCGCTTGTGTTCGACGCCGCCGTGGAGCTCTACGGCGATGCGTACAGCGACACCGTCGCCATGACGCAGACGGCCGCCGGCTTTGAAGCGGCCGTGACCATGCCCGCCGCGCCGCAGGCGCTGCGCTACCGCTTCCGGCTCGCGTGCAACGACGGCGGCATCCGCTGGCTGTGCGCCGCGCCGGACGGCCGGCACGCCCGGCTGTGCGACGCACCGGGTGACGGCTGGCGCCTGACGGTCTATCGCGCCGGATTCACGACCCCGGCGTGGTTTCGCATCGGCGTGATGTATCAGATCTTCCCCGACCGCTTCGCGCGCGACAGCTCCGCCACCGCGCAGCGCGGCATGGAGCACCACCGCCGTATGGGCCAGACCGTGCACTGCCACGGCGGATGGGACGAACCCGTCGAGTGGCAGGCCAACACGCCGGAGGGCGAATACGCACCGGTGGATTTCTACGGCGGCACTCTGCGCGGCATCGCCGACCGGCTGCACTACCTGCAGAAGCTCGGCGTGACGGTGCTGTACCTCAACCCGATCTTCGAGAGCGCTTCCAACCACCGGTACGACACCGGCGATTACCGGAAGGTCGACCCCATCCTCGGCACGAACGCGGACTTCAAGAAACTCTGCGCGGCCGCGGCGGACTGCGGCATCCGCATCGTGCTCGACGGCGTGTTCGCTCACACGGGCGCTGACAGCCGGTACTTCAACCGCTTCCGGCATTACCCCGGCTGCGGCGCATACAACAGCCGCAGCTCCGTCTATGCGCGCTGGTACAGCTTCGCGCACTACCCCGACGACTACAAGTGCTGGTGGGATTTCAAAGACCTGCCCGCCGTCAATGCCGCCAATCCCGACTGGCGCAAATATATGATCACCGGCGAGCGCAGCATCGTCAAGACCTGGCTGCGCGACGGCGCGTCCGGCTGGCGGCTGGACGTGGCCGACGAACTGCCGGACGATGTGCTGCGCGGCATGCGCAGCGCTGCCAAAGAAACCGACCCCGACAGCGTGCTCCTCGGTGAGGTCTGGGAGGACGCCGTAACGAAGGTCAGCTACGGCGAACGGCGGCAGTACGCACTCGGCGACGCGCTCGACAGCGTCATGAATTATCCCCTGCGCGACGGACTGGTGACGTTCCTGACCGGGCGCAGCACGGCGCGCGCGCTTGCCGACCTGCTGCTGAGCCAGCGGCTGAACTATCCGCGGCCGCTGTACTACGCGCTCATGAACCTGACGGCAAGCCATGACGTGGCGCGCACGCGCTCAGCGCTGGCGCTGGACTTTGACCCCCGCAGCCGCACGCGCGCAGAGCTTGCGGCGCTCGAGATCACGGACGCCATGGCCGCACGCGGCGCGCAGCTGCAGGTTCTGGCGGCAGCCGTGCAGTTCTGGCTGCCGGGCATCCCGTCGATCTACTACGGCGACGAGACCGGTATGCAGGGCCTGTGCGACCCGTTCAACCGCGCGCCGCTGCAGATGTGCGACACGCAGATGCTGCAGTGGTACGCGCAGCTGACGGCCCTGCGCCACGCGCACCCGGCGCTCACGCGCGGCGAGGTCGCCGTGTTCGCCCCGGCGGGCGACGTGCTGTGTGTTCTGCGCGTCATCGCGGACGGTCGGGACGCCTTCGGCGAGGAAGCAGAGGACGAGGCGCTGCTGCTGACCGTCAACCGCGCAGCGCACCCGGTGCGCTGCCACGTGGAGCTCACCTGCCCCGGCGCCGGCCTGTGCGAAGAGACAAGGCTGGCCTTCGTGCGCAGCGAATACGACTGCGCCGCCGACTGCACCGACGATACCCACATTGCCATCCACGACGGCGTGGGCGCATTTGACCTGCCGCCCCATGCCGCAAAAATCTACAGATTGGAGAACCGACATGGAACTGAAACTGGATCGTAACAAAACCTATGGTCTGGCGCTCGAGGGCGGCGGCGCGAAGGGCGCTTACCAGATCGGCGCGTGGAAAGCCCTGCGCGAGGCGGGCATCCGCTTTTCCGCCGTGTCCGGCACGTCCGTCGGTGCGCTCAACGGCGCCATGATCGTCATGGACGACCTGGAAAAGGCCGAAAACGTCTGGAACAACATCCACTTTTCCCAGGTCATGGACGTGGACGACGAGGAAATGCGCCGGCTCATGAACCGCGACATCCCGCTCTCCGAGCTCAAGAGCACGCTGCGCAGCGTGGCCGACATCGTGCGCAACCGCGGCTTTGACGTGACGCCGCTGCGCAACTGGGTCGCTGAGGTCGTGGACGCGGACAAAATCTGCCATTCCGACACGGACTTTTTCATCGTCACCTACTCCCTGTCCGACCATCAGGAGTTGGAGCTCAAAGCCTCCGATCTTGACAAGGACGAATTGTGCGACATGCTGCTCGCGAGCGCATACCTGCCGGCGTTCCGGCTGGAAAAGCTCGGCGGCAAGTATTATGCCGACGGCGGCGTACAGGACGTGGTACCCATCCACGCGCTGGTGGAAAACGGCTGCAAGGACATCATTGCCCTGCGCATCTTCGGCTTCGGCATCGAAAAGCGCTTCCGCATTCCGGACGACGTGCATGTGACGACGATCGGGCCGACGGTCGATCTCGGCAACATTCTGAACTTCGACGCCGAGCAGAGCCGCAAGAACATGCGCCTCGGCTACTTCGACGCCCAGCGCGTGCTCTACGGTCTCTACGGCAGCACGTATTATATCGACCGCACCATGTCCGAGGACGCGGCGCGCCAGCAGCTGCTCGAATACCTTGGGACGGATGATGGCTCGCTGCGCACGTTCCACGAAAAGACGCTGCCGCAGATCGCCAGGGCGCTCAAGTGCGAGGGCGATTACTACGACCTGCTCATCGCCGTGCTCGAGCACGACGCAAAGGAGCTCGGCATCGCGTCCGAGCGCATCATGACGGACATGGAGCTGCTGCAGGCGATCCTCAGCCAGCCGGAGCCGCCGGAGGCCATTCTGCCCGCGCAGGGATCCGACACCCCGGCGGAAACGGAGCCGGAGACCGCCGATGACACGCAGGCCGCCGCGCCCAAAGCCGCTGAAGAAGTCGCGGCCAAGGCCGCCGAGCTGTCGCAGGACATTGAAAAGCACATCAACCGTCTCCTCGGCAAAATGCGGCCGCGCCGCAACCGGCCCGGCACGACGGAAAACGCTGCGCCGGAAGCCGACGCAGACGGGCCGGAAAAAGAATGAACGCACCGGGGCGGCCGCACGGCCGCCCCATTTTTGAGCTGCGGAGCGCCCGAAACCGGTTGGAAATCATGGATTTTCACGGGCCGCGGGTTTCCGCTTGCAAATGTTGATGATCTCTGGTATGATGCTTATTGGTTAGAGCTATCTAACTTGTGAAAACAACCTATCCATAGCAAAAAGGAAGCTGTCTTATGCAAACATTTTGGGGGATCCTGATCCCGTTTCTCGGCACCGCGCTGGGCGCGGCGTGCGTGTTCTTTATGAAGAAAGCGCTCAGTGACGCCGTGCAGCGCTCGCTGACCGGTTTCGCCGCCGGTGTGATGGTGGCGGCTTCGGTCTGGAGCTTGCTGATCCCGGCGATCGAGCAGTCGGCAGGTATGGGGAAGCGCTCGTTCCTCCCCGCCTTTCTGGGCTTCTGGCTCGGCATCCTGTTTCTGCTCGCGCTGGATCACATCATCCCGCACCTGCACGCGAACAGCGCCCAGGCCGAAGGGCCGAAGAGCCGCCTGCAGCGCACGACGATGATGGTGCTGGCCGTGACGCTGCACAACATCCCGGAGGGCATGGCCGTCGGCGTGGTATACGCCGGGTTCCGCTCCGGCAGCGCACAGATCACGGCGGCCGGTGCGCTGGCCCTGTCGCTGGGCATCGCCATTCAGAACTTCCCGGAAGGGGCGATCATCTCCATGCCGCTGCGGGCGGAGGGCATGAAAAAAGGCAGAGCCTTCTGCGGCGGCGTGCTTTCCGGCGTGGTAGAGCCCATCGGCGCCGTGCTGACGATTCTGGCGGCACAGCTCGTTGTCCCTGCGCTGCCGTATCTGCTCAGTTTTGCTGCCGGAGCCATGCTCTATGTCGTGGTGGAAGAGCTGATCCCGGAGATGTCGCAGGGCGATCACTCCAATATCGGCACGGTGTTTTTCGCCGTGGGCTTCAGCATCATGATGATGCTGGACGTGGCGCTCGGATGAAGCTCGACCTGCGGCAGCAGCACACCGGCGATTTCACCTTCCCCTCCTGCCATTATCACGGCCTGACGGTCGCCTTTGATCTGGATGTCATCGGCCGGTCACTGGCGGAAGAGGTCAGGGACTTCCCGGTCACGCCGGAAGGGATCGTCTCGCGCTTTTCCCTCAGCACGAGCCCCTAAGTGCTGCACGGTGTGGCAGAGGCGGAGCACATCTTCGGAGAATTGTACCGGGTGCCGGAAAAGATCCGCATCCCGTACTTCAAAGTGAAGATCCTGGAGCTGCTGCTGTATCTCGATACCATGACCATCCCGGACGCTGTTGGCGAGCGCCCGTATTTTTACCGGACGCAGGTGGAGAAGGTCAAAGCGATCCGGCGGTTTTTGGCCGAGCACATTTCGGAGCATTACACGCAGGAGGCGCTCTCTCACCGCTTCGACATCCCCATAACGGCGATGAAGACCTGCTTCCGGTCGGTCTATGGCACATCCATCGGCAGCCGGCTGGCAGGCTATCGGATGAACGCGGCGGCGGAATTGCTGCTCCGGGAGCGGGAGCTGAGCATTGCGGAGATCGGCGGACGGGTCGGATATGACAGCGCCGGAAAATTCACCGTTGCTTTCAAGAAGATCATGAAACTGACCCCGTCAGAATACCGAAAAGAAAGAGGAACGTCCTATGAAACCTGAGAAGAAAAGCTGGACACGCGCGCTTTTCGCCTACGCCGGGGGCGAAAAGAAAAAGCTGGTCCTGTCCGTCGTTTTGTCGGTATTGTCGGTCACATTGGGGCTGGCGCCGTTTTACTGCATGTATGGGCTGCTGTGTCAGTTCGCAGCCGGAACGGCCACATCGGCCCCGGTTTGTCAAACCAGTGCGCGCAAAAATCCAATCGCCCGCTCCCTGCGCGGACAAAGAAAAGCCCGGGATCCAGCGGATCTCGGGCTTTGGAAACGATATTCGGATAGATCAGCGCTTGCATAGTTCCAAATGCCCTAAAATCAAGGGTTTTTCGGTCATTTGTTACTAACCAGTAACTAATGGGAAGACATTGTGCAGTTTCCACAAGGTTTTGAATTCTTACTGACCGCCCAAATATTCCAAGTGAATTTCAAGATGCTGATGCAATGCCAACTTTTGCCCTGTGTGTCAAGTCCCACTGCATCATGTCCACAATGCATTTCTTGATGTCGGCAGGATATTCCCCTTCGGCAGTCAGGCATCTTTTGAAATCATTGTTTGTGTATCTCTGAATTGCTGATTCCAGTGCCTGAAGCTTCATTTCAAGCACTGCATCAGTTTCTTCCGTTTCAATATACTGTCTTAATTCTGCAACTGTCAGGATCATTTGCTTGACCTTCCTTTCTTGTAGCCTGCAATCCTTGCTTCAGCTTCTTTCTGAAGGTCACTTCCTTCATAGTGCCAAATCTGATTGTACTGTCTTTTGAAATCTTCATAACTTTTTGCCTTCAAAGGAATGATCTGACCACTGTATAACCTTAATTCAGAAACAGGAATGTGCAGCTTGTCTGCCAAAGGTTGCAGGTCTGCATCAGACAGGTTGTCAACATTGCCAAGATACTTTGTTTCATCATCATCCAAAGCCCATCTTGCCTTCTGAAGCAAAGCACATCTGCAATTGCAATCTTCGGCAGGATCACCGAAGCCCCCTGGATACATAGCTTTCTTGCCTGCCACTTCAAAGGGTTCTTCAACTTCCCTGATCTGTCCGTCAAGCTGTCTGTGCGTGTCTCTTGTCTTTCCATCCAATGTGCTGTCCCAGACCTTCACACTGTCTGCACCACGCTTCTTTGCCTGCCTTGCACATTCCAGTGCGGATTCATTTTGAATTCTGTGACCTTCTGTGACCACAATCCTTTTTGCGTTGCTGTATCCAGTATTTGTGACATTGCTGATGTTTCTTGCAATATCCGAATACATCAGGGAAGAAGAAATTCCCCTGCTGATTTCTTCAGAAATGGTCTTTTTCAGTGTGGTGATATCTTCACCAAGTCTTTTGTACAGCCCTTCAGATATCTGTGAATCAAGCTGCAATGCCTTCACAACCTGTTCCTGATCTATCGGAAGAATCAAAGGCACATTCTGCCCTTGCAGGTCATAAAGCGAACCAATGAATGCATCACGATAGCAATTATCAAGATAATCTTCAATCTTGGTGTATTCCTGACTGTGAAGCATTTCAAGGATTACTTCCACCTGTCCCTTCAAGGTTTCCTGATACTGTATTTGGTATATCTTGCTTTGAAGGTCACTTGCCTGAAGAATCTTGATTTTGTCATTGATGTCATCCAGTGCCTGTTGATATATCTTTTCCAGTTCCTTCAGGAATTCTTCTTCTGTTTTGAACTGCTTCAGAAGCACTTCTTTTTGCCTTTTATTCATATTTTCACCACCTATCTGAATTTGTCCTTGATGTGCTGTTCAAATGCCTTTATAACAGTGTTTTTCTTCGTCACAAAGGCATTGTGCAGCATTCGCATAGGTTTCTTGCCATAGGTGAAATGACCTTCGCCCTTTTCGTCTTTGTAGAACCAACCGCCTTTTCTGCCCTTGCCTTCAAGTGCATATTCACCTGTGCCCAGTTCTTCCCAAATTGCATTTTCTTCAGGGTTTCCGATTGTGGCAGTCATTTCACCTTCATCCACAACATAGTCCCATGCATTCTTTGTCTGACCTGTTGCAACCCTGCTGTTCTGCTTTGTCTGCGACATGATGATTGATCCTGCATCATGCAAGCCTGCAATCAGGGCTTCTTCAAGCATTGCCTGCACTTTATCTGAATTATCAATGAATTCTATCGACATATTGCACCAAACCTTTCCACAAGCATGTCAAGGAAGTGTTCTTTCTTCTTCCAGTCATCAGACAATCGCAAGCAATACACGATTTTCTTCATGCATTCAGTCTGATCTGCTTCAGGCAACTGATAAAGGACTTTGCATATCTTCTTGATTTTCAGCTTGATTCTGATTTTATCCCATATTTTCATGTTGTTTCCTTTCTACGAATAAAGGGGCAGCAGTCCAAACATGCCACCCCTTCACCGCTTTATGCATTCATTGCCTTTCGCATGGTTTCAGACAAAGTTTCACAATACTTGTAATTCAGGAAATTCTGCACCTGCTCATTGACATGCATGACAATCTTTCCATTCAGAAGCACCGCCTGCTCATAGGACAGGTTGCCGTTGTACTGTCTGACCATTCTGCAAGCCATTTCTTCAACTTCCTGAATGTCCTTGATGATGCTGTCAGCAGGAATGCACATGATTCCGAAACGCTTCTTTGCGTTTGTGACCTGCACAATCATCTTCGTTGCCAAATAATTTTCCTTGTACTTTTCAAGGATGGACTTCACTTCAAATTCAGAAGTCTGTTCAGGATCACCTGCCTTCAGAAGTTCAATAGTGGTCACTGCATCAGAAGGGGCAGGCTTGCTTGTGATGTCTGCAAGTGCATCCCTGTCCTGTACCGCACAGGCACGAATTTCATCAATGACCTTCTGTCTTTCAGCTTCAATCACCGCATTGAATTCATTTCTTGCCTTCACCTTCATGTCAAGATATTCCTGACTGGTTTCCTTGTAGGTTTTCTGGATTCGTGCAACTTCTGCCTTGAACTTTGCCAGTTCAGCATCATATTTTTCCTGAAAATCGTTTGTAAGTTTAACAATCTTTTCCAACATATTATTTACCGCCTTTCTTATTCTTCGGTTTCGATCTGTTCAATTGCCTTCAGTGTGCCTTCCGTACTGTCAGCATTTGCCTTTTCCATAATTTCTTCATAGTTCAGTTCAAGCACCTGACAGATGTTTTTCACAATCGTGTCATTGTCCAGCTTGGAAGCAACATTCAGGATGTTTGTCAAATCCTGTCCCCTTGTCTGCGACTGAATCAATTCAATCTGTGCATTGTCTGCTGCGTTGGTCATGACTTCCCTTGTGAAATCAAAGTACACATCAGCCTGTGTGAAGTGTGCATTCATCTTTTCATTGATTTCCTGAAGCACAACCTTCACAATCTTTCGCATGAATTCCTTCAGCTTGATTTCAAGCTTGTTGCATTTCATGTCAAGCAGGGCATATCTGGACTTGATGACAATGTTTGTGATGTTTCCATCACCGACCTGTGCAGAATTGAAAGCAAAGCCGAATCTGTAAATATTCTTTTCATCTTCATCCATCTTTGCCTTTCGTGCCTGATATGGAATATCAACGGTCTTGAAGTCAACACCACCATTTTCATCACCATCAACACCGATCATCTTCTTGACCTTGATGTTCTGCTGAAGTTCATCCAAGTTTTCACCTGCATATCCCTTCACAACCACCAAATATTCAGAAGCATCCTGAAGGTTGTTTGACAGTCCACAGGACATCAGGTCATAGTCATCAATCAGTCCCTTGATTGCGTGAAGGCTTGACACCTGTTCCTTGCAATTGTCCAGTCTGAAGAAAGGAATATATCCCAAACCATAACCATATTTCTGACCATCCTGTGTATATACCACATGTGGCTTCGGATTGTAGTCCACAGAATAGTCTTTCTGAATCTTTCCGTCACCATCTTGAACATAGAAATAAATCTGCTTGTCATCCCACACCTGAATGCGTTTGATTGCCTTTCTGCCTTTGGCAATTCTGTCCACATACCAGTAAATGACATGTTCACAATGGTCATCTGTGTCCTTTGCTCTGACTTCAATGACACCGATGCTGTCAGCACACTGGAATGTCAGTCTGTCATCAGCACCCTTGTACATGTACATATAGGAATAGCCCTTGACCATGCAATCAGTCAGCATTTCATACAGTTCAGAAGTGAAGGTTTCGTTGTTGTTGAAATACAGGTCAAGCTGTCTTTGCAGTTCAGGATCATCCGACTTCACATAGCCATTCTTGCCTGACAGCATATACTGCACAGCCTGATCCACAATTTCTGTGAAAAATGGATGACTGATTTTGATATTGCTTCGTGACCTATCTTCAACAAGGTTTCCGTCAGCGTTGTAATAAAACAATCTGTAATTTCTGATGTCATGCAGTCCGTCATAATACTTCTTGCCAATGGATGCAAGTCTTTTCTTTTCAGATAGTCTGTCATCATCAATGAACTGCTTGATTTCATCTTCTCTTAACATTGACTTTCGCCCCTTTCTTTGTTTTGATTCGTGTGTTATATAACAACTATATTATACCATAAAATGCCTGTATTTCAGCATTCCTGCCCCTTGTTTAGCCGTTCTTGCCATGAATAATAAAAGGCAGCACCGACCTTTCATCAGTACCGCCTTTCAACGATTTTATATATATGTGATTCACTCAAATCATACTTTTTTGCCAGTTCTGCAATGTCAGCCCCATCATAGAAATCACACAGGATTGCCTGATTTCTTTCATTCTTGTCCAACCATTGAAAGCTTCTTGGAAAGGTGATTCTTTCGCCTGCCAGTGCAGACACAACTTCCATGAACTTTTCTTCACCTATGATGTTTCGCATGAAGTCCAGTGTGTCTTGATTCTTTGATTTTATTACACACACCGCCTTCCTATATCAACCATGTTCCTTTGCCCTTCAGCTTCCTGATAATGCTTGCAAGGGAATCAGGGGAATCATCATGTGCTGCGTTTTCCGTATAGTCAAGGATTTCATTGATGTATTCAGGATCAGTGTCTTGAATGAACAGGATGCTTGTCCAGTGCTTTTTCAGATAGGTGGATATCTTCACGAATTTGTTCATTGATTCATGATAGCCATGTGCCACCACACCCATTTTACGAAGTTCTTTCTTCAGATAGCCTTTATCAGCATTATCTTCACAAGTGACAGAACCTGCTTGATACATGTCCCTGTATGCCAGTATTTCAGGCAGACAGTCATCAACATGCTTGCTGAACCTTTTGCCGAACACAATCAGCTTGTCACCCCTTTCCTTGATGATGGTGAATGCAGTGCCATCACCGCCACCATAGGAAGCATCAATGTGACAGATGCCATTGTGGATCAGGGACACATTGTCTGTAAATTGCGGATTGCTGAACATAGAATCTGCATCTGCAATGTGCTTCAATTCATAGTTCGCTGCGAACAGGGAAGGTGTCATGGTGTTTCTGATCTGTTCAAGCACATCCCTTGCGATCAGCCCTGTTGAATAACAGTCATACATCTTCACATTCGGCATACTGGAAATTGCATCTTCCTTGTGCCAAGGTGTGCCAGTGTTCAGGATTCTGCCACCCCTGTTCTTGATGTTCTGCAATTCCATGTAGGATGTCTTTATCAGTTCCCTTTCAGGCTTGCTGATTCTGTCCCTTAAATTTACAATATCATCAGTGATGACCAAATCCGCATGTTTGCCTGTCATTGATGCCTTGATACCAAGTCCAAGAAGCTGTGAAGCACCCTTTGTGGATGACATCAGATTGGTTGTGATCCTGAAGGCAGTATCTTCAATCAGTTCAAGCTGCAAGCCATATAACTGATATACAATGTATTTCATCAGATTGCTTTTCAGGATTTTCCCAACCTGATTGACCACTTCCTTCACATCATCATCTGTCTTTCTGATGAAGATTATATTGTCATTCGGTCTAATGACCATCAGGAAGGCAATTGCAAGTGTCAGACAGGTTGTCTTGAAGCTTCCCCTGTGTGCCAATATGGTTTCATCCTGTTCACTGAACATCATGGACTGAATCCATTTGTTGTGCAGTGTGGTCAGGTCAGGGAAGCCCAATTCATGCCCTATGATATATGGTTCATCACATATCAAATCAAGATATTCCTTCTTCATGCTTTGCCCTGCCTTTCAGATAGCTGTCAATGCGATTGATTGTGTCATCAATATTCACACCAGTATCAAGCTGAACCTTGTCAGAAGGCTTCTGTCCTGCTGTGTCACGCAAATATTCCGCTGCCTTTGTGTCACCATTCAGGGCTTTCTTCACCTGCTGAATCACAATAGCCTGATTGATGGAAAGATTCGCACCTTCGGCAGCAGCCAGTGATGTTATCTTTTCAACACTGCCATCTTCAAGGGGCATGGACAGCACTTCAAGGATGATCTGCTTCTGATCCCTTTTGTCCCTGCGTGCTTTGCCTGATGCTTTGCCACCTTTTTTGGCTCTGTTCCGAAGTTCATCCGAAGTTAAATCTTCAGCCTTCACCAAATTGTCCGCATTGCCTTTTCCTGCCATAATATCACCCCTTTCTATGCACCGACATCTTCAGTGTCAATGGACATCTGACCTTCAATGGTCTTCAGGAACTTTCTTGAAGATTTCAGAACTTTCATGGTGTTCTTTGCCCTTTTTTCAAGTGTCCTGATGAATTCTGCAATTTCATCCCTGTCACTGCTCTGATAGTAACCGCCTGTTGTGGTGCTTAAGATGATAGCACCTGCATTTCTTTCCTTTGCAATCTGTGCCTGCAATTCTCTTTTGCTTGTCAGGTGAAGCTGTTCAACCAGTGCTTCACTGCTGATTGCATTTTCCTTTCCCACAGGAAGCTGTTGCATAATCGGATATACTTTATTTTTCATCTTCAGCACCTGCCTTTCTCAGCTGCCATTTCAAATCACAGATAATAAGGTCAAACACCACCTGAACGAACGGATCAGACAATTCAACCTTTTCACCCTTTTCCACTGCATAAAATGCCCACTGAAGTTCTTCGATCTGTGAACACCACAGCCTTTTGCCAATGACAATTCCATATTTTTCATATACCTGTTCAAATAAAGTCTTTTTCATATTGACCTGCCTTTCATCAAAAACACACTTCAAAGAATCGCATCTGTCTGATAGTGCCACTCATGAAGTGAACCAGTGAATAATCACAATCAGGGAAATCTGTATCAAAATACTTTGGAATCATTTCCCTGTAATCATCCAAAGAATATTCAAACATATCATCACAGGACAGGTTTTCAATGATGGTCAGAATCGTGTCTGTTTTCAGCCTTGGATGTTCATAGCCTGTTGCAGACATGTATGTTTCATAGAAGGTCATGAAGAAGTCAAACACTTCCTGCTTTGTCCATGATGTATCTGCTTTGTTGTATGCTGTCACAATCTGCTTCAGCAGTATTGAAAAATCAAACATGTGTATTCCTTTCTGTGTGGGTGCAGTTCACTTGCCTTCGGCAATGAACCCTTCACACCTTCATACCTTAAATAAAACCATTTGCATTCACATTCACAGTAACAGTGACATTTACAATTACATTCACAATTACAATGACATTCACATTCACAGCTTAAAACACCTATGTGTCCTTGTGGCTTCCTTAAGTCCACTTAAGTATACTTAGGTGTCACTTAAGCCGTAACGCATCCGCAACAGTGCAATGGTGGATTCAGAAACACCTTGACTTGTCAGATATGCTTCATTCAGATATCCTACTGCCTTCAAGAAATTGATGTTTTCCTGTGTGACTTTCTGACCTGCCTTCAATGCTCTGACAATGCCACCGATTTTCCCCTTGGATTCTCTTTCTGCTTTTGAAGTCTGCCACTTGTCCATGTCACGAACCAAATTGTTTTTGATCATTGTCCATGCCATATTTGCCATAGGATCAGCAATCGGTTCTTCTGTTCCATTTTCAGCAAAGTCAAGTATCTTCTTGAACACCTGGCCTGCCTGTTCATCAGAAAGCTGACTGACGAATGTGCCATAATCTGTGTAAAGCAAAAAGGACTTCTTGTCGTTGCTAATTCAGTTCACCTTCTTCCACTTTCACAGGAATCCCTGTGACTTCGGTGAATTTTACAGGTGAAATGAAATAAGTCCATTTTGAAGAAGTCTGCACCGCATAACCGAAGGGAAGAATGCCCCTTTGCAGTCCAACCCTGACAAATTGGGGATTCTTATTCATCAGCCTTGCAGCTTCCGCAACTGGAAGATTCCCTTTCATCCGCATCACCTACTTTCTGTTGTTCTGAATCAATGCAATGATCCTTTCCTGTTCTGCTTCAGGAAGTTCATTTCGCAGTCTGCGTGACAGGGTGAATTCAGAAATCCCCATCAGTTCAGCCAACTGATAATTTTTCATGCCTGCATCCATCAGTGCCTTTCTGATTTTCATATTTTTCATATTTCAACCAACCTTCCTTTCGGAAAACTATTGACATTTTTGTTCTAACACTGTACAATGTTATTAGCAACAAGTTTTTGTTGTTGCCTTTATTATATCACAGTGTATGGTGTTATTCAATATGACAGCCCAACCGACACAAATCGGTCATCACAGTGTTAAATGTGATGGAAAAGGCTTGAAAATGAAAAAATCACACCAAACAGAAAGGATGTTAGTGTGAAAAGCAAAAATCAGTATTTTTCGGAAGTCTTTTCCGACTTGTTGAAGGAATGGTGTAAAGCCAACGGAAGCACACAGGCAGAATTTGCTGATGTTGTCGGTGTTCATCCGAACATGATATCAAGATATAAGAAAGGGGAAGCATATCCCACTGATGATGTGATTGAGTGGATCGCACAGGCTCTGAATGTTGACAAGTCCGTTTTCTTCCCTGACAAAAGGCAGATTGCCCTTGAAGAAATAGGAAGGATTGCAACTGATTCTGAAACGCAAAGAAAGCTTGAACGCATGTCAAGGATTGCTGAACTGTCTGATGTATTTCAGAAGCTTCAGGAAGTGTATGGTGTGCCTGATGACTGGTCAGAAAAATCCCTTGCAGAAGGCTTTGCATTCATTGCATACCTGGATGAACAGATTGAACATGCTTTCAAGACATACTTCAAATATATAGCTACAACAGACATCCCTGAAGAACAGTCTGAAAAAATTGATACTGTATGGGATGGACTGGGTGAAATCTTTGGGGATTGCTTACAGGGCATCAAGGATGCTTTCCCACAAGGAATGACAGATGGTCAGTTCTTTGACATGATGGAATCTGAAGAACACAGGGAAAAGGTTCTGAAGGTTGTGCAGGGCAAATTGTCTGATATAGAAAAAAAGCAGTGATTTCACTGTTTTTAATATAAACAATATGAAAGGATGGTTTTACCATGAAAAAAGAAGAAATGATTGCAACCATGACCAACCGCTTTGAAGGAATGAATGAAGCAGGTGTTGAAGCCCTTTTCAATATCATCATGCTGATTCCTGACAAAGAAAGATGGATGGCATCCACAACCCCTGAACGCATTGCAGAACTGGATGCTTTGAAGGTTCAAAGGGAACAGGAAGAAAAGCAGGCAAAGGAACAGGCACAGGCAGAAGCAGATCAGAGAGCAGAAGAAAAGCGAAATCAGCTTTATCATGACTTTGCAAAGATGTTTGATGCAATTCACACTGTTGACATCCCTGCAAGATATGACTTGGGTTCTGATGAAATTCAGGCAATTGATTATATCTGTGGTGGTGTTGCCAAATGCTTCCCTGAATATGCCTTTGCTGTTGCAAACAAGTATTTCTGTTATGGCTTCGCCAATGGCATGAAGTGTGCAAAGGCACAGGCAAGAAAAAAGGCGCAAAAAAAGGAAGCCACTGAACTGCAATTCAATGACTTCCTACACACATCAGAAAAGGTTGTTTCTGACATGTCCGCAACTTATATTATATCAGATTCAACCTTTTCTTTCAACAGAAGGGAGTGAAAATAAATTTGAAAAATCCGAATGGTTTCGGCAGTGTTTTCAAGCTGTCAGGCAAAAGAAGAAATCCTTGGTGTGCAAGAAAGACATCAGGATGGAATGAAAAAGGACATCCTATATATCAGGTTGTCGGTTATTATCCAACAAGGCAGGAAGCCATGATTGCACTTGCTGATTTCAACAAAGATCCATTTGACCTTCACATTGCAACCATCACCTTTGAAGAAGTCTATGACAGATGGTCTGAAGTCAAATTTGAAGAAGTCAGTCATTCCAATGTGCAGGGATATAAAGCAGCATACAAGCTTTGTGACAAGCTGAAGAAGATGCGAATGGTGGACATCAAGCTTGACCATCTTCAGAAGGTTGTGGATGAATCAGGCAAGAACACACCAACCCTGAAGAAGTTGAAGATCATGTGGGGCTTGATGTGGGACTATTGTGTAATGCATGAAATCCTGACACAAGACAAAAGGGATATGGTCAGATATGTGGACATAAACAAGGCAGGCAATCCAAATGCATACAACAGAAAGCCTTTCACAAAGAAGCAGGTCAAGATGCTTTGGGAAGCAAAGGATTCAAACCTTTATATGTCTGTCATCCTGATCCTGATCCACACTGGATGCAGAATCAGTGAATTGCTTGACTTGAAGAAGGAAGATGTCCACCTTGATGAAAGATGGTTTTATATCAGGAAAGCAAAGACGGAATCAGGCATCAGAGAAGTGCCGATTGCAGAAAAAATTGTACCTTTCTTTGAATACTGGATTTCAAGGGACTGTGAATATCTTCTTTGCACACCTGACAACAAGCATTTTGAATATCGCAACTATTATGATTCATACTGGACACCATTGATGAAAAGTTTCGGACTGGATGAATTCACACCGCACTGCACAAGACACACTTGCATCAGCCTTCTGACAGAAGCAGGTGTTGATGATAGAATCATCAAGAAAATTGTCGGTCACAAAGGTCAGGGTGTCACTGAAACAGTGTACACACACCTTGAACTTCCAATCAAGCTTGAAGCAATCAATAAGATATAAAGAAAGCAGGGATTTAATTCCCTGCTTCTTTTATTGCATGTGACTTGACAATCACCTGTCTGATCTCTTTGGTTGTCCTGACCACAATCATGTTGCTTCCTGATACATCATTGATGAAGCCTTTCTTCAGCCTGATGACATATCCTTCAGTCATGCTGCCTGAAAAGGATTCAATCATCTGTCTGTATTTAGCTGCAACCTGCCATCTGTCAAGCTGTTCAATCTGTTCTTCGGTCAGTCCTTTGTGAACCTGCATCAAGCTGTGTCCTGTTGCTGTGTCCTTGAAAATCAAGGTGCAGATGTATTCATTCACAGACATTCCCATTTCTTCGGCAATTCGCTTGATATTATCCTTTTGCCCCTTCGGAACTATCAAATTGATTCGGTCATAGTGTTCCTTGATGTGCTGATTCTTGTATGTTGTTCTGTCCATAAAACCGCCACTTTTCCTTGATTTTTCTGCTTTTCTTCATTATAGCATAGTCTTACGCAAGACACAAGGATTTTGAAATATCTTTTGTTGCTAACTTGTTACTAACCTGTTACTAACGGGCGGATTTTGACCAGTTTTCATCAGTTTTTGAAAGAAGTGCAAACATAAAGAAAACCCTTGAAAACACTGGGTTTTCAAGGGTTTTGTGATTTTCTTCAATTCGATTTTTATTATCGCTTGCTGAACTGCGGAGCGCGACGAGCTGCTTTGAGACCGTACTTCTTACGCTCTTTCATTCTCGGGTCACGGGTCAGCAGGCCGGCGGCCTTCAGGGGCGCACGGTAGCTGTCCTCGACCTGCAGCAGCGCACGGGCGATGCCGTGGCGGATTGCGCCGGCCTGGCCGGTCACACCGCCGCCGGTCACGGTGGCTTCGACGTCGAACTTGCCCATGGTGTCGGTCGCCGCGAAGGGCTGACGCACGATGAGCTTCAGGGTCTCGAGGCCGAAGTACTCATCCAGCGGACGGCCGTTGATGGTGATGCTGCCGGTGCCGTTCGGGAACAGGTGCACACGCGCGACGGAGGACTTTCTGCGGCCGGTGCCGTACATATAGGCTTTCTTGCTCGTATAAGTTGCCATGTTCTATTTCCTCCTTCTCAGCGATCCCAGACTTCGGGCTTCTGTGCCGCATGGGGATGCTCGGCGCCGCGGTAGATCTTCAGGCGCTTGAGCTGCCACTGGGCAATGGTGTTCTTCTGCAGCATGCCGCGCACAGCCAGACGCATAGCCAGCTCGGGCTTATCCTTCATGAGCTTCTTGTACTGCGTCTCGTGCAGGCCGCCGGGATAACCGGAGTGCGTGCGGTAGTACTTCTGCTCGAGCTTCTTGCCGGTGAGCACTGCCTGCTCGGCGTTGATGATGATGACAAAGTCGCCGCAGTCAACGTGCGGGGTGTAGTCGGTCTTGAGCTTGCCGCGCAGCAGATCGGCAGCGAGCGCTGCGGTCTTGCCCATCGGCTTGCCGGCTGCATCCAGAACGTACCACTTGCGGGTGACGGTGTCCTTGTTCAGCAAAGTAGTGGACATATTCGTGCCTCCAATTAGAATGTGTTGAAAAACATTTTGACATTTTTCAGGCGCAAACGTAGAATAGGTCTCGCATTCGCGCTTATCTTTTATACCACAATCATCAAAGCCTGTCAACGGAATTTTGATTTAGATATATCTTTGCTCTCAAAAGCTCCGTTTTACTCCATTTTACGCTCGAATTCGCAATTTCTATTTTCATTTTGGAGGCTGCTTATGAACGACCTGAATGCGTTCACCGGTCTGGTGCGCCGGTGCGTGGAGGATTATGACATGATCGCGCCGGGCGACACCGTCGCCGTCGGCGTCTCGGGCGGCAAGGATTCGCTCGTGCTGCTCATGGCGCTCAATGAGCTGCGCCGGTACTATCCGAAGCCGTTCACGCTCGAGGCGATCACGGTCGAGCTCGGTTTTGACGGCATGGACTTCGCGCCGGTAGCGGAGCTGTGCGATACGCTCGGCGTGCCATACACCCGCCTGAAAACGGACATCAAAGAGGTCGTGTTCGACGTGCGCAAGGAGGATAATCCCTGCTCCCTGTGCGCGAAGATGCGCCGCGGCGCGCTGTGCACAGCGCTCAGCGAGCGCGGCATCACGAAGCTCGCGCTCGGTCATCACTTTGACGACGCGGTCGAGACGTTCCTGCTCTCGCTCGTGTACGAGGGGCGCATCAGCTGCTTTCAGCCGGTGACGCACATGACGCGCACGGGCGTGGATCAGATCCGTCCGATGCTCTACGCCGGCGAGGGGCGCATCGCCAATCTGGCGAAGGCGCTGGCGCTGCCGATCGTCGAAAACCCCTGCCCCGAGGACCGCGGCAGCAAGCGCTACGAGATCAAGCAGTTCATCCGCACCATGAGCCAGACCTACCCCGATCTGCGCAGCAAGGTGTTCGGCGCCATCCAGCGCGCACCGCTCGACGGCTGGGAAAAGGCGCGCTGATTTTTAGGAAAAGCGAAAACAGGACAAGCCCGATGGGAAGATTCCATCGGGCTTGCGGTTTATTCGATGATGCAAAAACGCTTACATTCAGCTTCCGTATTTAATTGTCTTATGAACATAGAAGTACTTATAGTGGTTCGATGAATACGAGACCGAGCACGTTACAGAGCACTTCACATTCAAACCGGCGTTCACTCCAATACCGCCAGACACAGTTGTTGTCCCATTATTGAAAAAGTCGCCATTTACATAGTATTCGATGGAATTTGAGCTACGCAGCCATGCGCTAACCTCTCCCCCCGAATTGCTTGGAAATTCCATTATAGGATCGCACTAACTGAATCGAATAGACAGAGTTGATATTGAAGAAATGACCGCCCTCACTTGTGGCGCAATAAAAGTCCAAGTACGGCTGGTATTCGTCCGTCACATACAAGCTGGCAGTGAAGGAACGATAAGCATTGCTGCGGGCAGCCTGTGTCTGCATCGTATCCGGGAGCATACGCAGAACTTCATCATATGACATATCCGCATTTTTTGCCATACGCGCGATCATTTCAGTAAACGTCATAGGGTCGCTTACGATCACATCTGGATTGGAATCCAAATCATCCAGAGAAATCGTCCCCTAAACTGCAACTCCGGCAGTATCGGCAGCCTGAACGGGAATAAACAGGACGGAAAACACAAAAACCAGAGCCAAAAGCATGGAAATTCGCTTTTTCATTCTTTATCCTGCTTTTTCAGTAACAAGGCCATACCCCACGCAGAGAGAATAATGCCTCCCATACGCACAGACGGAATGATTTGCTCGAACCGAATGTCCCAATACCTGTAATCAAACAGCTTCTCTTTTGCGGCCAGAAGTACGCGGAAGCAGAAATCCGGCACATACGGTGCCAACAGAATCAGTACAAGTCCAAGTATAAAGAGCGTCAGAATTTGCTTGCTTCGTTTTTTCATTTGCCACCTCCTGCAGCTGCACAATATTTCTGGTTGACAAAGTGAATAATTGGAAGTGCTTCCAGCTCCAATATACCAGATCCTATGCGATTGTCAAGGCATTTTTTACACACATTATCATGCATTTGTCTAATTTCTGCGCACTCCGCAGTGAAAGCGCCACGAAAAAGCGACAACAAGCCCGATGGGAAGATCCCATCGGGCTTGTGTTGTTGAAATGAAGTCTCAGAGGACGTTCTGGCAGAAGCGCATGATGATCGTGGCGGTCTGCGCACGGGGGGCGTCACCCTTCGGCTGAAGGGTGTCCACGCCGTTGGAATTGCCGACGCCGAGGATCAGGCCCTGTGCGACCGCCCAGGACAGCGGCGTGCGGGCATAATCGGAAATGGAGCTGTAGTCCGGATAACCGGTCAGGTCAGCGGTATCGTACACGTCCAGATCCAGAACATTCTTGGTGTAGTTATAGAGGATGGTCGCCATATCCTGGCGCGTAATGGCATCATTCGGGGAGAACGTGGTGGGGCTCGTGCCGTTCACGACACCCTTCTCGAACGCCCAGTTGATCGCATCGACAGACCAGCTGTCGGTCACATCGGTGAAGGGGCTGGACTTGGCAGCCTTCGGAGAACCTGCCTGACGGTAGAGCATCGTCACGAGCTGTGCGCGCGTGGTCGTGCCGTTCGGCGCGATGGTCGTCGCGCTCGTGCCGTTCAGGATGCCGTTCTGGATGCAGTAATCCAGGCCCTTATGCGCCCAGTTGGTGTAGGCGGGCATATCGGCGAAGTTAGCGCCCGGGCAGACATGTGCACCGGTCGAGCTGCTCACCGGGATGCTGTTGAGCATCTTAGCCAGCTCGAAGAACTTTTCCTGCAGCATGGCGTGCGTGGACTTCTGCATCTGGCCGACCATGTTGATGTGGTCGGTGTTGTCGATCTTCTCGATGTAGTTCCAGACGCCCATCTTGGTGCCAGCCTTGAAGGTCATCTTGCCGTCAGCGCCGACGCCGTAGTTTTCATTGTACTTATCCGTGGAATTCTCGTGCGGACGGATCGCGGAGCGGACGGAGACGATGCCGTCATTCTCCCACCAGTCCGGCGTGATGTTCACATGGCCGACCGCGTAGTTGACGTGTCTGCCCATGTAGGTGCTGCTCTTGACCATCATCGGGTTCATGCTGGCATTCGGCAGATAGTGGCCGGTCAGCGGTTCACGATGGGTGTTCGAGCAGGCGACGGAGAAGTAATAGATATCATCCTGCGCCTTGGCATAGCCGTTGAGCACGGCTGCGCCGTCGACGTCAAGGTCATAGACGCTCAGGTCGTTGGTGTGCTGCGTCCAGATCTTGCTGTTGATCACACGGTTGAAGTAGCTGGAGTAAGACTCGTTGGGCTGGCGCACCAGACCCCACTGATCGAGCTTGAAGTCCAGGCCGAAGTTGTTCTCATTGACATTGGTGCCGGTAACCGCACCGATGATGCCCATGGCATACTGGGCCAGATCGCCGATGTTCTGATAGACCTTCGTGTCATACTGGCTGCCGTCGTGCGGCGTGCAGAGCGTC
>ERZ791614.662-NODE-662-length-21128-cov-37.546576_pt1 | contig 21128 bp, 17 predicted proteins | sample MGYA00510274_ERZ791614 | MGnify/ENA primary metagenome ERZ791614 (study PRJEB30046, sample SAMN00715221) | human gut metagenome | study: EMG produced TPA metagenomics assembly of the A metagenome-wide association study of gut microbiota in type 2...
TGAGAAAACCGTGATTCTCGGTTTTGCTTTTGAATAGAGCAATCACTTCTGCACCCAAAGTATCAGGTTGACCGAATTCTTAGGAGGCGAACCCTCTATCCAGCTGAGGTATAGAGACAGAACCATACCTCATTATAATACCGCAAGTTGGAGAGAAAATCAAGTTGAACGAAAAAGAAAAAAGGTGTATCCTATAAGGGAGATGCCGACCCCGGAACGGGGGAGGCAAGAACGATGCTGCATCGGGAGCGCAGTGGCTGCCGGTGCGGGAGAAGGAGCACTTCATGGGAAAAACCAGAAAAAAGAGGAACCACCCCAAAGGTTGGCTGGTGGGCAGCAATGCGACACAGATCATCTGCGTGAGCTTTGTGCTGGTGATCGCGCTGGGGACGCTGCTGCTGACGTTGCCGATCGCCAGCCGCAGCGGGCGGCTGGGCGTGGTGGATGCGATGTTCACCGCAACGAGCGCGACCTGCGTGACGGGCCTCGTCGTGCGGGATACGTGGACGCAGTTCACGATGTTCGGGCAGGTGGTGATCCTGCTGCTCATCCAGGTCGGCGGTCTGGGCCTGGTCACGCTGACCAGCTTTTTTGCACTGGCGGCCAAGCGGCGGATGGGCTTCCGGGACCTGCGGCTGCTGGGCGAAAGCGTTTCGGCCAGCGGCTATTCGCAGGCGACCGAGGTGCTGAAGATCGTCATCCGGCTGGCATTCCTGTTCGAGGCCATTGGCATTGTGCTGCTGGCGTGTGCCTTTGTGCCGCAGTTCGGGCTGGAAGGGGTCTGGATCAGCATCTTCACGGCCATCTCGGCGTTCTGCAATGCGGGCTTTGACCTGTTTGGCCGGTTTGGGCCGTATTCGTCGCTGGCGCCGTATGTCAACAACTATTACGTGCAGGCCGTTGTCATGTTCCTCATCATGGCAGGCGGTCTGGGCTTCATGGTCTGGGTGGAACTGGGCGAATTTCGCAAAAAACGCCGCCTGTCCCTCCACGCGAAGGTCGTGCTGGCGTTCTCGGCCATTCTGTGGGTCGGCGGTGCGGCGCTCATTTGTCTGATGGAGTGGTCGAACCCGGCCACTATGGGTGGGCTGTCGGTTCCGGGCAAGGTGATGGCGTCGCTCTTCCAGTCGGTCTCGACCCGTACGGCGGGCATGAACACCATCGACCTGGCGGCCTGCGGGCCGGTCACCAAGCTCCTGATGAGCGTGTTGCAGTTCATCGGTGCGGCACCGGGTTCGACGGGCGGCGGCGTCAAGGTGACGACCTTTGCTGTGCTGATCCTGACCATCCGCAGCGTGGCGGAGGGCCGCGACGACTGTGTGATCGCCGAGCACCACATCGAGTCCAAGACCGTTTACCGCGCACTGACCATCATCATGCTGGGCATCGTGGCATCGCTGGGCTCGGCGGTGGTGGTCTACTACAACACCTCGGATGCCGTATCTGTCATCGACGCTATCTTTGAGTCCTGCTCGGCATTCGGCACGGTGGGCCTGTCGGTGGGCGTTACCAGCCAGCTGAATGTCGGGGCCAAGCTGCTGTACATGCTGGTCATGTTCATGGGCCGCGTGGGCCCGGTCTCGCTGGCCATCAGCTTGACGGTCAAGCCCGGTGACAACAAGCGCAAGATCCTGCCGGTGGGGCATATCAACGTGGGTTGACAAGCAAAAAAAGGAAGAGCGACACCGCCGCTCTTCCTTTTTTGCTGTCTCTGTATTTACTTGCTGTAGATCTCCACGATATTCAGCAGGACTTCGGCCGCCTTGTCCATCCGCTCGACGGTGGTGCACTCGCACACGCCGTGGAAGTTGAAGCCGCCGGTGCCCAGATTCGGGCAGGGGAGGCCCTTCCAGCTCAGGACGGCACCGTCGGTGCCGCCGCGGACGGGGACTTCCTCCGGGGTCAGACCGGCCTTTTCGATGGCCTTGCGGGCGTTCTCGACCAGATGGAAGTGCGGCTTGATCTTCTCGATCATGTTGCGGTAGCTGTCCTTGATCTCCACTTCCACGGTGCCGTCGCCGTACTTGCCGTTCAGGTAGCAGGCAATGTGCAGAAGGTTGTCCTTCTTGAACTGGAGCTTGCCTGCGTCGTGGTCACGCAGGATGTAGCCGAGCTTGGCCTCGGTCACATCGCCGTACATCTGGCACAGGTGGTAGAAGCCCTGACGGCCCTCAGTGGTCTCCGGGCGGGCCATGACGGGCAGGGCCTGATGAAACTCCATGGCCACGTTGGAGGCGTTGATCATCGCGTCCTTTGCGGAGCCGGGGTGGACTGAGAAGCCGTGGACTGTGACGGTGGCGCTGGCGGCGTTGAAGTTCTCGTACTCGATGCCGCCCACATCGCCGCCATCGACGGTATAGGCAAAGTCGGCCCCAAAGCCGGGGATGTCGAACAGGGAAGCGCCCTCGCCGATCTCCTCATCGGGGGTAAAGGCGATGCAGAGCTTGCCGTGGGGGCGGCCCTCGGCGATGAGGGTCTCGGCGGCGGTCAGGATCTCCGCCACACCGGCCTTGTCGTCGGCACCCAGCAGCGTGGTGCCGTCGGTGGTGATGAGGGTCTCGCCCTTCAGGTCTTTCAGGAAGGGGAAGGTGGAGACCTTCATGACCATGCCGGTGGCGGGCAGGGTGACGTCGCGGCCATCGTAGTTCTCGTGCAGGACGGGGTTCACGTTCTCACCGGAAGCGTCCGGTGCGGTGTCCATGTGGGCGATGAGGCCCAGCGCGGGCTTGTCCTCGCAGCCGGGGGTGGCGGGGAGGGTGCCGTAGACGTAGCAGTGCTCATCTACAAAGGCGTCCTCGATGCCGATGGCCTTCAGATCCTCCACAAGGATATGGGCCAGGTCGAACTCCCGCTCGGCAGAGGGATGGGTGCCGGAATTGGGGTCGGAGGTGGTGTAAACGCGGGCATATTTTAACAGTCGCTCGTAAGCACGCATAGGTTGATGCTCCTTTGTTTTTTATTTGGTTCTATCATAACCGTTTTGGCCGGATTTTACAAGAGGGAATGCAGCTGCAGCCTGCTTCTTATCACAAGATCCGGAATTGTCAAGAGGGAAGAAGCCCCGAAGTTCCGTCCGGTTTTTTGTGGAAACAGCGAATAGCGCCCGGCGGCGGGAAGTGCTACAATAGGACACAGCGTGTGCACGGCACACCCAAGATGAAACAAAGGAGAGCTGTGGCTTTATGGAACAACTTTATCTGATGCCCGGACAGGAACGCTGTGAAAAATTCCGAGATCCCAATGGGGTGCCCAAAGTCCGCTACTCCTACTGCTCGCTCCACGGTGCATTGTTCCACTGTGTCAGCCGCAGCGTGGAGGAGGCCCAGCGCCAGTGTGAGGACTGGCTCGTCGGGCAGGACCGCTGCTACCGCAACTGAAGAGCAAAAACGGACGCCCGGAGCGCACGATCTGCACTCCGGGCGTTCTTCTGCGTTCAGCCGATGATCTCGTACTGGAAGTATTCGCACTTGATCTTGCTGCCGACCTCGATCTCCGGCGGCAGGAGCGCAAGCGCAACGGGGTTCAGCTCGTCGCTGGCGATGTCGGTGCGGCGCAGGTTGACATAGTCGCCGTCAAAGCTGACGACCTCATAATACCAGGGGCCCATAGACCATCCCCCTTTCGTTTTTCTTTTATCATAAGGGACCGGGCCGGTTTTGTCAACGATGTTTTTGCTTGACAAATGGGGAACATTCTACTATACTTATACTTACGACAATGCGCCATCGCCAAGCGGTAAGGCAGGGGACTTTGACTCCCCCATCGTAGGTTCGACTCCTGCTGGCGCAACTGAAGACCGTCTGCTGAAGGAAACGTTCGGCAGGCGGTCTTTGTGTTTCGCAGCTGCCTCCGGGGCGGCGGAACATTTCGCAGGCGGAGGCGCTGTGCTGCGGGAAAACAGGGCATTGCGGGGAGGGCTGCGCCCGGCGGTTGTGCGGTGTTTCGTTTTGAGGATGCCCGAAGCTATGCCGGAAGTTGGTTGGGATGACCAAAAAATAATGAAAAAAATATCGCATTTTTTATCCGAAATCTTCTTTTTTGCCGGGAATGCTTGACAAGAAAGTGCTTTTTGCCATAATAGATTTATAAGAAAAATTCTTTGCAAGAAGATCAATCCTGGAGGTAGAAAAACGATGCCGATCAGTTTGAACAAGGTCAACGCGGAGGCGTATGCAAAGGTTGCCGCTGCGCTGGAACAAAACGGAAAAGCAGCAGTGGAACATGCCACCGGCACGGGCAAGAGCTGCATTGCATGGCAGCTCATCGCGGACCATCCGCAGGCGTCGTTCATCTGGCTGGTGTACGGTGCAGCGCGGCTGACCCTGCGCAGGGAGGATGTCCGCCGCTACAACGACGGTGTGCTGCCGGAGAACCTCATCTTCTGCGACTGCGGTGTGCTGGCCGAGGCGTCGGCCGAGGAGTGGGTCCGGCTGGCCTCACGCAAGCCGGATTACCTGATCTTCGACTGCTACCATGAAGTGACGGCGGCCTGCTGGGCAAAATCGGCCCAGCGGCTGCTCCGTCTGTGCCCGGAGGCAAAGCTGCTGGGCCTGACAGTGCCCAGCAGCACCGACCAGAAATGCCAGGCGGCCGCGGAACTCTTCGAGGGGACGGTCGTCTCCCGGATGACGGTCGGCGAGGGAATGGCGCTGGGCACCCTGCCGGTGCCGTCGAACTATGCCGCGATGCTCTGGCCGCAGGAAGGGCAGATGAACCTGCTCCGCGCCCGAATCAAGAACCTGCACCTGCCCGCGCAGACCAACGCGCTGAGCGCACAATACGATGAGATCAACTGGTCGGTGCGGCAGGCTGAGAACCCCATCGCCCTGATGCCCCGCGTCCTGACCGACACCCAGGGCCGCTATCTGGCCATCTTTGAGTCGGAGGACTACCTCGACGAGGTGCAGGAACAGCTGGAAGAGTTCCTCCGCACTGTGGATTCGAATGCCCATTTCTACCGTGCCGAGTGCGACTGCCTGCGCGACGCCGAGGCGGTGAAACGGTTCTGCACCTCCACCGAAACGGGGCCGAAGGTGCTGTTCTGCGTCAACTCGCCGGGCGTCCAGCAGCCCATTGAGGGGCTGGCGGGTGCCATTCTGGTCCGCGAGACCGGCGAGGCAGGCCGATTCCGCCAGATGCTCTGCCGGGCGTTGGTGGCCTGCGGCCGCAAGCCCATCCCGGTGTTCGACCTGACCGCCCGGTTCGACGGTCTGGGCAATGGCCGTGTGCTGCAAAAGGAATGCACCACCGCTATGCTCCGCGCAGGCAGCGAACACCCCGGCTTCCAGCAGCAGAAACCCATGCGTCAGAGCTATCACCTGTACTGCCGCCTGAAAAAGGAACTGGAAGCCCGGTGGGAGGCTTTTTATGCAGCGGCGGCGGCTGTGGCCGCAGAGCGGGGCAATTTACAACTGCCCTATAACTATCTGACCGAGGACGGCCTGCCTCTGGGCCGCTGGCTGGAAACGCAGCGCCAGGTCCGGGCCGGGCAGAAGCCGGGCCGTCTGGATGCAGACCGCATCGCCCGGCTGGACAAGCTGAACATCGGCTGGAAACAGCGCTCGGAGCTGGCCTGGGAAAAGGCCTTTGCCTCGGCGCAGAAGTACCGCGACGACCACGGCGACCTGCTGGTGCCGGTGCGCTACCGCGACCGCAGCGGCTTTGCCCTGGGTGAGTGGATCGTCTATAACCGCCAGCGCTACGTCAGCGGCAACCTGAGCCGCGCCCGCATCGAGCGGCTGGAGGGCATCGGCATGGTGTGGAACGCTTCCACCGACCTGTGGGAGCAGAGCTACGCCGCAGCCGCCCGCTATTATCTCGAACACAAAGACCTCGAAGCGCCCATCAAGTACGTTACGCCGGATGGCTTCGCGCTGGGCGTCTGGCTCAGCAGCCAGCGCAGCGCCTATAAGAACGGCGAGCTGACCCTGGAGCAGGTCGAGCGGCTGGAAGCCATCGGCATCAACTGGGTCAACCGGAATGTCCGCAAGTGGCAGGAGAACTTCGAGGCCGCCAGGCGGTACGCCGAGCAGTTCGGGGATCTGGAAGTGCCCTCCAATTATGTCACACCGGACGGCATCCTGCTGGGCAAATGGATCGCCCGCCAGCGCTACGCCTGGCAGAACCCGGACAATTCCAGCGCCCGCGTCACGCCGGAACGCAAGGCTCAGCTGGACGAGATCGGGATGGTCTGGGACAAATACGACCCCTGGCGGGAGCGCTTCGAGCTGGCCCAGAAGTATCGGACAGAGCACGGAGATCTGGAGATCCCGCTGAATTATAAGACCGAGAACGGCATCTGGCTGGGCAGCTGGCTCTACCGCCAGCGCCAGTACCGCCGCACCGGCGACCCGCGCCTGGGTGAGGTGCACCGCCGCGAGCTGGACGAGCTGCTCAAGGACGAAAAGCCCCACAAGCAGAGTGCGGCACCCTCCGGCAAGGAGAGCCTGCGGGAGAAGAACTGGGAGCACAACTTTGAGGAAGCCGCCCGCTATGCCAAAGAGCATGGCAACCTGCTGGTGCCCTCCAATTACGTCACGGCCGGTGGGTTCCGGCTGGGCGTCTGGATGTCGAACCTCCGCGCTGCCCGCAAGACCCGGCCCGACTCCTTCCAGGTGACGCCGGAGCATGTGAAACGGCTGGACGGCATCGGCATGGAGTGGGACGCCCGCATAGCCAAGTGGGACCTGGCCTATGAACACGCAGCGGCCTATGCCAAGGCCAACGGCGACCTGCTGCCGTCGGCCACCTACCGCAGCGAAGACGGCTTTGGTCTGGGCGACTGGGTCCGCCGGATGCGCACGGCCCGCGCGGAAAATGACCCGAAGCTGACCGAGGACCGCATCCGCCGTCTGGATGCCATCGGCATGAAGTGGTAAACCATCAAAGCAAAAATACCGTGTCCCCACGCCGGGGACACGGTATTTTTTGCTTGCGGGAAGATCAAAGTGCATCCAGTTCCGTTTGCAGCTGGGCCAGCGCAGTGCGGATGGGCAGGTGCTGGGGGCAGACGGCCTCGCACTTGCCGCAGCGGACGCAGTGGCTGGCCTTTTCGGCATCCGGGAATTGGGCGGTCCACTGGTGCCGGACGGCGTCCGGCTGGCCGAACATTCCCAGCCGGTTCCAGATGCTGAAGTTGTCCGGGATGTCCACGCCCATGGGGCAGGGCATACAGTACCGGCAGCCCGTGCAGCCGATCTTGATGCGGCTGTGCAGGATGCGGGCCGTCTCGGCCACAGCGGCATCTTCCGCTGCGTTCAGGGGGCGGAAGGGCGCAAAGGTGGAAAGGTTGTCGGCCAGCTGTTCTTCGGCGCTCATGCCGGAGAGGATCAGGTGGACGTTTTTGTGGCTGCCCACCCAGCGCAGCGCCCAGGAAGCTGCACTGGCGGCGGGGTCGAGGGCGGTCAGCGGCGCCGCAGCGTCCGGCGGAAGGTTGGCCAGTGTGCCGCCCTTGATGGGCTCCATGATGATGAGCGGGATGCCCAGCTCTTCGGTCAGCGCATAGCCGCGGTCGCCCGCGATCTCCTCGGCGCGGTCGTCGGTGTCAAGGTAGTTGTATTGCAGCTGGCAGAAATCCCAGGGCTGGTCCCGCAGGATGTGTTCCAGCCCGTCCGCGTTGTCGTGGCAGGAGAAGCCGAAGTTCCGGATGCGCCCGGCCTTCTTCTCCTCCCAGAGCCAGTCCACGATGCCCAGCGCCTTGGCCTTGTCGTACCGTGCCCGGTGCAGGGAGTGGAGCAGGTAGAAATCAATGGTGTCCACACCCAGCCGCTCGAACTGACTGCGGTAGATCTGCTGGGCTTTTTCCAGCGAGTCGCACTGCCAAAGGGGCAGTTTGGTGGCCAGATAAAAGCTCTCGCGGGGCCATTTTGCGATGACCCGCCCCACGAACGGCTCACTCTCGCCGCCGTGGTAGGGGTAGGCGGTGTCAAAGTAGTTGACGCCCGCGTCCCGCGCGGTGTTCAGCAGGGCTTCGGCCCGCACTTCGTCGATGCGGCCGTCCGGCAGGGTGGGCAGGCGCATGCAGCCGTAGCCCAGCAGGGAGGTGGTGATGCCGGCTTTCTTCCAATGACGCTGTTCCATAGAACGCTCTCCTTTTCTTCAGTGCTTCCGCTTTTTCCGATCGTCCCAGGCAAAATATCTGGTGTAGGATACGAAGACCACGAGCGAAAGCAGCGTGACAGGCTTGCCCAGCTGGATGCCGTCCGGCTGGTAGACAAAATCAAGGGTACTTTCCCCGGCGGGGCAGAGCACCGCCATCAGGCCCTCGTCCACCCGCAGGATGTCGGTCTCTTTGCCGTTGACCGTGGCCGTGAAGCCGTCGTCGTAAGGCACCGAGAAGAAGACGAGGTTCGGGGCGTCCAGCGTGATCTCGGCGTGGAAGCCGGAATTGGTCATCTGGAACACCGAACAGGCCGAGGCCCGGCGGTCGGCGCAATCCTGCACGTAGCGGTCGTAGGTCAGGTCGTTCAGCTCAGCGGCGGGCAGCGGCTGCAAATACTGGCTGTATGCGGCGGCATCCGCATCGGAGAGCACCAGCGCCCGCATCAGCAGATTGGAGCGGGTGACCGTCACGGTGGACTCATAATCGTCCTCGGTGAGATAGTAGTCGTAGGTGAAGCCCATGGGGACGTAGTTGGTGTTCTCATAGAGGGTGTAGCCATCCAGCGTGTCGTAATAGGCCCAGCCCGCATCGGCCTCTTCGAGGAAGTCGGCCTGCCGGTCGGGCTTGGTGATGAGGTACTTCACGCTCAGCAGGCCCCGCAGTGCATAGTTGGAAAGCTCCGGCTGGCTGCGGACGTCCCGCTTGACGCCCAGCGCCGGGTAAAAGCTGAGGATGCTGGGGGCGGCGGTGCTGCCGAAGTATTGCAGGCAGCTCTTGTCCAGCCAGAGGCCGAGGTTGTCGTGGGTCTTGTAAGTGTCGATGCGCCAGTCGCCCTCCGGCAGGTCTTCCTTCAGGGCCAGGGCGCTGGTGTACTCTTCCACCAGGTCGCTGTCGGTGTTCCACTGGCCGAACTTGCCGATGCCGATGTGGGTGATGCCGAACAGGCAGCTGAACGCCAGCACCGCCGCCAGCATCCGCTGGGGCAGGCGCTTGTCCTGTCGCCACCGCTGCGCGACCCAGCGGTAGACCAGCAGCCCGATGAGGGCAAAGCCGAACACGGCAGCGTACTGGCCGGGATTTTGCAGGACGCCCAGCGACCATTCCTTGGTGCTGGCATCCTGCACCGGCACCAGCGCAAAGGCCAGCGTGGCAATGACGAGTCCGCTGATGTTCCGGGCCGGGCGGTCCAGCTCGACGGCGGGGTCTTCCAGTGCGTTGATGGTCATGGCGGCCAGGATGAGCACCGGCATATAGAACCACCGGGCGTAGTAGCTGGAATTGAGGGCATAGAAGGCGCTGTTCAGCACAGGCACCAGCGCAAAGACGGCGCAGGTGGCAACGATCCGCTTTTTGCTGTCGCCCTGCCGGGCGCGCCAGTAAGCCAGAGCACCGGCCAGACTGCACAGGGGCAGATAGGCGGTCATGCTCGTCCACTTGATGACGCCCTCAGACCAGATGGAGGTCATATAGGGTGAGTCGGGCGGCAAGATCCAGCTCAGCAGGATGGCAAGGTACTGCTGGGGTTTCGCGTAGGTCAGAAAGCCCCAGCCAGAGGACAGGTCGATGGTGCGGGGGTTCTGCAACAGTGAGAGGACGGCGGGCCAGAGGATGACGGCCCCCAACCCCACGCCGAGGAGGCTTTCGAAGGCCAGATGGACGAACAGCCGGGGCGTGAGCTTGAAATCCCCCGCGCTGACTTTACAGATGAAGTAGAGGAGCAGGAAGAGCCCCTGCCCCACAAAGAAGAAGTAGTTGTTCAGCAGGTTGACGCCGACCCAGAACGCGAACAGCCCGTGCCGCCCATGGTAGACGGCTTCGTCCAGCGCCCAGAGCATCCATGGGAAGAGGGCCAGCACATCAATGAAGTGGTTGAAGAAGATGTTGTAGAGCCCCCAGCCGGAAAAGGCATAGAGCACCGCGCCCAGCACGGCATAGTTTTGGTCTTTCACGTAGCGGCGCAGATACAGATACGCGCCGCCACCCGCCACGGCGAACTTGAGCACCAGCAGCGGGACCATGAGATAGGGGAGCCACCGCTGGGGGAAGAGCAGCGAGAACCAGAAGAACGGCGAGCCGTACAGGTAGAAGGAATAGGCGTTCAGCGCCCCGCTGCCCAGGTCGGTGGCCCAGGAGAAGGTGTTGCGGACACTGCCTGCGCCGTCCGGGTAGCCCAGCCCCTTGAGGAAGCCGTTCATATAGCGGTAAAAACTGATCTGCTGGCTGTTGAAATCACCGGCGTAGTGGAAAAAGCCGCCGTCCAGAAGGTAAAACGGCAGGAAGATCAGCGCCGCCGTCAGCGCACACAGGCAGACCGTGAGCAGGAATTTGTTCTGTTTTTGCCCCAGAAGCCGGGGGCTGTGAGATGAAGTCATGGCAGAGAACCTCTTGTTTCAAAAAAATCCGGATCGTCCGGGAAGATCAGGGGAACGGGACCTCGCGTTCGTCGTCCGGGTCAAGCCCCGCTTTGCGCTGCTGGTCGAACACTGCCTCGATGAGGCGGTCGATGTCTTCCAGATGGGTCAGCTCGCAGCAGTACCGCCGCAGGGAGGCCGCACCCTTCAGCCCTTTCATGTAGTGCATGGTCTGGGCGCGGGCCTGGGGCATGGCGACGAATTCGCCCTTCTGCTCCACCATCTCCTCCACCTGACGGCGGAGGGCGTTCATCCGGGCCTGCAGATTCGGCTCTTTGGGGGCTGGGGTGCCCTCCAGTGCGGCGTTCACCCGCTCGAACAGCCACGGGTCGCCCAGGGCTGCACGGGCGATCATCACACCGTCGCAGCCGGTCTCTTTGACCAGAGCGACGGCGTCTTCAGCCGAATGGATGTCGCCGTTGCCCAGCACCGGCACATGCACGGCAGATTTTACGCGGGCGATGATCTCTGGGTCGATGCCGGGGGTGTACATCTGCTCCCGCGTTCGGGCGTGTACTGCGATGAGGGCCGCACCGGCCTGTTCGCAGGCCTTGGCGCACTCGACTGCGGTGACGTGGTCGGCGTCCCAGCCTTTGCGCATCTTGACCGTGACAGGCCGGGAGGTGTGCTCCACTACCTGCTCGACGATCCTGCCGCAGAGGTCGGGGTCCAGCATCAGTTTGCTGCCGGCACCGCCGGAGACGATCTTCGGGGCCGGGCAGCCCATGTTGATGTCCAGAAAGTCGAAATCGTATTCCTCGATGGCAGCGGCTGCTTCGCCCATGATCTGGGGCACTTCGCCGAAGATCTGGACGCCGTAGGGGACGCCGTTGGGTTCGGCCTTGAGCAGGCTGACGGTTTTGTGGTCGTGGTAGACCAGCGCCCGGCTGGATACCATCTCACTGACTGTGAAACCGGCCCCGTGCTGCGCCATCAGGCGGCGGCAGGGCGCATCGGTGAAGCCTGCCATGGGGCCGAACACGGCCCGGTGGGGCAGGGTGATGTGTTGGATCTTCAAAGGTTCCATTGTGTTCCTCTTCTGCTTGACAAAACGATAAAAAATTACTATACTACAAATAGAGAAAGACGCTGGCTGCAAAATGGTCAGCTCCTCCTCGGCTCAGGTGTCAAAAAGAATGACCGCTTGCTTTGTGAGGGCAGAGGCGGTCATTTCTTTTTGCTGTTGGAAATCGTCCATGTAATCTGAAACGTCACAAAAACTGCACCGCCGATCACGGCGAGCAGCTGAAGCACTTCACTCAGCGTCATAGAACATCCCCCCTTCCGCATTGGCGTCAGGGGAAGCAAAGAAGAACGCGTTCCCCCCAACGCTTCGCCGGGGAGAGGAGCGTGACCACCTGCATTTGCAGACAGCGCCTATCAGCCAGATGGCTGCAAAAACAGTATATCATAAATGAAAGCACAGTACAAGCACTGTGCTTTTTGTTTTAGCTCTGTTGTTTTGCGCCGATCCTTGCCAGCAGCGCGGCCAGCGCAAGGCCGGCGGGGGCGCTGATCCAGGTGGACAGCCAGAAGCCCGAAAAGCCGATGCGGGGCACCAGCAGAACGCAGGCGGCCAGATTCAGCCCGATCTGCCCCAGGTTCGAGGCCAGATACAGCCCCATCTTCTGGGCACCGCGCAGCCGGGCCTCGCACAGATGCTTCTGCGCGGTGAACACATACGAGATGCTCTCAAAGGCCAGCATGGTGGAGCCGTAGGCGGCGGCAGCAGCGTCGGTGGTGAAGAGCCGAAGCAGCGGGCCGTTCAGCCCGATGCAGAGCGCTGCCACCAGCAGCGAGTAGAAAAACAGGATGCGCCGCCCCTCCCGCAGGCCGGTGTGCACCCGGCCCGGCTGCTGGGCAGTGGTGTTCTGGGCGATGAAAAAGACGATGGACTGCACGAAACCGTACACCGGCATCATCAGCAGGCTGGAGAGCTTGCCCGCGCAGGAAAAGCCCGCGATGGCCGCGACGCCCAGCCCGCCCAAAAGCCCCTGCTTGACTGTCGTGATGATGGTGCCGCTGGCCTGCTGCAGGGAGTTGGGGGCGGAAAGGCGGAAGATGTCCTTCGCGTAGCTTGCCTTGAGCATCTCCCGGCGGAAGGGCAGACTCAGTTCGGTCTTGCGCAGGTGGGCCAGCATGTACCCCGCTCCGGCGATCTGTGCGGCAGCGGTAGCACCGGCCGCACCGGCGACCCCGAAGGGGCCGACGAGCGCCAGGTCCAGCACGATGTTCATCACGCTGGTGGCGACTACGGCCCGGAGCGGTGTTTTCGAGTCTCCGCAGCCCATGATGCACTCTTTGGTCAGGTCATAGAGCATCAGAAAGGGCAGGCCGACCAGATACACCCGCCCATAAAGCACCGCCTCGGCCAGGATCTCCTCCGGCGTCCGGATGAGCCGGAGCAGGGCGGGCAGGGTGAAAAAGCCCAGTGCGGTCAGGCCCAGCGCCAGCACAAGATCGACGAACAGCAGGTTGTAGAGCAGCTCGGCCATTTCCTGCCGGGTGGCTGTGGGTCGGCCCGCTGCCACCAGCAGGCCGCCGCCCAGCTCCATGCCGCCGGAGATGAACAGAAAGAGCATCAGGATGGTGGAAGCATTGGAGACTGCCGCCAGCGCGTCGGCATCCAGCCGCAGGCCGATGATCATGGTATCGGCCACCGAATAGAACTGGGTGGCCACCATGCTCAGGATGATGGGCAGAGCGTACCGCAGCAGCGCCGGACGCACCGGCCCATGCAGCAGGGTGTTTTCGGTCGGATTCGTGAAGAACACCTTCTTTCGGAAAATTATAATGTACACAGTGTACGTTGTTTCACAAAAGAAGTCAAGAAAAGTCAAGGAAACGAAAACCGGATTCATCTGAATCATTGCACAGATGAAAAATTCCCTCTTGACTTTACACGAATAAAGTGTATAATGCAATCAAACCGATGAGGCGGAAGAGAACCTGCACAGCGCATCTGCTAGAGAGCCCGGAGGATGGAAACGGGCGAGAGCGGGGCAGGACTTCGTGGGCCGCCGAGGGCCGGGCAAACGAGAGCCAGTGCTTTTCAGTAGCTTGGGACGGAAGCCTCCGTTACAGGGCAGGGGAGTGTTGGCTCTCCGTGAGGGGCTCTGCAGCCAGAAGCTGGCTTGGGCAGAGCAAACAAGGTGGCACCGCAGAATCGTATTTTCGATCCTGTCCTTGTGGATGAACACACAGGGACGGGATCTTTTGTTACCATGAAAAGGCCCGTTCCGCAAGTGGAGCGGGTCTTTTTTACTGCCGCCCGCTCCAGGGAAGGAGCAACCGCTATGAAAACCATGAACAGGATCTCCCGCCGCAATTTCCTCAAGGCCGCTCTGGGCGCTGCCGCTGTCTCTGCATTCAGCCTGACCGGCTGCGGCGGCTCGGCCTCGTCCGCTGCCTCCGGCACCGCCTCCAGCGCTGCCGCGTCGTCGGCAGAAGCGGGCCAGACCTTCAAGGTGGGCATCGTCAACTATGTGGACCATGCCTCTCTGAACCAGATCGTCGCCTCCGTTGAGAGCCGTCTGGATGAGGTGGGCAGGGAAAAGGGCGTGACCTTTGATTATGCCGACTACTACGCCAACGCGCAGGCCGACCAGACCAACCTGAACCAGATCGGTGCCGACCTTGTGGCCGATGACGTGGACGTCATCGTGGCCGTGGCTACCCCCACCGCCGCCACCATGCTGGCTTCGGTCGAGGATACCGACATCCCTGTTGTCTACTCTGCGGTCACCGACCCGGTCTCTGCCGGTTTTGACGGCGAGGAGAACATCACCGGCACTTCCGATGCCCTGAACACCGACGCCATCATGAACCTTATCCTGGCCGTCAACCCGGATATTGACACCATCGGCCTGTTGTACGACCTGAGCCAGGATGCTTCCACTCAGGCCATCGCAGATGCCAAGGCATTCTGCGACAGCAAGGGCATCCAGTACATTGAAAAGAACGGCACCACCACCGCCGAAGTTCAGATGGCGGCCGAAGCCCTCGTTGCAGCCGGGGTCAAGGCCGTGTTCACCCCGACCGACAACACCGTGATGACTGCGGAGCTGTCCATCTACGAGACCTTTACCGATGCCGGGATCCTGCACTTCACTGGTGCCGACAGCTTCGCGCTGAACGGTGCATTCGTGGGCTACGGCGTCGATTACGTCCAGCTGGGCGAGGCCACCGCAGACATGGTGGTCGAGCTGCTCTGCGAGGGCAAGACCACCGCCGACCTGCCTTACCAGACCTTTGACAACGGCATTGTGACCATCAATACAGAGACGGCCGCAGCATTGGGCATGGATGATAAGACTTTGGACATGATCAAGGAAGCCTTCAAGCCCTACTGCACCGAGATCGTGCAAGTGACCACGCAGGAGAACTTCTGAAATGATAAATCGGTAACAGCCGGACACAAAGGGTAGGTTATCCGTTTGTGCAACCTCTCCGTCATTGCTTTGCAATGCCACCTCTCCTTGTAGGAGAGGCCCTGGCGAAGAGAGAACGTTTTTCGCTTTGCCAAGGGCTCCCCTACCAGGGGAGCTGTCGAACGAAGTGAGACGGAGAGGTTGTAGGAAGGAGAGCCTGCCCTTTGGGAGGATACATACATTCTAACTAAAGGAGTACACACCATGCTGGCGAGTATCTTTTCGCTCAACGTGATCCAGACCGCGCTGGAATTGGGCTGCATCTACGCCCTCGTTGCGCTGGCTCTGTTCTTGAGCTATTCCATCCTGAACATTGCAGACCTGTCCACCGACGGCTGCTTCACGCTGGGCTGCGCGGTGGCCTGCCAGGTCGCACTGACCGGCCACCCTTTTCTGGCCCTGCTGGCGGCGATGGCGGCTGGCGTGTGCTCCGGTTTCATCACAGCCTTTTTGCAGACCCGCCTCGGCGTCGAGAGCATCATGGCGGGCATCATCGTGAACACCGGCCTTTATACCATCAATCTGGCGGTCATGGGCTTTTCGTCCACGCTGTCGCTGGTCAAGACGGACACAGTCTTCTCGCTGGCCAAAACAGCGCTGGCCTTTACGGGCGGCTGGTATAAGCTGGTGCTGGCCGTGGTGGTCATCGCGCTGGCCGGTGCCGGGATGGTGGGATTTCTGGGCACCCGGCTGGGCCTGTCCATCCGGGCGACCGGCGACAACGCCGCCATGGTGCGGGCGTCCAGCATCAATCCGGCCTTTACCATCACGGTGGGCCTGTGCATCTCCGGTGCGCTGACGGCGCTGTCCGGCGGTCTGCTGGCCCAGTACCAGAAGAGCTGCGATATCAATGTGGGCACCGGCATGGTGACCATCGCGCTGGCCTCTCTCATCATCGGCGAGACGCTGGTGGGCAAGCGCACCATGGTGCGCCGGGTGCTGGGCGTCGTGTTCGGCAGCTGTCTGTACCGCTTCATTGTGGCGGTGGCCCTGCGCTTCAATGTCCCGGCGGCCGCCATGAAGCTGGTGTCGGCCCTCATCGTGGCCATTGCCATCTCGATGCCGGCCATCCAGAACCGTCTGGCTTTTGAAAAGCGGAAGCATGCGGCCCAGAAAAAGGAGGCGGTCTGAGATGGAAATGCTGGAACTGAACGATCTGCACAAGACCTTCAACCCCGGCACGGTCAATGAAAAGGTGGCCCTGAACGGCGTCAGCCTCCGGATGGAAGCAGGCGACTTCGCCACCATCGTCGGCTCGAACGGCGCAGGCAAATCCACCCTGTTCAACGCCATTACGGGCGGCTTCATCGCCGACGAGGGCAGCATCACGCTGGGCGGGCAGGACATCACCTTCACCCCGGAATTTGAGCGCAGCCGGGTCATCGGCCACCTCTTCCAGGACCCGCTCAAGGGCACCGCCCCGAACATGACCATCGAAGAGAATCTGGCGCTGGCCTATCTCCGCGCTGGCACGGCCCCCCACGCCATCTTCTCCCGCATCTCCCGGAAGGATAAGGCCCTGTTCCGCGAAAAGCTGGCTCTGCTGGATATGGGGCTGGAAGACCGGATGAAGCAGCCGGTGGGCCTGCTCTCCGGCGGACAGCGCCAGGCGCTGACGCTGCTGATGGCGACCCTCGTCACCCCGAAGCTGCTCCTGCTTGACGAACACACCGCCGCGCTTGACCCCGCCACCGCCGAAAAGGTGCTGGAACTGACCCAGAGCATCGTAGCGGAAAAGAAGATCACCTGCCTGATGGTCACCCACAACATGCACCAGGCACTGGAACTGGGCAACCGCACCCTGATGATGGATGCGGGACGCGTCGTCTTCGACGTCAAGGGCGAGGAGCGCAGCCGGATGACTGTGGACGACCTGCTCGAAAAGTTCCGTGAAAACGCGGGCAAGGCCCTTGACAACGACCGCATCCTGCTCAGCAAGGTGGAAGCAGACAACTGAAAAGAAACTCAAAATGCCTTGTCTGGACCCAAAACCGTGTCAGACAGGGTGTTTTTGATACAACAAGGAGAAAACGAGATGAAAATAACGATCCGTACCCCGCAAATGCAGGATTATGACCGATTTTCTGCGATTATGGATCAGGTGCAGCAGATGCATGTCGAGTGGCGGCCGGATGTCTACAAACCGGCGAGTCCGTTGATCACAAAAGGGTTGTTTGCTGAGCTCCTGAAAGGGGACAGCTGGTATATTGCCGAGACGGACGGCATCGTTGTTGGTGTTCTGGAAGTCTTCAAGCGCCATGTGGAAGGACCGGCGCAGGTAACAAAGGATGTTTTGTTCGTCAGTACCATGGCGGTGGAGGAAGCGTACAGGGGCAAAGGCATCGGCCACCAGTTCTTTGAAAAAGTGAAGCAGCTCAAGGCGGAAAAGGGATGTGACACCATCGAACTGCAGGTGAACGCCAGAAATAAAAAGGCGTATGAGATGTACCGGAACTACGGCTTTACGGAAAAGTCCATCAATATGGAACTGAAATAAGCAACAAAAAGAGCAGAGCGTTCCAGCCAGCTGGCTGGAACGCTCTGCTCTTTTTAATGCAATATACTGAAAACTCAGAACTTACTTCACATACTCAACGGTGTACTCGAAGCCATACTCTTCCTGCAGCTTCTTGACGGCAGGCTCGCAGTCCTCGATGAAGCTGGGTGCATAGACGGAAGCACCGTTGTGGTCCTTCTTGTAGTCCTCGACGATCTGCTGCAGCTTTGCCCAGCCCTCGTTGGCCTTGGCCTGATCGACAGTGTCGGGGAAGTTGATGATAAATTCGCGGTGCTGCGGAATACGAGCTTTCATAAGTAATATCTCCTTATAACAGTTTGGATTTTCAAAGTTGATCTATACAGAAGCTGATGTAAACTTCAGCTTTTGCAGGTGAAATGATGGGAGTGCAACCTCTCAGGCGCTTCGCGATGCCTGAGAGGTTATACGGCGTTAAACTTTACAACTGGTAGACCCGCCTTGCATTCTCAGCGGTCTGCCGGAACACTTCCTCAGCGGAAACGCCCTTGACCTGTGCGATGTATTCGCCCACATAGCGGATGAGCGAGCTGTCGCAGCGGGTGCCGCGTACAGGCTCCGGGGCCATGTAGGGGCAATCCGTTTCCAGAACGAGCTGTTCCAGCGGCAGGGCCGCGATGGCTTTGGCTGCCCGTTTGGCCCCTTTGAAGGTGCAGGCTCCGCCGAAGCCGAAATAGAGTCCCTGCTTTGCCAGCCAGAGCGCATCGTCGGCACTGCCGGAATAGCAGTGCACGATGCCCTTGGGCTGGTAGCGTTTCAGCAGGGCGTAGACGTCGGCGTGGGCGTTGCGATCGTGTACGATGATGGGCTTGTCCAGCTCCAGCGCCAGCCGGATCTCGGCCTCAAACAGGGCCAGCTGGGCGTCCTTTGGCACCGGCCAGTGATAGTCCAGCCCGCATTCGCCCACGGCCACCACCTTCGGGTCGTCGTAGTAAGGGGCCAGCGCCCGCATCTCTGCGGCCCAGTCGCCGCCGTAGACCGACACCGTGGGGGCCGGGCCGTCCGCGCTGCAGTCCTTCGGGGCCAGCAGGCTTTCCGGATGGATGCCGATGGCGGCCACGACCCACGGATACCGGTGGGCCAGCTCCAGCACACGGGGGGCATCCCCGGAGTGGGTGGCCTGCTCGCAGACGCCGACCACGCCCTTTGCGGGCAGGCTGTCCAGCAGGGTGAAGCGGTCGGCATCGAAGGCATGGGCGCTGTAATGGGCGTGGGTGTCAAAGATGGGGCCGGTCATAGCTTCTCCTTCTGGGCAGGGGCCTTGTTTACCAGCCAGATGCCCACGCACACGAACAGCAGCGCCGCCAGATACTGCCAGCGGAACAGCGGTTCGCCGTTGAGCACCGCACTGAGCAGCACATTGACCACCGGATTGACGAAACCAAAGATAGCGATGCGGCTGACCGGGTTGTTTTTCATCAGCAGCGCCCACAGGATATAGCCTGCGCCGCAGATGAAGGCAAGATACAGCATGACCAGCACCGCCAGCGCACTTTGTACATGCAGCCGACCGCCCATAACGGCGCCCAGCACAAACAGCGCCAGACCGCCCACAAACAGGTTCAGAAAGCAGACGGCAAAGCTATCAGCCTTTTTGGTGACCGACTTGTTCCACGGGCCGGACAGGGTGAAGATGACGGTGGCTGCCATCATGCAGAACACGCCCCAGCCGCTGCCGCTGCCATGGTTGCCGATGGTGCCGATGAGCACACCTGCAAAGCCGATGGCGCAGCCCAGGGTCTTGGCGGGCGTCATACGGTCCGCATTGCCGTAAATAAAGTGGGCAAAGATGACGCCTAAAAAACTCTGGGTGCTGTTCAGGATGCCGCCAAAGGCACCGGTGAGCATCGCCACGGCGATGTAGTAGAACGCATACTGCGTGGTGGTCTGCCACAGACCCAGCGCACAACACTCTGCCGCCACCTTGCCCCGTGGGAAATGCGGCGCATGTCCCTGCAGCAGGATGCTGCCCAGCAGCACCAGAACACTGCCCAGCATGAACCGCACTCCCGCAAAGCAGAAGATGGAAGCCGTGTTAGCGGGGTCGATGGAGAACAGCCGGTAGCCCAGTTTTATGAACGGAAAGGCCGAGCCCCACAGGATATTGCAGAGGATCGCCAGCAGCACAGCGCACACGGGCGTGCCAAAGATCTTATCCAGCTTTGTGGCGCGGACAGCAGAATTGATAGACATGATCTTCCTTTCTTAGTGGATGCGGCTGCCCACGGGGACATCGTCGCCGTAGAAGGCGATGGAGCAGCCGCCGTCAGCGGTGTCGGCAGCGAAGATCATGCCCTCGCTGACATACTTGCCCTTCATCATCGGGCGGGGGGCCAGGTTGGCCACGATGCCGATCTTCTTGCCGATGAGGTCTTCCGGCTTGAACCACTTGGCAATGCCGGACAGGATGCAGCGCTCGCGCTCGCCGTCGAAGACGGTCAGATGGAGCAGCTTCTTGCTCTCCTTCAGGTTCTCGCAGGCACGGACTTCGGCCACGCGCAGCTCCACCTTGCAGAAGTCATCGAATGCGATCTCCGGCTCGTGGGTGAAGTCCACGCCGCTCTCCTCCGCAGCAGCGGGGGCGTTCTTGGCGGCTTCGGCCTCGGCTTTGGCCTTGTTGGCAGCCTCGGCAGCGGCCTTGCGCTTCTCGTCCTCTTCCTTCAGGTGGGCGATCTCCTTGGCCACGTCGATGCGGGGGAAGAGCGCGTCGCCCTTGTGGACGGTGTAGGTCTCCTGTGCGCCGTAGACGGTCTTGCTCAGGTCGAGCGCAGAAGCGTCCAGACCCAGCTGATCCATCATCTTGGGGGCAGTGGAAGGCAGGTAAGCGTTCAGCAGGATGCCAGTCACGCGCAGTGCCTCGCACAGGTGATAGAGCACGCTCTCCAGGCGCTCCTTGTTGGCCTCGTCCTTGGCCAATGCCCAGGGCGCAGTCTCGTCGATGTATTTGTTGGCGCGCTGGATGACGGTGAAGATCTCCATCAGCGCCTGCGGGATGGTCAGGTTGTCCATGTCGGCGGTGACTTTGGCGGTCAGGCCGTTGATCAGGCCTTCCAGCTCCGCGTCGATGGCCTCGGTGCCCGCCGCATTGCGGACGGTGCCGCCGAAATACTTTTCGCACATGGCGACGGTGCGGCTGAGCAGGTTGCCCAGGTCGTTGGCCAGGTCGCTGTTGATGCGGTTGATGAGGGCCTCGTTGGTGAACATGCCGTCGTTGCCGAACGGGATCTCACGCAGCAGGAAGTAGCGGATGGCGTCCACGCCGTAGCGGTCGCAGAGGATGACGGGGTCCACGACATTGCCCACCGACTTGGACATCTTGCCGCCGTTCATCAGCAGCCAGCCGTGGCCGAAGACGCGCTTGGGCAGCGGCAGATCCAGAGCCATCAGCATGGCGGGCCACAGGATGGTGTGGAAGCGCAGGATCTCCTTGCCGACCATGTGCAGGTCAGCCGGCCAGAATTTGTCGTAATCGTGATAGGTCTCGTTGCCGTAGCCCAGCGCGGAGATATAGTTGCTCAGTGCATCGACCCAGACGTACATGGTGTGCTTGGGGTCGAAGGGGACCGGGATGCCCCACTTGACGGAGGTGCGGGAGACGCAGGTGTCCTGCAGGCCCTGCTTGATGAAGGCGATCATCTCGTTCTTGCGGC
>ERZ791614.669-NODE-669-length-20929-cov-10.100556_pt1 | contig 20929 bp, 16 predicted proteins | sample MGYA00510274_ERZ791614 | MGnify/ENA primary metagenome ERZ791614 (study PRJEB30046, sample SAMN00715221) | human gut metagenome | study: EMG produced TPA metagenomics assembly of the A metagenome-wide association study of gut microbiota in type 2...
GAGTAATCTATTGGTAGTGGGCTGAATGGCACCGAGGTTGATGTCTGCACCGATAAAGCGCCTGCCGAGTTTCATGGCAACTGCCTGCGTGGTGCCGCTGCCCATGAAGCAATCGAAAACAATGTCGTTGGGATTTGAGAGCATGGTTAGTATACGAGTGAGGAGTTCTTCTGATTTTTGAGTTGGGTAATACAATTTCTCTGGGTCTGTAGGACTGGTTATTTTTTTGACGTCTGTCCACCAATCGTTTAACGGAGTGCCTTCTTCACGGAGCTTTGCATTCTCACCTTTGCACGCACTTCTGCCACGCTGAATAGATCCTTCTGAATATGGACGGTATATGGTGTTAAATGTCCATTTTTCTGCGTGCTTGGAATACCAAAGTAAATTATCGTGTTTTCTCGGCATTTCGGTCTTGGGTATTCCACCACCACTATAGCAGTAAATTATTTCATTATGGAAGTTATCAACACCAAACACTTCGTCCATTATGCATCTCAAATGGTGAACCTTGTGCCAATCACAGTGAAGCACGATGCTTCCAGTCTCCGAGAGAAGCTCACGCATTAAAATCATTCTCTCATACATAAACTGGAGATACTCGTCATTCGTCCAAATATCACCATACTGCTTTTCCTCAAACGAGGAACTGTCGCTTTCTGTTGATCCTACTCCACGTACATCAATCTTCTTCTTGTAATCGGCCTTGCTGTCGAACGGAGGATCAATATAGATGAGGTCGATTTTTCCACGATACTCCTTCAGCAGATGGCTCATGACCTGGAGATTATCACCCCAGAAAATCTTGTTGATCCAGCCATTCTGCTCCTCGCCGTAGGACTCCCGCAGCTGCGCAGGGTAGTACTGTGTGGAGCGGTATGGGCGCTTGCCCGTCCAGCGGAGCTCTGGGAACCCCTTGATTGTGGGTCTCTGTTCAAATTCAAAAGTAAGCTGCTCATCCATGGTGGTTGTCCTCCATTTTATCGTTTCTTGCGTCATATCCGTATTTCGCGGCTATAGTTGTTATTTCTGCAGCTCTGATAGGAACGAGCTGCCGTTCCTCATATAAATCTCTGCCAAGCAGACCGTGAAGTACGATGTACTTATCCGTTTCGAGCAGGTTTGGATTCTCGCTCAAAAGGGAATTTACCCGTTCCAGCATAGCCGGGTTTGTCAGCTGTGCTAAAGTCGCATCAATGTCCATCTCTCCGGCATCGTAGAGCTTCTTTAGGCTGCTCAACATTCCGAGCCAATGATACAGGACTTTTCGCTTTTCGGCATAGGCTTCTTCCTGTGTCATCTTTGTGATAGCTTTCGGCTGTCTTACAGCAACATCCGTACTTGCTTTTGATTTCGCAAGGACTGCATCTGCTTTCAGTTCTTTTGATGTAAGAGCTTCTTTTGTGCGGCGGTAGAACGGAACGATATGCTCATGCCACACGTTCGGAAGCACTTCATAAAAGAAGATGTCAACGGCTCTATCAACGATGATTTCAGTGGCTTCCATCGCCGTGTCCCGGACGGTGTCTTTGATGTAGTCCTTAACAGGAGAACTTTTTCTGACGGGGGCAGCGGGCGGTGCAGAAGTTCTCTGCTGAACCATAGGTGTGTTTTCTACATAGTGTTTCAGTTCCATCAGAACCCTGTGGGGCTTGCGATTCATGAGCCGTCCGTATTCATCAATAAAAGCCTCGTCACGTTTCCATTTCGCAAAAAGCTCATCATCGGGAATGATATATATGATATTATCTTTCCTAACCCTATGTTCAGCCATACCACAGCCCCCTTCTTTATTTGTTTCTGCAATAGAACCGGAAGTCACAGCCAGCACAGACCTTCGGGTCATCGGCACAGTGCCGGAAATCCTTTTTCATGATCTTATGTACCGTATCATCGAACGACGCCAGCGTTCCTTCCACGGCAGACTTCGTATACGGATATGTGATCGTCGGTACGCCGCCGTCCTCTCCGGTATAGTAGAGGTGCATCTTACTGACCTTCCGCCCGGTACGCTCCTCCACGAGATGGGCATAGATATGAAGCTGCCGACGGTACCGCTCAAGCCGATCCCGCATTTTCTCCATATCCGGTTTCCGTTCGGCTTTGAAATCCATGATCTCGACCGTGTCGCCCTCGCCGCGGATCAGGTCGACCTTGCCTTCAATGATGTAATCCGGCTTCACCAGAGAAACGTCCACCTCCGCCTGCTGGATGGCAGACCAGTCGCCGTGCTGCCGCTCTACATAACGAAGCACCTGCTTCAATGCCGCCTCACGCTGAGGACCGGCGAGGTAGGTGTGTTCGGTTTTCGTCAGCGACACATAGTTGGAGGCAAACCAACGGTTCACGTTTTCCTCGGTGATCGTCTGCTCCTCGTGCCGGAGAGCGGCACGGTGAACATCCTCTATCGTCTCATGGACGAGCGTACCAAAGAGCATAGCGTTGGCACGGACAGGCATGAACTCCAGTTCGCGGTAGAACTTGTACTGCAGGGCACAGGTCTCATACACTGTGATGTGCGATGTGAACGAGTATGTGTTCTTAACATTCACGGCCTTCACGGACTTGAAGTTGAACTCTTGGATGTCAAACGCCTCACTGTCCACAGACTGGAGCTCATCATAAACCTCTTTAAAGTAAGCGCTGGGTGTCCGCTTGTCCTCATTGCAGGTCAGTATTAACAGATCCTGCGCACGGGAGAAAGCCGTGTAGTACAGACGCCAGAAATCAAAGAATTTTGTGACCTCATACGGCTCAAATGCCGGGCGCTTGAAGTAGCGATCCTCTATCGTCATCATGAGATCATTTGTGGTTTTTCTCGGCACGTTTGCCAGAGAATCCACAAAAACAATCGGGAACTCCATCCCTTTGGACTGGTGGATCGTAAGGAATGAGACGCAGCCGCTCGGCGCATACTCGGAATCATCCTCATACTCCGTGATACCGCCGTCATAGAGCAGACGGAGATACAGATTAAAGAGAAGTTCCGTATTGGCATCGATGCCGCGCTTCCCGCGATACTTGTCGGCCGATAAGACATCCACCCGGTGGAGATATTCAAATTTTCCGATAATCTGTGTCAGCTTTGCCAGATTTCGAGCCGGCCGGATATCGACAACGCCGACATCCATATCTGTATCCAGAATACCGGCAAAAGGCTGAAACTCAAACATCTGATACATGAGTCCGCAGTAAGCGTAGTCCGTTGCGCCGGTCAGACTTACATGGTCTTTTCCTCGGCGGCGTATCCATTTCAGCAGGTCGGTGTGCTCCGGCTGTGTCAGATACTCATTCGCCAATATGATGCAGTTCCGATAATAGGTCAGGTGCTCCGGCTGTAAAAAGGTATACTCACCGTTTTCCAACCCCTGCACGTAGAACGGGAACATCAGCATGAGGCAACCGAGCGCCAGTCGTATTTCGTCACGCTGGAAAAACATATCCGAACGCGGCGAGTAAACATTGATATGGTTCTCCTCAAGAAAACGGGCAAGCGCAGTCACCCTCGGATGTTTGACTGAGTTGAAGAGAAACGCTATCTGATTATAGTCCGTCAGCTTGCCGGATGCTTTCAGATCGTTGATAAACTGCAGGATCTTCTCGTGCCATTCGTCCTCGTCATCCACACCGGCCAATTTCACGACTGCAGGGCTGTGAAGCGCAGTTTCTTCATGAGGTTCAATGCGCTTTTCGTATCTGAAATTCTCCCAGCGGAACTTAAACTTCGCACCGTCTGTGGTATCCATCCATCGGTTATAAAAATCGACGATGTCGCTGTTGGAACGATAGTTGATGACCAGTGGGATGATACGGCATTCGCCATCGGCAAACTTCTGCGGAAACTCAAGGATGTTTCGGATGGTCGCACCGCGGAAACGATACAGGCCCTGGTCATCGTCTCCGACCACGCAGATATTCTTCCTTTCACCAGCGAGGAGAAACACGAGCTGCTCCTGGATATAGTTCGTGTCCTGGTATTCATCGACCATGATATGCGTGATCGCGGAGCGGAGCTCGTTCAGAATGTCCTCGTTATCGCAGAGAAGCCGATATGCCTCTATCTGGATGGAGGAGAAATCCATCAGATTCGCTTCCGTAAGAATTGTGCGATATTCCTGAAGCATCCGACCGAGTGATGCAATCGATGGGTCACGGTCAGACATCAGTTCCTCCGGCGAAACCAATTCTTCGGAAAGGTTGTTTACAAAGTTGCAGATCGTTTCGGCTTGCGCCGCCGTTCGGAAGGACAATTTCAATCTCCGGAATGCTTCTGAAACGGTGGATGTTCTGGAACACCATATACTGCTGGTCAAACGAATCCATCAAACGATAGTTTCGGCGAAGCCGTGTGTATTCCAAGTGCTCTTTCAGAATACGAAGGCAGAGCGAGTGGAACGTACCGATATACATCTCATTGATGTTTGCCGTGATATTTCGATTTGCAAGCTCGTTTGTAATACGTGTTACCAGTTCCTTCGCAGCCTTTTCCGTAAATGTGGCAATGAAGATGCTCTCCGGCCTTACATTGCATTCCTCTATGAGGTAGATTGCACGCTGCACAAGAGTATATGTTTTGCCGGTTCCGGGACCTGCCGTTATGAGGACAGGACCGTCTGCAGCCGCTATGGCTTTCCGCTGCCCGTCATTTGCGTTTCCAAAATCAAACATATCTGTGCCTTACATCCTTTCGGTCATTCATCAGATGCGGGACTCCCGTCCGGCACGACTTCCATGATATCAGCTATGTCGCACTGAAGGGCAGAACATATCTTGAGTAGAACCGCTGTGCTGACATTCTCCCCGTGGGTGAGCTTTGCCACGGTGGAGGAACTAAGCTGCGCCGCCTCTCTCAAGTCCTGCTTCTTCATGTCCTTATCAATGAGTAACTTCCATAATTTTTTATAGCTGATAACCATGCATACGCTCCTCAATCTGTAACCCTTTGTTTCCGACAAAGGCCTGTCTCTTTCAAGTAACTCAACAGTTACTTATAATTATAGCACATTCCGTTTCCAAAATCAAGAGTTGAGTGCGAGAACGCAAAATATTTATTTCCTATTTAAAAATTTGAAAACAATCTTGCTGCAAAGGAGCGTTCAAAGGTGTTCAAAGAATTTTGCGTTTCCTATTGACATTCGAGCCAAAATAGTGTAAACTAAAGGTTACAGTCCGCCACTATGACTGAGAAAGAGGAATCGATAGACTATGAAAGCCGAATTGATCGCAAATATTATCGCTGCCCACTGCTCCGGGGACGAGACGTCCTTCAAGACCGCTGTGGAGTCTCTGGCAGCTGATGAGGATAAGAAAGGAAACAGCCGTGTCTCCAGTATGATTCTCGATGCATATAAAGGCAAGAACATTACACTTATGAAGAAACCCGATGTCGGGCAGCCGGTCGGAGGTGGGTTTGCCGTACAGTCGGCAGGCGGCGGCAGTTCCTTTACTCCGAGGGACAAGGACAGTCTCCTGGAACTGTATGACATCGTCCACTCCGATATATCGCTCTCCGATGTCGTGCTGCCGGAGAACCAGCGAAAGTTACTCCTTCAAATTTTGGAGGAACGCCAGAACGACACCAAGCTGGCAAAGCACAATCTCCCTCCCGCCAACCGTCTGCTTCTCTGCGGGCCTCCGGGATGCGGAAAGACGATGACAGCACACGCCATCGCACACGAACTGAATCTCCCTATGGCTTATGTGAGGATAGACGGCCTTGTGTCCTCCTACCTTGGGCAGACAAGCGTGAACTTACGAAAGATATTTTCAAGCGTGGGCAATCAGAACATCGTTCTTTTTCTGGATGAGTTCGATGCCATCGCCAAGAAGCGTGATGACGGTCACGAGATGGGTGAACTGAAGCGTGTGGTTACGGCGCTCCTTCAGAACTTCGACAATATGCCGTCAAATGTATTTCTGATTGCGGCCACCAACCATGAGCATCTCCTCGATCCCGCAATCTTCAGACGCTTCAACTACACCATCAATATAGGCTACCCGGATGCAGACCAGCGCAGCAAGTTGATTCAGCGGTGGTTCAAGGACTATACCGTGGAAACCGAAGTAGACATACAAAAGCTGACCGACCTTACCGCAGACCGCAGCGTGGCGCAGATAAAGGAACTGGTTATCTCTGCCGCCAAACGTTATGTAACCACGGATAAGCCGGTAACGATGGAGGATATGATAGAACTGCTTATCCAGCAGATGACGAATAATTCTAACGGCGCGGGCGTGGTGGATGCCGCTGCCCGGGAGGCAGCCTTTGCTACCCGCAACCGCCGCATCGGCGTGATCGGCACCGCTGCCACCATCCGCTCCCGCAGCTACGAAAAGCTGCTGCGTCAGCTGGTGCCGGGGGTGGAGATCACCGCCCGGGCCTGCCCGCTGTTCGTGCCGCTGGTGGAGGCCGGTTACGTGGATCACAGCGAGGAGAGCCGACAGCAGGTGACGAAGCTCGTGATCGCTCAGTACTTGACCGAGGTGCGCGAGGCCGGTGTGGACACCCTGATTTTGGGCTGCACCCACTACCCGCTGCTCAAGACCATGATCGGCGAGTTCATGGGCCAGAGCGTGACGCTGGTGGACCCGGCCAAGACCGCCGCCCACCATCTGGAACAGATGCTCTCCGAGCGCGGCCTGCGCGCTGCACAGGAGCACGAGGGTCAGGCGCACTTTTATGTGAGCGATGTGCCGGACAGCTTTGTGCAGACGGCAGATCTGTTCCTGGGCGAGTACAAGGGCGGCCCGGTGGATCAGATCGCCATTGATAAATATTGATAAGGACAGAAAAACGTGAGCAAACCGCTGAAGGAAGATTATATCATCCGCATCAAGAGCCGCATTGAGCAGCATGTGAAAGAGCCTGTGGAGCAGGAAGAAAAGGAAGAGTTTGTGGAGCTGATGACCCGCGGCCAGTTCGTGCAGAAGGGCGGCAGCTACTACATTACCTATAAAGAGACCGAGACCACCGGCTACGAGGGCTGCACCACCACCCTGAAAATTGCCGCCGACGGCAGCCGCGTGGCGATGCTGCGGTTTGGCAAGGGCGGCGGGGCCGGCACCCAGCTGCTGATCGAAAAAGGCAAGCGCAACCTCTGCCACTACGAGACAGGCTACGGATCTATGACGCTGGGCGTGACCGCCGACGAGATCGAGTGCGGCCTGACCGAGAAGGGCGGCACCGCAAAGTTCGGCTACCTGCTGGATGCCAACAGCGCCGAGCTTGTGAGCCGCAACCGCCTTGAAGTGACCGTGACCCACGTAAACTGAGATATTTCCCAGACTGTGAAAGGAACCAGACCAATGACTGAATTTGAAAAGATCTACCAGAACTATAACCCCCGTCAGGCTGCGCTGGACGAGGCACGCGCTCTGCTGACCGCTGCCGCCAAGGCCGCCATGGCCGATGGTGCTCTGCCGGAAGCTGAGCTGCCCGCCTTCATCGTGGAGATCCCCGCCGATACCAAGAACGGCGATATCGCCTCCAACATCGCCATGGCCGGTGCACGCAGCTGGCGCAAGGCTCCCAAGATGATCGCGGATGCGCTGCTGGCACACCTGCCCTCCATCGAGAACAGTGTGTTTACCAAGGTGGAAGTGGCTGGCCCCGGCTTCATCAACCTGTTTTTGGCTCCGTCCTTCTGGGCCAGTGTGGTGCTGGGTGCCTGCTCCAACAAGGAGTATGGCCGCACCGATCACGGCAAGGGTGCCAAGTACAATGTGGAATTCGTTTCCGCCAACCCCACCGGCCCCATGCACATGGGCAACGCCCGCGGCGGTGCTCTGGGCGACTGTCTGTCCGCTGTGCTGGACTGGTCCGGCTACGATGTGACCCGTGAGTTCTATATCAACGATGCCGGCAACCAGATCCAGAAGTTCGGCAAGAGCCTTGCCGTGCGCTACCTGCAGAAGTACTGCGGCGAGGAAGCCTATCCGCTGCCCGCCGAGTGCTATCAGGGCGGCGACATCAAGGTGCTGGCCGGTGAGTTTGCCGAGCTGAACGGCGACAAGTACGTTGCCGCCTGCAAGGGGATGGACGAGGAGACACTGTTCGAGAGCGAGGCCTTTGCCGCCCTGAAGGACGCACTGGTGGCCTACGCTCTGCCCAAGAACATTGCTGCCCTCAAGCGCGATCTGGGCAAGTACCGCATCGACTACGATGTGTGGTTCCATGAGAGCACCCTGCACGAGTCCGGCGCGGTGATGGCCGTGGTGGATAAGCTGCTGGAGCTGGGCGCATGCTATAAGGCAGAGGACGGTGCCATCATGTACCGCAGCGCCCAGTACGCTGCCAAGTACGGCACGGTGAACAAGAAAAAGACCGAGGACGGAACCGAGGAGGAAGCCAAGGACGAAGTGCTCGTCCGTGCCAACGGCATCCCCACCTACTTTGCCGCCGATATCGCCTACCACTACAACAAGCTGGCCACCCGCGGCTTTGCCAAGGCCATCGATGTCTGGGGTGCAGACCATCACGGCCATGTGGCCCGCATGAAGGGTGCCATGGATGCCATCGGCCTGAACGGTGAAGATCTGGACGTTGTGCTGATGCAGATGGTCAACCTGATGCGCGACGGCCAGCCTGTGCGGATGTCCAAGCGCACCGGCAATGCCATCACCCTGACCGACCTGCTGGAAGAGGTGCCCATCGACAGCGCACGCTTCCTGTTCAATATGCACGACGCAGGCAGCGGCATCGATTTTGACCTGGATCAGGCTGTCAAGACCGACAACGATAACCCGGTGTACTATGTGCAGTATGCCCATGCCCGCATCTGCTCCATTCTGAAAAAGATGGAGAGCGAGGGCGTGCAGTTTGCCGGTGCCGAGAAGGTAGATGCCACCCTGCTCACCGAGCCTTCCGAGATGGATCTGATCCGGATGCTGGCAGCCTTCCCGCAGGAGATCGTCATGGCGGCAGAAAAGTACGACCCCAGCCGCATCAACCGCTTTGTCATTGATCTGGCCAGCGCCTTCCACCGCTTCTATGGCAGCTGCCGCATTCAGGGTGCAGACCCCGCTGTGCAGCAGGCACGTCTGGCCCTGTGCATCGGCGTGAAGAACGTCATCTTCAACGTGCTGACCATGTTCAAGATCAACGTGCCGGAGAAGATGTAAAGGCGAACGGGCTCGCCCTCTCAGTCTGCTTTGCAGACAGCTCTCCCAAAGGGAGAGCCTCTGGCGAAACCAGAAACTTTCTATGGACTGCCAAAGCCTCCCACTTTGGGGGAGGTGGCATTGCGTAAGCAATGACGGAGAGGGCGAAGCCGCTGCCCGAAATAACAAAAAAGGCTCCTCCCGGTGGAGGAGCCTTTTTAAATCAATCAGATTTGAGGAAACCTATGGAACCTTTGAAGATCGGCAATATCATCCTGCCCCACCGGGCGGTGTTCGGCCCGATGGCGGGCTTTACGGATGCACCCTGCCGCCGCCTGATGGCCCAGCACGGTGCAGGCTTTACTGTGAGCGAAATGGTGTCCAGCCGGGCGCTGGTGTACGGCGACCACAAGACGGTGAGCCTGCTCAAGGCCGAACCCAACGGTGCACCCTATGGCGTGCAGATCTTTGGCGAAGTGCCCGAGATCATGGGCGAAGCCACCGCCGCCATCGAACAGTACGAGTTCGACTTTGTGGATATCAACATGGGCTGCCCGGCCCCCAAGATCGTGTCCGGCGGCGCAGGCAGCAAGCTGATGCTGGACCCGGACCGCTGCGGGCGCATCGTGGAGCAGGTTGTGGCAAATACAAAACGGCCTGTCACCGTGAAAATGCGCAAGGGCTGGGATGCCGACCACATCACTGCAGTGGAGTGTGCCAAGGCCTGTGAGCAGGCCGGCGCAGCCCTCATTGCGGTGCACGCCCGTACCCGGGAGCAGATGTACACCCCCGGCATCGACCCGGAGATCATTGCCCGGGTGAAGGATGCCGTCAGAGTGCCGGTGCTGGGCAACGGCGACATCCACTCGGCAGAGGATGCGGTGGAGATGATGCAGGCCACCGGCTGTGACGGCGTGATGATCGCCCGGGGCGCGCTGGGCGACCCGTGGCTCTTTGAGCGGGTGAACGCCGCCATTGAAGGACTGCCCGCACCCAAGGCACCCAACCTGCAGGCCCGCATGAATGCGCTGCGCCGTCAGGTGGAGGAGATGGTGGAGCAGAAGGGCGAGTTCGTCGCCATGCCGCAGGCCCGCTCTCAGACCATGCACTATATGAAGGGGCTGAAAGGTGCGGCCAATCTGCGCCGCTACTGTTGCACCCTGACCCATCTGGAAGATCTGGACGAGCTGATCGATGCTGTTTTTGAAGAGCAGCGCAAAGCGGGCATCGACCCGGACGACGTGCGCGAGGTGCCGTTTCCGTAAGGGGAATATTACTGCTGCCGGGTCAGCTCATCCAGATTCTGGGTGTAACAGGGCAGACAGTGCTCTATGAACCAGTCGGCTTCCGGGCAGTGCATGGCCTGCAGGGCCGCTTTCTGCTGGGCCAGCGCCGCGTCAAACTCATGGTTGCCGCTGCGCTGCTCCTCCATGCATTTGATGAGGGCGCTCAGCCGGTCGGCGGCCTTCAGCAGGCGCTTTTCCTCGGCGGTGAGCAGTTCCCCGGAGATGAACGGGGACAGCTCTTCGCTCAACTCGTCCGGCAGAAGGCCGGTCATGCAGCGCACGCTCTCGGTTTCCAACGCCTTGTAGGCATCCCGCAGGGTGGGGCTGCTGTACTTGACCGGTGTGGGCATGTCGCCGGTAATGATCTCCGGCGCGTCGTGGTACAGAGCCGCCACTGCTACCGTTTTGGGGCGGCAGGGCGTGCCGGTGTACCACCGTGCGATCAGGCAAAGCATGTGGGCCAGCAGGGCGGTATCGCAGGTGTGCTCGCTGAGAGATTCGGCCCGGGTGGAGTGCATCAGGCTCCAGCGGGTAATGTATTTCATGCGCGCCAGCAGGGCGCTGAACGGGTACAGCATGGCAGCTTCCTCCTTTTTTCTCCAACATACCTGTCCGGCAGAGCGTTGTCAAGCCCTTTTTTCTGCGCAGTGTTCGTGCTATACTAAAATAAACCAACTTTCTGCCGCTTTGGCAGAGAAAAGAGGAAACCATGGAGCGGTCTGGTACTGCCCGGCAGCCGCAGCTGCTGGGACAAAAAAAGGATAAATTCTGGCTGACGGTGGGCCTGTGTGCCCTCACGGCGGCCCTGTTCTTTCTGCCGTTTTATATCATCGACGGCGGCTTTTTCCACTATGCAGGCGATTTCAACAGCCAGCAGATCAGCTTTTACCGCTATATGAACGGCTTTATCAAGGGCGCAGGCTACCCGGACAGTGCGTTCACCTCGGTGCACAATACCTTCTCATGGGCTACCGACCTTGGCAGCGGCGTGATGAACGCCTATTCGTTCTACCTGTACGGCTCGCCGTTCTTCTGGTTCTCGCTGCTCTTCCCGCAGGGGTGGCTGCCCTACCTCATGGTGCCGCTGCTGGTGCTCAAGTTTGCCGTGGCGGGCGGCGGTGCATACCTGTATCTGCGCCGCTACGTCAAAAATGTCGACTATGCCGTGCTGGGGGCCTGCCTGTATACCTTCTCCGGCTTTACGGTATACAATGTGTTCTTCAACCACTTTGTAGATGTGGTGGCGCTGTTCCCGTATCTGCTGTGGTCGCTGGACGAGGCCCTTTACAATGACCGCCGCAGCTGGTTTGCGTTCTGGGTGGCGGTGAACCTTGTCAACAACTACTTCTTCTTCATCGGTCAGGTGGTGTTTCTGGCCATCTACTTCATCTGCAAGCTCAGCACAAGGGACTTCCGTCTCACTGCAAAAAAGTTTGGCCTGCTTGCATTTGAAAGCCTGCTGGGCGTTGCCATGGGCAGCATCCTGCTGGTGCCTGCGGTGCTCTCCATTTTGCAGAACCCGCGCACCATCGACCTTTCCTCCGGCTGGGGTTTTCTGACCTACAGCAAGGTGCAGCAGTACCTTGCAATTCTCGTCAGCTGGATCATGCCGCCGGATTCTCCCTACCTCACATCCATCTGGTCGGAGGGCGTGATCAAGTGGACCAGCATGTCGGCCTATCTGCCGCTGTGCAGTCTGGCCGGTGCCGTGGCCTACTGGAAAGCAAATTGCGGCGACAGTAAAAAGCGCATCGTGGGCACCTGCGCCGTGTTCGCGCTGGTGCCCATCCTGAACAGTGCGTTCTACGCCCTCAATTCCAGCTACTATGCGCGCTGGTACTATATGCCGGTGCTGGTGCTGGCCGCAATGACCGTGAACGCGCTGGAAGACCACAACACCGATCTGGACAGCCCGGCCCGCGGCATCAGCTGGCTGATGATCGCCACGGTGGCCTTTGCGGTGGTGCCGGTAAAGGACAGCGACACGGGCAGCTGGTCGTTCGGCGTGCTCAAGAACCCCGGTCAGTACTGTGCGGTGCTGGGCTTTGGCCTGCTGGGCCTGCTGCTGTACCGCTATCTCTGCCAGAAGTGGCGGGGCGACAGCCGCTTTGCCCAGCGCCTGACGGCGGCAGTGCTGGCGTTTGCCTTCCTGTTCAGCGTGGTGCACATCGGCATTGGCAAGTTCGGCCAGTGGTATACCGACAGCGACCTTGTGAAGCAGGACACAAACGCCCTGCTGTTGAAAAACGACCTGCCCGAAGGCGATTACCGCATCGACACTTACAAGATCCACGACAACATCGGCATGTGGCTGGATAAGAGCTGCCTGCAGTATTTTGGCAGCACGGCGGCCCCCAGCATCCTCAGCTTCTACCCGGCGCTGGGGGTCAAGCGGGATGTGCGCAGTGAGCCGGAGCTTTCCAATTATGCACTGCGGGGCCTTTTGAGTGTGGAGTACCTTATCACCACGCCGGAAAAGCAGACCGACTTTGAAAACGAAGCCGACGACGGCTGGGAATATGCCTTTGCAAAGGACGGCTATGCGGTCTACCGCAACACGAACTACGTGCCCATGGGCTTTGCCTATGACTATTACCTCACCCAGACCGAGTACGAAGAAACAGCCAAGGCCACCCGCGCAAACCTCCTGATGCGTGCACTGGTGCTTACCGACGAGGATGCTGCAGTCTACGGCAAGTACCTCACCCATCTGCCGGAAGGCAGACGGGAGGAGCTGTACTATGAGTCCTACGTGCAGGACTGCCGCGAGCGCCGTGCCACGGCTGCCAGTGTGTTCCAGATGAACAATTCGGGCTTCCACGCCGAGATCACGCTGGAAAAAGAGAACCTCGTGTTCTTCTCCGTGCCTTACGATGACGGCTTTACGGCCTATGTCAACGGGCAGGAGGCCGACATTGTGGAGGTGGACGAGGGATTGATGGCTGTGCTGTGCCCGGCAGGTGAAAACAGCATCGATTTTGTCTACCAGCCCGACGGCATCCGGCTGAGCCGTGCGCTGACTTTGGGCGGCATTGTGGTATGGCTGGCGTACACGGCGTACTTCGTCTGGCGCAAGCGCCGCACAAAGCGGGCCTGATGCACGGAAGAATGACTTTGTGCTGTAGAAAAAAGAAATTTTTGAAATTTCCTCTTGACTTTATGCCAATAAAGTGTATAATGCAATCAAACCGATGAGGCGGAAGAGAACCTGCACAGCGCATCTTCAGTGAGCCCGGACAGTGAAAACGGGCGAGAGCGGGGCAGAGCTTCGTGGGCCGCCGAGGGCCGGGCAAATGGGCAGCAAGCCTTAGTAGCTTTGGACGGAAGTCTCCGTTACAGGACAGGGGAGTGTTGGCTCTCCGTGAGAGGCTCTGCATTTTGCAAAGCAGGGCAAGCAAGGTGGCACCGCAGAATCGAACTTTACCGATCCTGTCCTTGTGGATAACACACAGGGACAGGGTCGTTTTTATTTGTAAGACCCGTCCCGCAAAGGGAGCGGGTCTTTTACTTTTGCCGCCCGCTCCGGGAAAGGAGTTTACTGTTATGAAAAACGTTACCATGATCTCCCGCCGCAGCTTCCTCAAGGCCGCTATGGCTGCTTCCGCCGTTTCTGCACTGGCATTCACCGGCTGCGGCGGCTCCGCTTCCAGCACCGTGGCTGCATCTTCCACCGCTTCTTCCGCTGCCGCTTCCGCAGCAGCCGAGGGCGGCCAGACCTTCAAGATTGGCATCGTCAACTATGTGGATCATGCTTCCCTCAACCAGATCGTGGAATCTGTGGAGAGCCGTCTGGATGAGCTGGGGGCAGAGAAGGGCGTTACCTTCGACTACGCCGACTACTACGCAAATGCACAGGCTGACCAGTCCAACCTGAACCAGATCGGTGCCGACCTCGTAGGGGACGGCGTGGATGTGATCGTGGCTGTGGCTACCCCCACCGCCGCAACCATGCTGGCCGCTGTGGAGGATACTGATATCCCCGTTGTCTACTCTGCTGTCACCGACCCCGCTGCTGCAGGCTTTGACGGCGAGGAGAACATCACCGGCACCTCCGACGCACTGAACACCGAGGCCATCATGAAGCTGATCACTGCCGTCAACCCGGACATTGACACCATCGGCCTGCTGTACGACCTGAGTCAGGATGCCTCCACGCAGGCCATTGCAGATGCTAAGGCTTTCTGTGATGCCAACGGCATCAAGTACATTGAGAAGAACGGCACCACCACCGCTGAGGTGCAGATGGCGGCTGAGGCTCTGATCGCCGCCGGTGTCAAGGCCGTGTTCACCCCCACCGACAACACCGTGATGACCGCAGAGCTGTCCATCTACGAGACCTTTACCGAGGCAGGCGTGCAGCACTACACCGGTGCCGACAGCTTTGCACTGAACGGGGCCTTTGTGGGCTACGGCGTGGATTACGTCCAGCTGGGCGAAGCCACTGCCGATATGGTGGCAGAGCTGCTGTGCGAGGGCAAGACAACTGCAGACCTGCCGTACCAGACCTTTGATAACGGCATCGTCACCATCAACACCGAGACCTGCGAAGCGCTGGGCCTTGACCTTGACACCGTGAAGGAGGCCTTCAAGCCCTACTGCACCGAGATCGTGGAAGTAACCACGGCAGAGAACTTCTCTTAAAAAAGAACCCTCTCAGTCAAAACCTGACGGTTTTGCCAGCTCCCCCGAAGGGGGAGCTTTTGGCAGTTCTGAGGAAGTGTTTTGCTGCCCACAGTGCACCGCATCACAAGAAGCTAAATTAAATAAGTCCGGTATCTTCGTGGTTAGCAGGCTCGCCCTCTCAGTCAAATCCTACGGATTTGCCAGCTCCCCCAAAGTGGGAGCCTTTGGCAGTCCACGTAAAGTTCATCTTTCTGCCAAGGCCTCTCCCTTTGGGAGAGGTGTCACCGTAGGTGACGGAGAGGGCGAGCCTGCTTTCCGTCACGACCCTTCCCGTGAAAATGGAATACCGGAGCGTCCGCAGACGCTCCGGTATTCCGAAATAAAAAACTGATTCCTTAAATTATGGCCAGAGCAAAAGCGGAGGCCATTTTAAATCGTCCAATCAAAAAGAAACATAAAAGGAGCACACACATGCTGGCGAGTATCTTTTCGCTCAACGTTCTACAGACGGCGCTGGAACTGGGCTGTATCTATGCCCTGGTGGCGCTGGCACTGTTCCTGAGCTATTCCATCCTGAACATCGCAGACCTTTCCACTGACGGCTGCTTCACGCTGGGCTGCGCCGTGGCCTGTCAGGTAGCACTGACCGGCCACCCCATTCTGGCACTTGTTGCAGCCATGGCGGCAGGCGTGTGCTCCGGCTTTGTTACGGCTTTTCTGCAGACCCGCCTTGGGGTGGAGAGCATCATGGCAGGCATCATCGTCAACACCGGCCTTTACACCATCAATCTGGCCGTGATGGGCTTTTCCTCCACCATGTCGCTGGTCAAGACCGACACTGTTTTCTCGCTGGCAAAGGGCTCACTGAGCTTCCTTGGCGGCTGGTATAAGCTGGCCATCGCGCTGGCCATGATCCTGCTTGCCGGTGCGGCGATGCTGGGCTTTCTGGGCACCCGGCTGGGCCTGTCCATCCGCGCCACCGGTGACAACGCTGCCATGGTGCGTGCTTCCAGCATTAACCCGGCTTTCACCATTACGGTGGGCCTGTGCATTTCCGGCGCATTGTGCGCCCTCTCCGGTGGCCTGCTGGCACAGTATCAGAAGAGCTGCGATATCAATGTGGGCACCGGCATGGTGACCATCGCACTGGCTTCCCTCATCATCGGCGAGACTCTGCTTGGTAAGCGCACCATGCTGCGCCGGATCATCGGCGTGGTGTTTGGCAGCTGCCTGTACCGTTTTATCGTGGCTGTGGCCCTGCGCTTCAATGTGCCTGCCGCCGCCATGAAGCTGGTGTCCGCCATCATCGTGGCCATCGCCATTTCGATGCCGGCCATCAAGGAAAAAATCGCCTTTGAGCAGCGCAAGCATGGGGCCTGCCGCCGCCGCGTGACTACCGGCAAGGAGGGAAAGTAAGATGGAAATGCTTCAGCTGAACGATCTGCACAAGACCTTCAACCCCGGCACGGTCAATGAAAAAGTGGCCCTGAACGGTGTCAGCCTGCACATGGAAGCCGGGGACTTTGCCACCATCGTGGGCTCCAACGGCGCGGGCAAATCCACCCTGTTCAACGCCATCACCGGCGGCTTCATCGCCGACGAGGGCAGCATCCTGCTGGGCGGACAGGATATCACCTTTGCGCCGGAGCACCAGCGCAGCAAGGTCATCGGCCACCTGTTTCAGGACCCGCTCAAGGGCACGGCACCCAACATGACCATTGAGGAAAACCTTGCACTGGCCTATCTGCGTGCTGGCACCGCGCCCCACGCCATCTTCTCCCGCATCTCCCGCAAGGACAAGGAAGTGTTCCGCGAAAAGCTGGCGCTGCTGGATATGGGCCTTGAGGACCGCATGAAGCAGCCGGTGGGACTGCTTTCCGGCGGCCAGCGGCAGGCGCTGACCCTGCTCATGGCAACGCTCGTCACCCCCAAGCTGCTGCTGCTGGACGAGCATACCGCCGCACTGGACCCCGCCACCGCCGAAAAGGTGCTGGAGCTGACCAAGAGCATCGTGGCCGAAAAGAAGATCACCTGCCTGATGGTCACCCACAATATGCATCAGGCACTGGAGCTGGGCAACCGCACCCTGATGATGGATTCCGGCCGCATCGTCTTTGACGTGAAGGGCGAGGAACGCAGCCGGATGACTGTGGACGGCCTGCTTGAAAAGTTCCGCGAGAATGCAGGCAAGAATCTGGATAACGACCGCATCCTGCTGAGTAAAGTGGAAAAGTGACCCGGACAGAAAAGCACAGCCCCGACAGACCATGCAGTCTGCCGGGGCTGTATTTTTGCGGGGAAGTGCGCCGTAGGGAAAAGCGATTCCCCCTGAAACAGCAAATCCCCCCTGCACAGATGCACAGAGGGGATTTTAAATATCAGAAATTACTGAACGTATTCGACCGTATACTCGAAGCCGTACTCTTCCTGCAGCTTCTTCACGTCAGCCTCACAGTCCTCGATGAAGGTGGGAGCGTAGACGGAAGCGCCGTTGTGGGCCTTCTTGTAGTCCTCAACGATCTGCTGCAGCTTTGCCCAGCCTTCGTTGGCCTTGTTCTGGTCGATGCTGTCGGGGAAGTTGATGATGAACTCGCGGTGCTTAGGAATACGTGCTTTCATGGTAGGTTCTCCTTATAACAGTTTGGATTTTGATTGTTGATTTATACAGAAGCACAGAGAAAAACCTGTGCAACTTGCGAAAAACGGATCACAGCCCGTATACCCGGCGGGCATTTTCGGCTGTGGTGCGGAACACCTCTTCGGCAGAGATGCCCCGCAGCTGGGCGATATACTCGCCCACATAGCGGATGAGGGAGCTGTCACAGCGGGTGCCGCGCACCGGCTCCGGTGCCATGTAGGGGCAGTCGGTCTCCAGCACGATGCTTTCCAGTGGCAGGGCGCTGATAGCTTTTGCCGCCCGCTTGGCACCCTTGAAGGTGCACGCCCCGCCAAAACCAATGAACAGTCCCTGCTTTGCCAGCCACACCGCGTCATCGGCACTGCCGGAATAGCAGTGGACGATGCCCTTGGGCTGGTATTTTTTCAGCAGGGCGTAAACGTCGGCGTGGGCGTTGCGGTCGTGCACGATGATGGGCTTGTCCAGTTCCAGCGCCAGCCGGATGTGTGCCTCAAACATGGCCAGCTGGGCATCCTTGGGCACAGGCCAGTGGTAGTCCAGCCCGCACTCCCCCACAGCTACCACCTTGGGGTCCTCGTAATACGGGGCCAGAGCGCGCATCTCTGCGGCCCAGTCCCCGCCGTACACCGAGACCGTAGGAGCCGGGCCTTCCTCGCCGCAGTCGGCGGCGGGCAGCAGGCTTTCCGGGTGGATGCCAACAGCTGCCACCACCCACGGGTAGCGGTGCGCCAGCTCCAGCACTTTGGGTGCATCCCCGGAGTGGGTGGCCTGTTCACACACGCCCACCACGCCCTTGCTGGGCAGGCTGCCCAGCAGGAAATCGCGGTCTGCGTCAAAAGCGCGGGCACTGTAGTGCGCATGGGTGTCAAAAATGGGGCCGGTCATTTGCCCTCCTTTTTGGCGGGGGCCTTGTTCACCAGCCAGATGCCAACACACACGAACACCAGCGCCGCCAGATACTGCCAGCGGAACAGGGGCTCGCCGTTGAGCACGGCGCTCAGCAGTACGTTGACCACCGGGTTCACGAAGCCAAAGATGGCAATGCGGCTGACCGGGTTGTTCTTCATCAGCAGAGCCCACAGCACATAGCCTGCCCCGCAGATGAAGGCCAGATACAGCATGACCACCACCGCCAGTGCGCTCTGCACATGGAGGCTGCCGCCCAGCACAGTGCCCAGCACGAACAGTGCCAGACCGCCCACGAACAGGTTGATGAAGCAGACGGCAAAGCTGTCTGCTTTTTTGGTCACGGATTTGTTCCACGGGCCGGACAGGGTAAAGATGATGGTAGCGGCCATCATGCAGAACACGCCCCAGCCGCTTCCGCTGCCGTGGTTGCCCAGCGTGCCGATGAGCACGCCCGCAAAGCCAACGGCGCAGCCCAGCGTTTTGGCAGGGGTCATGCGGTCGGCATTGCCATAGATGAAGTGGGCAAAGATCACACCCAGAAAGCTCTGGGTGCTGTTCAGGATGCCGCCAAAGGCACCCGTGAGCATGGCAACAGCGATGTAATAGAATGCGTACTGGGTCGTGGTCTGCCACAGGCCCAGAGCACAGCACTCCGCTGCCACTTTGCCGCGGGGGAACTTGGGCAGGCTGCTTTGCAGCAGCACACTGCCCAGAAGCACCAGAAAGCTGCCCAGCATGAACCGCACACCGGCAAAGCAGAAGATGGACGCGGTGCTGCTGGAATCAATGGCGAACAGCCGGTAGCCCAGCTTGATGAACGGGAACGCCGAACCCCACAGTACATTGCAGAAAATGGCCAGCAGCACGGCAAACACCGGCGTGCCGAAAATTTTATCCAGCCTTTCGGCACGGGAAAGCTTTACAGTTTCCATGGCTCAGTGGATGCGGCTGCCTACGGGGGTGTCGTCGCCGTAGAAAGCGATGGAGCAGCCGCCGTCGGCGGTATCAGCAGCAAAGATCATGCCCTCGCTGACATACTTGCCCTTCATCATGGGGCGAGGTGCCAGATTGCACACAATGCCGATCTTCTTACCGATCAGGTTTTCCGGCTTGAACCACTTTGCAATGCCGGAAAGGATGCAGCGCTCCCGCTCGCCGTCAAACACGGTCAGGTGCAGCAGCTTCTTGCTTTCCTTCAGGTTCTCGCAGGCGCGCACTTCGGCCACGCGCAGTTCCACCTTGCAGAAGGTGTCAAAGTCGATCTCTTCCTCGTGGGTAAAGTCCACGGTGCTCTCTTCAGCGGGGGCGGCAGCCTTCTTCTCCGCTTCAGCCTTGGCCTTGTTGGCAGCTTCGGCAGCGGCCTTGCGCTTCTCGTCCTCTTCCTTCAGGTGGGCAATTTCCTTTGCCACATCGATGCGGGGGAACAGTGCCTCGCCCTTGTGCACGGTGTAGGTCTCCTGTGCGCCGTAGGTGGTCTTGGTCAGGTCCAGAGCAGATGCGTCCAGACCCAGCTGTTCCATCATCTTGGGTGCGGTGGTGGGCAGGTATGCGTTCAGCAGGATGCCGCACACGCGCAGTGCCTCGCACAGGTGGTACAGCACGCTCTCCAGACGGGCCTTGTTGGCCTCGTCCTTGGCCAGCGCCCAGGGAGCGGTCTCGTCGATGTACTTGTTGGCGCGCTGGATGACCGCAAAGATCTCCATCAGGGCCTGCGGGATGGTCAGGCTGTCCATGTCGGCCGTGACCTTGGCGGTCAGCTCGTTGACCATGGTCTCCAGCTCGGTGTCAATGGCCTCGGTACCGGCAACGTTATGCACGGTGCCGCCGAAGTACTTCTCGCACATGGCGACGGTGCGGCTGAGCAGGTTGCCCAAATCGTTCGCCAGATCGCTGTTGATGCGGGTGATCAGGGCTTCGTTGGTGAACATGCCATCGTTGCCGAAGGGAATCTCACGCAGCAGGAAGTAGCGGATGGCATCCACGCCGTAGCGGTCGCACAGGATCACAGGGTCCACCACGTTGCCCACGGACTTGGACATCTTGCCGCCGTTCATCAGCAGCCAGCCGTGGCCGAACACCCGTTTGGGCAGGGGCAGATCCAGAGCCATCAGCATGGCGGGCCACAGAATGGTGTGGAAACGCAGGATCTCCTTGCCCACCATGTGAAGGTCGGCAGGCCAGAACTTGTCGTAGTCGTGATATTTTTCGTTACCGTAGCCCAGCGCGGAGATATAGTTGCTCAGGGCATCCACCCACACATACATGGTGTGCTTGGGGTCGAAGGGTACGGGGATGCCCCACTTCACGGAGGTACGGGACACGCAGGTGTCCTGCAGGCCCTGCTTGATGAAGGCGATCATCTCGTTCTTGCGGC
>ERZ791614.701-NODE-701-length-20312-cov-3.468184_pt1 | contig 20312 bp, 21 predicted proteins | sample MGYA00510274_ERZ791614 | MGnify/ENA primary metagenome ERZ791614 (study PRJEB30046, sample SAMN00715221) | human gut metagenome | study: EMG produced TPA metagenomics assembly of the A metagenome-wide association study of gut microbiota in type 2...
GATGACCTCCGTGATCCTGCCGGCAGCCACACGCTTGACCAGTTCCTGGATCCGGATATCGTCCGGGCCAATGTGATTCATCGGCGACAGCACGCCGTGCAGGACGTGATAGACGCCGTTATACTCGCGGCTGCGCTCAAACGAGAGCACATCGCGCGGCTGCGCCACGACGCAGATGGTGCTCTGGTCGCGCTTCGGAGAGGCGCAGATGGTGCACGTCTCCTGATCGGTGAGATTCTGGCAGATGCTGCAGCAGTGGATGTTTTTCTTGGCGTCCACAATGGCCGCGGCAAACTTCAGCGCCTCCTCTTCCGGGAGGGACAGAATATGAAACGCCAGCCGCTGCGCGCTCTTGCGCCCGACACCGGGCAGTGCGGCGAACTGGTCGATGAGGTTTTCAAGTGCATTCGGAAAAAATGACATGGGAATACCGTCCTGAATCAAGCATTGCGGATGGCGGCGATGGCGGCCGCGCGGTCACACCGGCGAAACACGGCGCTGCCGGCCACAAGCACGTTGGCGCCTGCTTGCTTTACAAGCGGGGATGTCTCCGGGTCGATGCCGCCGTCCACCTCCAGCTCGCACGCAGGATTGACCTGCAGGATGCGCTCGTGCAGCGCTGCGATCTTCGGCAGCTGATCGGCCATGAAGCGCTGGCCGCCGAAACCTGGCTCCACCGTCATGACCAGCGCCAGATCCAGCAGCGGCAGATACGGAATGAGCACGCTCTCCGGCGTTTTCGGCTTGATGGCAAGCCCGACCTTCCTGCCGTGCGCCTTCACGTCCTCGATCGCGGCAAAAATGTCCTGCGGCTCGTCCGCCTCAACATGGAACACGACGAGATCCGCGCCGGCATCGCAAAATTCGCCGACGTAGCGGTGCGGCCGGTCGATCATCAGATGCACATCCAGAAACATCTGCGTATGCTTGCGCACGGACTTCACGACCGGAATGCCGATCGAGATATTCGGCACAAAAATGCCGTCCATCACGTCAATGTGGACATAGTCCGCACCGCCGGCCTCAATCTGGCGAATGTCCTCGCCAAGCGTGCAGAAGTCCGCCGAGAGAATGGAAGGTGCAAGTTTTGTCATGGATGCCACTCCGATCTGTGGATATCCGGCAAGCCGGACACGATCCGTATTCTATAATCATGTTATTATACACCTGTTACGGTTATCCTGCAAGTACCGTCGGCAAAAAATCGCGGCTTGACGAACGCCGCCGCCTGCGCTATCATGTGCTTCAGATACTTCAAAGAATAGGAGCGAAGCAAATGTCTATCGAAGCAGGAAGAGCGTATTTCCGGCAGTTTGGTATGGAGGACCGTGTGCAGGAGTTCACGGTCTCGAGTGCGACCGTTGATCTGGCGGCAAAGGCTCTTGGTGTTGAGGGTGCGCGGATCGCAAAAACGCTGTCGTTCAAAACGGCGGACGGCTGCATGTTGATCCTCGCCGCCGGCGATGCGCGCATTGATAACCATAAATTCAAGGAAAAATTCCACATGAAGGCCAAGATGCTCTCGGCCGACGAGGTGCTGGAGCTGGTGGGCCATCCGGTCGGCGGCGTGTGCCCGTTCGGCTGCAAGGAAGGCATCCCGGTGTATCTGGACGTGTCGCTGCAGCGGTTTGAGACGGTGTTCCCCGCCGTCGGCAGCCCGTCGAGCGCGATCGAGCTGAATCTGGACGAGCTCTACAAATATTCCAACGCCCTTGAGTGGATCGACGTCTGCAAGCTCCCGGCCCCGGCCGAGGCGTGAGCCAGGCGCAAAAAAGCCTGACGAACCATCGTTCGCCAGGCTTTTTTATTTGCGATTGCAGAAGATCATGCCAACAGCTTGGTCATGCTCTTGAGGCTGATGACCAGCGTGGAGGCGTTGTGCAGCAGCGCAGAGGTCGCAGGCGGCAGAACACCGGCCACACCCAGGCAGATCAGCAGGAAGTTAAAGCTGATGATCTTGCGGTAGTTGCTGTGAATGCGCTCCATGAGTGCGTCACTCAGGCGCTTGAGCGTCAGCAGGGCGTACAGATCATCGGCGCCGACTGTTATATCGGCCACTTCGCGCGCGATTGCTGCGCCGTCGCTGATGGCGACGCCGGCATCGGCCTCGGAGAGCGCCGGGGAATCGTTCACCCCGTCGCCAAGCATAATGACCTTGCGTCCGGCCGCGTGCTCCGCCTGAATAAAGGCGGCCTTGTCCTCGGGAAGGACTTCGGCGAAATAGGCATCCACACCGACCGCTTCCGCGACCGCGCGGGCGGTCTTTTCATTGTCGCCGGTCATCATGACCAGCTTGGTCACGCCGAGCTCCCGCAGACCACGGATGACATCGGCCGCTTCCGGCCGCAGCGGGTCTTCGATGCAGATAACCGCTGCCAGCACACCAGAAACAGCAAGATACAGGTGCGAATACATATCCGGCAGAGCATCGAATTTGGCCTGCTCCCCTGCCGGGATAACGCAGTGCTCATCCTCAAAGGCAAAGTGGTGGCTGCCGATGACGACCTTCTGTCCGTCGACGCTACTGGAAATGCCGTGCGCGACCAGATACTCCACGCGCGAATGGCGCTCCTCGTGGCGCAGACCGCGGCGCGCCGCCTCCGCGACGACCGCTTTGGCCATGGAGTGCGGATAATGCTCCTCCAGGCAGGCAGCCAGACGCAGCATATCCGCCTCATCATTGCCACCGAAGGTCACGATCTGTGCAACTTTCGGCTCGGCGCGCGTGAGCGTGCCGGTCTTATCGAAGACGATCGTGCTCGCCTCGGACACGGCCTCAAGGAACCGCCCGCCCTTGACGGACAGGTGATAGTCACTGGCCTCCTTCATGGCAGAGAGCACCGCGATCGGCATCGAGAGCTTGAGCGCGCAGGAGAAATCGACCATCAGCACGGCCAGCGCCTTGGTCATGTTCCCGGTCAGGAGCCAGACCAGCGCCGTTGCACCCAGACTGTACGGAACGAGCTGATCGGCAAGGTGCGATGCGTGATCCTCCGTTGCGGACTTGAGCTTTTCCGACTCCTCGATCATGCGGATGATACGGTCGTAGCGGCCGCTGCCGGCGCTCTTTTCCACGCAGATGGTGCAGTCGCCCTCTTCGACGACGGTACCGGCGTAGGCATAGCCGCCCTCCGCTTTGCGGACGGCCAGCGGCTCGCCCGTGATGGAAGCCTGATTGACCATCGCCTCGCCGGAGACGACCTTGCCGTCAAGCGGGATCACGTTGCCGGTATGGATCACGATCCGGTCGCCGACCTGAACGTCTGCCACCGGCACAAGTACGGAGCCGGCATCCGTCTCTTTCCAGACCTTGTCCACATTCAGGGACATGGTCTGTGCGAGATCGGCAACGGACTTCTTGTGCGTCCACTCGTCGAGAATGTTGCCAATGCCCAGCAGGAACATGATCGAGCTTGCCGTCTTGAAGTCCTTGCGCAGCATCGAAACGGTGATCGCCGTTGCGTCCAGCACCGGCACCTGGATCTTCCTGTGCATCAGGCACGTCAGACCGGCCTTGATATACGGCACGGAACGCGCGACCGTGATCAGCGCGCGCACCGAGCTCGGAACGAACAGCTGCTTGATGCCGCGCCAGCACAGCGACGCGACCAGCTTGTCCTCAAAATCACGATTCAGGGCGCGGCTGCTGTGCTCCGGCGCGAGCGCCTGCTCCTTGGCATAGGCAAAGGACGAGAGCGCCTTCGTAACCGTTTCCCGCGGCCCGTCGTAGCAGATCACGGCGTCGCCGGTGCGGTCATAGACTGTCGCTTTTGTGACGCCGGAGACCCGATTCAGGTATGCCTCCAGAATGTCCGCCTGCTGCAGCGACATGGCACCCTGCATTGTATGCACGCGCATACGGCCCCGGGTTTCATGCAGGATTGTGCATTTCATACTTACTCAGCCTTCTCTGCCGTATCCTCAATGACCTCAGCCTGCTCGGCCGCGCGCTTTTCATTGAACGCCTTGGCACCGGCCAGAACGTCACCTGCGAGCTCCTTGACGTTCGTTACAACCGCCATGACATCATCCTTTTCGCGCAGGGCCGCTGCCGTCGTATAAACGTATACCTTCTGGGCATCTTTACTTGCGAGAATCTTTGCACCGACTGTTGCAAACAGCGCGCCGCCAACAAATGCTCCCAATTTTTCCATGCTCATAACGATTTACCTCCATGTTATTTGATCCGCAGAATTGCGGTCTGGTTAGCTTGCTCGAATTCCTATTAGATGCAGCCAACTTTCAATTTCAAGTTATACCACTCTAACCGATTTTTTTCAAGTGTTCGGATAAAAATTTACACATTTCGGCAACGTTAACAAAAGTGCCCCGCCAGAAACGGCGGGGCACGATCAATCTGTCGGATATTTGGTTACTTCAGCAGCATCTTACGGAAATTCTTCTTGCCGCGTTTGAGCACAACGCCGTCCCTCAGCTCTGCCTCGGTAAAGGTCTTGGCAATATCGGTGACCTTGCTGTCGTTAGCAGTCACGCCGCCCTGCTGCACATTGCGGCGCGCATCGGACTTAGATGCACACAGGCCGCTCTTGACGAGCAGGCTAAGGATGTCATTGCCGTCTTCTTTCGTGATCTCCACCGTCGGCACGCCCTCGCCGGAGCCGCCGAACACTGCCTTGGCAGCTGCCTGCGCCTGATCGGCCTCCGCCTCACCGTGTACCATCTTCGTGAGCTCGTAGGCAAGGATCTCCTTGGCTTTGTTGAGCTGCTCACCCTGCCAGCTGTCCATCTTGTCGATCTCCTCGAGCGGCAGGAATGTCAGCATACGGATGCACTTGAGCACATCGGCATCGTCAACGTTGCGCCAGTACTGGTAGAACTCAAAGGGCGTGGTCTTATTCGGGTCGAGCCAGACGGCGCCCTTGGCGGTCTTGCCCATCTTTTTGCCCTCGGAATTGAGCAGGAGCGTAATCGTCATAGCGTGTGCATCTTTGCCGAGCTTACGGCGGATGAGCTCCGTGCCGCCGAGCATGTTCGACCACTGGTCGTTGCCGCCGAACTGCATGTTGCAGCCGTAGTGCTGGAACATATAGTAGAAGTCGTAGCTCTGCATGATCATGTAGTTGAACTCCAGGAAGCTCAGGCCCTTTTCCATGCGCTGCTTGTAGCACTCAGCGCGCAGCATATTGTTCACGGAGAAGCACGCGCCGACCTCGCGCAGGAGCTCAATGTAATTGAGCGGCTTGAGCCACTCGGAATTGTAGAGCATGAGCGCCTTGCCGTCCGAGAAGTCAATGAAGCGCTCCATCTGATGCTTGAAGCACTCGGCATTGTGTTTGATGGTCTCCTCAGTAAGCATCTGGCGCATATCGGTGCGGCCGGAGGGGTCGCCGATGAGCGTCGTACCGTCGCCGATGAGGGCGATGGGCTTATTCCCGGCCATCTGCAGACGCTTCATCAGGCACAGCGCCATGAAGTGACCGACATGTAGCGAGTCCGCCGTGCAGTCAAAGCCAATGTAGAACGTGGCTTTGCCGTTGTTGATCATGTTTTTAATCTCTTCCTCGTTGGTCACCTGCGCGATCAGGCCGCGGGCGATCAGTTCATCATACAGTGTCATCGTTTTCTCTCCTTGCGCGTTATTCTTTCACTTTGTTCTCTGCGAGGATCTCCTCGGCGCGCTGTGCGCCCCAAGCGATCATATGGGCGCAGTGGCCCTTGCCGCCGTTTTTCGCCACGAGCTCCTGACAACGCAGGCAGCCAAACTCGGCGCGGAAGCTCTGCGTCATCTGCTTGGTCATGGCCGTGGCAGTTACCTGATCGGCGGCGAGTCCGAACGCCATCACTGCTCCGGAGATGCTGCCGCAGATCTCACCGCAGCGCACGCCGCCGCCGAAGCCGGCCGCGACACGCTTTGCCGTGCTTTCGTCCAGGCCGGTCTCTTCCTGCAGCGCTGCGAGCACGCTCTGCGCGCAGTTAAAGCCGTTGTCGTGATAAGCAATGGCGGATTCCTGAATACTCATGGTTCTCTCTCACCTTTCTTAAGCGATTGTTTATAGGCATCGGCGGAAGCGAGCTGCTCTGCCGCGCTGGCCAGTGTCAGCGGTGTGATGTGATCGCCGCCGTACAGCCGCGCGATCTCGCGCTGGCGGCCGTCACTGTCGAGCAGCTGCACCGTCGTGCGGGTACGTCCGTCCTGCTCGCGTTTTTCGATCAGGTAATGCTGATCGGCCATAGCCGCGATCTGCGGCAGATGCGTGATGCAGATGACCTGCTTGACCATAGAGAGCTTACCGAGCTTTTCACCGACACGCTGAGCGGCCACGCCGGAAACACCGGCATCCACCTCGTCAAAGACCATGGAGGGCACGTCATCGCGTTCAGCGAACACGTTTTTGAGCGCCAGCATGATGCGCGAGAGCTCACCGCCGGAAGCAATCTTGCTGATGCGCCCAAGCGTCTCTCCGGCATTTGCCGAGATCAAAAAACGCACATTGTCCGCGCCTGTACTCTGAAATCCGGGCGTACCGCCGAGCGGTGTGATCTCCACGTGAAAACGCACCGACGGCATGGACAGCTCGCGCAGTTCGCGCTCGACCTGCTGCTCGAGTGCCGCTGCGGCAGTCTGGCGCGCCTGCGTCAATTCCGCTGCAGCTGCGCGCGTCTGTTCGGCCTGCTTTTGAATCAGTGATTCGAGCTTCTGCAGCCGGTCGCCGGCATATTCGATCTGATCGAGCCGGTTCTGGGCCGCCTCGAGCGTATCGATCAGCCCCGCCTCGTCCGTATTGTATTTCCGCTCCAGCCGCCGCAGCAGCGACAGGCGCATCTCAATGCGGTCAAACTCCTCGTCGGAAAAGTCCAGCCCGTCGCGGAAGTCACGCAGCGTCTCCGCCGCGTCCTGCAGCGTGAAGACCGCGCCCTTGACGGCCTCCGGCAAAGGCGCGAGCTCGCCCGCGTAGTTGGCGGCCCGCTCGATCTCCGACAGGGCTTCTCCGGCCAGCGCAGTGGCGGAATCGTCCAGGCCGGCCAGCAGGTCATACGCCTGATCGACCGCTTCCGAGAGCTTTTCAAAGTTGCGCAGCAGGTCGCTGCGCTCCGTGAGCTCCGCCTCTTCCCCGGCCTTGAGCTCCGCGCGCTCCAGCTCTTCGATCTGGCGGCGGAGGCTTTCGGTCAGCAGTTCTTTCTCGTTTTCATAGGTCGAGAGCGTGTCGCGCTCCCTGCACAGTGCCTGGTATGCCCGATACTGCTCACGGTAGCGTGTAAGCTCCGGCTCCAGCTGGCCGAATCGATCCAGATTGCGCAGGTGCTCCCGCTCGTCAAGCAGGTGCTGCCCGTCGTTCTGGCCGTGGATATCGAGCAGCAGCGCGCCCAGTGTGCGCAGCTGCGCCGTTGTGACCGGGACGCCGCAGACGCGGCAGGACGTCTTGCCCTCGGCCGTGATCTGGCGGCGGATGATGAGCTCATCGTCGCACTCGATCTCATTTTCTTCGCACCAGGCTTGGCACGGATCGGAATCGAACGTTGCGCAGACGACCGCCTTCTCCGCGCCGGTGCGCACGAGTTCGCGCGAGGCGCGCGCGCCGAGGATCGCGTGCATGGCGTCCACAAGGATGGATTTGCCCGCGCCCGTCTCGCCGGTCAGGATGTTCAGGCCGGGGCCGAGCTCCAGATCCGCCCGCTCGATGACCGCGACGTTTTCAATATGCAGTTCTCGCAGCAAAGCGCTTCACCTCCTGCGGTGTCCTCAAAGCAGCTTTTCGATCTCGTGGAAAAACTCATCGGCGGACGTATTGTCCTTCATGAGCAGAAATGCCGTGTCGTCGCCCGCAAGCGTGCCGACGAGCGTGTCAATGCGCATACTGTCGAGCGCGGAGCATGCAGCCGAGGCGAGGCCCGGCAGCGTCTTGATGACGATGATGTTCTGCGCCTCGGCATACGACGTCACACATTCCCGGAAAATTTTCTTCAGGCGCTCATCGTAGCCGGGAAATTCGTCCGCCGCCGGTGCGGCGTAACGGTATTTCCCGCTCGGCGCGAGCGTCTTCGTCAGGTGCAGCTCCTTAATGTCGCGTGACAGCGTCGCCTGCGTGCTCGGAACGCCGCGCTGCGCCAGCACATCCATGAGCTGGTTTTGCGTCTCGATCTCCTGCTCTGCAATGATCTGCAAAATGATGTTTTGTCGGGTGGATTTCACGTCGTCCCTCCTCATAGTCTGTCTGTCAGCTTGCCAAAGGCCGTTTCATAAAAGCTGCGGATGCCGGTATCGGCCAGCAGCGTGTAATTGTCCGATCTGCGGATGCGGATCTGATCGCCGCGGATGAGCGCGATGCTGTCGCCGCCGTCCGCCACGAGGATGGCCGGCCGGTCATGAATGCGCTCCGGCACGATCGTGATCTGCCGCCCGGGCGCAAGCACAAAGGACTTTCCGGCCAGACTGTGCGCGCAGATGGGCGTCATGATGATATTCTCGTTTTCTGGCTCGACGAGCGGGCCGCCGGCCGACATGGAATAGGCCGTGGAACCAGTCGGCGTGGCAACAATGATGCCGTCGCCGTTGAAGCGCGTGATTGGCACGCCGTCGCCATAAGCGGTCACGCCGATGCAGTCCACATGACCGCCGTGGATGACCACGTCGTTGAGCACCGACTGCGTGCAGATGATCCGCTCATTGCGCACGAGCTCCACATCGAGCATCATGCGCCGGCTGACCGTATACTGCCCATCCGCGATCTCGAGCAGCATATCCAGCTCGTCGTCCTCCAGGCCGGCCAGAAATCCCTTGCCGCCGAAATTCACGCCGATGATCGGGATCGGATGGTCACGCAGCGTGACCGCAACATGCAGGATCGTCCCATCGCCGCCCATGACGATGATGAGCGCAGCATCGTGCGCGGCGGCCTCCAGCGGCCGCACCGGGACATCCCCCGGCAGGTAGGCCTTCGGCGCAAATACCGGTGACATGACCACCCGATGGCCGTGCTCCGTGAGCATACGGTAAACCGTCAGCGCTTTTTGCAGGCCGCTGTCCCGGTATGGATTGGCCGCAATGACGATGTGTTTCATACGCCGCTCTCTTTTCCGTGGGCCAGCGCGCCGTGCGACTGCTCCACAATGGCCGCCGGATCGAGCTCCGGCGCGGGATGTGTTCCCTTGCGCAGGTAGCCGAGGTACTCAATGTTGCCCTCCGGCCCTTTGATGGGCGAATAGTCCAGCCCCATGACGGTAAAGCCTGCGCCGGGCACAAAGTCCAGAAAGCTCTCGAGCACCTCCAGATGCACCTTCGGATCCCGGACGACGCCTTTTTTGCCGACCTCTTCACGTCCGGCTTCAAACTGCGGCTTGATGAGACAGGCGACCGCAGCATCGTCCTTCAGCAGCGGACAGACCGCCGGCAGAATGAGCTTCACGGAGATGAATGACAGATCCATGACCGCGAGATCCAGCGGTTCCGGGATCTGCTCGGCTGTGATATAGCGCACGTTCGTGCGCTCCATGGAGATCACGCGCGGATCGTTGCGCAGGCTCCACGCCAGCTGGCCGTAGCCGACATCGACGGCGTAGACCTTTGCCGCACCGTTTTGCAGCAGCACATCCGTAAATCCGCCGGTCGAGGCACCGCAGTCGATACACGTCAGGCCGGTGGGATCGATCGGAAACACTTTGAGCGCTTTTTCCAATTTAAAACCGCCGCGGCTGACATAGGGCAGCGTGTTGCCGCGCACCTCGATCTTCGCATCGGGCGCGACCTGCGCGCCGGGCTTGTCCGCGCGCTGGCCGTTGACATAGACAACGCCGCTCATAATGATCGCCTTCGCGCGCTCACGGCTCTCGCTCAGGCCCTGATCGAAAACGAGCTGATCGAGTCGTACTTTCTTCATACGCCGTTCCCCTCTTTCTCGCCGGAGCGCATCGCTTGCGCAGCGGCAGCGATTGCCCGGGCATCCAGACCGTATGCCGATTTGAGCACATTCGGCGCTCCGTGCGGGATGATGCCATTGCCAAGATTGAGCAGCCGCGCGGCCTTCAGCGCCATACCGGCCTGCCCGGCAGCAGAGAGCACCTGCTCGCCAATACAGTTGGCAGCGCACACATCCTCGACCGCCAGCAGCCGCCCCGTCTTGTGCAGGGACGCAAGCACCGGCGCCAACTCCAGCGGCGCGACCTGCGCCAACTTGACGACTTCTACCGAAATGGCCTGCTGCGCAAGCAGATCCGCCGCCTGCAGCACATCGTTGATGACAATGCCGTAGGCCAGGATCGTCAGATCATTGCCCTCACGCAAAACCGTGACCGGTTCCGGATGGCAGTCCTGATACGCGCCCTCGCCGCCGCGCGGATAGCGCAAGGCGACCGGGCCGCTCAGCTCCAGCACCGCTTTGCGCAGTATCGCGCGCAGCTCGGCGAAGCTTGCCGGGCAGAGGATGCGCATATACGGCACGGAGCTCAGATAACTGATGTCAAAGCAGCCGTTGTGCGTATCGCCGTCATTGCCGACGATGCCGGCACGGTCGACGCCGAGCACCAGATGCAGCCGCTGCAGGGATGTGTCGTGGATGAGCATATCATACGCGCGCTGCAAAAAGCTCGAGTAGATCGCCGCGACGGGCTTGAGCCCCTGCTTGGCCATGCCGCTGGCCATCGTGATCGCGTGCCCTTCCGCGATGCCGACATCGTAGAGGCGATCCGGATGCCGCTCGGCAAAGGTCGTCAGGCCCGTGCCGGCCTGCATGGCCGCCGTGATGGCGACGACCGTCGGATCTTCATCCGCCAGCTGCGAGAGCGTCTCGCCGAACACGTGCGAAAAGTCCGGCTTCGGCGCAGGCAGCGCCCCGGTCACGGGATCGAACGAGCTGACGCCGTGGTATTTCTCCGGCGCCTGCTCCGTGTAGGAGATGCCCTTACCCTTTTGCGTCACCACATGCAGCAGCACCGGCTGGCGCAGGTCACGCGCCCAGCGCAGCATCTTTTCCAGCTGCTGCTCATCGTGCCCGTCTACCGGACCGATGTAGTAAAAGCCCATATCGTCGAACATGTTGTTCGGCAGGACAAGATCCTTCACATGTTCCTTTACATGGTGCAGCACCTTATACAGTCCGCGCGCCTTGCCGACGGTATTGCGGTAAAACTGCTTGAAGTGCAGATAGCTCGGCTTCACGCGCTGCTTGGACAGCAGCGTTGCCATGCCGCCGACGTTTTTGTTGATGGACATGCCGTTGTCATTGAGCACGATGACCATCGGCTCCCCCCTCTGCCCCGCATCCGACAGGCCCTCGTATGCCAGGCCGCCAGTCAATGCGCCGTCACCGATGAGGGCGATGACGTCATAGTCCGCCCCCGTGAGTGTACGCGCCCGGGCCATACCCAGCGCGACGGAGATCGACGTGGAGGCGTGGCCGGCCACAAACGCATCGTGCACGCTCTCATCCGGCTTCGGAAACCCGGCAATGCCGCCGAACTGCCGCAGCGTGGAAAACGCTTCGCGCCGTCCGGTCAGGATCTTGTGCACATAGCTCTGATGACCGACGTCGAACACGAGTCGGTCCTTTTCGGTGCTATATACCCGGTCGATCGCAACCGTGAGCTCCACTGCGCCGAGATTCGACGCCAGATGCCCGCCGGTTTTCGCAAGATTCTCGACCAGAAAAGAACGAAGTTCCGCACACAGTGCCGGAATTTCTTCCGCCGGCAGCGCCTTCAGGTCGGCCGGTGAATGGATTCGCTCTAATATACTCAAAACAGAATACCTCACGTATAATAATACAAGGTATACTATAACAAAAAGTGCCGGACTTTACAAGAGTAAGCCGACACTTTTCGTAATTTCACCGGAAGTCCGGTGTTTTTATGGATTCAGTTTTTCCGATCTGCCAGCGAGCGGGCGAGCTGCTGCAAAAATGCGCTGTCCGCAAACACACCGTCCACGGCTGCTGCCGCTTGCTCGGACAGCTCGTGCACATAGGCGCCGCAGCGCTCCAGACCATAGAGCGCCATGAAGGTGTTCTTCCCCTCGCGCGCATCCGAGCCGATGGGTTTGCCGAGTTCCGCCTCCGTACTGATGACATCGAGCATGTCATCGCGGATCTGAAACGCCAGACCAAGCGCCTTGGCATACTGCGCCGCGGCCGCGCGCTGCTGCGCGTTTCCGCCGCCGCAGGTCACGCCCATGAGGCATGCGGCGTGGATCATCGCCGACGTTTTGCGGTCGTTGATATCCATCAGTTCCTCTTTTGTGAGGACCTTGCCCTCACCTTCCATATCTAGCTGCTGACCGCCGCAGATGCCGTTTTCACCGGCAGCCTCGGCGAGCAGGCGCGCGCACTCGGCGCGCACATCCGCCGGCAGCTCCGTCGAAAGGATCGTGTGGAATGCCTCCGCCTGCAGGGCGTCGCCCGCCAGCGTCGCCGTGCACTCGCCATAGACCACGTGGTTCGTCGGCTTGCCGCGGCGCAGATCATCGTTATCCATGCACGGCAGATCGTCGTGGATGAGCGAATAAGTATGCACCATCTCGACCGCACACGCAACTGGCAGCGCCGCGCGCACATCCCCGCCGCAGGCTGCGCAGAACGCAAGCACCAGCACCGGACGCAGGCGTTTGCCGCCGGCGGTCAGGCTATAGTGCATCGCCTCCAGCAGACGATGATAGGACACGGTCGTGTCCGTAAAATAGGTATTGAGCGCCGCATCGGCGAGCGCTTTGTATTCCTGATACTGTGTCTGATAATCCATACGTTATTCCTCAGTTTCAAACGAGAGCTCGACAGGCGCGCCGTCGCTCCCTTTTTTGAGCTGCACGACCTTCTGTTCCGCCGTGTCCAGCATTTCATTGCAGGCCGCAAGCAGGTGCGATCCTTCCTCAAACAGCGCCAGCGACGCATCGAGCGGCACATCGCCTTTTTCCAGCTGCTTGACGATCTCATCCAGCCGCTGCATGGACGCTTCAAAGGTCAGTTTCTGTTTTGCCATGGGCATCCTCCCTGTTGTTTACGGTGCAGTGCAATGCACCGTCCTGAAGCTGTACACGAACCGGATCGCCCGGCTGCACCTTTGCCGCCGAGCGGAGCACCGTGCCGTCGGCATCCGTCGCCACGGCGTAGCCGCGGGCAAGCACCTTCAACGGGCTCATTGCGTCCAGCGCCGCCGCATACTGCGCAAAACCATGTCTGCGCGCGGCGAGCCAGCGCTCCCCCGCCGCCGTCAGGCGGCTGCGGGTATAGTCCAGCTCCACGCGCCGGAGATCAAAATAAGCCGCCGGAGACTGCAGCACACGGCGGCCGGCCAGATTGTCCAGTGCGGCCCGGCGCTGTGCCATCTGCTTGCGCATCGCCTGCGCCATGCGGATATCATACCCGCGCAGCGTCTCGCGGATGTCCTCCGCGTTCGGCACGGCCAGCTCCGCCGCATTCGACGGTGTCGCGGCGCGCAAATCGGCCACAAAGTCCGAGATCGTCACATCCGGCTCGTGCCCGACGGCGGAAATGACCGGGATATCCGAATCGTAGATCGCCCGCGCGACACGCTCGTCATTGAACGCCCACAGATCCTCGATCGAACCGCCGCCGCGGCCGGTGATGATGAGGTCGCCGACCCGATAGCGGTTGGCATATCGGATCGCTCCGGCGATCTCCGCCGGTGCCTCCGTCCCCTGCACGCGCACGGGCAGCAGCACGACCTCGCTGGCCGGCCAGCGCTTACCGAGCACGCGGATGATATCGCGCACGGCCGCACCCGCCGCCGACGTGATGACAGCGATCCGCTGCGGAAACAGCGGCAGTGGCTTTTTGTGCGCACGGTCAAACAGGCCCTCTTTCTGCAGCTGCTCCTTGAGCTGCTCATAAGCGGCATATAGGTCGCCCACGCCGCCCGGGATGAGCCGCGTGCAGTAGAGCTGATACGCGCCGTCGCGCGGATAGACCGCGATGCGGCCAACTGCCGCGACGCTCATACCGCTCGCCGGACGAAAGCGCAGCGACTGCGCGCTGCTGCGAAACATCACGCACCGCAGGCTGCTCTCGGCATCCTTGAGCGTGAAATAATGGTGCCCGGACGGGTAGACCTTGTAGTTGGACAGTTCCCCCGTCACACAGACATTACCGAGCAGCGCATCCGCATCCAGCAGTTGCTTGATGTGGGCGTTGAGCTCCGTTACGGTAAAGGATGTACGCGCCATGTCAGGCTTCGGCGCCGTTCTCGGGCGTCTGCTCCGGTTCATCGGCCGGCGCTTCAGCAGATGCTTCTTCCGCTTCGGCCTCCGGCTCGACCTCGCCGCGCACAAAGCTGCCGAGCACGCCGTTGATAAACGCCACCGTCTCCGGCTCTTCATAGCCCTTGGCCAGTTCCACCGCCTCATTGATCGCGGCGGCATTCGGTACGTCGTCCATATAGAGGATTTCGCACATGGCGCAGCGCATGATCGCCGCGGCAACGCGGGAAATGCGCTCCAGCCGCCAGCCGCGGGCATATTTTTCGATCATGTGGTTGAGCTCGTACATATGGTCATAGACCAAACCGGTCAGCCGGCGGATATAATCGAGCTGCTTCTCGTCCGGATATTCCAGAAACAGCGGGTCTTCCTCCGCCAGCGTCGCAAAATACTCGCGGCTGAAGAAAGTATCCGCCGTCTCGCGGGCATCGTCCCCGGCGAGCTGCGCGGCAAAGCTGAGCTGGATCGCGATCTCACGCGCAACCGTTCTTGTCATAGTGATTACTCCTGCTTTTCTTTATTTGTCGAAGGCCACACCGGACACGTGCACGTTCACAATGGGCTTGCCCATGCCGGTCATGGACTCGACCGCGCTCGTGACCGATTCCTGCACGGCCTTGGCGACCGCCACGACACTGCAACCATAGCGCACCGTAATGATCGTATCGACCGTCATCGTGCCGTCGACGATCTGCACCTTGATGCCTTTGGCGGCAGACTTGATGCCGAGCAGCTCGGCCAGCTCCGTACCGGTAGAGGTCGCAACACCGGCGACACCGTCCACTTCCGTGATCGCTGCGCGCACCATGGCGGCAACGACGTCCTCAGAGATATTGATGCTGCCCTTTTCATCCTGGCAAGTAATATAATTTTCCGGCATAGAAAAATACCTCCTGATAAAATTGTACAGTATAGTGTACCACGCGCGGCGGCAAAAAGAAAGAAAAATGTTTCCCGTCCGGCAAAAAGATGCACCCCGTGAGATTCACAGGGTGCATCCGCATACTTGGAATTACTTGTTCATCGTCTTATGGAACACCATCAGGATCTTTGCAGCCTCCGCGCGTGTCGCGTTTCTGGCCGGCTGGATGTACAGGCGGCCGTCGACCGTGACGCCGGAGATCGCGTTGATCGCAACGGCGTCCTTCATCGCGTCCAGCGCCCAGAAGCCGACGCTGCCGGCATCCACAAAGCGGCTCAGATCATCCGGCTTCCAGGTCCGATCGACCATGCGCACGTTATTCAGATAGCGCATGAGCATGAGCACGAAATCCTGGCGCGTAATATTTGCATTCGGTGAAAATGTCGTGGCCGTCACACCGTTGACAATGCCGACCGAATGTGCCCAGGTCACTGCTTTCTGATACCATGCGCCCTCCGGCACATCCGTGAACGGCGTGCCGCCGCTCACTTCCGGATTACCGTGCAGGTTGTACAGGATCTGTGCGACCTGCGCGCGCGTCGTATATTCGCCGGGAGCAAAGCTGCCGTTGCCCATGCCGGACATGAGGCCGTAGGACAGGCAGTACTGAACACCCGGATAGAACCACGATGTGTCATTTTTGACATCGTTGTATGCCGCAGTGGCAACAAGGCCGCTTGCAGGCAGAATGTCGCGCTTGGTGGCCGAGCAGCGCGTGCAGGTGTAGGTCATGCTGCCCTGCGTCGTTTCCGTTGCTTCCTTCGTCACCTTACCCTCATCCCAAGCGTGGCCGAGGGCGGCGATCGTCTCCATGCCCTCCTTGTAGTCGCAGCGGGTGCAGTGCTTACCGGCGGCAGTGCCGGCAGTGGTGCAGGTCGCGGCAACAGCTGCGTCGTCCTTCAGGTCATGACCAAGAGGATCCGTATAGGTATCCACATAGCTGTCACCACAGGCACAGGTGTGCGTCGTGTAGCCCTTTTCCGTGCAGGTCGGCACCGTGACAACATCCTTGTAGCTGTGGGTATGGGAAACATAATTGTAATGGATGTTGGCGGTCAAAAGGTTATTATTTCCATGGGAAGAAATAGAGATCGCTTTCCATTGCGCCTCGCTCCCGGCGTAGTACACATCGGTCAGAGATGTGCAGTCACCGAAAGCATCCCAGTCAATGCTCGTCACGCTGTCCGGGATCGTATATGCCGCAAAAGCGCCCGGGCACTGCACCAAAGTAGTCTTATCTTTGTTGAACAGAACACCGGATGCATCGCTGGAGTAATGACTGTTGCCCTCAGCGACCCATATACCGGTCAAAGATGTACACAAAGCGAAAGCGTCAACGCCAATGCTTGTCACGCTGTTCGGGATCGTCACGCTGGTCAGAGATTTGCAGCTATCGAAAGCATTATAGCCAATGCTCGTCACGCTGTCCGGGATCGTCACGCTCGTCAGAGATGTGCAATGAGAGAAAGCATCGGCACCAATGTTCGTCACGCTGTCCGGAATTGTTACGCTTTTCAGAGATGTGCACTCATAGAAAGCCTGCTCTCCAATGCTCGTCACGCCTTCTGCAATCACAGCTGACTTTACCCGGCTTCTACTGCCATACCACGGCGCATCAGAAGAACCATAGTCTACATATCCCCGCTGCCGCTGATCGTCAGCACACCCTCGCTGTCCAGCGTCCAGGTCAGGTTTCTGCCGTCGCCCTCAGCGCCGCAGGTGCCGCTTTTCACCGCTGCCAGCGCCGTGGCCGGCAGGAACGACGCGATCATCAGCACCGCGAGCACAAAACTGAATATACGTTTTTTCATCCTCATTTCCTCTCATTTCATGATTGGAGCCGGAAGATATAAGCTTTGAATTCCATAAACTGTCTCCGCTTCCTGTTTTAGATTATAACTGTCATGACAGGTGCCGTCAAGCCTCTTAGTGCTCGTTGGCAGTTCTCCATTTTAAAATGGCAGCATCCCCGCTCCGGTCGGAGCGGGGATGTGTTTTACAGGATGGCTCACTGCGCGTCCTGCGCGTCGGCCTTGACCTCAATGACCTTGATCTGCGGCGCGGTATAGTCCGTTTCTTTGACGATGGTGTCCGTGATGGTTGCGACCTGTGCCGTGCTCAACCCATCGGCCGGCGCGGGCACGGCGACCGTGATGCCCTCATCCGTGATATAGACCACACACTCGGAAAAATCCTTGGCCAGCAGGAGATTTTCGATCTGCGTCTCGGTCATGGAGTCGCTCGCCATGGCAGAGATAGCGCTCATGGCGCTGTCGATCGTCGCCTGCGAAGCGCCCTCGGCCGTCGAGGCTGATTTGAGTAGCGACAGCGCCTCGTCGCGCGACTGCTGGCGCGTCAGGCGCGCTTTGGCAAAGTAATCATCGGATGCCGACGCCGACGCTGCGGCCGCTTCCTCCTCCGCCTTGACCGCCGCCGTGGCGGCGTCCTCGGCGGCGGCCATTTCGGCGTCCGCCTTTCCCCACTGGGTGTTGTACGACCAGTTAAAGTAGATCGCGGCGCAGACAAACAGCAGCACCACAATGATCGCAATGTTTCGTTTGGTTTTTTTCATAGTCGCCCTCCCGTTATTTAGATTGCGGATCCGGCTGCTTTCGGAGCACGGAGATGTGATCCGTGCTCAGGCCGGTAAACTGTGCCACTGCCTGCGTGACGGCGAGCTGCACCTGCGGCGAATCCGCCCCGTCACAGACGACGACTGCGCCGAGATACTGCGGGCTGACCGTCTTGAGCTCCACCGCCTCCTGTGCCCCGCCGCCGACGGAGATGATGGTCGGCTCACCGCTATCGTCCGTCGCCAGCTCCCGCTCGGCCGAGCAGCGGTAGGACAGCAGCACCTGCACTTGTCCCGCGCCGTTGATCTGCTGCAGGAGCGATGTCAGGCGCTGCTCCTCAGCCAGGATCGTCTGCGGCTGTGTCTGCTCGGAAACGGCTGCCGCCTGCGCCGTCTTGGCCTTTGTCCTGCTGCCGGTCGGCAGCAGGAGCAGGATCAGCCCCGCGAGCAGGATGATGAGAACGTATTTATACTTGGCTGCGAAAGCGCTGAGTTTTCGTGCGTTCATGATGTACTGCTCCATTCCTGCCGCGTGCGCGGGACCCCGAGGTCGGCCTCGATGATCTGCGCCAGGCGGCTGTTTTCTTCTGCCGGCCCGGATGTGACCAGGCGGACGGACTGCGGATACCAGTAGCCGTCGGTGCTCCACTGCAGCGTGACCTGCGCATCGTCGAGCGCGGCGCCGCACTGCGCGGCTTTGTCCAATATATATGTGCGCATTTCCGATTCTATGACCGTGCGCTGCAATCGCTCGCTGCTGTCGGACACCGCGCCGTCCGTCGACACCGAGACGTGATAGTCCTGCAGCGCGGCGGCATAAGCGTCATAATCGAACGTCACCAGCGGCGAGAACAGCAGGCACGCCAGGGCCACCGCGATGGTGGCCGTGCGCCAGCCCCTCTGCCGCAGCTGCTGGGTCAGGGTGAAGGAAAACACCCGTCCCAGTCCCTTGTATCGTTTCATCGCGCAGCGCCTCCCTTCGCCATGGAAAATACCTCACGCCATTTTACCCGGCTGCCCCGGTGCACGATGAGTCCCGCATATACCCGGGACGCCAGAGTCAGCAGACCCCAGATCACCGCCGCCTGGATCGCCCAGGACGCCAGCACCAGCCAGATGGACACATTGCCCCCGGCAAACTGCACCGGGGCGCAGAAAATACTCACAACGGGGCACAGGGTGAAAAACACCGCCACCGGCCCGGAGGGCACGGCCCCCACCACGCAGGAGGCCAGATACCCGGCCATGGTCAGCAGCATCACAGGCCCCGTGGCCTCGCCTGCCTCCTCCATGCCGGAGCAGCAGGCCCCGGCCACGCCGCCGATCAGGGACATGGTCAGATACCCCAGCCCCAGGGACACCAGCAGCACCAGCAGCACCCCCGCCGCCTGCCACAGGTCCTCCTGCACCCGGGGCACAGCCGCCAGCAGGCCGGACAGCTGCTTTTGCAGCACGCCGGGGCCCATCAGCCCCGCCGTCAGCCCGCAGGACACGCCGAGGCCCGCCAGCCTGGCCAGCAGCCACCCGAAGGTGAAGGCCATCACCGCCAGGATCTTCCCCGCCAGCAGGGCCATGGGCTTCACGCTGACCAGCAGCAGCTCCACCAGCCGGGAGTCCTTCTCCTCCACCACGGCCCGGATCACATAGGACGCGCTCATCAGGCACAGGATCATGGCCAGGATGGAATAGCCGTACTGGACCCAGAAGCCGTCCTCATGGGAGTCCTCCTCCCCGGTGGATGCCGTCAGGGCCTCCAGCTGCCGGGACGACAGTCCCGCCGCCCGAAGGCAGGCGTCCCGGATCGCCGTCTGCACGGCGTCTGCCAGCAGCCGCAGCTCCCTCTGGGCCACGTCGTCCGCACCGCTTACCGCCACCTGATAGCCGGTGACGTCACCGCTGACGGTGACCACGGCGTCGGGGTCCTCTGCGCCGGCGGAAAAGACTGTATCCGCCCAGTAGGAATCTCCGGAAAAATCCAGGTCCAGAGCGGTGCGGTTTTCCAGCCGCACCGCCGTCAGACTGCTGGTATCCGATACCTCCGGAGACTCGCCGCGCATCAGCGCCGTCAGCGGCATGCTCACCGCCGCCAGCAGCACCATGAGAAGCAGCGTTATCCGGTTTGCATTGCTTTTCAGCAGCTGCGACAGGGTGAAGCGGTACACCTGACCCGTGCCGGACAGGTCACGCATCGGACTCACCCCCCACGGTTTCCACGAAAATCTCGTGCAGCGACGGCTCACGCAGGTTGAACAGCACCACCGGTACTCCTGCCCGGGTCAGCCGGGCCAGCAGGTCGTTGGCCTGCTCCTGGCCGGTGACCTTCAGCTGATACTCAAACTCCTTCCGGGTCACGATCTGCGCCCCGCTTTCGGCGATGTACGGCCCGGCGTCCTCCTCGGTTTTCAGCTGTAAATGCACCCGGCCATAGCCCTTCTTGATATCGTTGAGGTGGCCCTGCAGCACCGTTTTGGACCGGTCCAGAATGGTCAGGTCCGTGCAGAATTCCTCCACCGTGGCCATCTGGTGGCTGGACATGACGATGTATTTTCCCGCCGCGATCAGCTCGGCCAGGACGCTTTTGAAGACATCCACATTAATGGGATCCAGACCGCTGAAGGGTTCGTCCAGGAAAATCAGCTCCGGGTCATGGATGACGG